>Ga0181530_10000064_pt1 | contig 118503 bp, 92 predicted proteins | sample PEATcosm2014_Bin_42_FD_119769 | JGI IMG/M metagenome (GOLD analysis project Ga0181530, IMG submission 119769) | Peatland microbial communities from MTU Mesocosm Facility, Houghton, MI, USA - PEATcosm2014_Bin10_60_metaG | ecosystem: Environmental > Terrestrial > Soil > Wetlands > Peat | place... | reverse complement strand
CCTCTACTTGTTTGCGCTCCACCTGGATGGTACGGTATCCAGGAAGCGTTAGTTCAGTCATCATCGGGGACATGGTAGCCCGTTACGGGCGCCATGTCCCCACTTCCCGATGAAGAGCCGTTTTTACACATCGCGTTGCGATTATAAACGCAACAAGGCCAGGTCCCAAAAGGGAATGTCAAGCGGGCGTCGCAAAGCGACAGCGCACGACTCCAAGTACATCGAAATAACTAGGCCATGCGTCAGCCAGTGTGACAATGGCACGGACCATTTACGAATCGATGCACTAGTGGTTAGGGAATCCCGAAGGGGACTGCTACTCAAGAAAAGTCGCAAATTCCTGAACCGACACGATTCACAGTTTATCTGCGGCGACCAAGTCCAAGGCATAACGCAGCGCGGCTTCGCTATCGAACCCGTAATGCCGGAACACCTCATAGGTCAGCGGATGCGTCACGAGGAAGGTGTCGGCCTTCGGATCTTCCGGCATATACAGCTGTAGAGAATTTGCGATCGAGCCGCGCAGCTTGGACTCCGGCAGGGTGAACTCCGTGATCTCCATGAAGGCATTCGGAGATTGCTGTGGGGGAACGCCGACCGACTTTGCGCCCATGTGATGCAAGTAATACAGAAATTGGAAGGCGGCGCTGTATGTTCCTTCGTCGGTCAACACGACGATATTCTTGGGCTGGTAGAGCGGCTTGCCATTAAGACCCTCCAACGCGGCGGTAAAGGAATAGCCCCCTTGCCTGTACTCGGCTAAGGCCTTGGCGTACCGGTGCTCCTGCGGTACCGAATCGTATTCGCCCCCGGTCGTGAAACTATAGTCGCCTAACTCAAACAGGGGATCCCCGATCTTCCGGCGCCACTCGCCCACCGTCACATTGTTCTTCTGAAGGAAAAGCGCCGATTGCCGGGTAATGTACTGGCCCGGAAAATCCTTGAGGTAAAATGCTTCGCCGTAGATGAGCGCGAGAAATGGATAGACGCTTGGAGTCCAGCCGCCATGGTTGCCGCGGAGGTCGATGATGAGGGAGGGGATCTGCCGCCGCTTCATTTCGGCCAGCAAGCGCATCCCGGCTTCGAAAAACGAGGGGATGCCTTGGAGCGCGGTGGCGATGTCTTCCGGCGCGGTCTTGTTGCGCCGCCCGTAGTAGTCCTTGAACATCTCCCGCACGTTGCCAACGCCGGAGCGCCAGGCCACCTCATATGCTTCGCGTCCCATAATGTCCGCGACGCGCAGATACGCGGCTTTTGGCTCGTCGAATATCTCGGCGAAGTACGGATCGTCCGACAAGGGAAGTTGCGGCCGGCGCCGAGGCTGCGGAAAGAGGCACTTGTCTGCATTGAACACCCGGCGCTGCTTCCAGGAGACGGTGCGTTCGACGATTTCGCCAGATGGGGTTTGCAGTTGAAAGGTGATCCGGTCCGTGTCGTCGCCGTGGAAGCAGTCGAGCATGAACTTCCGGCTTGCGACCACATGAGTCACCAATTGCAGGGCAGCCAAGCGGTTCTCAACTCTGAGGCGGTGGCGCTGTTCCGCCTGAATGATCTCATCGACCGTGTGGCTGTTGGCGCTCACCAACCGGTAACCGATGCAACCTTTGAATTCATCGAGGTCGGTGGCGGTGAGAACAAGGGCATCGGTGGTCATGCTGAACTGGATCGGTAGCCAGTAATCGGGGTCCATCCAACTGGAACCCGCCAAATAGGTGTGGCCCGGAAGAGGATTTATGAGTTCGCGGAGGCGATTGGCGAGGTCCGCCACGGAGATGCCGTCCTTTGGAAGGCCCGTGAGAATTGCCTGTGCTTGGCGGCGGAATTCGATGCGCCCCTCAAAGGCTGTGTATGGGTCGGGGTGCGTGTCCTCCAGCAGATCGATAAATGTCCGAGTATCGCGCACCGCCTGTTCATAGCTCAGATGCCGGTCGATGAGCTGCTGGTCCTGGGCAGCCAGCACGCAGGCGGTCAGCGAGGAAAAAAAGATGACTACAAAAAAACGAATCTGGAGGAGGCGGTTCGGCATGGGGTGTTTATGCAATAACACGGTTGCGAGTCGAAAAGTTGCAGGATTTCTGGCCTCCAAAGACGAGGCGGGGCAAGCGGTCTCCGCGATATTCCTCCCCACAAGTAGGTGTTCAAGTTCCAGGGTTCTGATTCTCGTCGGTTTGGGCGCCGGACAGAAGCGCACCGCGTCGAATCAAATGGCTGCTGCGCAACCGACCGTGACATGCCGTTCGAGACGGGCTGCAAAAATCTTCCGCTAAAACACGACTAAGGCCCACTGGTGCCTATCTCATACGGCAGCAATTACATGAGGCCGATGTGAAGTCACCTCCCCGAATCGCGGCGAGAGCCGGGGAAAACGCGGGGCAAACTCAAACCAGACTCGAGCCGCCAGGCAATATCACTCGCCTAAATCCCTGAAAACATCCCGTATCAGGCGAAAGAAAAGCGAAACAGAATCTCGTTTCATAGGGAGACGTTGGACCCTGATCGGGTCCACCAACTCGTTAATGTCCGATGAGCTATGGATTTCAATAGTCAAGACATCATCGGTAGATTTCTGCCAAATCCCGACTTCAGTTTTTGAGTCTATTGGGCGTATGCCTCGGAGATAAGATCGCGCAGTGCAGCTTCTGACTTGGCGCTTAGATCCCCGATTTTCTTGGCCGTCATCCTGTCTTTGCTGACAACACGAATCTGATCAACTGCGACCTCCGACTGTTTGCCGTTAAGTTCGATCTGGAGCCGGGTTCGCCAGGTGCGATGCAACGTACTTGTCAACGGACAAATCACGACCGTATCGAGGACGCTATTCAACTCGTCGCGGCTCACGATCACAGCGGGTCGAGTCTTTTTCAGTTCACGCCCTCGAGTCGGATCGAGGTCTACCCAATACACGCCGTAGCGCTTAAACTGTGTGAAGGCCATCGGCTGAGGCGTTTTCGAAGTCACTCCAGTCCTCCCCTTCGGTGGCCATAGCTAGAGCCGTTTCGGACCAGGAAAGCTTGGGCGATGGAGCAGCTCTAAGGAACAGGCCATCAGACCGTACCTCGGCCTCCAGGCCGGCACGATCAAGTCCGAGGCGACGAATTACCCCGGTTGGTATTCGGATCCCTCTAGAGTTTCCGATTCGTGTGAGCTTTACTGGCATTTTGGTCGGCATAAGTACTTACATGTAATTACATGACGTGGATGTCAAGCCCACCTCCCTGAATCGGGGCGAGCGCCCCTTTAAAACGGGGCAGACCCGGTGCAAACTCGTACCAGACTCGAACCGCCCGGCAATCTCACGGCCCAAAATCCCTTAAAACATCCTGTTTCAGGCGAAACAAAAGCAAAACAGGATCTCGTTTCATAGGGAGAGGTTGGACCCTGATCGGTTCCACCAACTCGTTTACAGACAACGAGTGGCCGTGAGAGAACGAAGTTCGAGGCAGGATGACTTATCGCTAAGCGGCCGCCAACAGCTTTGACCCATTAATAACGGAGTTTTTAGCCCTTTGGGCGGATGTTCTGATTCACTCGGAACAAATTCTGCGGGTCGTATTTCTGTTTGATCGCGACCAGGCGGTCATAGCCGGGGCCATACGCCATCTTGATCCGATCCGGCTCATCATCAGTCAGGAAGTTGACGTAGACCCCGCCTGTGGCAAACGGGGTGACTTCGCGGAAATAGCTGCGCGCCCAGTCGACGCACTTGGCGTCCTCGGCCGCCGTCTCCCAGCGCCCGTGGACGTTGCACACCCAGAGCGCATTGCGGTGCGAATAGGCGGTGGCATCCGGCGCGGGGCGCGTAGTTTCTCCTCCGATCAGGCCGAAGAATATCTCGCAGTGCGGCGACGGCAGTGCAGCGATATATTTGAGGACAACCTCGATGGCGCCATCGCTCAGCTCCGTGAAGTTGTGCGACTTCCAGTAGTTGCGCGCGCCAGGCGTCAGCAAGGGGTCAAACGCCTGCTGCCAGGCCGTGTAGGGCATGACCCCGATGTGCTCGCCGAGGACGGTTCCCAGCTTTTTCAGCGGTTTCACGACCCGCATGCCCTTTTCCGGGTCCCCTGTGTGGCAGAAGGCGAAGACCACGACCTCGGTGCCATGCACGCTCGCCGGCAGGAACGGCAGCGGCGGGGCTTTGCGTAGCACCGTCCACACGCTGGTCTCCTTTCTCAGTTTCTTGCAGAACAGGTTGTATTTCCTAAGCGCCGCCGCGGCGTCCTTTAGCGCATAGACGATCAGGCCGGCAAGCACGCTGGGTCCGACCGGATGGAGCTTGAATTCAAACCGGGTCACGACGCCAAAATTGCCGCTGCCGCCCCGTATCGCCCAGAACAAGTCATCGTTTTCCTTGTTGTTCACGTGCAGGAGACGGCCGTCCGCCGTGATGACATCGGCGGCCCGCAGGTTATCAATCGTCATGCCGAATTTTCGCGAGAGCCAGCCGAAGCCCGCACCAAGCGTGAGTCCGGCGATCCCGGTGGTGGAATTGATTCCGACAGGCGTGGCCAATCCGAACGCCTGGCACTCATGGTCGAAGTCCGCGAGCGTCGCCCCCGGCTCCACGTGCGCCACGCGGGCCACAGGATCCACCCGCACCGAGCGCATATTCGACAGATCGATCAGCAGGCCTCCCTCGCAAACCGCATTGCCGGCGATATTGTGGCCGCCACCCTTGATCGCCGTTAGGAGGGAGTATTTTCGGGCAAATCCAACCGCCTGCTGGATGTCGGCAACTCCCGCGCAACGCACGACCAACGCCGGATGGCGATCGATCATGGCATTCCAGACGGTGCGAGCCCTGTCATAGCCATCATCACCCGGGAAGAGAAGAGCACCGCGAAGCGATGACTTGAATTGCTGTAGGGCTTCAGAATCGACCGTGACCGAGCTGCCATCTCCACAAACGATTCTTGCGTTGTTCATGGGACATCCTCCTGGGGTATGGGGTTATCGTGATCGGATGCCTCGGATTCTAACGAGGCTGGGATGGAATACGGGACAGGCCATTATCTCCTGTCAACAGCGTTATTAGGGTCTCTTCTGAGGCTGAAACAGGAACTCGATTCCAAGATGTTCCCTATGGATCGCGCCGCCGGAATGTCACCTCTAGGCAATTCGCCTTGTCTAAAAGTAGACGAACTCCGCTCGAGATCTGTCTAATTCATCGTCCACCGGATTCAAGCCGAGCACCGTTCGAAAACGGGGCAAACCCCGGGCAAACTCGAACCAGGCTCGAACCGTCTTTCCGTCTCATAGGGAACGGTGAACCCTGATCGGGTCCACCAACTCATTCCACTCTCGTGTTCGCCGCCTGCGAATCCGCGCCCTGGGTCTAAACGAAGAGATCTGCGCTAACTCCAAACCGGTCCCTGAGCGCCTTTACGTGTGCAGTCGTAAGCCCGCGCTCACCCTTCAAAATCCGATAGGCCACCGAACGATCAACTCCAAGGATATCCGCCAGGTCGTCACCGGTCAGGCCGGTTTCCCTTAGCACGAACTTTAGCATGGAGAGGCCCGATATCTGCCGACGTTCGGGCAGCGTCTCTGTTTCGTATCGTTCTACAAGCCCGGATATGACGAGAAGATAATCCTCCTGGTCCTCGTTGACCTGTTGGCCGGCTAGCGCGTCAACGATCTCAACTGTGTTCTTGTAGCCGACCTCGTCATGAATAGGCCGCGGCACATGGTATTTGATCAGCTTGTCGTAGGTCTTGGGGAGTCTTGCAAAAGAGACCTTGGCGGTTGTTTTCATAGGGTCTTTTCCCAATGAGGTTTATCGTAATCGCCGTGGCTTAGCATCAGGAGAACGAAGACGATTTGGTGGTTATAGTGAATAGCCGTAATCAGCCGATAGTGGTTCTTGATGTTGAATACCGTGACGGTCTTGCCGCTGCCGACTCTAACCTGATCAGCCGAAGGAAGAACTTTCCGTAATTCAACTAGGCTCGCGAAACGTCCCCTTCGGATGAGTTCCTCCCAGTGTTCGAGCGTCGTAGCGATTGTTGGATGTTGTGCTGCATAGTCGCGAAGACGCTTGATCGTGATGATTCTCACGGAACTAACGAGAAAATGTCGCCAAAAAGGCGACTCATCAAGCTATTTGCTCGAAACCCGATCCCTGCCTAATTCCGGAAAACATCCCGAAGTGGGCGAAACAAAAGCGAAACAGGATCTCGTCTCATAGGGAAAAGTTGGACCCTGATCGGGTCCACCAATTCATTGACATACAATTAGTTGCAGAGTAATTGCTGCTAAGAAACCTTGGAATAGATAGAAGATGGTGGACCTTTATTGGGTCAACCACTTCGTAAACAATTAAAGGCCGTCGGCTTACAAGCCGTCCACGGTTCTAGCCCAGAGACGGAAATTTCGGCCCGCGGGCACCGTTAAACGCAGCACGCAGGCGCCTATCGGAGCTGCTTTCCTTTCGACGAATCGATCCTGGCCTGACGCTATCAGAGATCGAGCGACGGACCTTCCTTGTCTCTTTCCATTCCACCCAGGTCCATTTGATCTTTGTGTCGTTCATCGGGAATAATGCGCTTCTCAAGCTCTGATCGGAATTGCTGAAATTGCGAACCGATTCCGTATTCCTTAGACGCCGCCATCTTGGTTGCTTCAGTCCAATTCGTCGCGAGTCCACCGTTGATGCACACGGCCATCAGCTTCTCTGCGCATTCGCGGGACTCGTCGTTCTTCTGTGGGTAAATCGAGCTGAATACCTTGTCGACGAGCAGTTCCTCGACAGGCATCAGGTTAACGGGCCCAAATGGAGTTTCTCTTTATTGCGGCCGACTCGACCCGGATCGTCGAAAGGCTACGTTTAATCTCGCAAGTGGCTTGACCACTTTTGAGTCACCAATATGACTATCTGTGTGAAAATGCTTACTGTCTCCAAAGCGAAAGCGACCTTCAGCGGCATTGCTCGTAACGTCGTTCGGTCAAAGAAACCTGTCATCGTACGCGTGCCCGATGGCTTCATTCAGATCGCACCATACGACCTTCCAAAAGAAGTGCCTCCATTTAAGGCGGGGAGCCTCAACCTCCTTCCTCGCGAGATCGAACTGCACAACACCTTCGGCGAGTCGCTATGAACCATCGTCGGTGGGACATTGTTTTTCTCCGGATGGACGAGAAAGACCCCGTTGGACATCCGGCTGTGATCCTCTCGTCGGACGATACAATGGCCGACGACAAACAACAGCGGTTCAACGTCGTCACTGGGACCAAGAAGCAACCTGGCGAGAGCGCCCGCAACCATCACGTCATTCTCGATGAAGCGGACGGAATGGAGTTCCTCACGTTGGTCGATTGCTCGCTTGTATATGTCGCGAGAAAGTCATCAGTCCTGCGCCTCAGCGGCTCCGTTACGATGCATCGGCGTCAGCAAATCCAGCGCACGATCCGAGGTTATCTTGGCCTGGGCTAGTCGGGGCAAACCCGGGGCGAACTCGAACCAGACTCGAACCGCCTTTCACCTTGATAGGGAAACGGCGCGCCCTGATCGGGTTCCCCCTCCTTCGACAATGGCGATTGTAAAGTCCCGGCCTTAGCGTCGATGGCGCCATCGCAATGTGTCATCAATCTGGATTGCTCAATCCTTCCGCTAGGCATCTCGTATTCGGCGACTTGGAGCTTGGCGCCCTAGCAGTAGGGTTGACCGGGAACTGTTAGAATGAGTCACTGGCCGATGGCCGTTAGCCAAGATCCGCCCATGAAATTGCCGCTCTTGCCGCTGGCGCTCTGCCTGCTTTGCACATCGGGCCTCGCCGATCAATCCGCGGACCTGGCCTCGGCTCGGGGCCTTTTCGAGGCGAGGAAATTTCCAGAAGCGCAACTTGCATTTGAAAAACTGGAGGCGACCGACTCCGGCAACGCCGACATTCACTACTATCTCGGCCTGCTCGCCTTGGAGCGCGACGATACCAACGCGGCAGCGCATCAACTTGAGCGGTGTACAGCACTTTCCCCCGACAGCGCGCGCGGCCACAACGCTCTCGGCGATGCCTACGGCCTTTCCGCCCAGAAAGCCGGGATATTCAGGAAGTTCGGCCTAGCCCGAAAATGCCTCGCCGAATACACGCGTGCCGTCGCGCTTGAGCCGAACAACATCGATTTTCACGAACGCCTGTTTGAATACTACACAGACGCGCCGTCCATTGTCGGAGGCGGTACCGATAAAGCGGCCGGAGAGGCGGCGAAAATCAAGAGGCTCGATCCCAAGCGCGGTCACCAGGCTTTTGCCACTCTATATGCCGCCCGTGAAAAGTACGGTCTCGCGCTGGCCGAGTGGAATGAGATTCTGAAAATGGCGCCCGACGATTACGCCGCGCTCTACCAGGTGGGCCGCCTCGCGGCCATCAGCGGCCAGGATTTCGACCGGGGCATGGCGTCGCTCCGCCGATGCCTCACCCTTTCGGCGCCGGAGAGCGCGCCGCCCCACTCGGCGGTACAGTGGTGCCTCGGCATCATTCTGGAGAAAATTGGCAACACTGCCGGCGCGCGCGCTGCCTACGAGGCTGCGTTAAGGGATGACCCAAAATTCACTCCCGCGTCGGACGCGCTTAAGCATCTCAAGTAAAACTGGGAGAACGTTCGCGGAATCGACATAAGACCGGGCAAACTCGAACCGCCTTTCACTTTCATAGGGAGATGGTGGGCTCTGATCGGGTCCACCATTTTGTAGGCTGTCATAAAGGTCATTTCTGGCGTCATCGCGGGCCCAGACGCCGCTTGCGCAAAAGAGCCAAAGTTTGACCATCCGATCCTGCACAGCAGACTCGTGATCAACAGGCCGATTTCGCTGTCCGATTCCCGAGAAACACAGAAATTAAGACGAAGCAATCGCCCGCGGACTCGCCCGAAGCATATACCAATTGAAGGAAGAACTGACGAGAGATCCCGGCACTCGCGAGCTAAAGGCGAAGGCAAATTCTCATAATTGATGCGCTGCAAGGGACTTTTCTGGCGAAGACGAAAATGATCCGTGAAGAGAATTCCGTTGATGGTTCATTGCCGACGCGTTTGGCCCTTAGGCGGCTGGCCTCGGGTTTGGTGTGCGTCCTGGCCGTCGCGGGGTGCATTGCCTACGGCAGGTGGAATTCGTCGCCGAGCGCTGCTATGTATCGCGTGAGAGGCGTTAGCACCGCCGAAATCTCGTTAAATGGAACGTGGCAATTTCTTCTGAATCCGCCGGAGCATTTTTGGGAGAGCAAGAATTCAATCCTAGCGTGGCAGGCGATTGCCGTTCCGGGCGAACCGCAAATGCAGGGCTTCGATGTCAGGAACGACAGGGAATTCGCCTACCTGAGGCGATTTCGGATTCCGACGGATTTTGCAGGACAGCGGGTGTTCGTTCGGTTTGAAGGCGTCTACGGCGAGGCGCGGGTGTGGGTCAACGGACATTTTCTTTGCAAACATCTTGGCAGCTTCACCATCTGGGAATGTGAGCTGACGGACTGGGTGAAGCCTGGCGAGGAGGCGGTGCTGACGGTCGGCGACACGGATCGTACCGACGATATTTCCGAAGCCACCGGGTATGCGAAACACTGCATCGGCGGGATTCTGCGAAGCGTCTCGCTGCTAGCACGTCCGCAAACCTACGTCCGGAATCTGCGTGTGGAAACGCCGCTGACAGAGGATAATCGAGCGGCGATCTTGCGCGTTACGGCGACGATGGAGTTCAAAGGCAATCGCGAGGCGACATTGCATTTTTCACTGAGCGACGCGCGTGGCCGGGAGATTACACTATCAGCGGCGTCGATGACCTTGTCCGCGACAAGCCCGTATCGCATGTTGGAAATCCCGGTGGCGTCGCCTCAGTTATGGGACGCAGAACATCCCCGGCTTTACACGTTGACGACGCGGTGCGTGGTAGACGGAAAGGAAGTTTCCACGCAGCAACAGACGGTTGGCTTCCGCGAGGTCAAAGTTCTCGGCGAAAAGCTGCTCATTAACGGCCGAATCGTGAAACTGCGCGGCGTATGCCGGCACGACATGCATCCTTTGTTGGGGCGTGTGTCCATGCCGGCGTATGAATTGGAGGACGTTTTGCTAGCAAAGGAGGCGAACATCAATTTTATCCGCACGTCGCACTATCCCCCGACGGAGAATTTTCTGCGGAACTGTGATGAGCAAGGGATCTATGTGGAGGCTGAATCTGCCGTTTGCTTCAATCAGACTGGGGCCGATCAGCCCTACAAGAGCAAATTAGAAGCGGTGACGCATGACCCTGCATACACAGCGTGGTATCTGGGGCAGATCCGGGAAATGGTGGAGTCGTTTCGCGGACATCCTAGCGTGATCATCTGGTCCGCTGGCAACGAGAGTCGATATGGCATGAACATTGGCAAGTCGCTCGACCTCATCCGCGAATTGGATGAGACGCGCCCAACCATCTTCGCGTATTCCAAGACCGCCATTGCCGATGGCGCGCAAGACCGTTTCGACCTTTGCAGCATCCACTATCCCACCGTGAGTGGGACGGCAGAAAAGGATTCAAATCAGTTCGCCATGGCGAACTGGTCCACTGATGGACGCCCGACCATTGGCGATGAATGGGCGCACGTTCCCTGCTACTGCACGGATACGCTAAAAATTGATCCGGGTATCCAGGATTTCTGGGGCGAAAGCCTCAGCCGCATGTGGACCTCGTGCTACAATTCCGAAGCCGGCATTGGCGGCGCGATCTGGGGTTTCGTGGATGAAACCTTCCAACTGCCGGAACGCTGCGTCGGCTACGGGCCGTGGGGCATCGTAGATACCTGGCGGCGGAAGAAGCCCGAATTCTGGAACACCAAGAAGGCGTATTCGCCGGTGCATCTGTTAGCGGCGAAGTTGAACATCGCGGGTAGTGAAGCGACGCTGCCGATTCAAAATCGCTACAACCATACCAACCTCGATGAACTCACTGTGCGCTGGAACTACGAGGGCCAAAGTGCTTCGTTTACGCCCGCCGCCCTGCCGCCGCGTGCGCAGGGAATGCTGACATTGCCGGCCCTGGCATGGCGTGACGGCACCTTTTTGCAGCTTGATTTCATTGAACCTGGCGGACGGGTTGTGGACACCTATCGCATAGCCGTCGGTGCGCCAAGGCCGAACGCGGCTGAGCTTGCCGAAAGTCCGGTCCACTTGGAGCAGTCGGCGACGGATGCGGTCGTGCGCGGCGAGGATTTCTCCGTCACGTTTGACAAATCCACTGGGCTGATTCGGGAGGTGCAACGTCTCGGCCAGCGCATCCTGACAGACAGCCCGCGCTTGAATGTGAGCACCACAGATGGCGTGAATTCCTGGTCCGGGTCCGATGTGATCATTCTGGAATCCTTGAACGAGCCATTCGTACTGGAGTGGTTCAAGGTGAACGAGCTGACGAATTCAGTTCGCGTCGTAAGCAAAGGAAAGGTGGGCGCGCGGTCGGTGACCTACACGATGACCGTTCACGGCAATGGTCGGATGACAATCGATTTCGAGTTGTTCCAGACGAAGGCGCTGTTTTGCCAGGAAGTCGGGCTAGCATTTGTGCTGGAAACGGGTTTCTCAGACATCGCCTGGGAACGGGAATCTGATCTCTGGACGAGTTATCCTGATGATCACATTGGCCGGCTTAATGGCCGCATGCCATGCTTGGCGCCGGAACTCGCCACCGCCTATCGCCAACCGCCGGTCGGCTCGTGGGCTTTAGATAGTCGCGATTATTTCCTGTACGGCTCAAATCAAGTTGGCACGACGTTGACCCGTGATGCAAAGAGCTGTCGTCCGTTCATCCGCACTTACACCGTCAGCGGAAGGAATCGGCAAATCGTCGTGCGTGGGACTGGCCGCGAAGGCGCGCGCATTCGCCAGTTGGATTCCGGGAAAATTGCCCTGATTGTGAACACTGATTGGGACTATCTCAACTTGGGCTGGGGAAACTATGAACGGGGGCTGAAGCTGCCTTTGGAATACAGAGGCCAAGTCGAGCTTGATCTAAGGCGCTGACAAACTCTCGATTGATGGAGGGGATTGAGTCAGCTTCGCCGGGCTAGCTGCTGCGCAAATCGGGGCGAATCCGGGGCAAACTCGAACAAGACTCGAACCACCTCCCCTTCTCATAGGGGGACCGTGGACCCTGATCGGGTCCACCAGCTTGCAAGGCTTGACGAATCTGGATTCGTATATACGGTATATACGAATGACAACTGCCATCGCGAAAGTTTTCAAGTCCGGCAATTCCCAGGCCGTTCGTCTGCCAAAGGCTTTCAGACTCTCGTCAAAGACCGTTAAACTGGTCAAGACACCGGGCGGATTCTCCGTCAGGGACCCATCTGCACTTGCTCGCCGGATGAGAGCATTCGCCGCTCTAGGTGGAAGTTGTCCGGATTTCCCCGCGATCCCCTCCAACCCTACGCCTAATATCCGACGCGATTGGGAATGATCTTCCTGCCGGATACCAACGCTTTTTCCGCCTACTTGGCTGGACGTTCGATGCCGTTGACGAAACGAATGGTCGCTGCCTTTGCGGCAGGGGAATTGAGGCTTTCAGTGATGGTTCTCGCCGAACTGGAATTCGGCGCGGAAAAGGCCCGCCATCAACGAGGCGAGACGAAATTCATACGTCGGGTGGAACAATTGAGAAGACAGATCGAGCCGGAGGCGATTGGCGCCTCGTTTCCCCAGCACTATGCGAAGATTCGGACCGGCCTTGAAAGGCAAGGCAGGAAGATAGGTGATCGAGACACGATCATTGCTGCCCATGCTCTTTCGCTTGGAGCAACCTTGGTGACCGCGAATGTCGGGGAATTCTCCCGGATTCCTGGCCTTAATGTTGAGAATTGGGAACTGGAGACGAACAAGGACTAAGGAACGACTGACAGGAATCCCCACAATGCCCTCGCCTCCCGATCTCCAAATCGGGCCAAGCGCCTTTTTGAAACGGGGCAAACTCGAACCAGACTCGAACCGTCTTCCCTCCTCATAGGGAGACGGTGGACCCTGATTGGGCCCGTCTGGTGCTCGTACAAAAGATCCGAGATCCAATGAGTGCGCTCAATAGACGTCCCCTAAAGGGCCTGAGTAAACTAGTAGGTAGAGTAGGCAGGAGCCCGTCGGCGGCTTGTCCGTCTATAGGCTCCTGCCTACTCTACCTAGAGACGCCCTATGTCTCGTTTCCCGCGCGCGGCGTAAAGTTGCCAAACCAACGGTGCAATCGCCGACCGTCGCTCTTCGTCGGAAAACGCGACATTAGGTAGCGGCCTTCCGCTAATTGGCCAGATTCGCAAGCCCTGCTCATGCCGGCGACGGTGCCCGAGAATCGCCGTACATAAGAAGGCCGTACACCTTTTCGATCAGTTTAGTAACTGAAAAGGGCTTTGGCAGTACGGCACCAGGATGAACTATTTTCTTCAAGAGCGTTTCGGGCAAGGGAAGTGATCCAGAGGTAAGGATGCACGGCGGTTTCATCGAAACTGTCCGGAGCCGCTCGATCAACGCCAAGCCGGTTAACCTTGGCATCTCATGATCGGTGATGAGCAAGTCATAGGTCGTTATGCAGAGTGCCTCCCACCCTTCTTCGCCATCCCGGGCCGTATGCGCATGAAACCCCACCCTAGTGACCGCGTCGGCCATTAGTTCTCGAAGGGCAGGCTCGTCGTCGACGACTAGGATCTTCTTTGGCGACAACGTCCCAGGCCCACTTATCCGCTTGGAGTGGGCCGACTCGGTCGCCTTGTCCGCGAAGCGCAAAGCGTCGAATTCCGAGGGCACGGCCCCAAACGGGCGAAGAGAGTCGGCGCTGAGACGCATGAGATTTCGCGTCAGCATGCGGGCGGAAATTTCTTCATCACTTTCACTCACTCTCACACAGGTAAGCGACAATCGATCCTAAGGCTATGGGGTCTCCACCTACCTGCTGGAGTCGGGCGCGGTGATGCGGCCCCGGTCGCTTCAAGAGAATCTGTCGCTCTTGAGCTTTGCCGCCAGGCGTTAGGGTAACTCATTTGCACTTTTTTGGGGCGCGATTCTGGCAATGCGCCCAAGAGAAACCGTTTGCACCATCATCCATCGCCGCACGCCGACTAAATGGGGGGCAACTCTTGGGATTCGATTCAGAACAAGGGCCCGTTCAATGCGGGGAAACCCCGGGGCAAACTCAAACCAGACTTGAACCGCCTTACGTTTTCATAGGGAGACGGTGGACCCTGATCGGGTGGACCAACTTAGGTCTAAACGAATAGATCTGAGGGCTTACCTCGACTTTGCTGATAATCAGGTGCGCTTGCAGCTCTTCGTCTTGGCCTACAATCTCGGAAATTTTCTCCGACAGGTCGTGTTGCCCCGAGATGTACGCCACTGGACGTTAGCGGCGATGCGAGAGAAATTGGTCAAAATCGGGGCTAAGGTCGTGCACCACGCCCACAGAATGATCTATCAGCTGGCGGAAGTAGCGGTGCCTTGAGGCTTGTTCCGAGCCGTCTTGCGGGCTATCGGTCGCCTCAGATTGCCTTCGCCAGCCCCAGGGAAACGGATCCGTTATGCAAATCCATTCCATCACACTCGAAATCACAGGCTCGGTGTCTTCGTTTGCGGGCGGATATGTCGTTCCCGAGCCCAAGACGGCCCACCCATGGCAACCTCTTGGTGAAAATCAAGGCGCCGATCGAAAGAAACTCCCTTTTCATGCGTGCAAGCAAGAAAATCGCACACGTTTTCCTGAACCGTATACAAACCTTATATAAACACAGGTCCCAAATGGGAAATCTCGATTACGATTCCTATAAGCACAATTCGAAGGAGCATTTCCTGAAACCCCTGGCGGGCGCACCGGATCATGCGGAGTTGACAGCCCGGTCGCGGGTGGAAATCGCGAAGATTTTCGCCGAGCGGACGACCCAGGCGACGATCCAGGAGTCAATTCGGGATCCCCTTCATGTGCTTCTTGCGGCTCACGAAGGGGAACTCGCCTTCAAGACCCCCGGAGCTGTCAAACTTCGGATGACTCCCCGCCGGAGGCGGCGGGATCTCCGGTCGCACTAGGATGGAAGCGCGCACGTTCGAGATCGAAGGACGTCCGGCGAGAGTTTGGGTCGGAGGCCAGGGCACCCCCATCCTTCTGTTGCATGGGCGCTGGGGCGGCGCATTGTTGCAGTGGGGAACGGTGTGGACGGCGCTCTCGGAGCACGCGCTGGTGATCGCGCCGGAGCTGCCTGGAATCGGTGAGGGCTCGCAAGGAAACCCTTCTGGCTTCGCCGGCTATGCCCGCTGGGTCGTTCGTGTTCTGGACACGCTCCACGTCTCTGCTGCCTGTGTGACCGGGAACTCCTTCGGCGGGGCGCTAGCTTGGGAGCTCGCGGCGCAGTTTCCCGAGCGATGTCAACGGCTCGTGCTCGTCGATGGTGGACCCCTTCCCATCGGCGCCTTCACCCGCGCGTTTCTGCGGCTGCCACCGCTCAAGGCGTTGCTCAGAGCTCTGTTTCGCCGAAACGCGACTCTCCCCCGAACCCTCGCGCGGGCATTTGCTCGACCCGGCGAAGTCTCGACCGAGCTCCGGGAGGCGATCAGTCAAAGCGTGTCGCTGATTCCCTCGCTGGTCGACACGGTGCTCGGGCCCGCAACAGAAGCGGCGGCTCCTCGTTGCCCGGTGCTCATCCTCTGGGGTGAAGAGGACCGCCTCAACCAAGGCGATCGGATCGCAGAGTGGGTCTTGCAACGTACCCAGGCGCGCGTGGAGCGAATCCCCGGCGCCGGCCACGTCCCCCAGATCGAGCAGCCGCGCGAGTTCGTCCAACGCCTCCTGGCTTTCGCCGTCGGCACGGTATGAGCAAGAATACTGCCGGGTAATGTCGCTCGTTGGCTAGTTGTCGGCTTCTTCGTCCTTGCGACCATTCGAAGGGTTCTCACTATTCACTTTTAACCGGATGGCCTAGCAGCCGCCGCAATGGTCGGCTGGTTTATCGGCGCTGATGGCGGTTCCACCCTAACATCTTAGAGAGCCCGATGATTCCGTGAAGGACCTGCAGCCCTAGCCGTGACAGGCTGGGACGCGTCAATTTCGGATCAGCACCAATCCCGATATGACGGTCGGAATTGCAACGGCCTAGGATTCCCTGCAACTATTCGGCCAATGCGCGCGATTCGCGTACACGAGATTGGCGGACCGGAAAAGCTGCGGCTTGATGAGGTCCCGGTGCCCGAACCGAGGGCCGGCGAGGTGCGGGTTTGGGTAGAGGCGGCGGGAGTGAACTTCATCGACACATATCAGCGGAGCGGACTGTATCCCGTGCCCCTCCCTTTCACGCTTGGCATGGAGGCCGCCGGAACCGTCTCTGCAATTGGAGCCGGCGTGAGCGGATTCAAGGTGGGAGACCGCGTGGCAAGTGCGCGGGCGAGCGGAGGGTATGCCGACGAGGCGATCGTGTCCGCTGCCCAATTGGTACATGTTCCCGAGGGCGTAAGCTCCCAACAGGCGGCGGCCCTGCTCTTGCAGGGCCTCACCGCCCATTATCTGGCCTGCGACACCTTTGCGCTCAAACCAGGTGACAGCGCGTTGGTGCATGCCGCGGCGGGCGGGGTCGGACTCTTGCTGGTGCAGATCGCAAAGCATCGCGGCGCTCGAGTGGTGGGAACCGTCGGATCCGAGGACAAAGCCCCCCTGGCACGGGAAGCGGGGGCCGACGAAGTGGTGATCTACACCCGGGACGACTTTGCCGCGGCAGCACGGCGTTTCACGGGCGGACGGGGGGTGGACGTGGTGTACGACGGAGTCGGCAAGGACACCTTTGAGGGCAGCCTGAACAGCCTCCGGCCGCGCGGCCTTCTCGCCTCTTTCGGCAACGCCAGTGGCCCCGTGGCACCCTTCTCGCCCCTGCTGCTCTCGCAAAAGGGCTCTCTCTATTTTACGCGGCCCACGTTGGCCAATTATACCCAGACCACGGCTGAGTTGCGGGCCAGGTCCGACGATTTATTTCGATGGCTGGCGGCGGGGGAGCTCCGAGTGCACATCGGAGCCACCTTTCCGCTGGCCGATGCGGCCGAGGGCCAGCGCGCGCTCGAGGGCCGGAGGACTGCCGGCAAGGTGCTGCTTTCGATCCAGTAGCAGGTGCCAAGCCTGTATCCCTCCGCCACTAGAATTCACGACGGACAGGGCCATGCGATGGACGATATGCACGGCTCCAATTCGCGGTGTGCGCGCCCCTAGAGAGCAGACAAGAACCACGGCAAACTCGAACCAGACCCGAACCGCCTTTCTTTCTTATAGGGAATCGTTGGACCCATATCGGGCCCGCTTTCTTGCAAATGGTTATATAAGAGATCCTTGCATATATGCCTTGATTCCATCCGCGCGTTTCTCGAGGACCAGAATGGAGCGCCTTAAACAGACGTTTCGAAAGATGCCTGATTTGACGGGAGGTAGCCTTCCGGCGATGGGGTTAACGGAGGTTATTGTTCCGTGGGCTGGGGAAGCTTCTGCGCACCGGGCACCTCGACAGGCGTCCCGATATGCACCTTCCCAGGCGGCACCTCATACGCCTGAAGGCCATGCGTTGTTTCCCCAAAGTAAGGCGTGGCAGTCTGAATCATTGCCCGTAGAACGTTCGAGAATTTCTGGCCCCGATCAGCCGGTACCGCAATGAACGTTGTCCATATGCAGGGCGCCTTCCTATTCATGAGGCTGACATCATCGAGTTTGAACGCTTCGACCACGAACAGATAGAATTCTCGAGAGACTTTGTCGGTCTCGCCGAAGTCGCGCCAGAGTATTGGGTTCGTCCCGAAGTAGGACGAGTGCCACGGGCTTGAGCCTGGGCCAATTCCGAATGCGCGGTTGAGAACGAATACGCGGTTGAGAACGTTTGCTTCGGTTTGGCTCATGCCAACGCGAGGGTCCCATATCGAACTGGGGCCGACGTAGAACATGCTATCGGGGTCCCGCCTGGAGGACACGAGCCCGTCGTCGTCCCACGTGACCCTGTCCTTTCGCACTATCGGGTTCAACCATGGCCGCTCGCCATAATGGACCCGTAACAGGTAGTCGATCTTGGCCGGCATGTGCCCCGCCCTCTTCTGGTAGACAGCATTGAAGTACCCCCTGTGTTCGAGCGACATCTCCAGCTCGCGGTAAACGGCGCCTAGTGTCACATCGTTCGGATATACCTCGCCGGGCAAGAGGAGGTAAAAAAGCGCCTTGGTAGGTTCTGGGACAGCCGGGGCCTTCGGCTCGGTGATCATGGGATCGTGGACCCGAGCGTAGAGTTCCTCGTCGGAGAGCTGGGAATAGTTGACTGCGGAAACAGAGACCCGCAGCGGCTCCTTCGACCAGTCTGTCATCGAAGCGCATCCCGTGAGCCCAAGTGAGATCATTACTGCCAAGGCCGATCGCAGGAACGCTCCATTCCCGGCGTCAACGAACGCAGCCGATGAAACCGACTCTCGGGCCAAGGGGCATACGTTCATCGGCGACACAGGGTTCGAGGGTCCATTAGTAGGAAGACGGGGCGAGTCGGTAAAGGTTGTTAGTGCTTCCCACATGGCCTAAAGGCCATCCCCGAAGTCTTAGCATCTTTTGCTTCACGGTTGCGTCGGCCCAATATGTAAACACAGAAACTCCAGGTGCGCCAAGCGTTGAGAGCGCCATGAATTCCAAGCCATATCTACTAGGAACGGCTATTGCAGCCTTCGTTTGCAAGTTGAAGGCTGCTCCCGTGCAATGCTCGATTGAGCAACCCTTCACGGTTTCCCTCAATAGACCTACGCTGGCGGCCGTGCTACTGCTGGGTTTCCTGGGGCTAGATCGACCCGTTCTCGGCGAATCCCAGACCACTCTCTTTGGCGCCCGGCACATCTTTGCCGATTCGATCAAGGCACCCACCCCCGGAGTGGGGGCCCGCATCAAGGGCGATCCTGCCACCAATGATCTGAATGGGACGATCGATTTCGCCGTGAGCCTGAAGATGCGGAATTTCGGCGAACTTGAATCGCGCATCGGTCGCGGAGAACGGATTTCGCAAGCCGAAATGGAGGCAAGTTACCTGCCTTCCGCCGCAGAATATACCGCGGTCCAATGCTGGCTGAGGAGCCAGGGGTTCACAATCACACAGGAAGATGTGATTCACACCAGCGTCTTTGCCAAAGGAACGGTTGCCCAAGTCCAAGCCGCCATGGGAGTCACATTCGCCAAGGTGGCGACGGCCGATGGCGAATTTACCTCCGCCATCTCGGCCCCAAGCCTCCCTGCCGAAATCTCCGAAAACGTCATTGGCGTTGTCGGGCTCCAACCCCATATCCGCGCCCACGCAGAGGTCGTCACGTCGGAAGGGCCGGGCCTATATTGGGTTGTGCCGAGTGACTTGCTCCGAGCGTACAACGCCCCGGGCACCCTGGACGGCACTGGCCAGACGATTGCCGTTATCATGGCTTCGGATGTCCCAACCGGCGACTTGAGGAGCTTTTACGCCGTATGCGGCTCAAAGCAGCAGATCGAAAACGTCACCCAGTATGCAGTCAACGGGGGCCCCACCCCGGCGTCGCAGAGCGATTTTGCAGGCGAAGCACCCGGGGACCTTGAATGGTCAAGCGGGATGGCTGCGGGAGCAAAGGTGCGCCTCTATGCCCCGCCCGATTTGAAACCTGTTTCTATATTTGCAGCGTGCTCGCAGATCCTTGCAGACGCCAAGGCAAACAACATCACCGTGGTTTCAATGAGTTTAGGATACTACGAAAATGGCGTGCCTTCTGCTACATTTGAGAGTGGAAGCCAATCATTCGCGGCCCTCGGAGCCGCCGGAATCACCGTTCTTGCGGCCTCAGGCGACTCCGGATCAAACTCGGGAGGCGGAAACGGAACCTACTCTCCTGATAACCCGCTAACCCTCTTGTGGCCCGCATCCGATCCAAACGTCGCCGGCGTCGGCGGAACCAACATGAATTTCGACCCCACGACTTTCGCCGAGGTCGGCGAATCGCCTTGGAACACCATCCCTGCAGGCGGTCCCGTCGCAGGGCAGAAATATTGGGCAACGGGCGGAGGATACTCAGGCTACTTCGCCAAGCCAAGCTGGCAGACCCAGGCTGGAAACAACATCCTCGGAGCCGCGAGACAAAGATGCGTCCCCGATGTAGCGGCCATATCGACGACCAATGGAATCAATCCGGCAAATCTGACACTGGGTTTCAGTCCTTATGCTGGTAGCTTCTATCCATATACGGGGCTATCCCCAGTCGCTGTCGGCAACAACGGGAACACAGATGGACCTGCCCTGGGCACAAGCTTGGCCTGTCCAATCTGGGCGGGCATCGTCGCCCTGCTAAACCAAGCCCGTGCAAATCAGGGCTTGGGCCCGATCGGACTCTTGGGGCCGGCAATCTACCCTCTTGCCGGCACAAACGCCTTCACGGACATCACCGGGAACATCAACAACGGCGGGGTGGTGAATGGGGCGTGGTTCCCCTACTCCGATGGAAACGGCGCCTATCAGGTTGGGCCGGGATATGACCTATGCACGGGATTAGGGACGCCAAACATCGCAAATCTCGCCGCCGCACTCACACGAGGCTCGGGCTCCGGCGCCAAGAATGCGCCGGTGTTCACGACCCAGCCGATCTCAGTCACGGTGACTGGTGGCACAGTCGCGTTGAACGCACAGGCGAGCAATTCGCCCACGTACCAATGGTATTTGAACGGGACGGTAATGATGCCCGGGGCGACCGACCCGATCCTGCTCTTGACTGACGCGGCTTCGGCCGCGGGAAGCTACACTTGCGTCGCGACCAATGCGGCTGGATCGTCGACAAGCAGCGCGGCGACGGTCTCGCTTACTAGCACCGACGACATCGGCCGACTGGTGAACATCTCCTGCCGGGCGGGAGTCGGGACGGGAGGCGATATCCTGATCACCGGATTTGCCGTGGGCGGGGCGGGAACATACGGTTCTGAGCCGCTCCTCATCCGCGCCTCAGGTCCCGCGCTCGTTTCCTTCGGGGTCGCAGGAACGTTGCCGGATCCTCAGCTACAGATCTTTTCCGGAGGTACGGTGCTCGGCACCAACAACGGCTGGGGTGGAACCTCAGCTATCGCAAGCACCGCAGCCGCTGTGGGCGCTTTTGCCTGGAACAGTCCAACGAGCCACGATTCGGCCCTGCTCCAAAGTTTGGTGAACGGGCCCTACACCGCGCAGATCGCCGGGCAGAGCGGCGACACCGGCATCGCGCTCGCCGAGGTCTACGACGCCACGCCGCCGGGCGCGTACACGCCTGCATCACCGCGGCTCGTCAACATTTCGGCGCGCGTCCAGGTCGGGACCGCCGGCAACATCCTGATCGCGGGATTTGTGGTGGGTGGTTCGACCTCTAGAACAGTCCTCATTCGCGCCTCTGGGCCGGCGCTGGTGCCCTTCGGCGTCGCAGGCACGCTTCCCGACCCCGAGCTTCAGCTTTATTCCGGCTCCACATTGCTCGGGATGAACGAAGGCTGGGGCGGCGAGACGGAGATTGCGAGCGCCGCCGCTTCGGAGGGGGCATTTATCTGGGACAATCCCGCCAGCAATGACTCGGCACTCCTTGTGACCCTTCCACCTGGCGCCTACACGGCACAGGTTTTCGGGGCGAGCGGGGACACGGGCGTGGCCCTCGTTGAGGTGTACGAGGTGCTATAAGGATATCCCATGGCGAGGGGCCTTGGTTGCGGCCCAATGCCGTCGGGGCTGGCCCAACCGTCCCACTTACTTCTGTATGGGGTATCTGTCGTGATAGCGCACCCAGTCCTGAGCGTGTTCCGGATCCTCGTCACGCCCCTTGGCGGTCAAATCGAGGAAATTGTAGGTCGTGTTGATGGTGTCGATCCCTCGCGCAAAAGTTGAGTAGGTGTGAAACAAAGTGCCATTCTCGTCCTTGTAAAACGCGCTAATCCCCTCGCGGTCCTCACTAGGAATGTCGGATTTCACGTAGTTATAGATGACGCTCCCCGTTCGGATGTCCTCGGGCGTGAACGATACTCGGTAGTCGTAGTTGAAATCGTTCCGGCCCGACGATAACCATTTGAATTTCCAGCCCATCCTCCGTTTGAAACGGGTCAACTTGCCGAGCGGGGCACGAGAAATGACGACGAACGCCGTATCCCGATGCGGCAGGTGAATGCGGGCCCCTTCGAAATGGTCCGCCCAAAAGGAGCAATGCGGACATCCCTCGGCGTCATCCGGATTGAACATGAAATGATAGACTATTAGCTGGCTCTTGCCTGCGAACAGCTCCGCCAGAGACTCTTTCCCATCCGGGCCGTCGAAAACGTAGTTCTTGTCAACCGTTGTCCAGGGCAGATCGCGTCGTTTCTGCTTCAACTGATCGAGCATTCGCGTGAGCCTTTTCTCTTCGGCAAGCAGCACCTTTCGGGCGGCAAGCCATTCATTCGGAGACACGACCTTGTGATCCGTCGTGCCGGTTCGGGTCTTTAGTCTGACCATGGCGTTTGGTTTCTTGATGAGTTTGGAGGATGTCGCTCGGAAAAATGTTCTCGAAGCGCGAAACATCAACTGCGGGACGTGAAGCAATTGAGCCTGCAACGTCCGGCAAACCGCATCCGCATTGGCCACCAGCGATTTGGACAGAAGGTCCTGCAGCTCAAGCGGCGTCGTTAACCTCAATAAGCGATGTCCCACGACCCTGGCGTCTTCAGCATAGGCGAGTTCTCCCAGACCTCAGGCCCCTCGGTCAAAACGCTGCGCTTCTACGATGAAAGGGGCATGGGACAGCCCGTGCAGGCCGATGCGCCGGCCTAAGATCCCGGTTGCCTTCCTGCCCGCCCCGGGGATGGCGGACTCAGATGCCCGCTATAGGTCCTTGGTCTTTTGGCCCACGACAAAGCCGATGACGCCAAAAATCACGCCGGCATAAATCGGAATTATAACGTGAATATACGAGGCGAAATCATCCGGCTTCTTGAACAGGATCGCGACCCCGACGAGCAGCAGCCCCAGCAAAAGAAGCATCGTCGCGATCAGCACGGTGAACTTTATCCAGAACTCGCCCCTCAGGGCAATATGGGCCGTGGAAGGCCTTGGGGCCTTGACTGAAGGTGGACCGGTGATTCCTTTTTCGGCGTCCATTTTAATAGGTGCCCCCAACATACATCTGGAGCATGACAATCCTTGCCGTCGTCGATCCTGAAATGGCGGTCACGGCCAGGTTGTAGCCCAGGGACGTGCCATCGGGCAGCTGCCCGAATCTCAGGGGTTTCAGAAAAATCGCCGGGATCGTAGTATACCAGTTCTCCAACTGAATCTTCACAAGCGGGCCAGCGCCTGCCTTCTGTTCCTGCGCCGAGGGGGGGATCACATTAGTGGTGGCCTGCGCGCGAACGCCGCCCGGAACCTTCTCAGCCGTAACCTCGATTCGAAGCGGAAACCCTCTCGCGGAGGTGTCGAAGGATGCAGACTCTCCTTCGGGCAGGATGAAAGTCTCGGAAAAGAAAACCTCACGACCGCCAATCAGTTTCATTCCCGGTGAAAGTATGGCGGCGATTCAGAGAAGTCGAGGCCGCTGTTTGTCCCATTAGGCGGCGTGATTGAACAGCCTTTATCGTTTAATGGTTAACACCTTACGGACCTTGTCCTATGTCCGGCGGCTCGTCGCGCAAAGAGCCAAAGGATGCGCTCGATGGACGTTTCCCGAAGCCCGAATGCCGGAGCCGAGCAAATGGATCTGCGCTCAGTCAAACCGGTCCCCAGGGTTTCGACGCGCCAGATCCTGCTTCCCCTATTCGCCCTCTCGAATACGGTAGGCCGGCACGAGACCGCGCGCGCGTTCACCGGGTGATCTCGGGGGCTGCAGTCGCCGGATTGTCCCGGCGATTTCAATGCGGTTTCGAGCCGATCGTATAACCCCATTGGATATTCTCCCGGAAGATGCCGGCAGCATCATGCGCGAGCAGCGCGGCCTTCAGGCGGGCTTCGAAACTCTCCGCTTCACTGCCCAAGACCCTCTTGGAGCAAACGGAGGTTGAATAAAGGTAGCCGAGAATGGCGTCGACCGTCCACTCGTGCGGCTCGACAAAAGGATAGCTGGCAACCTCGGCAAACCCTGCGTCCCTCAGAACCCGTTCGTCGTGTTCTGGCCCGCGGCCAGTCGTAGGGCGGCCAGCGCTGCCGCATTCCTTCAACTCCTGGCCCGTCGAGGAACGGACGATCCCGAGTACAAGTTGCTGCCACGGCTCCCTCCCGCTGAGTATGCTGTAGCATCCCAGGGTGGCCAAGTGGCCGCCCGGCTTGAGCCACCGGAGGATTTGTGTGGCCATGAGCTGTTGATCGAGCCGGTGGAACGCCTCGCCTATGGCAACCAGCTCAAAGGAAGCCGGGGGGGCATCCAGATCCTCTCCCCTGCCCTCTATCCACTTGATCTTCTCCACTCCACGCAGTGCCGCCTGCCGCCGCCCAGCCTCGACCATCTCAGGCTCCAGGTCGACAGCCCAGATCTCCTGGAAGGAGGAGGCAAGCGCCAGGGCAAGACGCCCAGGTCCGCAAGCCAAGTCCAGAAGACGGCCAGCGCCCGTGATGCCCGCCCGGTCCACAAGGTCCCTTAGAAGCCTCCCGGAATAGGGAACGCGGTACCGAACGTAGTAGTCAGCGGTGCCGGCAAATGCGTCCCTGGGAAAGTTCGGTTTAACCTGCTCGGCCCGGCCCATCTGTTCTCCTTGTTATTATGGAAGGCTCACACCTTGGCTCGCATCGACAGCGGCCCCGCGGGGCCGGGGTTGATGGACTCATGGGTTGACGGCTGTTCTTCGACCGGGGCGCCGATGACAAGCGCAAATTTCCCGGCCGGGGCGATGGCGCGGTCGATTCGTACGTTGCACTTCTTGGCGGCCGTGCGCCGTGGTCGGGCCGACGGGGTACGGCGAGGGCCCGGCGCGCCATTCCCCCTAGCCCCTCCAAGCGAGGATCACGGCGCCCCGCTGGTTGATGTCGACGGGGCTCCCTCCATAAATCGAGGCCGGCCGGTAATGGGCAGCGACCCATTCCAAGATTCCCCGCCCCTGGCCGTAGCTCTCCCCATACCGCGCCACACCGTATTCACGCAGGTCGCGGCTGATCACCACCACGTAGTCCGGATGCCGCTCGCTCAACTGCCGCACGATTTCCCCTTCCCGTCCGCCGCTCGTGGCCGCCGAGAAGAAGAAGAAAGGAGGCACGGGGCTCGGCATCCGCGCAAGGTAGTTGATCATCTCGCCCTCGGGCAGCACCAGCAGCGTGGAGCCCGGCGGCGCGTGCCTGAGCTCCTCGCTTACCAGCCCGACCAGTTCCGCGGTCGGCTCGACGCTTGTGGGAAACGCATAGAACCGGTCGAGCCCTGCGCCAACCTGGAAGGTCTTCGCCCGAAGCAGGGCCTGCGAATAAGCCGCAAGGCGGGCTGCTCCGATTCCGAGGAGCAGGAGACCGGCCGCAACCACCACGGCCCGGGTTGTCCTGTCTGCGTTGAGCCGCGACGGCAGCTCCCCGACCAAGACGGCCGACACCAGCAAGGCCGCGAGCGCTGCCTGGTAAAACCCGAACTGGTAGACCCGGCCATAGAGGAGCATGCGCGCCATCAATCCGGCTGCGAGTATTGCGAGCAGCAGGCGCCGGATCTCCAAGGCGGGGCCCGGGGGCGCGCCAAGCCTTCCGCACACGATTGCACCCTCGATGCATATGTAGGCTAACGTCAGGCCGAGAAGACAGCGGCCTATCTCCATCCAGTCGATTACGCCCCAGGCGAGCCATCCGCACGAAAGAAGGAGCAGCGCCCACAGGGCCACCCGTGCTGCCTCCCTACCAATCCGGGCGGCCAGCTTGGCCAGCCCGGCGATGCCCGCCACGAGCATCAGCGCGGCTGTTGTGCAGAGCGCGTGCTCCCTGAGATGCGCCCAAGGCTGGTCTATGCCGAGAAACGAGCTCTGGATGACATCGCTGACGAACCTTTTCGATCCAACCACGTTGAGCCAGGCCCGGCAGGTCAGCGAGAGCGAGTCCGCCCAGGGCAGGTACCGCGAGAAATAGATCCAGAAGGCCCCGGTGGGGAGGACGGCGCCGAGCGCCCACAATGCGACCAGGCGCCAAGGGACCGAGCGCCGGCGCAGCACCCCCAAACCCGCCGCGGCGCATGTCACGAGCCCCGCAGCGAGCATGATCTCGGGCTTTGAGACCGCGGCCAGCCCGAACAGCGCGCCGGAGACAAAGGACCTCGGGGGCGTTGGGCGATCCAACCAGCGATCCAGGACGAGCACGAGGAGCAGGCAGATCAGGAACCCGTGAGTCGCCTCGTGCGCGTAGGGTGTCGCATAGTTGTAGTTTCCGCGGGTGAGCTGCGAGAATCCGAACACCGCGACGAAGACGGAGGCGGAGGTCACCGCCGCGATTACCCCCCACGCCCGGCGGAAAAGCACGTAGATCAACACAAGTATCGCCGCGAAAACCAGGAGATTGGCAGCCACCAGGACCAGCAGGCCGGGCCCGAACAGCCTGAAGACCGCGGCGTTGAGATACTGGGACAACGGCCCGTAGAAGTCGTCGGCGTCGCGGTACATGACCGCGCCGTTCGCCAGCCGCCATGGAATGTAGAGCTCGCGGCCGAAGTCGACCAATGGCTCGGGCCACTTCAGCCACGACGTCGCAAGAAAGTAATACGTCAGCGCGCCGAGGCCGGCGAGGCCCAGCCATTCGCCGCAGGCAATGCGGCGGTTGGGAGGCGAACTCCCGGCGGTCGTCACGCCAGGCACCGTCGGATGATTAGCGCCACGTTCCATGGAGGTTCAATTCCGGCATCCGCTGGCGGGCATGACGCCTTGAGAATGGGCGCGCCGGCAGACTCCGGGATATCAGAACACGCGGGGCCATGTGCAAAGTTGGCCTCCTATCGCCGAAAAGTTCGAACCTAATCTTGTCTACCGCCCCCTGCTCGCCCGGGTCCGCCGAATCGCACCTTGGGCGGCTGGCGGTCGGCCGAAGCGGCATCTACGCCGGTCGAACATGCCCGAGGCGCGGTTCGCGAGGGGCGCTGCTGCACGCCCGCGGTTGCCGCGGCTGGCAGTGCCGTTGACACTTGCCGGATTGCCGGATTGAACGGCGTCACCCCGATGCAAAACGACACCCCCGCATTCCCTGCCCTTGATCGCCGCGGCTTCCTCAAGGCCGCGAGTGGAGCCGCAATCATGGCGTCGCTGCCGGGCAGCCTGGCTGCGGCGGCGGCCTCCGCGCCTGCGAAGCCGGTGACGCTGGCTTTCGTCGGCTGCGCGCACATACACACGCCCGGCTTCATAAAGCTGCTCACTAGCGACCAGCCGAATGTCCGCGTGAAGTACGCCTGGGATCACGATGCGGCCCGGGCCGAGAGGCGCGCGGCGGAGCTCGGTGCGGCGGTCGCCACCAACCTCCGGCAGATCTGGTCCGACCCCGAGGTGGTGGCCGTGGTGATCTGTTCCGAGACGAACAGGCACCGTGACCTTGTCCTCGCGGCCGCGGCGGCCGGGAAGCACATCTATGCCGAGAAGCCGCTCGGAATAACGGGAGCCGAGAGCACGGAGATGGCCGATGCCATCGTGAAGGCGAACGTGCTTTTCACGACGGGATACTTCATGCGCACGATGCCCCAGCACCTCTTCCTGAAGCAGCAGGTCGAACGCGGCGCATTCGGGAGGATCACGCGCATCGCGGGGTCAAACTGCCACAACGGCTCCCTCGGGGGCTGGTTTGACGAGAGGCCGGGCAGGCCCTGGGAGAACTGGCGCTGGATGGCGGATCCGAAAATCGCCGGCGTCGGGGGCTTCGGCGACCTCGGCACCCACATGCTCGACATCATGATGTGGCTCTGCGGCGACGTCGAGGCGGTGACGGCGGAAACCCGGGTCGTGACCGGGCGCTACGGCGATTGCGACGAGGCGGGCGAGGCCCTGCTTCGCTTCGGGAGCGGCGTCATCGGGACGCTGGCCGCCAGCTGGGTGGACATCGCAGATCCGGTGACGCTCCAGATCAGCGGGACCGAGGGTAACGCGGCCATCGTGAAGGGCGAGCTGTTCTTCAAGTGCGCGCAGTTCAAGGGCGCCGATGGCAACCAGCCATGGACGGAACTGCCCCAGGGCCTGCCCCTGCCGCTCCAGCAGTTCGTGAACGCCGTGGCCGGCCAGCCCGGCATGCCCCTCGTTCCCGTCCGCGAGGCGGCGGCGCGCGTAACCGTGATGGAGGCTGCCTACCGCTCGTCTTCGGTCGGCTCGACCGTGAAGGTGGGCTGATGCAACGGGAGGCCGCGGCCGGGTGCCCGCGACCCCTTCAGTAAGATATACGAACATCGCATGAATAAACGCGCGCTTGGACGATCCGGTCTCGAAGTGGCGCCTCTCGCCCTGGGCGGGAACGTTTTCGGGTGGACCATCGGCGAGGAAACCTCCTTTCAGATTCTTGACGGCTTTGTCGGGGAGGGCTTCAACCTTATCGACACCGCGGACATCTACAGCACATGGGCGGGCAAGCCCGGCATCTCTGAGACGGTGATCGGCAACTGGCTGAGGCGGAGCGGCAAACGCTCCGAGGTCCTCATCGCGACGAAAGTGGGGATGGAAATGGCGCCGGACAGGAAGGGCCTGTCGAAGGCGTACATCATTTCCGAGGTCGAGACCTCGCTCAGGCGCCTGCAGACGGACAGGATCGACCTGTACCAGTCGCATACCGACGACGCGAGCACGCCGCTCGATGAAATGCTGGGCGCCTACGCGCAGCTTGTGCAGCAGGGCAAGGTCCGTGCGATCGGAGCCTCGAATTTCACGGCGGAGCGGCTGGGCGCGGCGCTGCTGGCCAGCGAGAGGCTCGATTATCCGCGCTACGAATGCCTTCAGCCGCACTATAACCTTTGCGAGCGGGCGGGCTTCGAGGGGGCCCTTGAGCGCCTTTGCAAGGAGAAGCGCCTGGGGGTGATCACCTACTTCTCCCTTGCGAGCGGCTTTCTCACAGGCAAGTACCGATCGGAAAGCGACTTTTCGAAGAGCCCGCGGGGCCAGGGCATGAAGAAGTATCTCAATGAGCGCGGGCTGCGCATCTTGGCTGCGCTGGACGAGGTTGCCGCCAGCTATTCCGCAAACCCAGCTCAGGTGGCGCTGGCATGGTTGATCGCGCGCCCTGCGGTGACTGCGCCGATCGCGAGTGCCACAAGCCTGGCGCAGCTGGGCGATCTAATTGCCTCCACCCGGCTCCGCCTGGACCGGGAGGCGATCGGCCGCCTGGACCGGGCTAGCGCCTGATCCTGATTGCCCGGCGCGCCCTTGCCCGGCGGGAACCGAAGTCTGGAAGCGCAGGGCCCAGCGCCCTCTAGGGGTGACATCCGGGGGCACGGGTCCCGGGCATCTTGCGGCTACCGCATCCTCGACCTGAGCGTGATCATCTCCCCGTCGGCCGCGAACCTGCCGTATCCATGATGGTGGATGGTCCTGGGGTTCTTCTGCGCCGGGTCGGACCATGCCTTTACGACCTCGAGGACGAACAGATTGTACCGGTTCACGAGACGGGTGTCGCACACCCTGCACTCCAGGTTCGCGAAGCACTCGGCCACCAGGGGCGGCGACACGCGCGATGCCGGCACCGGCGTCAGCCCGAAAGCGCTGAACTTCTCCACGTCGCGGCCCGAGCAGTTGCCGACATCGACGACCTTGCGCGCCAGCATCAGCGCCGGAACGGCAATAACGCATTCGCCGGTCGCCCGCAGCGCGGCAAAACTGTGGTCGGCGCTGCTGACGACACAGGCAACCAGCGGTGGCTGAAACTCGACCATCATGTGCCAGGACATCGCCATGACATTGGCACGCCCCTTTCGGGCGGTCGTCAGCAGGACCACGGGGCCCGGTTCGAGCAGCTGATACACCTTCGACAGGGGCAATTCCTTCATCCGCGGTATCATATCCCGGAGGATAACCTGCCGGATGCCGGTTTAAAGCGCGAAGGGGCGGACTACCTTTCCCGGCTTCAATCTGGTCGGGTTGCGCTGCCATGCCGCAGACCGGATTGCCTTTGATATGATGCAAACAGGCGTGCTTTGAAAACCGCCCGGCATTATGCTCGGGCCACATAATAACATCATGGACTATGTAAACCTTGGTAAGACCGGCCTGAAGGTGTCACGCATCAGCTTGGGCTGCATGACCTACGGCGCGCCCGCCGCCGGCGAGCCCAAGGGCGGGCGCCACGCATGGAGCCTCAACGAGGAAGAAAGCCAGCCATTCCTCCGGCAGGCCCTCGATTTGGGGATAAACTTCTTCGATACCGCGAATGTCTACTCGAGCGGCGCCAGCGAGGAGGTCCTCGGGCGCTTCCTGAAGCGCAGCGCCCGCCGCGAGTCGGTCGTCGTCGCGACCAAGGTCTATGGCGTCATGCGGAACGAGCCCAATGGGCGGGGTCTCTGCCGGAAGGCCATCATCCACGAGCTCGACGAGAGCCTCCGCCGCCTCGGGACGGACTACGTGGACCTATACCAGATCCACCGCTGGGATTACGAGACGCCCATCGAGGAAACCTTGGAGGCGCTGCATGACGTGGTGAGGTCCGGCAAGGTGCGCTACATCGGCGCGTCGTCCATGTACGCCTGGCAGTTCGCGAAGGCGCTGCACATCGCGGATCTCAGGCATTGGACGCGCTTTGTCTCCATGCAGAATCACTACAACCTGCTTTATCGAGAGGAAGAGCGCGAGATGATGGCGCTATGCCAATCCGAGGGCATAGGCGTGATCCCCTGGAGCCCGCTCGCCCGCGGCCGCCTCGCCCGGCCCTGGAAGACCGAGAGTACCAGGCGCTCCCAGACCGACCAGTTTGGGAACAGCATGTACGCGCGGACGGAGGAAAGCGACCGCAAGGTCGTCGACCGGCTGGGCCAAGTCGCCGAGCGGCGGGGCCTGCCCCGCGCGCAGGTCGCGCTCGCCTGGATGCTGAGCAAGCCGTTCATCACATCGCCCATTGTCGGAGCGACGAAGCAGCACCACCTCGAGGACGCGGTAGCCGCGCTGTCCGTGCGCCTCGAACGGGAGGAGATAGCCTCGCTCGAGGAGCCGTACGAGCCGCATCCGATCCTTGGCTTCAGCTGAAGCCAAGGCCCCCGGCGGCGCAGCTGCGCATCAGGCAGCCGGCCCCTTTGCCGCGAGTGCAGCCCTGACCCTTGCGGGCGACATGGGCAGCTCGAGCAGGCGGACCCCCGTGGCGTCGTGGACCGCGTTGGCGATCACGGCCCCCGCCAGGATGACCGAAGGCTCGCCTCCCCCGTTCGGAGGGGAGTCCGCGGCGTCGAGCAGCAGGGTCTCAATCTTCGGCAGCCACGAGAAGCGGGGCAGCACGTAGGTGTCGAAGTTGGTCTCGTGGAGGACTCCATCCCTGAAATGCATCTCCTCCGAGAGCGCATACCCCAATCCCATCGTCATGCCGCCCTCCATCTGGATCCTCGCTCCCTCGGGGTTGATCACGAGCCCCATCTCCTGCACTAGGAGCATGCGTTTGACCGTTATCTTTCCCGACTTCGCGTCGACCTCAACCTCGGCTATGGCCGTGACGTAGCTCCCGGCGTCCTTGCCGCAGGCGACGCCAAGCCCCCGCCCGCTCGGGGTCTTCCCGGGCTTCCACCCCCAATGGTCGGCTGCGGCCTTCAGCACCCGGGCAAGCCGTGCGTCCCTGAGCTGGCGCAGGCGGAATTCGATCGGGTCGACGCCCGCAAGCGAGGCCAGCTGGTCAACGTGGGACTCGCGGGCGAAGGCGTTGTTGCTGGAGCCGGGCGCGCGCCACGCCCCGACCAGGAACGGATGGAATCCCGGGGGCCCCATGAACCCCCCGACCGACAGGGTGCGGTGGTGCGCGATATCGTACAGGTGCTCCGATGCGCGGTCGCCCGCGAAGCGCACCTCGTAGTCCCAGAATGCGATCCGGCCGGCTCCGTCGAGCCCCGACTTGATCTTCACTACGGCCGCCGGTCTGAAAGTGTCGTTGAAGAATTCCTCCTCGCGCGTCCACATAACCTGCACTGGGCGCCCGGTCGCCTTGGAAAGGCGCGCGGCCTCGACGGCCTGCAGGTTGAAGGTCTTGCCGCCGAACCCACCTCCGACAAACGGGGTGACGACCCGGACGCTCGGAATGGGCAGGCCGAGCGCCTGGGCGATCTCCTCGCGCGCGCCGAAGGGGTTCTGCGTTGAGGCCCAGACGGTCGCCTTGCCTCCCTCCACGTGCGCCAGCGCCGCGTGGGTCTCCATGGCGGCGTGGGCGACATAGGCGCCGAGGTATGTCTGTTCGAGCCGCTGGACGGCGAACGCCCGGCCCGCCTCGACGTCACCGCCCTGCGCGACAACCCTCGGCTCAAGTTGAGCCTGCTCCAGGTGGGCGTAGATCGTCCTGTCGTCCAGCTTCGACGGGGAGGGCTCGAAGTCGGCGCGGAGCTTTCCCAACGCGTCGTCCGCGACGTCGGGAAACTCGTGCAGGACGGCAACCAGGTCGGCCTGCTGCACGAGCACGACGCCGTCGATTTCCTTAAGGCCCGAGGTGTCGACGCTCTTCAGCTTCGCCCCGTGCGCCGGGACGCGAAGGACGCGCGCATAGAGCATTCCGGGCAGCCGGACGTCGCCGGCGTACTTCGCGGCGCCCGTCACCTTTTCGCGCGCATCCCTGCGCAGGAGGGGCTTGCCGATGATCCTGAACTGCGCCGGAGCCCTGAGGCTCGGCTTCACCGAAAGGCGGCGCTCGATCTTCTTCCCCTTCGTCAGCTGCCCGTAGGAAATCTTTCGAGACGGATCTTTGGAGTCGAAGACAACGCCTTGCTGCACTGCCAGCTGCGCAACCGGAACGTGCAGGTTCTCGGAGGCCAGCTCCAGCAGCACGCCCCTTGCCTCCGCGGCCGCAGCCCGCCAAACAAGGCCGAACGAGCTCGTGGTCTGGGAGCCCCAGGTCCCCATATCGAAGGGGCACAGCTCGGTGTCCCCCATGATGATGCTGACGTCATCAACGGAGACATCCAGGTCTTCGGCGAGCATCTGGGGAAGCGAGGTGACCGGCCCCTGCCCCATCTCGATCTTCCCGGTGAAACAGGTCACATGGCCGTCCTCGCCGACGCTCAGGAACGCGTTGAAGTCGCCCGGCTGCCTGGGGCGGACGGTCGCCGGGCGCGCGGCCTCGGACTCCTGGGCGCCGGCGGGCTGGCGAAGGACGACCCAGACGACCAAGCCTTTCCCAAGGCTCTTGAGGAATTCGCGGCGCGTCGGGAGGCTCATTTCCGCGGCCGGCACCGCCGCGAGCCGGGCTGTCTGATCGCGCGTGTGACGGCTATTCATGACGGGCTCCCTTCCCTCATGGCGGCGGCCGCGGCGAGGATCGCATCGACAATGCGCACATGCGCCCCGCAGCGGCAGAGGTTGTCATCCATGCCCGCAATTACCTGCTCGCGCGTCGGATTTGGATGCCTTCGCAGGAGATCGTATGCGGTCAAGATCATGCCGGGCGTGCAGAAGCCGCACTGCAGGGCGTCATGCGCCATGAAGGCCTCCTGGAGCGGATGCAGCTTCCCGTCGTCGGCGAGGCCTTCGATGGTCACCACGTCTGCGCCCTGCACCGACTTGATGTCGACCGAGCAGGACCTGACAGCGCGATGATCCACGAGAACGGTGCATGCGCCGCATTGCACGATGCCGCAGCCGAACTTCGTCCCGGTGAGCCCAAGGTCGGTGCGCAGGACCCAAAGCAGGGTCCGGTCGGGAGCGGCGCTGGTCCTCACCGGCCGCCCGTTGAGGCGAAAGGAAATCGATTCAGTCATGGAAGGTAATGATCGGCTCCCGTGCCATTGCCCAGGTTTCGGGTCCCTTTTTCAAGCAGGGATTCAAGCAGGGATAACGCTGCTAAGTTATGGGACGAATGTCGAACCATGAGTCTTGTCCCGCCGCGTCCGCTTTGGGGCCGGATGGGCGCAAGGCCTCCCCCCGATAACACGGCCTTTCAGTCATCGGGGGCGGTCGAGCCCATGGCGGCCTTCGTCCGTGGGGGGCATTGCGAGGAATCCCGGAAGGTCCGGGCCTGCCGCAGGCCCGTGTCCGGCGGACGGGCAAGGCTGCGCCATTTGGGAACGAATTGTCAGAAGAGATTATGGCGGCCTCTGCCGATCTAATGATTCACCGGGACCCTACCCGGCCGCCTTGCCATCACGGTGCGATACCTGTATATCCAGAATGCCTCCGGGAGAGAGTGATCCCACTGAGCTAGATCCCTGCGGCCGAAGGAAAAACATGAACCGGCAGGTCTTGTCGGCGTCATCGAACCGGGACGGACCCGAGTCCGCCTCAGCATGGCCCATCGACTGACCACCTGCACGTTTTGCGGGGCCGGTTGCGGCATCTACCTCGAGACTGCGGGCAACAGAATAGTCGGCGCGTATCCGAGCATGTCGCATCCGACCAACGAAGGGCGGATCTGCGTACGGGGCTGGCACGTCCATGAGGTCGCCGGATCGCCCGACCGGCTGGAGGTTCCCCTGATGAGAAGGAACGGCCGCCTGGAGGAGACATCATGGGAGGAGGCACTGGAGTATATAACGGCGCGTATCCGGGAAATCCGCGGGCGGCACGGCCCCGACTCGATCGCCTTCCTCAACACCCCGCGCTGCTCGAACGAGGAGGGCTATCTGCTCCAGAAGCTGGCGCGAGCCATCGTCGGCACGAACAACGTGGACCACGGCACGGGCGTCTACTGCCATAACTCCATCAATGTGCTGCTCGACATGCTCGGCGTCCCGGCAACCACCAATTCCGTCGGAGAACTGGCACAGAGCGACGTCATCATGGTCGACGGCGCGGACCTGGCCCGGCAGATGCCGACGATCGCCGGGATTGTGATCCGGGCCCGCCTCCGCGGCGCCAAGCTCGTGGTCGTCGACAGCCGCCGGCATCGGGTGGCCGAAAGCGCCGATTATTTCCTCCAGCTCAAGCCGGGCACGCAGACGCTGCTCTACAGCGCGATGGCCAAGGTGATCGTCGACCGGGGCCTTGCAAACCTCCCGTTCATCCACGCGCGCTGCCGGCTCTACGAGGAGTTCCTCGCCCACGTGCACGAGTACGATCTGGCGGCCGCGGCGGAGAGTTGCGGCGTGCCGGCGGAGCTCATAGAGGCGGCCGCGCTCGCCTACGCCCGAGCCCGATCCGCCGCAGTCCTGTATTCGACCGGCATCGAGGCGCGCGCCGCCGGTCCCATCGAGGCAATCGTCAACCTTGTCCTTCTCACAGGTCAGATCGGCCGCGCGGGCGCGGGAATATTCGCGCTGACCGAGCATAACAACCTGCAGGGTGTCTGCGACATGGGGGTCATGCCGGACCGGCTGCCGGGTTACCGCGCCGTGGCGAACGACCGCGCCCGCGCCGAGCTCGAGGCCGCGTGGGGGACTCGGCTGCCCGCGCAACCCGGACTCACCACGCGGGCGGTGCTTGCCGACCGGGGCGGCGGACGCGTGCGGGCAGCCTGGCTCTGCCGCTACGACCCTGTCAGCACCGCGTTCTCCGGCGACGCGGCAACCTCCCTGCAAGAGTGCGAACTCGTTGTGGTCCAGCACCTTTTTCTCACCGAGACCGCCAAGTACGCCCACGTCGTCCTCCCGACGACAGCCTTCGGCGAGGAACGCGTAACCTTCACGAGCACGGATCGCCGCATCCAGCTGGCCGAGCAGGCCGTCGATCCGCTGCCCGGTGTGAGACCGGCGTGGTGGCAGCTTATGGCGGTCGCGCGGACGCTGGGCGCGGACTGGCGATACTATTCGGCAGCGGACGTGATGGACGAGATTGGCACGGCTGTGCCTTTCTACAGCGGTGCGAGCTATGACAACCTGGCCCGCGATTATGGCCGCCAGTGGCCCTGCACCAAGGACCGCCCGCTGGGCACACGTTATCTGTTCGGCGAGGGTGCTCTCGGGGCGGGCTTCAAATTTACCGCCATTCCCCGGGCCGCGCCGATGGTCGAGGTCTCGGCGGACTATCCTTTCACGCTGATCTTCGGTCACTCGCTGTACTACTGGAACCAGAACGTGCTGATCAGGCACAGCGAGACCCTCAAGCGCGAATACCGGATCCTGCTGCTCGACTACCCGGAGGGCTTCGTCGAGCTGAACGTGGACGACGCAGAGCAGCTCGGCGTAAGGGACGGGGACAAGATCCGGCTGCGCGCTGCTGGCGGGTCGGCGGTCGTCAACGCACGGGTGACTCCGGAAATGCGCCGGGGCGCCGTCTTCGTGCCGCATTTCGTCCTCCAGGTGCAGCGGCAGATTCACGGCGGATCGAGATTCGGCGCCTCTCTGGTACCCGTCCGGGTGGAAAAGGAGCCGGCATGAAAGCCCGCGTCATCGACCGGGCGGACGTCCTCAAGATCGTGGACCTGCTCCGCGAGCGGGGCTATGAGGTCGCGGCGCCGTTCACGGGGCGCGGGCGGGACACTTTCTTCGAGCCGGTGACCGATGAGAACCGCGCCAAGATTGAACTGCACCTGCCCAATCCGTATTACCCGCCCAAGCGGTACGTGCTCCCGCCGATTGAACGCCTTCTGAAGGTCCGCTCCGGGAACGGAGAGCTTCGAATCGAGCCCACCTGCGAGGAGCCCAAGCGCGCAATCTTCGGGATCCGATCCTGCGACGTGGCCGGCATCTATCACCTCGACCGGTTCTACCTCGGCCGGGATTACCGCGATCCCTACTATGAGAAGCGGCGCAGGAACCTCTTCCTCGTGAACGTGGTCTGCACGGACCCCGTTCGCGACCTGGGCGACGAGTGCTTCTGCGTCTGCGCCGACACGGGGCCCGCGGCGCGCGACCATTTCGACCTGCAGCTCATGGACCTAGGCGACGAATTCCTGGCTGCGGCCGGCTCGCCCGCCGGCGAGCAGCTGTTCGCCGAGCCGATCTTCAAGACGGGAACGCCGGCACATATCGAGAGGCGCCGCGCAATCCTCACGGACGTGCGGGGCCGCTTCAAGACCAACACGAGCTGGTTCTCCGCCACCGTCAGGTACATCACGCGCAGCGAGGTGCTGGAGAAGACGTGGGAGGAGATCGGCCGGCGCTGCCTGGAATGCGGCGGCTGCACCTACGTCTGCCCTGCCTGCACGTGCTTCACGGTCAGCGATCGCGAAACGGGACCCGGGGAGGTCGAGCGCGTTCGGATCTGGGACTCGTGCGCCCTGAGCGGATTCACCCGGATGGCCGGCGGCTTCAACCCCAGGCGCGCCGTGCACGACCGGCGCAACCGCCGGTTCTTCCGCAAGCTCGCGCACTACTTCATCCAGCGCGAACTGTCGATGGCCTGCATGGGCTGCGGCCGCTGCACGGCCGTCTGCCACGGCGACGTGGGCATGGCGAGCGTGGTGGAGATGATGCGCCGCGAAACGGCGGTGACCGAGCAACATGAACCCGCAGCCCGCTGAGAACATCTACCTGCCGAAGACGGCGGTTCTTGACCGCGTCGCCGACGACATCGCCGCGGTGAAGACGTTCTTCTGGCATTTCGAGGACGCGGGAGAACAGGCGCGGTTCAAGCGGTTCCAGCCGGGCCAGTTCGCGCAGGTGTCACTTTTCGGGGTCGGCGAGTTTCCCGCCTCCCTGCCCCCCAGCCCGACGGAGGGCGAGACATTCTTCACAATCCGAGAGGTGGGCAGCTGCAGCGCGGCCATGCACCGGCTTAGACCGGGCGACCGGTTCGGGGTCAGGGGGCCCTACGGCCGCGGATTCCCGATGGACGAGTATCGGGACAAGAACCTCGTGTTCGTCGCAGGCGGCATCGGACTGATTCCGCTGCGCTCGTGCATCGTGTACGCGGTGCAGCACCGCGACCATTACCGGCAGATCCAGGTCTACTATGGCGCGCGAACCCCGAAGGAGCTGATGTATGCCGCCGACCTTCGCGAGTGGCAAAGAACCTCCGGCGTCGAGTGCCACCTCACCGTGGACCGGGCGGGCGACGGATGGGCCGGGCACGTCGGCGTGGTCGGCAGCCTCTTCAAGCGGCCCGGTGTTAGGGTGCCCGTGGAGGACACGATCGCCTTCGTCTGCGGCCCGCCGGTCATGTTCCGCTTCGTCATTCGGGATCTCAAGGCCCTTGGATTCCAGGACCGGCACATCGTATCCACCCTGGAGCGCTACATGAAATGCGGCGTGGGCAAATGCGGCCATTGCTGCATTGGCATGGCCTACGTCTGCGTTGACGGACCCGTGTTCACCTACGAGCAGATCCACCGGCTGGGGGAGGACATCTGATGATCGACCTCCGCCAACAGATCGAGCGCTGCGCGGCCGGACGTGTGTGCTTCATGGGCCTCGGCAACACGGAGTCGGGCGACGACGGGTTTGGCGTGCGCCTGGCGCGGGAGCTCGCCGACGCGGGCCTGCCGGACGTGATCGTCGCCGGCTCCGAGCCGGAGCGCTTCATCGGCCGCGCCGCGGAGTGCGGGCACGACCACCTGGTGTTCCTCGACGCCGTTGACTTCGGCGCTCCGCCCGGCTCGGCCGTCTGGCTCGACTCGGGGGCCATGGCCGGGCGGTTCCCGCAGGTCTCGACCCACCGGATTTCCCTGGGGCTGCTTTCCCGGTGCGCCGAGTCATCCGGGAAGACACGCGCCTGGCTGCTCGGTGTCCAGCCGCAGTCGCTGCGGCCGGCACGGCAGCTGTCCCCCGCCGTTGAGGCCACGCTGCAGGTACTGCGCGGATGGCTGCTCGAAGCATGCGCCGCCCGCGCCACCGCACGATGAATCCCGAACTTGCCGTTGCCGCCTCGATTGTGCTCTGCATCGCCGGAGCGCTCGTCACGCTCGTTCTGGGCCGGCGCAGGATGCTCGCGGGCTGGATCGCCTTCGCCGCAACGGCCGGGACCGGCGTCTTGATCGCCGCCGCCGTCATGCGGGTCCTCACGCTAGGGCCGTCGCCCGAGCCGGCAAGTTTCCTTGAGGTGGCGCGATGGGGCTTCGCCCTGCGCCTTCACGTGGACGGCCTGACCGCGGCCTTCCTTCTCTTGGCCGCGGTCGTCGCGGTGCCTTCGGCTCTCTATTCCATCACCTACCTGCGCAACTACGAGGAGTACAGCGTGGCGCGCTACTATCCGCACTTCCTCCTGTTTCTCGCGGCGATGTACGGGATCATGAGCACGACGGACATGATGTGGTTCTTCTTCATCTTCTGGCAGCTGATGACGCTCCCAGGCTACGCGCTCATCCGGTTCGAGCACCGCAGGGCCGAGAATATCCGGGCGGCAAACAAGTACCTCGTCATGATGCAGATAGCCTGTGTTGTGACCATGGCCGGCGCGGGCTTGCTGGCCTCCGGCGGGTCTCCGGCAGGCGGCCCGGGAGGCCCAAGGTTCGATTTTCAGACCGTCAGCGCGAACATGCCCCTGATGCTCGCGTCGAGGGCCGGCGCCACGACCGTTGCCTTCGCCCTCATTCTCGCGGGCTTCGGAATCAAGATGGGCATGTGGCCGTTCGGCCAGGTATGGCTGCCCGACGCCCACCCGGCCGCGCCCTCGCCTGTCAGCGCCATGCTCTCAGGTGTGATGATAAAGACGGGGGTCTACGGGTTGCTGCGCTATTTTCTCTGGCTGGTGCCGCCGGCGGGAAGGGCAAGCTTCCCCCTGGCGCGCTGGGGGTTCGTCGTCGCGGTTCTGGGCACGATCACGCTCTTCACGGGCACGATGCAGGCGCTCAGGCAGGATCAATCGAAGCGGCTCCTTGCCTTCCACAGCATTGGGCAGATCGGGTATATCCTGCTCGGCGCCGGGGCGTGCATGGCCCTCCTGCCTGCGGCCGGGCCCGCCGCCGCGTCGCTCGCCGCCCTGGCCCTATTCGGGGCGCTCCTGCACGTCCTGAACCACGGCCTCTTCAAGGCGCTCCTCTTCCTGAACGCGGGCTCCATGCTGCACGCGACCGGGACGCAGAACCTGAACCGGATGGGAGGCCTGATGAAGTTCATGCCGCTCACCGCGCTCACGGCCCTCGTCGCCTCCTTCTCGATCTCGGGGGTCCCGCTCTTCAACGGCTTCGTCAGCAAGTGGAGCATCTATGTCGCCGCAATCCTGGGCGGCGGCTACGCGCGCTATCTGCCCGCTTGCGCGGTGGCCGCGATTCTCACGAGCGCCCTGACGCTCGCCTCGTTCATCAAGTTCTTCGGCGTTAGCTTCCTCTCGCGCGAAAGCCGGCTTGTCGCCGCCCGAGTCGCCGGACAGGGCAGGCTCGAGGTCGGCTGGGCGATGCAGCTTCCCCAGCTATTCTTCGCCCTGTGCTGCGTGGCGCTCGGCATGGTGCCGGCGGCGGCGTTTCACCTCCTGCAGCGGGCGCTGGACGCCAGCAGTGGCGGATACGGGGCGGTCCTCGCCGACGCTGTGCCGGTGGCGGGCGGCCCTGCGTGGGGGCTCGGCGCTATCGGCGGCGCCGCCCGCTTCGCACCGCTGGTGCTCGCCGCCTTTTTCGCGGTCCTCTTCATCGCTTCCCGGGCCCTTGCCCGGCTGGGCAACGCGCCGCGCCGTGCCGGCCCCCCGTGGCTGTGCGGCTACGCGCGCGAGGCGGACTGCCACCGGTACGCAGCGCATCAGTTCTACGGCGAGATCGAGCGCTATTTCGGATGGCTTGGCGGCCGCCCTCATCCGCCCAACCCGCCCTCCACAAAGGAGCCCTGACATGCCAGCCCGCGAAAGACTCATCGCACTAAAGGAGAGGTTCGGCCCGGCCATCCAGCGCGCGGACCTCCCGGATGACGGGCGGCTGCACGTGTTCGTCGAGCCGGCCTCCCTCAAGGCCGTGTGCCGGCACGTCTTCCAGGACCTTGGCGCCCGCTATGTCACGACGATCGCCGCGGACGACCGGCCCTACTCCGGCCGGTTTCTGGTGGTTCACGACTTCGCCTTTGACGCCGATCGGCTGCTCACCAGCATAGCCACCCTGCTTCCGGCGGACTGCCCCCGGGTCGACAGCATCTACGAGGACGTGCCGGCCGCGGGCTGGGCCGAGCGCGAAATGCGCGACCTGGTGGGGATCGAGCCGGTTGGGCACCGCTACCTGAAGCGCCTGGTCCTGCCAGACGGATGGCCCGACGACGTGCATCCTCTGCGCAAGGACGTGCCCTGGAATTTCGCCCCGGCCGACTTCGATGAGACGCGCGAGTTCACGTTCGGCGACCCCCCGGAGGGCTGCACGGTCGTGCCGTTCGGGCCATTTCACCCCACCCTCGACGAGCCCGCGCACTTCCGGCTCTACGTCGAGGGCGAATGGGTGCGCGGCTGCGAGTACCGCGGCTTCATGGTCCATCGCGGAATCGAGAAGCTCGCCGAATCCGTCATGACGTACAACGAGATCCCGCTCCTGGCCGAGCGCATCTGCGGGATCTGCGGCTGTGTGCACAGCGTGGCCTACGTCCAGGCGGTCGAGAGCGCGGCGGCCCTCCGGCCGCCGGCGCGAGCCGAGTACATCCGCACCATAATGCTGGAGGTCGAACGCCTGCAGAGCCACCTCCTCTGGGTCGGCCTCGCGTGCCACATCGTCGGCTTCGACACGCTGTTCATGCAGAGCTTCCGCATTCGGGAGCCGGTGATGCGGGTCGCCGAGGAGATCACCGGCAACCGCAAGACCTACGCCTTGTGCGTCGTCGGCGGCGTGCGCTGGGAGATCGGGCCTGAGATGAAGGCCAAGCTCCTCGGCGTTCTCGCGGCCCTCGAAGCCGAATGGCGCGCCGTCGCCGACGCGGTCGGGGGGGACAGGAATATCCGAAAGCGCATGCTCGGGATCGGCGTGGCGGACCGCGCGCTGGTGAAGAGCGCCGCGCTCGTCGGCCCGGTCGCGCGGGCGGCGGGCGTCGACATCGACTGCCGGCGGGATCATCCCTACGCGGCCTACGGCCGGGTCGATTTCAAGGTTGTCACTGCGGACGGAGGCGACACCTGGTCGCGCCTGAGCGTGCGGATGAGGGAGGTGATCGAGTCCATCCGGATCATCCGCCAATGTCTGGCGGACATGAAGGAGGGCCCTCTTCTCCTTGCCGTTCCTGACGAGCTGCCGGCCGGGCGCTGGGGGCTCTCGTCGGTCGAGGCGCCGCGCGGTGAAAGCCATCACTTCGTCATCACTGGCGAGAGCAACCGCCCGCGTCGCTGGCGGGTGCGGGCGCCCACCTACCAGAACCTGCAGGCAGTCCCGGCGATGATAAAGGACCAGCAGCTTGCCGACATGACGATTTCCCTCGGCAGCATCGACCCGTGCTTCTCCTGCACGGACCGCCTGGAGACGATCGAGCTCAAATCCGGCGAGATCCGGGTTTGGTCGCAGGACGAGCTGCTGAGACTCGCGCGGAAGAGGCCGCCGGAGACCCCGCGATGAATCCCGGCCTCATATGGATGATCGCAGGCGCCCTGCTGAACATCGCGTGCGTGCTTGTCCTTGCGCCCCTGTTCCAGGGGGTGCAGCGGAAGATCACGGCGCAAATCCAGTCCCGGCAGGGCCCCCCGATCCGGCAGCCCTACTTCGACCTCCTCAAGCTGCTGGGCAAGGAGGACATCGAATCGGGCGAATCGCCCGCCATGCAACGGTTTGCGGTTCACCTGGCTTTTGCGTCCGCCCTCGTGCTGGCCTGCCTCGTGCCGATGGGCCTCGCCGCGCCGCTCGGCGCCGCGGGCGACGCCATCCTGCTGATCTACATCCTCACCCTGGGCGGAGTTTGCACGCTCCTCGCCGGGCTCGCGGCGGGATCCACCTACTCCCTGGTCGGAACCAGCCGGGAAATGATGATCATGATCGCACTCGAGCCGCTCTTCGTGATCGCGATCCTCGTCGGCGCCATCCACGCGCATTCGCTGCGCCTCGATGCGGTGCTCTGCGGCTCGGTCTACGGCGTCCCGGGAGTCCCGTGGTCGGGCCTGGTCATGCTGGCCGTGATGCTGCTCTCGTTCCCGGCGTTCGTCCAGAGGGTGCCCTTCGACATCGCCGAGGCCGAAACCGAACTCATGGAAGGCCCGCTGGTGGAGTATTCCGGGCCGAAGCTCGCGCTCTTCAAGTACGCCCAGATGGCCAGGCTCGTCATCCACAGCGCCCTCTTCGTCGCGCTCTTTTTGCCCTGGGGATCCGGCCTGGGCTTCCCCCTCGGCTGGCTCTGCTTCTGGGCGAAGTCGGCGGTGCTGGTGCTGTTCGTAACCTGGGTGGCCGCGACGCACGCGCGATACCGGATCGACCAGGCCATCCGTTATTTTGCGTGCCTCCTGGCCGCCGCAATCGTCGCGCTCGTCCTGGCCGGATACGGCCATTGACGAAGGTTAACCCATGTCCCTGCTGAGCAAACTCAAGGAAACGGTGATCGGCCTCAGGGCCGGGCGCGTCACGTTCCCCTATCCGAGAAAGGCCCGGGAGGCCCCTGCCAAGTACCGCGGCCGGCCTATTTTCGACGGCACAAAATGCATCGGCTGCGCCGGATGCGCGAACAACTGCCCCGCCCGTGAGATCCTCGTTATCGATGTCTGCCAGGAGATACGCATCCTCCAATACCTGGGCCGCCGCTGCACCTACTGCGGCCGCTGCGCGGACCTATGCCCCGAGAAGGCCATCACGATGAGCGGGGAATACGAGACGGCCACGGATCGCATCGGCGACCTGCAGCAGCGCCTGGAGCTGTTCATGAGCACCTGCCAGCGTTGCGGACGGTGCTTCAAGGAGCCCTCGGCCCTCGAGCGCCTGCAGATGAAGGGCTATCGATTCGACGACCTGGCCAATGAGCGCTGGGTCTTCCGCTCCCAGTCCTACCTGCAGGGCGCGCCGCCGGCGGACGACATCAACCTCGATCTGGATTGAACGCCATGCTGGAAACCCTCTGCCAGAAGATGTTCGGCCGGTCGCTCTGGGTCTACCACGCCAACAGCGGCGGCTGCAACGGCTGCGACATCGAAGTCCTCGCGGTCCTGACGCCTTACTACGATGCCGAGCGCTTTGGCATCAAGCTGGTCGGCTCGCCGCGCCACGCCGACGCGATGCTCTGTCAGGGCCCGGCGATGCGCGCCACGGCCAGTGCGCTCCGGCGAGCCTACGACGCCATGCCCGCGCCGAAGCTTGTCTTCGCCATCGGATCCTGCGCCTGCGGCGGAGGCGTCTGGCACGATAGCTATTCCGTCCTCGGCCCGGTCGAGAGGGTTATCCCGGTGAACTACTACATTCCCGGGTGCCCGCCGCGGCCCGAAGCCATCATCTACGGCGTGGCCGTGGCCGCCGGACTCGTGGACAAGCGGACGGCCCCGGTTCAATTCAAGCAGCTTGAGCTTCCTATTCCGCGCTACCATCCGAGCGATCTTCGCGGCGGGGGCGAGCTGGTCGTTTACGAGAGGAGCGAGAAGATCTAGGGGTTGCCGGCAGGTGCAACCCGCCCTGGATTCTCTTGCGGCGCCCGCGCGCGATACGATCATGGCCGAGCATCTCCTTTCTGCCGGAACAACCCTGGACTATTTCAAGCTTCTCGGCTTCTCCCCTCTCCCCCCCTTCGTAACCTCCGCCCGCCCGTGACCGCCCAAGCATCCAGATAGACGCATCCATGGAAGGCGTCTCCCCAGAGTATGTTCTCGACGGGTCGGTCTCCTATTGGAATGTCGACCGGGATAACCTGCTGTCCCTCCGGAGCCTGTTCGCGTTCCTGCAGGAGGCCGCCATCAGGCACGCAGACCAGTGCGGCGCGGGTTCCCGGGCGAAGGCGACCCGGGGCGAATCGTGGGTGCTTCATCGGATGGCGGTCTCCGTGCATCGCTATCCGCGCTTCGAGGAGGCCCTGAGGGTGACCACGTGGTCCTCGGGCATCCGGGCATTCAAGGGGTGCAGGGATTTCCGCGCCCATTGCGGGGGCGAACTCATCGTTTCGGGATCGTCCGTGTGGCTGTACCTTAACGTCTCCTCGAAGGCGATCTGCCGGGTGCCACGGGACGTCGCCGGCGGGTTCCCTACCCGGCCCGGCGCCGTCTTCCGCCCCGACCTGGAAAAGCTCCGGCTGGAGCCGCCCGCGTCAGGCTCCATTGAGCGGACCGTCTCGGTTCGGTACTCAGACTTCGACGGCAACGAGCACGTCAACAACACCGCCTATCTCGACTATCTGCAGACAGCCCTTGCCGCGGCAGGATTTTCGCCGCGGCCGCGCATGCTCGAGATCCAGTTCCTCAAGGAAATCCAGCCCTCCGTTGAGCACGTGTCCGTCCGCCTCGAGCGCCGCGGCGACTCCGTTGCGTTCAGCCTCGGGGGGCCCGCCGGCCTTTTTGCACACGGGTTGACGGCTTGAGGAGATTGCATCAACCGTTCTTAAAACCATAGATTTTCATCTCAACGAGCCAAATTGGCCTGCGGAGACAAAGACCCATCGAGGCCGCCGGAACAGCGGCGGCGGCCATTGACCTCTGGGATTGCACCAGACAGAGCAAGCGCCGCGTTGATTCGCGGCATCACGGCACCAGCGCGGCCGTTGGCAGTCCGGTCGTTGGGAGGCGGCGGATCGGAGGTGGCCCTCCGGTCGCCCGCGGGCTTGGAGCCCGGGCTTCCTTTCGGTTTGGATGAGAGGGAGCGGCGTGGCCTTTGGGCTTTCGCCCACCGGCCCCAGTCATGCCAGACGTGCCTCGTGCGATTCCTTGCAGGTAGCGCGAGGGCGGTTCTGGCGAAACGAGTCCGCAGTTTCTCCCCAAAATGTTGGGCCCGCCGGGCGATTGCGCAGGCTGCAGCCCTGTGGACGGATAGTCCGTAGCCGTTGGCGAACTTGCCCCGTCCAATGACTGAGGTGAACGCCGGGTTGACCTCGATCAACTCGACACCCTCGCGGGCGCAGCGACCGCGGATCATCTGTGCGAAGGCGCCGTACGTGAACGCCGAGAGCATCCGGTTGGCGCCGGGGCCGCGATCTTCGGCCCTTTCCCCTGCAAAATCGAGCCGCTCGATGGCAATTGGAACCCGGTGCCACTGGGCATAGAGGAGAGCGCCGCGGACCGCGTCGCCGACCTCAGCCTTGATCTGATCGTCCGTGCGGCCTTTGACGGCCCATGGGCTGTCAAAGTGGTCGACCGGGTTGCCGGAGCGGTCGATTCGGGCGACCGCGAGGCCCCATGGGTTCAAGTCAATCCCTACGCAGCCCAGTGTGCGGTCTGTCATGACCGGTGCCGCAGGGACATCAAACATTGCCTGAACAAACCAGCGGTCCGCACGACGGATGAAGCGATAGCTTACGGCCGAGCACCGCTCGATGTCCGTGCCCCTGCGCGGGCCACGGGTGAGCCTTTGCATCACGGGGGTCAATGCGGCCAGGAAATCCTGCTCCCGGTAGCGGAAGGCGACCGGGAGTGGGACTGTTTCACCTCCCAGGGCGTCCGGAAGTCTCAAGTGGAGCGCTCCGTCCCGGTACTGGCAAGTCTGGTTGCCGGACGTCTCGTCGGCCGAGCCGAGAACGAAGAAGGATGAGGCGCGCTTGGCCCGCCATTGCTTCCTCCATGCTGCGTGGTCCGCATGGCCGTTCTCCTTGAGATGGAACTGCTCCCGGAACCTGGCTCGGGATCCAAAGCAGATCGATGGAACCCGTGCCGCAAGTTCCCGTTCAAGCCGTGCCTTTCGGGCCAGGAGCAGCTGCAGGCGCCGCTTCTTTAGGTGGACCACAAGGGGGGACTTCGCCCCGCCGATCGCCCGACGGGTTCTTTCGACCTGCCGCTCAAGTGCGGCCATATTGAGCTTCCGCGCCTCGCGCCATGATTCGACCTTCGCCTCCAACTGCCTGTGCACCGCGTTGAACTGGCGCGCCGTGATCCGGTGCTCGGTAATGAACCGGCGCTTTGCGTCGGTCAGCCTCTCCATCCGCACGTAGAGCGCCTTGAAGAGCAATCGCTCCAGACGCGAAAACAGCGAGGCGCACCGTTCCCACAGAGAGAACAGGGACTCGCCTTGAATCCGTGTTTCGATGGTTATCACTGCTCCTGGATACAGGATAGCGCCCGCCTTGCGCGATTTCTTGCCGACCGCCGGCCATAAAGTCGAGCGCACATGCTGGTCAGAATCGCGATCATGTCCTGGACCAGGTCATCCTTGAGCTCGCTTTCGTCCACGACGAGCAGGCGCCGGTTGTCCGCCGCAAGCGCAGCTTCCACATATTCCGCACCGAAACGCATCAGCCTGTCCCGGTGTTCCACCATCACCGTCCGCACGTTTGGATCCCGCAAAAGCTGCATCAACCCGCGGCGGTGCCCGTTTAGCCCGCTGCTCACTTCCGCCACCGTCTTTATGACCCTTAGCTTCCGCAATGCGGCCGCCGCGGCAAGCCTGCCCAGCTGAGCCTCCAGGTCCTTCCTTTGGGCATGCGAGGACACCCGCGCATACAGCGCCACTCCCTCCTCCTTCGGCCGCTCATCCACAATGATTGTCCCGGTTGGGTACTGCCTCGCGGATATCGGCAGCTTGCCCGCCTTGAACATGCGCCACGCCGTCTGGTACGCGATCCCTTCGCGCTTCGCCCACACCGATAGCTTCATCGCGCAGCCTCGCCCGCCAGTAACGGCGCCAGCTCGATCGCGGTAATCTCGGGATCGCATGCGACGACCGAAGGATCAGCGTTCAAGTCACAGATCGCGTCGGTCAGCGCATCGAGCTCCACATCCCCAAGACCTCTTCCCCCGAGCCATCGGCCCTCGATCTCGTAGAGCCGCTCGACGAATTCATCCTCGAAAATCCGGGCCCTGAGCCCGCTTCCCGAGCGGTGTGTTGGCTCCGTTTCCCCTGTTGGACTCTCCACCAGGTCGCCCAATGTCACGAAGTCCGCAGGGTCCAGCGGGGTATCCGTCCGCACACCCTCCGTCGCCACGTCGTAGCCGCTGTCCACCCCCACGGCCGCCCCATGGGTCCGCGACGCAAATATCCGCATCAGCCAGCTGCGCATTTCCGCAGGCAGTGCTGGACTCTTGGAATACAGCGCCCATTCCTCAGCCAGCCTCCGGATCTTCTCCTGGTCCGCCTCCCCATGCCTCTCTTGGTGCTTCGCCACGGCCTTGATCCTCGGCGACATCCCCAAAATGTCCATAGTAACGCCCATAAACGCCTATATATTGCGGAGCTGTTGGCAACCCTTGCGGGATCTGTTGTCTTCTCCACGACTCTCGGATGATCTCAATATCAGCGGGCGTCGTGGACCGCGGAGAACCGACCCCGAGGCCCGCAGCATGGCCGTCTACGGCGAGGAGCGGATCAGCTCCAACATCCTAAGCGCCCCAGGATCCCCGGGCCGCAGCTGCAGGACCTTTTCATACTCGGCGATCGCCTCGGCCTTTCGGCCCGTCTGCAGGAGGGCCGCTCCCCGGGCAAAATGCGCCTGGGCAAAATCCGGCTGCATCCTGATCGCCGCCTCGATTCGCTCTATCCCCTCCCGAGGCCGGCCTATCCGGCAGAGAATCATCCCCAGGTTGTTGCTCGCCTCGGCTAGGTCGGGCTGGGCCCTCAAGGCCGCCTCGTAGTGCTGTATGGCATCAGGGATACGCCCGCTCTGAACCAAGGCGTTGGCCAGATAGAAATGCGCGTCCGAATAATTCGGGTCAAGGCGCAGCGCCTCCTCGTACTGGGCGATGGCGTCATCCAGCCGGCCGGGCATCCGCGACCATGCAATGCCGAGGTTGGTGTGCGTCTCGGCAATATCCGGCTTCAGGCGCAGCGCCTCCTCATACTGGGCGATGGCGTCATCCAGCCGGCCGGGCATCTTCGACCACGCGAGGCCGAGGTTGTTGTGCGCTAGCCAGGAGCCGGGATTGCGCTCGAGGGTGGTCAGGTAAAGGGTCTGGTTGTCGCGGAACATTGCGCAATGGACCCATGTGAGCGCGCCCAGGGCCGCGGCGAGCGCACCGACTAGCCCCGGTCCGAGCCATCGCGGGCCTATGGCGATGCGCCTCCAGCCCGCGGTGATGCCCGCAGCGGCAAGCGCGAGGAGACTGAGGTCGGGGAGGTACTGCCAGTGGTCCCAGACCCAGGAATAGCGGGCTCCGTAGAGGTTGACAAAGCTCAGTGCCGGGAAGAGCGAGCCCGCGAAGATGAGGAAGGCGGCCAGCGGGCCGCGGGTGCGCCGCCGGAGGGCCCAAAGCGCGCCCGCGACCGCCAGGACGCCGAGCGGGAAGAGCCATTGCCACCAGACTGCGGCGTCCACCGTCCAGCGCGGGTAGACGAAGTTCAGCCCGAAGGGCCAGACGACCTTGCCCGCGTAGAACCAAAGGGCCCGCCCTGCGACCAGCACGCGCGAGAGGACCGGCAGATCAAAATCCCCGCCCCGGGCGCCGACGTAGGCCTGCTCGACCCAGCTGCTGAACAGCCCGGCCGCGGCGCCCAGGGCGAGCCAGGGGAGCAACGGCAGGACATCGCGCCGCCAGCCGAGCCGCCCGCGCTTCCACCAGAATACGACCAGAAGGGCCGCGGGCAGCGTCGCCGTCACCGTCTTGGAAAGAAGGGAACACACGAAGAGCGCCAGCGCGGCGAAATAGTCCCGGGGCCGCCGCGCCTCGTCGAAGCGCAGGTATACCAGGGCCGCAGCGAGGTAGAACACCAGAGAGAGGGTGTTCTTCTGTTCAGAAATCCAGGCGACCGACTCGACGTGCACCGGGTGCAGAGCGAACAGGAGCGCCGCCAGCCATTCGGCGCCGGCGTAGGGCTGCTGCACGGTGAAACGCGGCAATGCGCCAACCGCGTGTTGTTCGACTCCGACAGAGACGCCTGCCTGGGTGTCCTGGCCGATCAGAAGCCGGCGCAGGACCAACGCGAACAGCACCGCCGAGCCTGCGTGCAGCAGGAGGGTTGCGACATGATAGCCTAACGGATGATCGCCCCAGATACAGTGCTGCACCCAAAAGGCGCTATGAAGCAGCGGGTAGTACTGCTGCGTCACTCCCGGCCTTGTCCAAATGAGGGTGAGGCCGCCCAGCGAGCGCAACCCGGGTGCGGTCACGTAGTCGTTGTCGTTCCAGATGAAGTCGCCCGAGAGGCCCGGCAGGTAGGCGATGATGGTCACGCAGAAAACCAGCACGGCAGGCCCAATACATCCCGGGATGGTCCTCCTGGGGCCTGCTTTTTCAAAAGGGGGCGCGTTCACCACCGGAAAACACGAACAAATGTTGCTCCAGCCCGCAACCAGCTAGTCGCGGAGGCTCGTTGTGGAGCCCCGGACTACCGCGAGCAGAGGCGAAGAGCTGCTCGGCCTATGGTTTAAGCCTTTCTATTGGGCTTTCTTGGTCCCGGTCGCTTGGGGTATGAGGCGGTTCACCAGCCTATGAATCTCGACGCTGAGGACGACTGTCACGCCAAGACCGATAAGCATGCCAACGATTAGCAATGGCACAGAAGGCCTCGGATCGTTGAAAAAGCGGGCATAAATGTAGTAGTTGTAATTTCGGATAAGCGGCTGATGGATGAGGAATATCTCCAGCGAGTATTTTCCGAAGAACCGAAGGCAACGCGCGGTCGATCCCACAAGTTCGGCGGGGGCCTTTTCGCGCCATAGGAAGATGTAACCCATCGCCAAGGCGAAGGCCGTGATCTCCGAGTAGAATATGACGCCATGGGTATAGGGGACGTAGATCAGCAGAACGAGCCCCGCCGCAAGCGCCGGTGACAACGGAATCTCGAGATGCCCATCCTTCAGCAGGGCCCCGACAAGCAACCCGAAGAAGAAGCCCGGCAGGCGCAGGCCGATGTGCCCGAAACAACCGGACTGCCCCGTAAGGAAATAGGCATAGGCGACCACGACGGAAATGACGCCGCCCCAGAGAACCACGAGGTCGGCCCGGACTAGGACGGGTCGGAACACCGCATACACCAGGTACAAGCTCACGATGAGCGTGACGAACCAGAACGAATCGTTGACGCCAAACCCGAAGAAATCCCCGAACCAGGCCTGGATCCCGAGGTAGTGAATGACGACGTCGAATGGCGAGTACCTGAGCTGTAGGACGCGAATGTTCGCCCACAAGCAGACCGTGAGCACAATCCAGTAGGCGGGGTATATCCGGAGGAGTCTCCGCCTTAGAAACGCCCCCGCGCTTTGGACGCGGGAACCGAGCGCCAATCCCACTCCGCTCAGGATGACGAACAGATCGACGCCGACATCGCCGTGCAACAGGTTTTGCCAGACGAGGACGCCTCCCGCATGATAGAGGATGACAAGCAGGATTGCGGCGCCTTTCAATTCATCGATTGCGTCGATGCGACCGCCGGCGATTTTCGGTACCTTGAGTTCGAGGGCTGGCATCAAGTCGGGGTCATTTGGGCGCAACGGCAGTGAGGGACGGCCCTTGCCGCCTGTCAACGACTCGAACGGGATACATCCCCCCCTCCCTCCGCCGCTTTCGCCCGGCGGACTTATCACTCCCCGGCGCACCTATGCGAGTCTTGGCAAATCTGACGCAGGCCGCTCCTTTTGCCTTGTAACGGCAAACGCCCATGCATTTGCGCGCTCCACGCTGGCTGCTGATCGGCACGAGCCTGATGGGCGTATGCACCCCGTGTCTGCCGCTGATGGGCAGCGCGCCCGAAGAGACCGAGATTCTTGCGGGCATGCTGATTTCGCCGATCTGGGCGAGCAGCCTGCGTCTCACCTTCAATTATGCTGGCGTATTCATGCGCGACACCTGGCCGTTGACCCTGGCGGGGCGCGAGTACCCCGGCTGGGATTGGGTCGGCGAGGTTTTCGCCGCCGACGTGGTGGACGGTTTCGGCCATGAGCTGGCGGGATCCTCGCTGCTGGCACGGCGATCCTTCGGCAGCCGATCCCGCCCGTGGCGGCTGTATGTCCAGGGGGGATTTGGCGTTCTGTATTCCGACGCCTACCGCGATCCCCGCCAGCAGCAGCTCGGCGAGGCGGTGGAGTTCAAGAGCAGCGTGGACGTTGGGATCCAGCTCCGGCCATGGCGTCGCTGGTGCCTAGCCGGCGAACTCATGTTCAACCACATATCCGATGCCAGTCTATCGCCCCGCAACAAGGGCGTGAGCACATTGGGGCTGGGTGCCGGTTTGGTCCGGCGCTGGTGATGGCGGAAGGATATCGGGAAGCCGGTGCCCGAGAAGTTCGGGAGCCTTCTCGGCTCAACCGAGCATGCGCAGCGATTCGTCCCAGAGCCGACTGGCGTTGTCCGGGTCCACGGCATAGCGAGCGACCCCGCTCATGTCCGAAGTGCGCCGGTCAACGACTACGGCCTCATTGCAATCCACAAAATACCGCCCGCCGACACCCCTGAGCAGGGGCGAGGTCGCCAGGAGCACCGAGGTCGAGGCGCCTTCCTCCGGCGTCTTCCTTCCCTCAGGTGGCGTCTTGATGCCGCCGACGTGGCGCTGGAGATTGGTCTTGATTGCCCCGGGCATGAGGGCGTTCGCCGTTATTCCGTCGCGGGCCCAACGCGAGGTGGCCTCGACCGCAAACAGGACATTTGCGGTCTTGGACTGCCCGTATGCCAGCCATGGGTCATAGGGCCGGAACAGAAAGTGAATGTCGTCAAACACCAGCGGTGAGAGCTGATGTGCGCTTGAACTGACGGATACGATGCGGGCGGCGCCATCGGCTGCCAGCGCGTCGTGAAGGCCGACGGCCAATGCGAAGTGGCCGAGGTGGTTGGTCGCGAACTGCATCTCCCGCCCTTCTTCGGTGCGTTGCTCAGGCATGGCCATGACGCCGGCATTGTTGACGAGAACGTGCAGCTCCCCGTGCCAGCCAGCGACGAAGGCCTTCACGGAAGCCCTGTCCGCAAGGTCGATCCTGGCGATGTGAATGTTTCCGTTGCCGGTGGCAGAGACGATGTCGGCGGCAACCTTTGTTGCGGCCTCCGTATTGCGAACGGCAAGCGTGACATCGGCACCGGTTAGGGCCAATGCCCTTGCGGTTTCTATGCCGATACCCGACGCCGCGCCCGTTACTATCGCCCGCCTTCCGGAAAGGTCGATTCCCGCGGCGACCTGGGCTGCTGTGGAGTGGAAACCGAAGGGCGTGAGAATACGTGGCATATGCGAATTCAAGCTACGGATAACCTGCGCCTGCACGAATGCAATGGCACCGGGCTTGGAGCCTTCCGGGGACGGGTCCCTCGTGGACGATACTGGGCCAAGAAAGGAATTCCGGATCTGGCGCAAATCGTGTAGCCCGTCATCATCAGCCACAGTCATGTCGCACCATCCTTCGGTGAATTCATGCGAGCCATGAGCAACATATCCATTGACAGATCGAAAACGGCCCTGGTGGTCATAGATCTCCAAATGGGCGTGGTGGGCCGCCAGACCGCCCCGTACCCGCCGGACACCGTTGTCAGGAACGCGGCGGCCCTCGCCGAGGCCTTCAGGAGGAACGGCATGCCGGTGTTCCTGGTGAGGGTCAGCCCCTCCCCGGACGGGAAAGACGCCCTGCGCCCCATAGCCGACGCGGCGCCGCCTTTCCATATCCCTCCTCCCGGCTGGGCCGACATTGTTCCCGAGATCGGGCCGAGGGGCGGCGATTTTGTGATAACCAAACACCAGTGGGGCGCCTTCTACGGGACGGAGCTCGACCTGGAGTTCAGGAGGCGCGGCATCGCGGCCATGGTCTTGTGCGGAATATCGACAAACATCGGCGTGGAGAGCACCGCCCGGTTCGCCTATGAATACGGTTACAACCAGATATTCGCGGAGGATGCCATGGCTGCCCTGTCGGCGGAGGAGCATGCGCTCACGGTCGCCAAGATCTTCCCCCGCATCGGCCTCGTGAGGAAGACAGCCGAAATAGTGGCCGAGCTGTCCGGCGCCTGATGCTCCCCCTGTGCAACTCTTCTGGATCTCTGCGGCTGCCGCGACCCGGGCAGCAGAAGGTGAAACATTGGCCCCGGCCCATTTCGATGACACCCCGACCCCCTTGCACGGTCTGACGGATCGGTCCCCCGTGTGAAACTCATCCGACTCCTTCTGAAATGCCTGGCCGTGGCGGCCGCCGTCGCTGCCGTTCTGGTGCTCGCGGCGATTGCACCGGCCGTGCAGACGTTTGTGGCGCAGCGGGCCCTTTCCAGTCAGTCCGGGCTTCGGGGCACCCTGGGTTCGCTGTCGGCGGGGTTTGGCGGCATCGACGTGGAGGACCTGCACCTGGAGGTGCGCGGCGCGGATCTCAAGCTGCCCTCCCTCCAGGCAAGGCTCCCTATCACGGCTGCGGTGCTCCACCGGAGGGTCATGGTGCGGAGTCTGGTCGCAAAAGGCTGGACGCTCGACCTCAGCGGCATTGGCAAGGCCGCGGGGGCGCCCGAGCAAGCCGCGCTCGTGAGGGAGGTGGTCGCGATCATTCACGGAATTCTAAGCGGATGGAGGCTTCCGGTCGACGCGTCCCTCGACGGCGTCGAGCTGGAAGGCGATGTCCTGCTCGGCGCGTTGCCCGGCGGGAATCCCGTCCGGGCCCACCTCGTCATGACGGGAGGCGGCATGTCCGCCGGCCATGAGGGCGCATTCGAGGCCGCAGTCACGGTCCCGGGCTCCGCATTCAACACCGCCCGCTGCCGCCTTGTGGTGACGATGGGATCCCCTCGGACCGTCGATCGCGTGGGCGTAACGGCAGGGTTCTCGGGCGGAGGCGTTCCGCGCGACGAGGACCTTGCCCTGTCTGCCGAGATTGCGGCGGCCCGGGGCGCGGGCGAGCAGCGCATTGACCTCGTCCTCAGCCGCGGAGGTCGGCGCATCGCAACGCTACTCGGCCGCTTTTCCGAGGCGACGCGGCTGGCCGGCACATGGAAGGTCGACCTGCGCAGCACCGACCTTGCCCCGTTTGTCCCGTACGGCCCAATAGCCCCCTTTCTGGCCGCCGGGGAGGGACGATTCGATGCCGACGCGGCCCTCACCCTGGTGCGCGCCACTGGAAGCCTTGACGCGGCCGTGAGCGGCCTGGGCGCCATCGCGCCGCCCCTGGAGCGCCTTGGGACCGTGAAACTCGGGGCACGGTTCGACCTGACCCACAGCGGACGGTCCGTCCGGGTGGACAGCCTGGACGTCTCGATTGCCGGTATCCGGCCGATCGGCGCCGTCCGATCGCTGCAGCCGTTCTTCCTGGATGAGAGGACGGGCGATTTTAAGGTTTCGGATCCGCGCGGCGACTGGCTTCAGGCGTCCCTCTGGGCGATTCCGCTGGAATGGCTTCCGGGCCTGCCGGACGGGGTCTCCGTCTCCGGCGGCGATGCGGCCGGCGAATTCATCGTGCAGGCGGCCGACGGGGGGTTCTCCCTGCGCCAGAAGAGCCCATTCAGGGCAGCCGGCGTCTCCGTCCAGAGCGCCGGAAGGACGCTTGTGCGCGGCCTGGACCTTGCGCTTCCCCTGGCCGCGGATTACGGCCCCAAGGGATGGCGGATCCAAACGGCGCCGCTTGAGGCCTACTGCGCCGGACGGCGCCTAGCGACCATCGAGGCGCGTGCGTCGCGCCCCGCAGGAACCGACGAGCCGGTCACGGTGGCAGGGAAATGGAGCGCCGACCTTGAGGCAGTGGACCTGCGGCACGCTGCGCCGGCGCTCGGTTGGATCACCGGCCGTTCGGCCTCGGGCGAATTCTCACTGAGCCTGGGCACGCCGAACAAGGTGGAGGCGACGCTGCTCGTTGTCGGGCACAATCCGGGCGAAACCGTCGCGGCAAGCGTCCGAGCGGATGTCGATCCCTACGGCGGGGTGGCGTTCGTCGTGCCGGTCAAGATCAGCTCGGGATCGAACGCGTCGGACGTATCGGCAGAGGGAACCTGGATCCGCGAGAGTCAGGGCTCCTGGGTGAAGGCCAGCGTCACCGGAGGAAGCGTCACCCTTGGGGACCTGCGCCTGCTGGCCAAACCTTTGGCCGCGCTCGGGGGCGCCGCGTTCCCCGCTGCGGCCGGCAGCCCGGCCGCGGGTCAGCTCTCGTCGCCAGGGGAGCGGGACAAAGCCCCGTTCTGGAGGGACTGGACCGGCCACGTGGCGGTGGCGTTTGATCGCCTGAGAACGGGCGACCAAGACCTCGGCCACGTTGGAGGAGTCTTCGATATCGACCGCGGATCCATCCGCATGAAGGGCGGCCGCGGAGAGATCGAGCACCGCCTCCTCACAAATGTGGAGGGGTCGATCTCCTTCGACGCAAACGCCGATTTCCCTTACAGCATCAAGGCCGCGGCGCCGGTCAGCGAGATCGACGCCGGCCCCCTGTTCGCCGCCGCGCAGCCCGGAACGGACCCGGTGTTCGAGGGGCGCTTCTCCGTCGAAGGCACCCTGGCGGGTAAGGGGATTAACCTGAATGACCTCCTCGGGCGCACCGAGGTGGAGTTCAGGTTGGCGAGCAAGACGGGCATAATGCGGCTGCTCAGGGCGAACGTGGCTGAATCCCTTCCGGAGCCTCCCTCAACGGTTTCGGATGCGCTTGGCAGCGTGGGACACGTCGTGGGTTCGGTCTTCGGGATCAGAGAAAAGGGAGTCGATTCCGCAAAGAGCCCCCTCAGCAAGACCACCGAGGCGGTCCTCAATTTCACCTACCAGGTTTCCGAGATCGGCTGCGACGAGATCACGGTCAAGGCGATCCGCGGCTCCGATGGCGCGATCAACCTGGCCGAGATAGAGATGATTTCAGCGGACGAACACCTGAAGGGGTCAGGCAAGATCGCCTATGCGAAAGGAGTTCCCCTCTTCAAGAAGCCGCTCAGCCTGGAATTGGAGCTTGGCGCGCGCGGCAAGGCCGCCGAGCTCCTCGCGACCGCCGGCCTTCTTTCGTCGAGGAAGGACAGCCAGGGCTACGCGATGCTCGGCGAGGCAGTCCGCTTCGGGGGAACCCTTGAGCACATCGACGGCAGCCAGTGGAACGACCTGCTGGTCAAGGCGGCAACCCGGAAGCCCGACGCCGCGAAGGAACCGCAAGCGGTGCCGGCCCGTAAGCCAATGTGACGCGCGCGCGGGATGCGACGCCGCCCGGGGGCCCGCGGGCGCCGTCCCGGACTCGACCCTCGCAGCCGGCCTCCCGCCGCTAGGGCACGACGGGCACTATCAGGGCCGAGGGGTGGTCCTGGTCGTGGTAGACAACGTTGGTCGCGGGCACGTGGGATCTCGAAGTCTCAGGGTTGCCGCCCGTATTCAGGTTGCGGTCAAAGCGGGGAAAATTGCTGCTTGCGATTTCCACGCGAAGCCTATGGCCCGGCAGGAAGACGTTGGCGGTCGACCAGAGGTCGATCGTCAGCTTGTATATCTCCCCCGGCTTCATCAGCTCGGCCTTCTCCATCGAATTGCGGTAGCGAGCGCGGATGATCCCGTCCGTCAGGTTCTCGGAGAATCCGTCCGGCCAGACATCTACGAGCTTGCCCGTGAAATCCGTGTCCTCCGCCGAGGAGCTGACGTAGACTTCCAGGCTCACCGGGCCGGTGACCTCCATCTCCTGCTGGAAGGCGGGGGTCGTGTAGATGAGGATGTCCTGCCGGTTCTCCACCGGCCTCTGGTCAAGCGGGCCTGGGGGATACTTCGGGTCGCCGAGGACGGGCCCGCCCTGCGTCGGCATGGGATCCTCAGGGTCGAAGACGTACCTGTCGGCGGGCTCCGCGGCCGGCGGCACCGTGCTCAGGCTTCCGTCGCCCGCAAGGGACTTGGCCGCCCCACCCGAGTGCAGGAAGTACCGGGTGGACTTTGCCCGCGCCAGCGGCCAGTCGTCCTCGTCCCTCCAGACGTTCTTGCCCATCACGAATATCTTCACGGGCTTCTCGTGCTCGATCCCGTTGTCGATACCCTTCAAGAGGTTATCGTACCAGCGCATCCCGTACTCCCATGTGTCGAGGGCCGAATCCTTGCCGAGGTCAAGGTCGCCCACCTTCTGGCTGAAGCTGGCGTGGCCGCCTGGGATCATCACGAGGCGCTGGCCCTTCCTTGCGGCGTCGCTGCCTCCGTGGAGTTTGATCCCGGTATAATTCCTGATGGTGCCGTCCTGGAAGATGTCATACCACCCGCCGAGATGCAGCGCAGGCACCTTTATCTGGTCGAAATGCCCCTCGATCGACCACTGCTTCCAGTAGTCGTCATAGGTGGGATGGGCGATCCAGTCGAAGTAGTACGGGGCAAGCCCCGCTGCACTGCCCGGGTCCAGCAGGGGATACTCGGCCGGCGGGGCCTTCAGGTCCCAGTGCGTCGGTAGGGACGTCCCGCCCGCCCGCCGCTGAAGCCCGTCGATCGACAGCGCGCTGCTCCACGCCTGCGCAAGAAGCTGCATGAACGCCCCACCCTGGTATGCCCAATGGGCGTGGTAGTCGGAGGCCGTGACGGTCGGATAGATTCCGACCAGGTGGGGCGGCGCCGCGATGGCGGCCAGCATCTGGGTGGCGCCCACGTACGACCCGCCGATCATGCCCACCTTGCCGTTGGAGTACGGAAGCGCGGCGGCCCACTCGACGCTGTCGTAGCCGTCCGCCGACTCGCACTTGAAGGGATACCAGTCGCCCTCGGAGGAGTTCCGGCCCCTCACGTCCTGAAGAATGATTACATAGCCCCTGGCCGCCCCCTTGAGCCCGTCGCCGATGTTGCTGTACTTGTTGTACGGCGTGCGCTCGAGCAGGACGGGGAATTTCCCATCGGCCTTTGGGCGATAGATGTCCGCCCGCAGCGTGACGCCGTCCCTGGCCTTCATCGTGACGTTGTTCTCGAATACGACCTGATAGGGCTCGTCGGCATGGCAGAGGGCCGCGGCGCAAAGAAGCGCAGCGGCCAATGAAGGTGTGAGGGGGCTTAGGCGCATGGAATTCTCTTTGGTTGTCTTGCTGGAACTCTGCCCTGGATGTCAGCCGGTCGCGGCGGGCCCGCCGATCGGCGCGATCGCGCCGGAGCGGGATCCCATTAGGGGTCTTCCGCAATCACGGCCGGTTGTTGGAGATCGTGGCATGGGCGCCGGCCGCGCTCTCGATCGTATTCCCGTTCAGCTGATTGTCGTGCACGCTGACGCTGTCGACCTGCGGTCCGATGACTATCGCGATACCAGGGGCCGCGGCCTTCACCACTCCGGGATAAAGCGTCAGCGAGTTGTCGTGGATGATCGCCTGCCCGGCCAGCACCTCGATCATCGGGCCATTCAGAACCCACGGGACCAGCCGCGAATCGGAGAGCGAGACCGTGCCCGCGCACTCCCATTTCACAACCCTGTTCAATTGTCCCCAGAAACTTCCTCCGCGGATGAAGAGGACGGCGGTGTTCGGCTCGGTGTAATCGAGGCCGTTCAGGTGGCGGAACTGGGCAGCGGCCTCGCGCGGGCTGCGGCCCCAAATGGCGATGCGATCCTTTCCCCGGCTGTCGTTGGCAATCGCCAGGTTCGAGAAGGAGACTCCCGGCTGCTGCGTGAACTGGGCATCTATGCCGATGTCCACGGCGTCCAGGTCGACGTCGGTCATCTGCCCGTTGGTCGCGCCGTCCTTGGAAGCCGAGAGCTCGATCCCCACCCTGTAGCCCCAGCTGAAGATGTTCTCCACGACCTCCCAATCGGCGCGCTGAAAGATGAAGGCCGTCGCCCTGGCCGAGGTGAAATCGAGGATCCTCTTGTCCTGCGACCAGAACGGCCAGAAGTGCACGTCGTGCACTCGCCCGATATCGGTGCACTTGTCGACCCAGAGCCCCTTGAAGAGCGGCTGGCCGTACAGCCCCCGGATATAGTGGCGGGAGCCGCCCCCGGTCGCAAGGTCGACAGCCTGGTAGGGATTGACCAGAAGGACGTTGATGAGCGAGATGTCATCGCCGCCGCCGCGCACCGTCCAGGGATACGGGATGGGTTCGTCCGCGACCACCTGGTTGGGGTAAAGGACCTTGACGCCCTCCAGGGTGGAGTCGGGTCCCCGCAGGGTAATGAACGCGGGCCCCTCCGTCTGCCCGGCGCCCTCGACGGCGAGGAGCATTGAATCAGGCGACTTGTCCGAGTAGAGCTGCGGCGCCCGGCCAACGCCGACGAGCGATGTGCCGGCGGGCACCACCAGGTGGGTCTTGATCATGTAGGTGCCCGTGGGCAGGCGCACGATGCCGCCCCCGATGGCTCCAACCGCGTCCAAGGCCGCCTGGATCGCTTGCGTATCGTCGGCCTTGCCGTCTCCACGGGCCAGGTAAGGCGCGCTGCGCACGTTGATTTGCGCGGTCTCGGCCAGCCTGCTGCGCTCGTCGTCCCGGGCCTTCTGCTGCGGACGGGTGTCCCGCTGGGCCACCTGCGCGCCGCTTGCCGATGCCGAGGGAACGGGCTGGGCGCCCGCCCCGGCGGTGAGCAGCGAGGCCAATACGGGGACCGCGCATGCCAGTCTCGCGTGCACAACCATCGTCGTGGATCTCATGGGGTTCAGGATTTCGGGGAAGCATGCGACTCTGGCTCTCGACCGCAATGAAATGCAAGCCGCCCAGCTCCGTCGGTCGCGGACGCGAGCTGGCAGAAGCCGCATGCCTTTCCAATCCGGGCCCGAAGGGGCAAATAATGCGCGGAGAAAGGCAATAGTGGGCTAGCGCCGGGAAGGGATTGACTGCATAGTTGAACAGTCGATCGTGTCGATGTTCCATGCCTTTGGATACCTCGCCCAACTGCAATTCGAAATACGCATGGGCATTTATCCAGCGGGCCGCTCCGCCGAAGCGGTCGGCGCCGGACCGTCTGCATGATTTCGGGGAGATCTATTCCGATTACGACGAGGAGACAGTCCGCAGCCAGGCCAGCCGTTGCATCCAGTGCCCCGACCCCCTCTGCATGCAGGGCTGTCCGTTGTCCAACCGGATTCCGGAATGGCTAGCGCTCGCCTCGCAGGGGCAGTTTCTGGAGGCGGCGGCCCTTTCGCGGTCGACGAGCAACATGCCGGAGATCTGCTCCCGGGTCTGCCCCCAGGACAAGCTCTGCGAGGGAGCCTGCATTCTCAACTCGAAGGGCGAGCCCGTGGCGATCGGGTCGGTGGAGCGGTTCATCAATGACTACGCCTTCGAGCTCGGCGCGGTAGAGGTCACACCCCCGCTCCCGAACGGCTTCCGCGTGGCCGTGGTCGGTTCCGGCCCCGGGGGAATCGCCTGCGCGGACGAGCTGTCCCAGGCCGGCACGGCCGTCACGGTCTTCGAATCGCAGCTGCTCCCGGGCGGGCTCCTGATGAACGGCATACCGGCCTTCAAGCTCGACAAGCAGCTTGTCCAGCGGCGCATCAACCTCCTCGGCAAGAGGGGGGTCCTATTCAGGCTCGGCGTCCGGGTTGGCTGGGACATATCGCTGGCCGAGGTGCTTTCCGAATTCGACGCCGTGTTCCTGGCGGTCGGCGCCCAGAAGTCGAAGCCCCTGGACATTCCCGGCGACAAGGCTGCGGGCATTGTGGATGCGCTCCCTTTCCTGATCCAGAAGAACGTCCGCTCCCCGCTCGTGAACATGCCGCCGGTTGATGTGAAGGACAGGCGCGTGATCGTGCTCGGCGGTGGCGACACGGCGATGGACTGCCTGAGGACGGCTCTGCGCTCGGGCGCGAGCGAGGCGGCGTGCCTCTACAGGCGCGACCTCGCGAACATGCCGGGAAGCCGGCGGGAGTATTTCAATGCCCTCGAGGAGGGCGCCCGCTTTGAGTTCCTGGTCAACCCGGTCGAGATAACGGCGGATGCCAGCGGCTCCGTGCAGGCCATCCGGTGCGTCCGGATGGAGCTCGGGGCGCTCGACGCGTCGGGTCGCAGAAAGCCGCGTCCCATACCCGGCTCGGAGTTCAGCGTGCCCGCGGACATCGTCATCGTGGCCTTCGGATTCGACCCCGTGCCCTTCCCGCCGGGAAGCGACCTCGCGCGGATCAAGACGGATTCCTGGGGCGGCTTGGCCGTTGACCAGAACCAGATGACCAGCATCGCCGGCGTCTTTGCCGGAGGCGATTCCGTCCGGGGCCCCAGCCTGGTCACCCACGCCATCCGCGATGCTCGCCGCGCCGCCCAGGGAATCCTCCGCTACCTCGAGTCAAAGGCAGCGGCACGGCGCGTGGCGGCGCCGCTTCAGACGTAGTCGCGGTACATCGGCACGAACATCCGGCTCCGGATGTCCTCGACAAGGTCCCCCGGATGCGGCGCGCGGGCGATGCCCGCGCGGTGGGCGACGTCCGCCACGCCTGCCGCGATGCGAAGGGACACCTCGCGGATCTTTGTCAGCGGTGGATAGATCCTGCCGACCGCAAGGTCCTCCGGCTGCACGAGGCCGGCGAGGGTGCGAGCCGCCGCCAGGAACATCTCGTCCGTGACCTCGGTGGATTCGCTGACAAGCGCGCCGAGCCCGACCCCGGGGAATATGTAGATGTTGTTCCCCTGACCCGGAACGAGCTTGCGCCCCTCGTACTCGACGGGTGCGAAGGGACTCCCGCTGGCGAAGACCGCCTGGCCCTTCGACCACGTGTAGGCCTGCTCGGCGGTGCACTCCGCCTTTGAAGTGGGGTTCGACAGGGCGAAGATGATGGGCCGCTTGTTCAGAGCGCTCATCGCCTCGACGATCTCGCGCGTGAAGGCGGCTGGCATGCCCGAGACGCCGATCAGGGCGGTCGGCTTAAGCGTCCTGACGGCCTCCGCCAGGGTCGGGATGAACGGATGATCGTGGGCGTACGGCACCTTGTGCTCGGCCAGAACGTCGCCGCGGTTCTTCACAACAAGCCCCTTCGTGTCCAAGAACCAGCAGCGGCCCCGCGCCTCGGCCTCGCTGAGGCCCTCCGCCCGGGCGGCAGTCACGTAGAGGTCGGCGATTCCCGTGCCCGCCTCCCCGGCCCCCAGGAACATGATGCGCTGGCCGGAGAGCTTGGCGCCCGTCATCCGGAGCGCCCCGAAGAGCCCCGCGAGGGCGACGGACGCCGTCCCCTGGATGTCGTCGTTGAAGCTCGGGATCCGTTGACGGTACCGATGGAGCAGCCGGAACGCGTTTGCGTTTCCAAAATCCTCCCACTGGAGGAGTGCCTTAGGGAAGACCGTTTTCACGCCCGCCACAAACTCCTCGATGAAGTCGTCGTAGGCCGGGCCCCTCAGGCGGTGCCCCTTGATCCCAATGTAGAAGGGCCCCTCCTGCAGGGAGCTGTTGTCCGTGCCCACGTCCAGCGTAATTGGCAGCGTGTAGTACGGGTGGACTCCCGCGCAGGACGTGTAGAGCGAGAGTTTGCCGACGGGGATGCCCATTCCGAGGGCGCCGAGATCGCCGAGGCCGAGGATCCGCTCCCCGTCGGTCACGACGATCAACCGGACCCCATCATGAGGCCATAGGCGCAGGATCTCCGCGATGCGCCCCCGTTCCTTGAGGCTGATGAACAGGCCTCGCGGGCGCCGGTAGATGGACCCGTACTGCAGGCACGCCTCTCCGACCGTCGGGGTGTAGATCAGCGGGACCATCTCCTCGATGTTATCGATGACGAGGCGGTAGAAGAGCATCTCGTTTCGATTCTGGAGGTTGGTGAGATAGATGTATTTCTCGATGTTGTCCTGCTTCCGGCGCACCGCTCCGAGCGAGCGCTGCACCTGCTCGGCCATTGTGAAGACCCGCGGCGGAAGCAGGCCGCGAAGGCCCAGGGCGTCGCGCTCCCGGTCGGTGAATGCCGTGCCCTTGTTCAGAAGAGGATCGGCGAGAACTGCTGCACCACGCTGCTGCGGAGGCTCCCCCCATGCAGACAGCCCCGAGTATGGTTGGAAGGCCATGATCCCAACGCTAGCACTCGCGGAATCTGGACTCTCGCCAGTTCTTGGTAATCTCCGCGCCAATCTTGCCCTCGCCCGGTCCGCATGACCGTGCGCACGATCCTGTGTCAGAATCGCCGCGGATTGCGCAACATAGACAGCCGTAAGCGCTTATCCAGTTCCCCTTAAACGCCGATAATGCACCGGCAGCTTCGCTTGGCCGCCCTTCCAAGGGAGTATCTAGGCATCCAGCCCAACCGCCCCCCCGCACCCAAACTCCAACCGGCGAATCGCTGTCTCCTCGGCGGCCTCGGCCATTCGCGCAAGCGCAGGCGAGGACGGATCCGGCCCATGGGATCCGCTTTGAAGCCGGAACTGCGGAAAACCCCCCAGCGCCGCTTCCGCTTCGACACCGTGTCGCAGATTGCCAATCGCCGCCGGCTGTGGTTGCGTCGGCCCGGTGGGTTCGAGGCCCTTACCCTGATGACGCATCCGCTTAATTTCGCCGCGGGCTGGTGGCTGGTCCTTGCGGCGTTCGCCAGCGGCGCGGTCATTGGGCTCGGGTTTCATCGCGAGGAATTCCTCGGCGGCTACGGGTCGTTCCGCAGGCGCTTGGTCAGGCTGGGACACATCGCGATGGCGGCCTTGGGCATGCTGAACATCGTCTACGGCATTGCGCCGGTGCTGGCCGGGCCGGGAGGCGCGGCAGGCCTGACCGGGATGTTGTTCCTGGGCGGCGCCATCTCGATGCCGCTGGTCTGCTTCCTTTCCGCATGGAGGACGCCTTTCCGGCACCTGTTCTTCATTCCGGTTATCCAGCTGATGGCGGCGGTCGTCCTCGTGCTGAGGAGCCTGGCATGAAGATCGGCCTTCTCGCTATGAGCGGCGTGCGGGCGCACGACAAGAAGCTCCTCGAGCTCGGCCTGACGCTCCCGGGATTCGTCGAGCGCAACAAGGTGATCGCGTCGCTTCCGAGCCTGGGGCTGCTCTATCTTGCGGCCTGCACGCCCGTCGGACACGAGCTGCACTACTTTGAGGCGGAGTCCGATGGCGCAGAGCCGCCCGAAGTGTACGGCTGCGACCTGGTTGCGATCAGCACGTTCTCAGCCCAGATTTTCGAGGCCTACAAGATAGCCGACCGTCTCAGGAGTGCCGGCGTGCGCGTGGCAATGGGCGGATTGCATGTCTCGGTGCTGCCCGAGGAGGCCGCGCAGCATGCCGACTACGTCGTTGTCGGAGAGGGCGAGAATGTCTGGCCCGCGGTGGTCGAAGCCGCAGCCCGGAAGGCGCCACCTGCCCAATTCGATTCGGCCAGCTTTCCGCCGGTCGACATGGCGGCCCTTCCCGTCCCAAAGTACGAGGTGCTCGGGAAACGCGCCTACAACCGCTACACGGTGCAGACGACGCGGGGATGCCCGTGGCGCTGCGACTTCTGCGCGTCCACGGTCATGCTGAAGGCCCCCTACCGCCGGCGGCCGGTCGACCAGGTGGTCCGCGACATCTCATTCATACAAGAGCTCTACCCGCAATCGTTCATAGAATTCGCGGACGACAACACCTTCGTCGACAAGCGGTGGGGCAAGGAGCTCTGCCGGGGCCTGCTTCCGCTCCGCTTGAAATGGTTCACCGAGACCGACGTCAGCGTGGCCGAGGATCCCGAGCTGCTGGAGCTCATGCTTCAGGCCGGCTGCCGTGAGGTTTTGATCGGGTTCGAAAGCCCCTCCGCGGCCGCGCTCGCCGGGCTCGAACAACGGGCCGACCGCAAGGCGCGCTGGGCGCCCCAGTACGCCGACTCGATCCGGCGGATTCAATCGGCCGGCATCGCCGTGAACGCCTGCTTCATCCTCGGGCTGGACGGCCAGACCACCAGCGTGTTCGACGAGATACTCGGGTTCGTGGACGAGGTCAGCCCCTTTGACGTGCAGATCACGGCGCTCACCCCGTTTCCTGGGACACCCCTTTACGACCGTCTTTTCCGCGAGAACCGCATACTGCAGCCGGGCGCGTGGCACCTGTGCACGCTCTTCGACGTGAACTACCAGCCGGCGGGGATGGCGCCGCAGGAGCTGAGGGAGGGCCTTTACCGCCTCGGGGAGCGCATCTACAGCGAGGAAGCCACGCGCAACCGGCGCAGGGGATTTTTTGCCCAGCGTTCGCTTGAACCCCCCCCACCATGAAATCACTACTCGCAGTCCGAATCCTCTATGCCCTCGCGGCCGCCTATGACGGGCTTCTTGGCCTCGCATTCATCTTCGCCGGCCCGCAAATCTACTCGTTTTTCGGGATAACCCCCCCGAACCACTGGGGCTACGTGCACTTCGGCGCGGGGATTTTGGTGATTTTCGGGTGGATGTTCCTGGAGATAGCCCGGCGGCCGCTCGAGAGCCGGAACCTGATACCCTACGGGATTCTTCTGAAGGTCTGCTATGTCGCCACCGTCGGATGGTATTGGGGGCATGGCGACGTCCCCGCCATGTGGAAGTATTTCCTGGCCGCGGACTCGGTGTTCATGGTCCTCTTCCTCCTTAGCCTTTCGGCTGTTCGCCCCACCCCTGCCCCGGCGGAATAGCGACCGGCGCGGCCGGAGCCATCGGGAACACGCCAACGCCCTGCCCGGCGGGTCTCCTCAGCATCGGGCGCGGCTGCAGGGCGGCCGGTGCACGCGGTCCGCAGCCTCACGGGTCGCGGACCGCCGGCCGGCGCATCCAGGACGGTCTGTCCCTCGCGGGGCATGGCCCGCCCTTGGGCTATCGCCGGTCGAAGATCAAGGTCATCGCCTGGTCGCCCCTGAAGCCGCTCGTGAGCCTTTGAATCGATAGGCGCCTTCCGCCATCGATAAGCCTCCAAGTGTCCTTGGTCGTGAACTTCGACGGCGGCTGGGCCCAGGCAAACGTGACGATCGATTCGATGAGCACCGCGTCGCCGGCTTCGGACAGGTGCGCCGTGGTGACGCGCGGCGAGTTCATGAACTCCGACCTGGATTCTGCGCCGTCGAGGGTGAGCCTCTCCTCGCTGACTAGGTCGTCCGCGGATTCGACGATGCGGGTCGTCCTGATCGAAAGCTCGTTGCCCTTCTGGACGACATCCAGCCGCGCCGGGGCGAAGCCCGCGCCCATCCGCCCGAATTCGCTCCTGTCCTCGTCAAGCACCCAGGAGCCGGAGAAGACCGCGGGCCTGGGTCCGTAATGGAGGGGCGGCAGGCCGCAGGCCCTGCGGTAGGGCTCGGCCGCCTCGCAGTAGGCCCGGTCCTCGATCCCGAGGTAGCGGAGGTCCTGCATCAGCACCTCGTACTGCTTGCGCGGGGTGTTCCGGACCATGCCCGACCACGTCATGTAGTAGGTCCATCTGGGCTGCCGGCTCAGGACCTCCGGCGCCGGGGGGTTTCCCACCTCCGCGAGAGCCAGGGGCTTCCCTTGGGACAGGGACACCAGGCTGTCGTAGTAGGCCTGGTTGAAGTCGTTCCCATAGACATCCAGGGCGAGGACGTCGACGTATTGGATCCCGGGGAAGTACTTCGCGTGCTCCCTGCCGGGCTGGCTGGGCCGGTCCATGCTCCAGACCCAGATGAGATTGTTCAGGTGGTGGTAGTTCACGAACCGGTCGAACAGCTGGCGGTAAAGGGCTATCGTGCTGTACTGCCCCGTGACCCCCCCCCACCAGAACCACTCGCCGTTCATCTCGTGGTAGGGCCGCCAAAGGACGGGCACGTGGGCGTCCTGGAGCTGCTTCAGAAAGCCCGCGATCGTGTCGACCTGCGCGCACCAATGGTTGTAGAGCGCCGTGCCCGGGGTCAGCACGTCCCGGAACTGCTCGTCGAGGAGCTTGCCCTGCACGCTGGAGAGCGCCTTGGGGTCGCTGTTACGAAGCGGGCGGAACGTGATCGGCTCGTTTGCCGTCGGGGGGGCCGCGTGCCAGCAAAGGGCCACCAGCGAACCCAGCCGGTGCTGTCGGATCGCCTCCTGCACGACATCCGGCCGGGCGAGGTAGGAGTCCGAGTCCCCCGCCTTTGCAAAGCCAAAATCGGAGCCGAATATCACCGGCGTCTTTCCTATGTACTTTGCCGCAAACTCGGAGTTCCGGCCCTTTCCGTTCGGAGGGTTGTGCTGCCCGGTGAGCGTGTACTTGCCGGAAATGTCGTACAGCAGCTGCAGCAGCGCCCTCGCCTCGGGCGAGGCCTGCGGGGTGACGGGCACCGCGGCCTCCCCCGCCGCCCAAAGCGCCGGAGACCATAGGAGAACAGGAAGAGCCAGGAGGCCGATTGCCCGGACGGCGGTTTTCATGGGCAGATCACCTACCACGCCGCCGGGCGCTGTCAACGGGCCCCTGGCAACGATGCCTTGCGCGCCCGCTAGAACGCTATCCAGGCCTCGGCGTAGAGGGTGTTGTTGTCCCGGGCGTTGGAGCCGGCCCCGTCATAGTTCGTCCGCGCCCCGTTGAAGCGGTTGTAGACGGTGTATTGGAGGGAGAACTTGATGTTGCTCCGCGGCCAGAACGAGGGGCCGCCATGCTTGTTGAACGGGAGATAGTTGACCTGCAGCACCAGGCCATCGCTCGTCGGCGAACCCGTCTGGCTTCCGCCGTAGATCAGGGCGTCGCTCGATCCGTCGACCAGGAAATACTGGGCCGTGGCGCCGTAGGTCTTGTCGTAAAGGTAGTTCACGGTCGCCTTGAAGCTCTGCAGCGTGTCCGTGGGGTTTGCGGTGTTGCCGAGGGCGTAGCTCGCACCCCAGCTCTGCCGCTCGTAGATCCAGCTCAGCATCGCGGTCAGATCGTGGGGGCCCTGCGACACCTGGTATTGCGTGTCGAAGCCGTAATCCGCGATCCGGTCCGTGCCGGCGCTCTGGTCGCGGCCGGGATATGTGTCCGCCGCCAGGCCGAAGGTGCCGACCTCCCAGTGCCCCTCGCCCACCATTTGAGTGTAGGCGAAGCGCCAGTAGGGAGCGAGCCCGCTGATCTGCGTCTCGCCGGTCGGGTCGATGCCGAGCGACCTCTGAGCCTGGGCGCCGAGGGTGCGATAGCCGCAAAGGTCGAAATAGAACGTGTTCGCCACCATGGCGTAGGCTCCCACGCCGGCAACCTGCTGGGCCAGGGCCCCCTCGATCAGGGTCGCGGCCGCGGGCGTCTGCGAAAGCTTGGAGCCGGAGAAGGGATACCCCCAGGCGGGCGTTGTATTCCACAGGTCCTGCATGGTCGGATTGTTGTTCGCATAGGCGCCGTAGATCAGGTCCTGGTCGTGCACGGCAGCGGTGTTTGCAAAGCGCAGCTCCGTGTTGTCCCACGACCACGACTTGGCCACGCCATCGTAGGTCGTCTGGCTGAAGATGCCGAACTTGTTGGCAATTGCCGCGCCCTCCTTGCCGAAGATGTCCTCTGCGTACGGCCCAAACAAGCGGCCGGCGTAAAACAGACTCACCTGGGAGACGGCGAAGTTGTTGTTATCGCCGAACCCGGGCGCGGCCCCTCCGGCCTGGGGTGCCTGGGTATTCGTGAAGGACGGCTGCAGCATGACGGCGATGGGCGGCAGCTGGGACTGGTCGGCGCTGTTTGTGTAGCCGCTCAACTTGAACTGGCGGCCATATTCGTTGAGCACCGGAAACTCGGTGTGGCAGTCCGTGCATTGCATGTTCAATTGCCGGGCGAAGCTGGGCAGCGCGCGCGAGGTCGCAGGTGCAAGCAGGGCGGCCGCAAGGAGCAGCGCGCCACCGGTGCGGGCCTTGGACCGCGGTGAGCGGACCAGGGACAACGCCCGGCGGGAGTGGAGGCTATCGATTCTTGGATCCCGTGGGTTGGTCTTCATGTCTGCCGTTCTTTCATGGGCTGAGGGTTGGAGAGCGGTGTTCCGTGGAGATTGCGGGGCGGGATCCAGGGGCGCATGCGCTCAGAACCCGAGGTCCTCCCCCTTGGGCTTGAGGCTGAAGAGGTACGCGACCAGGTCGTCTGCCTCGGCGTCCCTTATCGTGCTGCCCCACGCCGGCATGTAGAGGGGCGGCGCCGGCCGGTGCGGATCGAGCGGAACGATCTCGCGCTGGCCCTTGATGATGAGGCCCTTCAGCTCGGCCTTTGTGTAGCCGTCGGCCACGTAGGTGAGCGCGGGCACCTGCTCGGCGGTCTTGGCATTTGGATTCGGCACCCCGCCCTTGCCCTCGGGCCCGTGGCAGCCGGCGCAACCATACTTGGCGAAGATGTCCCGTCCGCGGTCCACCGGCCCCATCAACGCCGGGATGCTCAGGGCGACCTTCTGGTCGCGAAGGTGCAACAGGAAGTCGGTCAGCGCCCGCGCCTCGGCCTCCGTGAAGCCGAAGCGCGGCATCACAGAACCGGGGCTGACGGTCTGCGGGTCGCGGAAATGCTGCATCATCCACTCGGGCGTGCGGCGCAGGCCCACGTCGTCGAGGGCGGGCCCGACCTTGCCGCCCTGCCCCCCGATCGAGTGGCATCCCAGGCAACCCTTCTGCTGGAAGAGGTGCCGGCCCTGGCTGGCGCTGGGGATCACCTTCATCGAGGCGTAGAAGCCGGGGAGATTCGCGCCGGTCTGGCTCAGCATGAAGAGCACGATCGCGTCGATGTCCGTGTCGCTGAACTTCTGCGGCGGCATCCCGGAGTCCGGGGTGACGGCCGCCGGAGTCAAGAAGTGCTGCCGAAGCCAGTCAGGCGAGCGGCGGGCCCCCACCCTGTCGAGCTCCGGGCCGATGTTCCCGCCGACCCCGTCGAGCTTGTGGCAGCCGCGGCAGCCCACGGTCTCGAAGAGCTGGCTGCCGCGGGCCAGCTCGGGGGCCGCCGGGTTGTCTGCGGCCTCGTGGCACTGCCCGCAGGAGGCCTGGATGTATTTCAGCGGCAACATCGGCTCGTCCCAGTGCGGCACGTGGCCGTGGGCGTCGTCCGCGCTGGTGGCCCGCCCCTGCCCGCGGTGGCAGATCGTGCAGCCGAACTTCTCGAACGGGTGCTGGTCGTGGAGGGGATGGTACGCGAGCGGCTGCGGGAATCCGCCGTAGCTCGGATCCTCGACCGCGAGATGGCAGGTCGTGCACCGGTCGACCCGGTTGAGCTCCGGCAGCAGGATCTGGCGGATCTGCACCGGCGTGTTCCGGGCCAGCAGCCGCTGGTCCGGCGTCGTCGCGCGCCGGATCTCCTCCCGAATGAACCGGCGCTGGTAGTCCTTCCACGGGCGGTACTCGTCGCGGTAATAGCCGACGGCCACGAGCAGGCCGACCAGGAGGCCGAGCGCAGTGAACCATCCGTAGAACTTGCCTACCGAAGGGCCGTTCATCTCAGGGGCCCTCCGTGATGGCCGGCGGGGCCCGCCACGGCACGACCCACGACCAGTTGGGGCCGCGGAACGCGGTGCCGACGATGGTCAGAACGATCGCCACCGCTAGGCACACGCTGAAGATCGTGTTGGCGACCGTGCGCTCGCGGGCAAACCAGCGCCCGACGCCCTGCACCCGCCGGTCCATGTAGGGCAGCAGGACCAGCGCCGTGACCAGCAGCGCTGGCACCACGACCCCGCCCCAGAAGGCCGAGTAGCTGACGAGCTCCTGGAGGCCAAGGAAATACCACGGGGCCTTCGCGGGATTGGGCGGATGGACAACGTTGGCGATCTCCTCAAGGGGGGCGTTCCAGAAGACCGCGAGGAACAGGACGACGGCGACGACCAGCAGGAACAACAGCAGCTCACGGAAGATCAGGTGCGGCCACGTGAACACCTCGTCATCGGGGTCTAGGCCGACCTGCGGCGTGGTGCCGCGGGCCAATTCCATGAGGCCGTAGCTCTTGTTCGTGGGGAGCTGGCCGAGGGCGATCGACTGGACGCTGTCCTCGGGGCCGTCGGGCCGCGACAGGCCGCCGTCCTTGCGCACCCGCCAGAGGTGGACGGCCACCATGAGGCCGGCGATGGCCGGAAGCACGATAACGTGCAGGGCGTAGAAGCGAGTGAGCGCCTCCTGCCCGACCACGTTGCCGCCGAGCAGCAGGTACTTGACCTTGGGGCCTATGAGCGGGGCATATCCCGCTATGCTCGTGCCCACAGTGATCGCCCAGAACGCCAGCTGGTCCCATGGCAGCAGGTATCCCGTGAAGCTGAGCCCGAGCGTCGTCAGGAAGAGGCCCACGCCGAGCACCCAGTTGAACTCGCGGGGCTGCTTGTAGGCCCCGGTGTAGAACACGCGGCACATGTGCAGCAGCACGGACAGCACCATGAGGTGCGCCGCCCAGCGGTGCATGTTGCGCACGACGAGCCCCGCCGAGACGACGTACTGCAGGTCCTTCATCCTGTCGTAGGCCTGCTCGGTGCTCGGGACGTAGTAGAACATCAGAAGCACCCCCGTGACGGTCAGGATGAGGAACAGGTATAGCGAAATCAGGCCCAGGCCGAGCGTGTATGACGCCCGGAGGGCGTGCCGGCTGACCTTCGCCGGCTGCACGTGAAGGAGGAAGCTCGAGACCATCGCCTGCGACCGCTCCAGGTTGCTCTGCGGCAGGCCCACCCGGAATACGGACCGTCCCACGCGCGTCTGCGCGAACCAGAGCCAGATTCGTTTTGGAAGCGGATTCTTCACACGATCAGATACTTCTCGGGGCTCACGCTCTGCCCCTTGTCGATGAGCAGCCGGTTGTCCTTGCTCAGGGTGACAAGGAACCAGGCGAGCGCCCGCGGCGCCGGCCCGCTCTCGACGGCGCCCTCCTCGTTGAACGCGCTGCCGTGGCACGGGCAGTGGTATCCCCTGCCGGCGCGGTTGACCGTGCAGCCAAGGTGCGTGCAGACGGCCGACACGCACCTGAAGCTGTTGCCCCGCCTGACGAGGAATACCCGCTCGGCCTCGAGGAAGGTGATGGAGCCGTCGGGGTAGTCGTCCGGCTTGCCCGCCTTGAAGCGCTGCCCCGGCTCGAACACGACGTTCGGCTCGAGAAACCGGACTGTGGCGACCACCGTGGCCACCGTGGCGAAAGAGGCCGCGAGCCACCCGAACGTAAGCTGGAAGAAGCCGCGGCGGGAAATTCCGTTGTCGGGCGTGGATCCGTTCATGTCAGGCCGGAACAAGCTCGACGCGCTCCATGGTTATCGCCCCGGTGGGGCAACGCACGGCGCACAGCCCGCAGCGGATGCAGCGGGTCTCGTCCTTGATGATGGCGCCGTGCTCGCCGCGGCCCGGCGGGCGCCCATAGCGCGCCAGGAAGGCGGCCTGCAGCTTCTCGTCCCCGCACAGCCGCGCGACGTCGACCAGACGCAGGCAGTACTCGGGGCAGACGTCGGCGCAGCCGCCGCAGAGGATGCACTCGTCGCCGTTGAACACCGGGCCGACGTGGCATTTGAGGCAGCGGTCCGCCTGCTGGCGCGCGTCGGCCGGCGGATAGGCCCTCTCGACCTCCGCAATCCCGATGCGCCGTTCGAGCGGCAATGTCGGCGGGGTGCGGCGGGCGAGCTTCTCGTAATCCGGCTTCATCCGGTAGCGGTCCGTGGCGTAGACCGTGACCCGGGCCTGCTGCGGCTCGGCGGGCGTCTTCCCGGTCAGCAACCTCGCGATCGAACGCGCCGCCCGCTTGCCCTCGGCGACCGCCGTGATGATGATGCGCGGGCCGAATGCCGCGTCGCCGCCGGAAAAGACGTCGGGCCGCGATGTGGCCATGGTGACCGGATCGGTCTGGAGCGTGCCGCGCGGCGTGACCTTCAGTTGGTCCTCCGGGCGGATCCACGAGAGCTCCGGGCCCTGTCCGATGGCGAGCACGACGGAGTCGGCATCCAGCGTCTCCTCGCTGCCCTCGATGAACTGTGGGTTGAAGCGGCGGTTCTCGTCAAACACGCGGCTAGCCTTGACCAGCTCGATGCCGGTCACTCGGCCGTCGCGGCCGAGGATGCGCTTCGGGCCGTAGCGGGTGTGGAGCCGGATGCCCTCCTTCTCGGCCTCCTCGATCTCCTCGCGCGCGGCCGGAATCTCGTCGAGGCTTTCCAGGCAGTACATGTGCACCTCCGGCACGCCGCTGCGGATGGCCTCGCGAGCCACGTCGAGCGCGAGGCGGACCTCGTCGGGCGCCTCCGCGTCCCTTGCCGTCAGCTCCTCCAGGGCCGCCGCGGCCTGGCGCAGCGCGACTCGCAGCTCCGCCTCGCTCATGCCGGCCATCTTCTCCGACTGTCGCACGACCGAGCGCGCCACGTCGAATGCGACGTTTCCCCCGCCGATGACCACGACCTTGCGCCCGAGCGAGACCCGGTAGCCGAGGTTGACGTTCAGCAGGAAGTCGATCGCGCGCAGCACCCCGTCGAACTGGACGCCCTCGATCGCGAGCTCGCGGCTCTTGTGCGCGCCGATCCCGAGGAACACCGCCTCGTAACCCTGCTTCTTGAGATCCGCGAAGGCAAAGTCCCGCCCGAGACGGGTATTGAGGCGAATCTCGACGCCGAGCGCCTCGATGGCCGCGATCTCCGCCCGGACGATCTCCCGCGGCAGCCGATACTCGGGCACGCCGAGCACCAGCATGCCTCCCGCCAGGTTTTGGCCCTCAAAGACGGTCGGCGCGAAGCCCATAAGCGCGAGCTCGTGCGCACATGACAGCCCCGCCGGTCCCGCGCCGACGACCGCCACCTTCCGCCCAGCGCCGAGGCGCTCGCGGTGCGGGTCGCGCAGCTCAGGATAGACCCGCCCGAGGTCGAAGGCGTCCGACTCCACTCCGTAGCGCTCGCAGACGAAACGCTTGAGCGCCCGGATGGACACGGAAGCGTCGAGCGCCCCGCGCCGGCACTTAGCCTCGCACGGCGCGGCGCAAACGCGGCCGCAAATGGATGCGAACGGATTCGGGGCGCGGGCGATGATGTAGGCATCCTCATAGCGGCCGTCCGCGATCGCCTGCACGTAGGCGCCGGAGTCGGTGCGCACCGGGCAGCCCTCCCGGCACAGCACCTGCCGGGCAAAGTATCCGACATCGGGCAGCTCCACGGGATAGGTCACAGGCATTGGGGTCGGATCCCGGGGATCCGCGATTCTCATTTCTGCGCGTAGGCCTGCAGGAGCTCGTTCAGCTTGGCCTCGGCCTCGGCCTTGTCGGCCGGGGCAGCCGCGGCAAGCTTCTCGTCGAAGAGCGCCTTCTTGCGGACGCTGGCGTCGTAGACGAGGAACTCGTAGATCTTCTTCGCCTGGGTGTTGCTGATCATGGAGCCGGGCTTGTGCATCATGCGCTTGATGTAGCGCGACCACTCGTCCGGCAGCGCGAAGTCCGAGTTGATGGGACGGGCCAGAGTGTGGCACAGCGTGCACTTCTCGCGGAACACCGCGTAGTTCTTCTGGATCCCGGCCGGGTAAGCCGACACATCGATCGTGGCCGGGCCTTTGTCGAACTGTGCGATCTTCGCCTTTGTGGCTGCATCGACCTCATCGTCCGCAGCGCGTATCACGCCGGTTCCGACAAGGGCCGAGGCGGCCGCGCCCAGGAGGATCAACGCAAGCTTTTGGCTCATTTTCATGGTTTCATCAGGGTTGATGGATGAGCCGGGTGGCTTCGGGCCCGACGATCAGCCTCGGAGACGTCTCGCGGGATCCACACGCATTCGGCATGGCGCGGAATATAGCATGGCCGCGGCGCCGCGGCTACTCACCGCTTGGCGTTTACTTATTGCCTATTGTCCTTCCCAGAGGGGACCGCACCGCGCGGTTCAGGCCGGGATCTGGGCACGGAGGGCGGCCCGGTATGCCGTCGGAGCCATGCCAAGGTATCGCTTGAACACGCTATTGAACCGGGGGATGGATCCGAAACCCGAGGCGTACACGATCTCGGAGACCCGCAGCGAGGGATCCACGAGGAGAGTCTTGGCCTTCTCCAGGCGCACGCGCGTCACGTATTCCGTCAGCGTCATCCCCGTCGTCCGCTTGAACAGCTTGCAGAAATAGAAGCGGCTCAGCCGAACGTGCGCCACCACCTGCGCAAGGGTAACCGGCTCATCGACGCGCGCCTGCACGAATCGCTTTGCGCTGGCGACCGCGGCCGGCTCGTCGGCGGAGTGTGCGATCGCATGCCGATCGGCGTAGTCCGCCAGAAACTGCGCGAAGACGCTCAGCATCTGGATGATCGCCTCGAACCGGTCGGCGGTCACGACGGGCGTGCCGAAATAGGCCTTCCGCAGCCTGGACTCCCACTCGCGGTCCTGCCCGACGGACAGGAACTCCAGGATCATGGCGAAATCCCGCTGCGTGGGCTCGCGCCGGAACACCTGGCCGCACATCAAGGTCGCCACATGGCGTCCGCGGATGACAACGGGAACCGCCACATCCGTCAGCCCGGCGAAGCAGTTGACCTGCTGCGGGCCCCGCTGGCGCGCCACGCTTCTCTGCGCGTGGGTCTGGCCCTCTAGGCACGCCGCACAGCCCGCGGCAGTCCCTGCGGCGAGCGCGCAGAAGGGGTTCTCCGAGGGGCCGAATCTCCGCCGCAGCGCCGGCTCGCCCGGCGGCACGACCGCGAGCGGCACCCCGGTCGCCTTTCGGAACGCGTCCTCGTAGTACTGGATTACGGGAATCCGGACGATGTCCTGGAACTTCGGCTCATTCACGGTGGCATGCGACCAAGCCGTCGCGAATCGGGACCGGGGGCCGATAGGCCGGCGCCGACGCCCGGATGGGAATTGGTCCGGACCTCGCGTCAATGAGGCAGGGCCCTCTCGCGGGGGGCATCGCCGTCATTTCTTTGTGTTTCCCACCTTCTGGATGTTGTACTCCGGGTACAGCGTGTTGGATCGGTTGTCGTTCCCGAAGACGGAGATGGTCCCCTTGCCGTCGGCATTGGCCGTCATCAGCGCACGCTGCGCGCCCGCCCTGTCGTTGACAAAGACAAAGCCGCCGTCGTTGTCCTCGGAGGCCGCCATCACAACGGTGCCATCCCGGTTCGCCAGCGAAAGCCTGTCGGGAAGCAGCGTCAGCGAGGCGCCCGAGACGGCGCCGGTCACCGAGACGAACGGGGTGATTTCCTTTGTTCCCAGGGAAAGGTAGATGCCTTTCCTCGCGCCCCCCTCCGACCAGATGCTGAGCTTCGCCCCCTCGTCGGCCGACGAGAGGCCTATCGCGACGTTTGCCCCTCCGGTCTGGGTCAGGTAAAAGTCCGCCCCCTCGTCGAGGAGCTGAAGCCCCGCGCTGTCCGTCTTGGCCGCCGCGTCGTCGGAGGGGCCCTTCTGAAGGGTGTACCCATCGGCGCCGTAGGCCGCGACGCGGACAACTCGCGCCGGGTCCGCCCCGGTGCTCGCCTTGAGGCCGATCCTGCTCTTGCCCGGGGCCGCCGAGATCTCTGCGCTGCTCGTGCCGTCGCTTGACCCCAGCTGGATCACGCCCCCGGAGTCGGCGACCGAGCCCAGGGAGACGAGCGATTTGCCCTTGGAGACGATCTTCAGGGACCTCAGCGACAAGTCCATCTCCCCGCTCTCGAGGCGCTTCGCCAGGACCTGGAGGGTTCCCTGGGATCCGATCACCGAGTCGTACTGCTTCAGGTCCCTCTTGAAGGCATCTACCGATCCCTGAATCAACGCCATGTGCGCCTCCTCCGCCTCGCTTTTCACCTTCAAGGCGTTCAGCTGGCGCGTGTTCTCGGCCAGGCGAATGTTCTCATAGATGAGCCCGGCGCAGAACAGGACGGCGATCGCTATGGCCAGGACCAGGGCGGGATTCGATTTCATGCCCGGATTCAGTACGGCAAACGATGCGTCCGTTCAAGTGCCGCGTCTTGCAATCGCGACGGGCGCTGCGACCGCCTCTTGCAGCCCGAGACTTGCTTAGCCTTCGCGGCTCTCCGGCCCGGCGGGCCCTTCCTCTCTGGAAACCTTGCCGCCGATGCGCGCATCGGCCGCCTCGGGCCCGCTTCCCATTTGCCGACTTCAAGCCTGCCCGGGAGGACCCCCCGGCAGCTGGTTAGGCCTAACATGTTCGTGTTCGGTGCATTGTATGGTTCCTGCGCGTGGCCCAGTCGCGCAGGGAAGAGATTCCGTCGGAAAGGGTGCCTGCGTCCTTGTCGCACAGCGGAGTTTTGGTAAAAGTGCTCTCCTAGAACCCAAGGAATCGAGTGTCACTGCCCCCGATTAAGGCGAAAGGACCGCCCCGGCCCCATAAGCGAACCGACATGCTCGTCGCTGTGCTGTTCACGCTACTGGGCGCGGCGGTCTTCGCCATCGCGATCCTTGCGGCGACCATCCAGAAGCGGAACGAGACCATCAAGGAGCTGAGGGACAAGCTCCAGGGAAGCACGGCCAGCCACTCGCTCCGCTATTACTCCAGTCACGGCGGAAACCTTCCGATAATCGCCACGTCAAGGAAATCGATGGGGACCGGGTTCATCCTAACGATCAGGAATGAAAGCACGGAAAGTCTGACCCTCGGCCTTTCACTGGAGAATCCCGCGGCGAACCGCCGGAAGGCCGTCACCATCACGCTCGAGGCACAGCACACCGCCGAATTCGGCCACTTTGACGACTGGAAGCTTTCCGACGGGGACGTCGTGGAGATTTCCCGGGAGGGCTTCAATTCGATAACCATGCGGCTCAGGTGAGGCCCTGGCCCTGGCGCAGCCAATGGCAATCGATGGCGGATTACGCCTCGTGGCCGGTGCATCCAACCGGGGGGATCTTTTCTGCGCTTCGCCTGATTTCTCGCTGTCGAACGCCCCAAACGCCGTTATTTACCTGCTAAAGCGCCGGTTTTGGAGCAACTAAGTACATTCCGGCTTTGCATGGAGATGAATGACCGGCATTTTTCTCACCTCCGGTTAAGAACATCTTGCAGGTGTTACACATAGCAGAACAGTCCCCCGCCCGCCGACGGGAGGGGGCGGCGCCGCGCCCCCAACGTGAATGCCTCATCCAATTGATCGAAGCGCGCTGAAATGCAACCGCCGCTCCCAAGATCCACGATACTAGCCCTTGTTTCCGGGGGCTTGGCACTGGCGATTGCCCTGGCCTGCATCTTCGCGTTGCGGCACATGCGGGCGCCGATCCGCACGGAGGAGGTGACGTCTTTCCTCGACAAGGCGATGGGCGCCGGGAAGGTCAGGTTCGACAACGTTCGGATGAGCGTAGCGCGACTCGACAAGAACGATCTGCGGCTGACGGTTTTCGCCACGGCGCGGTCGATTCTGCCGCTCTATTCGAAGGTCGATGCAACCGCGTACCTGCAGTCGGCGCTCAAGCTTGACATGGAGCCGACCGCCGAGGCGCGCCAGTTCCTAGCGGACAAAGACTTGTCCCAAAGGCCCGAATATTCGCGCCTGCGGCCGCTCCCGCTAGACCCGTGCCAGGCAGTCATAGTCAAGATGACGACCGCGGCTGGCACGCCATTCGCCTACCAGGCCATCGTCCTTGCCCGCCGCGAGGGGGACAGCTGGAGCCTTGCCCTGGAGTCCGGAGCCTTTGACAGCGGCTATCCGGCTGGCGAGGCGCGTTCGGCATTTGGCGACAATGCGTACCTGGCCGGCGACGCCCACGATGATGCCCGGCTGGGCGCGCTTGTAGCGGACCTCCAGGCCTTCGCCGGCCGCCTCGCCGAGACGAAGCGCAACCTCGAGGCGGCGCATGCCGCCGGGGTGAAGGTCCGCAGGGATGCGTTCTTCGCGCGGATTGTCCCGGGCGGAGTTTTCCAAGGAATTGCGACCCGTGCGGGCGAGCAGCAGGGGACGGCGCTTTACCTCGAGCTCACGGACCTCTCTCCGGAATACAGGGTGACGGCCCTGCTGCGCAACGCGGGCGGCTGGCACTATGCTCGCGTCTTCCACGGCACCTGGTCCGCGGATGAGGATTTTGAAGCCCCCACGCTGTACCTGTCCTCCGCAGTCGACCAGGCGGTCCGGAACGCAGGGCCGTTCCTTGAGAACACGCAGGCATGGTCATTTGCGCTGCGGATGGATCCGATCAAGGGGAACCTGACCGAGGAGAACCGCTATTACAGGTATCAATTCGAGTTCGTGGACGCAGTCCAGGCGGCCTCGCTGAAAGCCGCCCTCGCGGAGGAGTTCGACGGGGCGGTCTCCGCCACGGCACCCGGATCCCTCTACCATGGCACCGCTGTCTCCAAGGCATCGGGTGCATCGGAGCCGATTCTTCTCCGGTTCACCGGCCGGTCAGGGGACGGCGATTCGCTTCAGGCCGAAATCGCGTCCACCACGAGGATGTGGAAGCGGGCGCTGCACGGCTCGATCATCGGGAACTCAAGGCGGTCCGGCGGCAGGCCCGTCCGCCTCCGGTCCGGCTTGAACGAGGCGGTGGCGGAAGCGCCCTCCGAATCCGTCCTGGGCGACCGCGACGACCTGGAGATCCGCCTCGGCGCTGAGCACGGATCGCTATTCGGCGACGACGAGCGTTTCACGTACCGGCTTTCCGTCGCCGTTGGAAGCGAACTTGGGACTCTGGATGCCGCGCGCGCGGAACGGTCCGCCCGGTTCGCCCGCGTCATGAGAGACGGAATCGCGTTCGACGGCGTCATCCGGGACGAGCAGGGCTCCGTCACCCAGGCGCGCCTGGAAATCGCGCACGTCGACCGGCGGACGGGCGCGGTCATCGCGAGCATCCGCTCGCTTGTCCTGCCGAACGTGTACCAGGACTTTCTGGGCACCTGGAATCCCTCCGACGTCTCGGTGGAGCTGGATTCCACGGGCAAGGGGGAATTCGATTTCAGCGACAGCCTGGCCGTTCCCTTCCTCGTCGGCCCGGTGGCCCATACGCTGCAGCTGGAGCTCGTCGGAAACGCAATCGCCGGCGGGATGAAGGGCGACACGCACTGGACGATGGAATTCCCGGTCGACGTGTTTCTGGCGGCCCCCGAGGGGGGAGAGGAGCCGGGTTCGCCGCCGGCCGACGGCTCCGTCTTTCCCCCGTTCCCCCGGACCCCCGGAGCCTATCTCCTTGGCGCGGGAGCCTGGAGACCCTTGCCGAAGAACAACGGGCACGTGGTAGTCGAGACGATCCACCCGATGACCGACGAGGAGTCGCAGGCAGGGGCACTCGGCGTCCTGGCGTCGGGCGTCAGGCGCCTCGCCCAGAAAGGCGAGAAGATCCCCTACCTCGAGTTCAACGGCAAGGATCCGCGCCCCAGGTCCGGCGGGTCGGCCGTGACCGTGCTCTTTGTCGGACCAGCGCCAGCCCGTACGCCGCCGCTCGAGCTGGCACCCCTGGAGACCCTGAAGGACGGCCGGCGGGGCATCATGGTCGCGGGCGGTTCGCCCGGCGTCATCCAGTTCGGCGAGCAGCGGGTGGCGGCGTACGTGCGGATGGCCGGACCGGGCGCCGTCCTGCTCACGGCAACGTCCGGACTGCCGGCCGGCCCCTACGCCCTTAACGCTGACGTCGGCTACGAGCTCGAAATCGGCCAGTAGGCCGGCGTCCGGTTCGGCCGCCCTGCAAACGAGCTAGCGGGCGGGCGGAGGCGACATGGCCTCCTCATTCTGCTTCAGCAGGTCCTCGGGGCGCTTGGCCGTGTCGGGCAGCGGCGGCGGATTCGGCACGCCGGGTCCGGCGTTCGCGGGCGGAGCCTCCGCCTTCATTCCGGCGCCTGGCGGATTCTGCGCCATCGCCGCCACCTTCTCCAGCTGGGTCCTGTCCCAGCCCCCCCCAAGGTTGTTGATCAGGGCCACGCTCGCCGTGAGCTCGCGGAGCTGGACCTGCAACTCGGCAAGGCGGTTGGTGAGAAAGGTGTTCTGGGCCGTGATGACATTGACGTAGCTGTCTATGCCGTTCTGGTACCGAACCATCGACAGTTGCACGGTATGCTGGGCGGCCACGGCGGCCTTGTGCTCCTGCGTCACCTCCGTCGAGAGGATCCGGAGGCTGGCCAGATTGTCCTCCACCGATTGCATGGCTGCGAGGACCGTCTGGCGATAGTTTGCAACGGTCTGATCGTAAGCGGCCCGCGCTTGCGCGTTGGCGGCCTGGCGCAACCCGGCGTCGAAGAGGGGCTGCACGAGGCTCGGGCCGACCGACCAGATGCGGTTGGGCCAGTCGAGAAGGTGGGTGAGGTTCGTCGACTCGAAGCCCCCGCTGGCGCTCAGTGTCAGGTTTGGGAAATACGCCGCCCGGGCGATGCCGATGCCGGCGTTGGCCGCAGCGACCTGCCGCTCTGCGGCGGCGATGTCCGGCCTCCGCTCGATGAGGTCCGCGGGCAATCCCACCGGAACCTGCGGCAGGGCCGGGTTGAAGGGGGCGACCGGCACGGAGAATTGCGCCGGGGGAACCCCTATCAGGACGGCTATGGCGTGCTCATACTGCGCCCGGGCGATGCCGAGGTCGGTGGCCTGGGCCTCCGCCCCGGCGAGTTGCGTGTCGGCCTCGGCCAAGTCCTCCTCCGAGGCCAGCCCATTGTTGTAGAGGGTCGTGACCAGGTGGAGGCTGGCCTCGTAATCGGCGAGCGTTGTGTCGAGGATCCTCCTCTCCTCGTCCGCGGCCCTGAGGGCAAAATAGTCCTGGGCCAGCGTCGCCTGCGTGCTGAGAAGAGCGGTCGCCAGCACGGCCGCGCTGGCTTGCGCGCCATATGAGCTTTGCGCGACCGCGTTGCGGACGCTTCCCCAGAGATCCAGCTCGTAGGACGCCTCCAGCGGCAGTGTGAAGTAGGTCCGGGGTCCTGTTCCGCCTCCGGAACCCCCTCCTGACGATCCGCCGCCGCCGGAGGCGACAGCCGCGCTCGTGCGCGAGCGGATGACCGACGGGGCGGCGTTCACCGCCGGGAAGAGCGCGGCCCGCGCCTCCGCGGCGAGGGCCCGGGCAGCCCGGTAATTGGCCTCGGCGGCCGCGACCGTCTGGTTTGAAATCGCTACCCTCTCCTCGAGCTCGTCCAGCCGCGGGTCCCCGTACATCTCCCACCAGTTGCCCCTGAGGACGGCGTCCCTCGGCTCGGCGATCTTCCAGCCCTGCAAGTCGGTGCCGCCCGGCGCCGCCTCCTTGAAACGGCCGGAGGCCTCAGCCTTCGGCTCCTGGTAACGGGGTGCGAGGTTGCACCCCGCAAGGACCATTGCGGCGCCGATGGCCGCGAGGATCGATCGTGTGTTCATTGTTTTCACTGGAACGCCGGGTCCGGGGCCGCCACGGGCTCCTGGGGAGGCCGGGCGAACTTGAATCTCGCGAGCCAGTTGTTCACGCGGTCCATGTAGATGTAGATCACCGGCGTCGTGTAGAGGGTTAGCGCCTGGCTCACGATCAGGCCGCCGACAATCGAGATGCCGAGGGGGCGCCTCAGCTCGGCGCCCATGCCGGTGCCGAGCGCAAGGGGAAGCCCTCCGAGCATTGCCGCCATGGTCGTCATCATGATCGGGCGGAAGCGCAGGAGGCAGGCCTGGAACACCGCCTCCTTCGGCGTCTTGTGCTCCCGGCGCTCCACCTCGAGGGCGAAGTCGATCATCATGATGGCGTTCTTCTTAACGATTCCGATGAGCAGGAATACGCCGATCAGCGCGATCACGCTGAGCGTCGTGTTCGTGATAAGGAGCGCCAGGAGCGCCCCCACGCCGGCCGACGGAAGCGTCGAAAGGATCGTGATCGGATGGATGTAGCTCTCGTAGAGGATGCCAAGGACGATGTAGACGGTCGCTATCGCGGCCGCGATCAGCAGCGGCTCGTTGGCGAGCGAGGCGTTGAATGCCTGCGCAGTCCCGCTGAAGGAGCCGTTGATCGTCGTGGGCATGCCGATCTTTCTCTCGGCTTGGTCTATCAGGCTGACAGCGTCGCCGAGCGCCACCCCCGGCGCGAGGTTGAAGGAGATCGTGACGGACGGGAAGACGCCGGAGTGGTTGACCGCAAGCGGCGCGGTCGAGGCCCGGAAATGGGTGAAGGCCGCGAGCGGAACGACCCCGCCGCCGGCCGACGTGACGTAGACGCTCCGCAGCGAGTCCGGATTCTGCCAGAACTTCGGCTCCACCTCCATCACGACGAAGTACTGGTTGATGTTTGTGTACGTGGTGGCGATCTCCCGCTCCCCGAATCCGTCATAGAGGATGTTGTCGATCGTCTGCGGGGAAATGCCGAGCCGCGCGGCGGTGCGCCGGTCGATCACAAGGTTGGCGGCCAGTCCGTTGTTCTGCGCGTCGCTCGTGACGTCGGTCAGCTGGGGGACACGCCTCATCGACGAAAGCAGGACCGGGCCCCATTGGTTGAGCTCGTCCAGGCTGTCGCTCTGGATCGTGTACTGGTACTGGGCTGCGCTTGACCGGCCTCCGATCCTCACGTCCTGGACCGCCTGAAGAACAAGGGTCGCCCCGGGAACGACCGCGAGCCTCGGCCGCAGCCGGTTTATGACCTGCGTCGCCGTGGCCGTCCTCTGGTCGCGCGGCTTGAGCGCGATGAAGACCCGCCCGGTGTTGGTCGTCGTGCCGCCCCCGCCGCCGGTGAAGGCGATAACCGTGCTAATCGCTGGATCTGTCTTCGCGATCGCGACTAGGCTGCGGATCTTCTGTTCCATCGACTGGAACGAGGTGTCCTGGTCGGCTATGATGTTGCCGACCAGGCGTCCGGTGTCCTGCTGGGGGAAGAAGTCCTTGGGTATGATGACCCACAGGACCACGTTCAGGCCGAGGGTCCCGATGGCGATGAGGAGGACGAGCACCGAGTGGTCGAGGACCCAGGCAAGGCTCCGCCTGTAGCCGCCGAGGAGGCGCTTGAAGGCCCTGTCGCTGGCTAGGTACAGCCTTCCGTGGCCCTTCTCGCCCCGCAGCAGGCGGGAGCACATCGTCGGGGTCGTGGTGAGGGAGACCCCGAGGGACACGAGGATTGTGATGGACAGGGCGATCGCAAACTCCCGGAAGAGCCGCCCGATGATCCCCCCCATGAGAAGTATGGGCAGGAACACGGCCACGAGGGACAGGCTCATCGATACAACCGTGGAGCCGATCTCCGCCGACCCCACTAATGCCGCCTGCGCGGCGCCCATGCCCGATTCCGAGTGGCGCGTGATGTTCTCCAGCACGACAATGGCGTCGTCGACGACGAAGCCGGTCGAGATGGTGAGCGCCATCATCGAAAGGTTGTCGATGCTGTAGCCAAGCAGGTAGAGCATCCCGAGCGACCCGATGATCGACACGGGCACCGCGACGACGGGAATCAGGGTCGCCCGCCACTCCCGCAGGAACAGAAAGACGACGAGCACGACGAGCGAGACCGAGATGCAGAGGGTCGTCTCCACGTTCTTGACCGAGGCGCGGATCGTTGCCGTCTGGTCCAGCGCGATGTCCAGGTCGATGTTTGGATTGATGGCCGCGTGCAGCTGCGGCAGCGCCGCCTTGATTCCATCGACCGTCGTGATGATGTTCGCCCCGGGCTGGCGGAAGATGATGATCGAGGCTGCCGGCCGCCCGTTCTCAAGGCCCAGGGACCGCACCGTTTGGACCGAATCGGTCACCTTGGCGACGTCCGTGAGCCTCACAGGGGCGCCCCCCTGGTAGGTGACGATGATCTGCCGGTAGTCGGCTGCCCTCATCAGCTGGTCGTTCGCGCCGATCATCCAGCGGCGGGTCGGGCCGGAGAATCCCCCCTTGGCCTCGTTGGCCGTCTGCGCGGCCACCGCATTGCGGACGTCCTCCAGCTGCAGCCCGTAGCCGTTGAGCTGCGTCGGATTCACGTCGATCCGCACGGCGGGCGCCGAGCTTCCGCCTACGATGACCTGGCCCACTCCCTGGACCTGCGAAAGCTTCTGGGCGAGGACCGTCGAGGCGGTGTCGTAGAGCGTCGACGGCGGCAGCGTGGACGACGTCAGGGCGATGATCATTATCGGGGCGTCCGCCGGGTTCACCTTCCGGTAGGTCGGATTGGTCGGGAGGTCGCTCGGCAGGTAACTCCGCGCGGCGTTGATTGCCGACTCCACGTCGCGCGTCGCCGCGTCGATGTTGCGGCTGAGGACAAACTGCAGGGTGACGCCTGTCTGGCCGAGCGTGCTCTGGGCGCTCATCTCCGAGACTCCGGCAATCCGGCTGAACTCGCGCTCGAGGGGTGTGGCGACCGACGAGGCCATGATCTCGGGGCTCGCGCCGGGCAGCGACGCGTTGACCGAGATGGTCGGGAAGTCGACCTGCGGCAGAGGTGAGACCGGAAGGAACGGGAACGCGACCGCGCCGGTCAGGGCCACCGCGGCGGTGAGCAGCGTCGTGGCAACCGGCCTCTTGATGAACGGGGATGAAAGGCTCATTGCGGATTACCCGGCGACGGCACGGCCCCGGCCACCGGGGCCTTTGCGCGGCGCAGGGCAGCTATCTTCGCGGCCGTCTCGTCGAAGAACAAATAGATCACCGGCGTCGTGTAGAGGGTGAGGAGCTGGCTGAAGATGAGGCCGCCGATAATCGCGATCCCGAGCGGCCGGCGCAGCTCCGAGCCGATGCCCTGTCCGAGGGCGAGCGGCACGGCCCCGAGCATGGCGGCCATCGTTGTCATCAGGATCGGGCGGAAGCGAAGCAGGCATGCCTGGTGGATGGCGTCGAACGGGCTCTTTTTCTCCTGGCGCTCGGCCGCAAGCGCAAAGTCGATCATCATGATGGCGTTTTTCTGCACGATGCCGATGAGCAGAACGATGCCGATGATCGCCACGATGGTCAGCTCAGCGCGGCAGATCAGCAGCGCCAGGATGGCGCCCACACCGGCCGACGGCAGCGTGGAGAGGATCGTGATCGGATGGATATAGCTCTCATAGAGAATCCCCAGCACGATGTAGACCGTGATGATCGCGCTCAGAATCAGGATGGGTTCGTTCGTCAGCGAGTTCACGAAGGCCTGCGCGGTCCCCTGGAATGAACCCTGCATCGCGGGCGGCTTCGGCAGATCCTTCTCAAGCCGCTCGATCGACTTGACCGCGGCGCCCAGGGACGCGCCCGGATCCAGGTTGAAGGAGACGGTGGTCGCGGGGAACTGGCCCATGTGGCTGATGAGAATGGGCACGGTGATCTGGGAGGCGTGGGTCACGGCGCTCAGGGGGACGGTGCCGCCGCTGGCGGAGGTGAGGTAGATGTCCTTCAGGTGTCCGGGGCTCGTCTGAAACTCCGGGGCCACCTCGAGGATCACGTGGTACTGGTTTAGCTGGGTGAATATCGTCGACACCTGCCGCTGGCCGAAACTGTCGTAGAGGCTGTCGTCGATGTTCTGCGGCGTGATGCCCAACCGCGAGGCGGTCGCCCGGTCGTATGCCAGCGACGTCTGCCGCCCCCCTGTCTGCAGGTCGCTCGCCACGTCCACGAGCTCGGGAAGCCCCTTCAGACGGTCGACAAATTTCGTTGCGTACGCCGAGAGCTCGTCCGCGCTGGGATCCTGCAGGCTGTACTGGTATTCCGTCCGGCTTACGATGTCCTCCACGGTGATGTCCTGCACGGGCTGCATGTACAGGCTGATGCCCTGGACCTTTGCGACCGCGGCCTGCAACCTGCGAATGATCTCCACGGCCGACTTCTTCCGCTCCCCGAGCGGCTTGAGGTTGATCTGGATCCGCCCGCTGTTGAGGGTCGTGTTGGTGCCGTCGACGCCGATGAACGAAGAGAGGCTCTCGACTGCCGGGTCCTCGAGGATGGCCGCCGCAAGCTGCTGCTGCAGGCGCGACATCTCGGCGAAGGAGACGCTCTGGTCGGCCTCAGAGACGCCCTGGATCTCGCCCGTGTCCTGGACCGGGAAGAAGCCCTTCGGTATGACGACGTAGAGAAAGACTGTGAACGCGAGCGTCCCGACGGCCACCCCGAGGGTCAGGTTGCGGTGCTCGAGCACCCAGTCGAGGGTGCGGCCGTAGAAGGCGATCGTCTGCTCGAACATCCTCTCGGAGGCCTTGTAGACCCGCCCCTGATGCGACGGGTCGTGGGGCTTCAGGAGCTTCGCGCACAGCATCGGCGTCAAGGTGAGCGAAACAACGGCGGAAATGAGGATCGTTACGCTCAGCGTCACGGCGAACTCCCTGAAAAGGCGCCCCGTGATGTCCCCCATGAAAAGCAGGGGGATGAGGACCGCTATCAGCGAGACCGTCAGCGACATGATCGTGAACCCGATCTGCTCGGCGCCCTTCAGCGCGGCGGCCAGCGGGGCCTCGCCCTGCTCGACGTAGCGGCTGATGTTCTCGATCATGACGATCGCGTCGTCCACGACGAACCCGGTCGAGATCGTCAGCGCCATCAGCGTCAGGTTGTTCAGGCTGTAGCCGAGGGCGTACATCGCGCCGAAGGTTCCGACCAGCGAGAGGGGCACGGCGATGCTCGGGATGATCGTTCCCGAGAACGTGCGCAGGAAGACAAAGATGACCGCCACCACCAGCCCGATGCAGATCAGCAGCTCGAACTCGACGTCGGAGACCGAGGCGCGCACCGAAGTCGTGCGGTCGGTCAGGACGGCGATCTTGATCGCCGGGGGGATTGTCGCCCTGAGCTTCGGCAGCAGCGCCTTGATGCGGTCGACGACCTCGATGATGTTGGCGCCCGGCTGGCGCTGGATGTTCACGATGACCGCCGGAACCTTGTTCATCCAGGCGGATTGCTGGTTGTTCTCAATGCCGTCGACCACCTTGGCCACGTCCTTAAGCATGACCGGGCTGCCGTTCCTGTAGGCGAGGACCAGCTGGCGGTAGTCAGCGCTCGTGGTGATCTGGTCGTTTGCCCCGATCTGGTAGCTCTGGCTGGGGCCGTCGAAGCTGCCCTTGGCCGCATCCAGGCTTGCCGCGACCAGGGTCGCGCGCACGTTCTCGAGGTTGAGGCCGTACGACGCGAGCTGCGTCGGGTTGGCCTGCACGCGGACCGCGGGCTTCTGCCCCCCGCTGATCGTCACCGCTCCGACGCCGGGCAACTGGGAGATCTTCTCCGCGAGGCGCGTGTCGGTGTAGTCCTCGACCTTCGAGAGCGGGATGGTGTCCGAGGTGAGCGCCAGGGTGATTATGGGCGCGTCGGCGGGGTTGACCTTGTTGTAAACCGGCGGCATCGGCAGCTGCGGCGGCAGGAAGTTCTGCGCGGCATTGATCGCCTCCTGCACGTCCTGCTCGGCGACGTCGATGTTGAGGCTCAGGACGAACTGCAGGGTGATGACCGACACGCCCTCGGAGCTCGTCGAAAGCATCTGATTCAAGCCCGGCACCTGGCCGAGCTGCCGCTCGAGTGGAGCGGTGACCGCCGATGCCACGACGTCGGGGCTGGCGCCGGGGTAGAATGTCAGGACCTGCATCGTCGGATAGTCCACCTCGGGCAGGGCGGAGACCGGCAGCTGCCGGAAGGCGATGATCCCGATGAGCAGGATCGCCGCCATAAGCAGCGAGGTCGCTATCGGCCTCAGGATGTACGGGCGCGACGGATTCATTCGGCCGCGGCCTACTCCGCCGGCGAGGCCGGGGCCTTGGGCGCCGGCACCTGCCTGAGCGCGATCCTCGAGCCGGACTGCAGCTTGTCGAAGCCGTCCGTCACCAGCTGCTCGCCCGGCTTCACCCCGGAGACCGCGGTAAAATCCCCTTCCGTCGCCACGACCTTCACGTCCCGGATAAGCGCGGTGCTGTCGGGCTGCACGACGTACACGAATGCGGCATCTATGTTGCGCTGGACCGAGGCCGCCGGCACCAGGATGACGTTCGGCAGCGTCTTGATCAGGAGCCGCACATTCACGAACTGATTCGGGAACAGCTCGCCCTTCAGGTTGGGGAATGTCGCCCTCGCGCGGACGGTGCCGGTCGCCGGGTTGATCTCGTTGTCGAGCGTCATGAGGATGCCCTCGGCCAGCTTGCGCTGCTGCGACCGGTCGAGCGCGTCCACGCGCAGCGCCCGGCCCGCGGCCATCTGCTCGGCCACCCGGGAAAGGTCATCCTCCGCGATGGTGAAGATCACCGTGATGGGTTGAAGTTGCGTGATTGTCGCCAGCCCCGTGGTGCCGTTTGCCTGGACGATGTTGCCTGGGTCGATGGACCGTAGCCCCACCCGCCCGTCGATGGGCGAGACGATCCGGGTGTAGTCGACGTTTACCTGGGCGGCCGCAAGGTTTCCCTCGTCCAGCTGGACAATCCCCGCGTCCTGCTCCACCAGCGCCTCCTGGGTCGCCAGCTGCTGCTCGGGGATGGCGTGCTGCTCATAGGCCTTCTGGTAACGGATGAGGTCTAGGCGCGCGTTCTTAAGCATCGCCTGGTCCCTGGCAAGCTGACCCTGTGCCTGCAGCAGGGCCGCGGCGTATGGGCGCGGGTCGATCACCGCCAGCAGGTCGTTTTTCTTCACCATCTGGCCCTCCTGAAAGCAGACCTCCGTCACCTCGCCGGCCACCCTGCTCGCCACCGTCACCGTGTATACCGGCGTCACCGTGCCAAGGGCATCGAGAAAGATGTCGATGCTGCCGGCCTTTGCCTGGCCGACAGAGACCGGGATCGCGGCCAGCGCCGTCGGCCGGGCCTTCGGCTTGGAGAGCAGGTAGAAGACGATCCACCCGCAGATGAGGATGAAAACGAGGGCCGCCACGGCTAGGCGGCGGCGGTGCGCGGGCCGGTGGGCCGGCAGCGCGCTCTCGGCATCGGAATTCTGTTCAGGGCGTTTCGGGTTTTCCGAATCCTTCATAAATGTCTTTACTGCAGCTTGTTACAATCGGCATGTCAAAATGGCGCGGCGGCGGCCGTTCTGGACGTGCATGCTGCTCCAGCCGGCGGCGAGTCAGCCTAGGGTTGACCGTTGAGATGAATCCGATGGGCCTCAATGCAATGGGTTTGGTGAAAGACGTTTGCGCGATCACATGGTTGCGCGCAACTGAGAAAAGCCCGTCCCGCACCCGCTCTTGGATCGCCGCGCTCGCGCCGCGACGCCATTCTGGGCCCCCTTGGTGCGCCCCCCTCTTGACGGGAACCCCCGGATCGGAATGGTGGGTGCGCCGAGTGGTCCCTGGCCGAAGAAATGCACGAACCATGAAATACAAGACGATACGAATGGAGAGGAACAAGAAGATCGCACTGGTCGCCCACGACAAGAAGAAGCTCGACCTGATTGAATGGGCCAAGTTCAACCGGGACCTCCTCGCCCATCACAAGGTCTATGCGACGGGCACCACGGGCGCCGCGCTGGAACGGGAGCTCAAGTTCCCCGTCAAGCGCCTCGAAAGCGGCCCCCTGGGAGGGGACCAGCAGATCGGCTCGAAGATCGTGGAGGGGGACATCGACTTCCTCATCTTCTTCTGGGACCCGCTGGAGCCCCAGCCGCACGACCCCGACGTGAAGGCGCTCCTGCGCATGGCGGTTGTCTGGAACATACCCATCGCCTGCGACCGCTCCTCGGCCGACTTCATCATCTCCTCCCCGCTCATGGATTCCGTCTACGAGCGCATCGTGCCCGACTATTCGGAATACCGCAGCCGCCTGATCCCGGGCGAGGCCGCGGCCGCGCCGGCGAAGGCCTAGCGCGGCCTTATTCGGAGTCCATCGCGCAGCGGAAGCCGAGCGTGCCCGCTCGGTCCTTGGAAGGCGCCATCAGCAGGTACTTCCCGTGCTCGCTCAGCTTGTACGCCTGCGGGAAGTACCAGATCGAGGCCTGCGGCTGGTAGTAGCTCCCGCCGCGAAGGACCGCCGCGCGCGTGTGGGCGTCGGTGAATTCATCGGTCCATTGCCAGACGTTTCCGGTGAGGTCCATCACGCCGAAGGGGCTCGCGCCCGAGGGATGGGCATCCACGTCGTCGGGGCCCGTGAGGTCCCTGCCCTTGTCCGGCACCGGGACGGCGGCCGCATCCCACGCGTTTCCCCAGGGATAGAGGCGGCCGTCGGCGCCCTGCGCGCAGTATTGCCACTCCCACTCGTGCGGGAGGCGCTTCCCCGCCCACCTGGCGTAGGCGCGCGCGTCCTCAAGCGAGACCCAGGTCACCGGCTTCTTCTCCCAGCCCGGCCGCGGGCTGCCGCCGTTCCAGTCGCGGAGGAAATTATGGTCGTCGGCCGGGCGGTACTTCGAGGAATACATGAACCTCTTGAAATCCGCGTTCGTGACGGGATACCGGTCGATGTAGAAGGATGCGATCTGCATGACATGGTCATGGCTGCGCCTCGCGGAAGGCTCCCATGGATACTGCACGTCGAGCCCCTCCCAGTCGAAGCCCTCGATCTCGACCCCCGACACGCGGAAATCGAAGCGCCCGGCCGGGATCCTGACCATCCCGCCCGGCGCGGACGAGGCCGGCTTCGACGCCCGCGCATCCGCCATGCGCTGGGGCAGCGCGCGCCACTCGTGCGAAAAGGCCGATAGCGGCCGCGACGTCAGCGTGCGCATCCTCGCCAGGTAGGCGTCGAGGTTGGGGACTGCCGCGCCGGGGTCGACCGCGAGCACGGCGCCGTAGCCCTGCCCTTCCATTTCAAAGGAAAGGGTCGCGAAGCCTCCGCTGACGTCGGGCTCAAGCGGGACGCCGTGCCATGCGTCGACATACCGGCGCCCCTCGGCGTGCGGCACGCTGATCTGGCGACCCTCGACCTCGAACTCGTTCTGGTTCACGAGGAGCCACAGGGTGACGCCGCCGAGCGGAAACCTGGTCCCGAACACCCCGTATCGGAGCGTGGGCACGAAGGGCTCCCAGTCCGGGCTTACCAGGAGGTCGGCGAACTGGCGCTCGACCGTCGCGACCCGCCGGAGCGCCTCGGCATCGCGCTCCGTGATCTGGTTCCAGATTCCCCAGATATTCTCCCAGCTGACGTAGCCGATCCCGTTGAAGAATGCGGCGTGCAGGTCGTGGGTCTTATCGCGCGCCCAGCGGTCCGAGATATTGGGCATATGCCTTGATTCCAGCCACTTCTGCTTGTTTGCCGTGGGTGCGAAATCGAAGTCGAAATAGGCCCAGCTCTGGTTGTTCCAGATGAGGCCCTCGTCGGACGCCGGCGGGCCCTCCGGTTCGAAGATGACGGGATGGCCCGTCCTGTCCGAGGCCGTGCGGTATGCGCGCGGCAGCCCGGAGAATGTGTCGCCGTTAACCCCGTCGACGCCGGCCTCGGCCATAAGCTCGGCCGTGGCTGTCCAGTGCGGCACGCCCGGGTCCCGCGTGCCGTTGTCCCAGGCCATCGTCGGGAGGAGCACCCGGACGTTGCGCCGGTGGAACTGCTCCACCGCCTTGCGCAGGCCCGCGACCCCGCCCGGCAGGTCGCGCACCATGTCCCATTGGTTGCGGTTGTCGATGCCGATGTTCGGATAGACGGGCCACAGCAGCACGCTGTCGATCCCGCCATAGCGCGCATCGAGGTCGTCCAGATACCGGTCGACGGTCCACTGGTTCGACTCCGGGTCGAAGAGCGTGCGCTCCTCGACCATGACCTGGGGCGAGATGAAGTCGCGCTGCGCCCATTTGAACTCGGGGCGCCGGTACTCGGAGTCGTCGTAGCCCATGCGGGTCCTGCGCTCGGCCCGCCACAGCCTCATGTCGCGCAGCCAGGCGTCGTGGTCCGCCGCCGGGTCGTTCTTGAACTCGAGGAGGCCGCTAAGCCAGTCGGGTTTGCCCGTTCCCTGCCCCGGGCCCAGAATCTGGTTTCCCTGGGGCTGGTGGTCCATGTCCTGGGCCGGCGCCGCGCAGGCTGCGAGCAGGACGGCTGCGAGGCATCGCGTTAATGCTGGGGTGTTCATCGGCTTCTTCGGGGTGCGTTGCCATCCGAACAAAGGTAATGGCCGTGGGGATGTCCATCCCGATGCGGGCGCGCCGCCCCGCCCCGGGCCCGCCAACCGGAAGGAAAAAGTTGGACCCCCCGGCACGGCGCCGGAAATAGTCCGGGATGCCCGAAACACCCTGGAACGCGGTCGACCGCTACTTCACGGAGCGCCTTGTCCCGTCCGATGCGGCACTGCAGGCCGCCGCGGCCGACAGCGCCGCCGCGGGCCTGCCCACGATCAGCGTGACCCCCACCCAGGGCAAGCTCCTCCACCTTCTCGCCCGCGTCCGGGGCGCGCGCGACATACTGGAAATCGGCACCCTGGGGGGCTACAGCACGATCTGGCTCGCCCGGGCGCTGCCCGCCGGCGGCCGGCTGGTGACGCTCGAGGCCGACCCGAGGCACGCCCGCGTGGCCCGGGCCAACATCACCCGCGCCGGCCTGTCCGCGGTCGTGGACCTCAGGATCGGGCCAGCGCTGGAAACCCTGCCGAAGCTCTGGGCCGAGGGCCACGGACCGTTCGACTTCATCTTCATCGACGCCGACAAGGCCGGCATCCCGGAATACTTCGCCTGGTCGCTCAGGCTCTCGCGCGCCGGGACCGTGATCGTCGTCGACAATGTTGTGCGCAAGGGGGCGGTGATCGACGAGGCGAGCCCCGATCCGGGCGTCCAAGGGGTCCGCCGCTTCGCTGAAATGCTTTCCAAGGAACCGCGCGTCAGCGCGACGGCGATCCAGACCGTGGGCAGCAAGGGCTACGACGGCTTCGCGATCGTCCTTGTGACGGGGCAGACAGGCCGGGCGCCGTGAGCCGCACCCTCCTAGCGCTCCTTGCAGCCGCCGGGCTGCTTCCAGTGGCCGCGTGCAGCACGGCCGAGGCCGCCGGTCCCGTGACAGCCGCGCCGCCGCCCGCGGAGCACCGCTACGAACCGACCTGGGAATCGCTTGACGCACGGCCCTGCCCCGAATGGTACCTCGACGCCAAGTTCGGCATATTCATCCACTGGGGGGTCTACTCAGTCCCCTCCTGGGGCGTCAGGGGCGAGTATTCCGAGTGGTACTGGTACCGGATCGCGGACAGGAAGCCCGACAATCCCTGGTGGCGTTTCCACAGGGCGAACTACGGCGAATCCTTCCCGTACCAGGATTTCGCGCCCCGGTTCACGTGCGAGCTCTTCGACGCCGGGCAGTGGGCCGACCTGTTCGCCCGCTCGGGCGCCCGGTACGTCGTGCCGACATCGAAGCACCACGACGGGTTCTGCATGTGGCCGAGCGCCGAGGCCAGCAGGGACTGGGGCCGGCCGTGGAACAGCGCGGATATTGGGCCCAGGCGCGACCTCCTTGGCGAGCTTGCCGAGGCCGTGCGCGCCCGCGGGCTTAAGTTCGGGTTCTACTACTCGCTCTACGAGTGGTACAACCCGCTCTGGCTGAGCGACCGCCGGCGCTACGTGGACGCGCACCTCTTCCCCCAGTTCAAGGATGTCGTGACCCGCTACAAGCCGGCGATCATCTTCAGCGACGGCGAATGGGAGATGCCCTCAAAGGACTGGAGGAGCGAGGAATTGCTTGCGTGGCTCTACAACGAGTCCCCGTCGAGGGGCGAGGTCGTCGTCGACGACCGGTGGGGAAGCGACACGCGCCACAAGCACGGCGGGTACTACACGACCGAGTACGCCGCCGGCATGGAGGGTGCCTCCCATCCCTGGGAGGAAAGCGAGGGCCTCGGCTACTCCTACGGCTACAACCGCGCCGAGACCCTCGACGACTACAAGAGCGCCAGGAAGCTGGTGCTCCTGCTCGTCGACACCGTGAGCCGCGGAGGAAACCTCCTTCTGGACATCGGCCCGAGCGCGGACGGCACCGTCCCGGTCATCATGCAGCAGCGGCTCGTGGAGGTGGGCGACTGGCTCAGGGTCAATGGGGAGGCGATCTATGGCACGCGCTTCGCGGGCCGCTCCTGCCAGTGGACCGAGGGCGCCGTGCCCGTGCAGGAGTACGGGGAGTACAGGGTGAAGTACGATCTCCTGAACCTGGTCGGGCAGCGGCCGGTGAACGGCCACGCCGTCAAGCAGGTCTTCTTCACGAAGAAGCCCGGCGCCCTTTACGCCATCACCGCGGGCTGGCCGGAAAGGGAGCTCGTGCTGCGCGGCGTCGATGCGCCGCGCGGCGCCGCCGTTAGCCTCCTTGGGTTTGCGGGCCGGATCGATGCGTCGGCGGCGGGGTCCACCTATCGATCCGCGTTCCCCGGGTCCCCCCCGAGGGTATGCCGTGCCGCTACGCCTACGCGTTCAAGATCGCCGGGGCGAAACTGCTCCCTGGAAAGTGAGGCTCGCCCGCACCCGCCCGGCTGAGCCCGGGGGCGAAGGGGCCGCTATTTCACGGCCAGGGTTCCCTTGAGGACGTCGACGGAGGACTTCCCGACCAGGATTTCGAATGTGCCGGGCTCGACCGTCCGGCGCATGTTGATGTCGTATGCCTCGAGCTTGTCGGGCGTGAGGGCGAACGTCACCGTGCGCGTCTCGCCGGGATTGAGCGTCACGCGGGCGAAGTCCTTCAGCTCCTCGACCGGGCGGACGGGCATGCTGACGGCGGCGTGGATGTAGAGCTGGACGATCTCGTCCGCCCTTACCGTCCCGGTGTTGGTGACATCGACCGAGACCTGGGCGGTGCCATTGGGCGCGATCGCGGCGGGCGCGACCTGCAGGTTCTTGTAGTCGAAGCTCGCGTAGCTCAGGCCGAATCCGAAGGGATAAAGCGGGGTGGAATTCGCCAGGATGTAGCTGCGGTAGCGGGACGGGCTGTGGTTGTAGTAGTCGGGCAGCTGGCCGACCGTCCGCGGGAAGCTCACCGTCAGCTTGCCGCTGGGGCTCACCTTGCCGAATAGCACGTCGGCCACGGCGGGGCCGGTCTCCTCGCCCAGGTACCAGCATTCGACAATGGCCGGCGCGTGTTCCTGGAGGTAGTTCACCGCGAGCGGGCCGCCGTTCAGCAGCAGCACCACGACCGGCTTGCCCGTCGCGAGGACGGCCCTCGCCAGGTCGTGCTGCCTACCTACGAGCTCCAGGGTGTCGCGGTCCCCCAGGTGCTGCTCGCTCCAGGCCTCGCGGCGCAGCAGCTCGTTCTCGCCGAGGACGAGGACGGCGGCGTCGCTCTTCAGCGCCACGTCCACCGCCTCGTCGATAAGCCGGGAATCGTCGGCCGCGTCGTTCATGACCGGGTTCTCGTTCACGAGCCAGCCGGAGGCGTGGTTGGCCGTGAGCCTGCAGCCCTCGGCGTAGAGCACGTGGATCGAGCTTCCCGCGAAGTCCTTCAGGCCCTGCAGCACCCCCACCCCCTCCATGGGCACCGTCGAGTACGTGCCGAGGTGGATGTCCGCGGCGTTGGGGCCGATCACCGCGAGGGTCTTGATCTTCGCCGGGTCGAGGGGCAGCGTGCGGTGCTCGTTCTTCAGGAGGACCATCGCCTCGTCGGCGGCCAGCCGCGCGAGCGCCTTGTGCTCGTCGCAGTTGTTGACCTTCTCCGCATAATCGGGATCCGCGTAGGGATGGTCGAACAGGCCGCTGAGGAACTTGACCCTCAGCACGCCGGCCGCGGCGCGGTCGATCGCGGCCATGGAGACCTTCCCGGCCCTCTGCTCGTCCGCAAGGGTGGAGAAGCACCTGCCCCTGCCGCCAAAGTTAAAGTCCAGGCCCGCCTCGATGCACAGGATCCCGGCCTCGGCGTATCCGGCCGCGGCATGGTGCTCGTCGACAACCGACTCGACGCCCCCGCCGTCGGCCATCACGAAGCCGTCAAAGCCCCATTCCGTGCGCAGGATGTCGGTCAGGAGCTTGCGGTTGACGTGGTTCGGCACGCGGTCCCATTCGTTGTACGAGGCCATGAGCGCGTGGGCGTGGGCGGCCTTGACGGCCATCTCGAACGGGTACAGGTGGACGCTCCTGAACTCCCTCTCGGAGTAGTTGACCGGGGCGATGTTGCGTCCGCCCTCCGGCTCGCCATGCCCGGCAAAGTGCTTGAGGGTGACGGCGACGTGCTCCGCGTCTATGCCGGGGCCCCGGCCCTGGAGGCCGAAGACCGCCGCCATGCCCATGCGCGAGACCAGGTACGGGTCCTCGCCGTAGCACTCCTCGAACCGCCCCCACCTGGGATCGCGCGCCACGTCGAGGACGGGGCCGAGCACCTGGTGGATGCCGCGCGCGCGCGCCTCCTTGCCCGCCGCGGTGAACACCCGCTCCACCAGGGGAAGGTCCCATGTGCCGCCGAGCGCGATCGCCTGCGGGAAGCTCGTGGCGCCGGAGGCCATGTAGCCGTGCAGGGCCTCGGCGATGACGAACACCGGGATGCCGAGGCGGGTCTTCTCCCGCATGTACTTCTGGACCGCGTTAACGCGGGCGATCGCCTGGCGCGGCGAATGCATGAAGCGGTCCCCGCCGCCGGCATAGACGGAGCCGGCGCCGTTGTAGAGCGCCGCCGCATCGCCTCCGCCCGTGAAATTACCCTGCTCGTCAAAGGCGTGCTGGGGGTCGGAGGGCCGGAACCCCTGGAGCTGCGCCACCTTCTCCTCGAGCGTCATCCGCTGCAGCAGGTCCTTCAACCTCGCCTCGACCGGCTGCGCAGGGTCCTTGTAAAGCGGCGGGGGCGTCTGGGCGGCGAGCGGGGCCGCGAGGAGGAGATACGCGAGAAGGCGCCAGCGGTGGCTTCGGATCATGGGTGTCCGGGGGTTGAAGGGGGCGGACCGGCGCGGGCGGTCAGGGAGTCTCGTCCTCCCGCATCTTGAACGTCATCTGGACCATCTCGCTCTTCCCGTCGGGGCGCGGCCCGATCGAGTGCGTGTGCTCGCACGCCTCGATGACCGAACGGTCGAACTCGCGGTTGCCCGAGGACCTCACGATCCTCACCTGGTAGAGCGACCCGTTGACGGAAAGGAAAAACTCCACCCGGGCCTCGAGCGTGTCGCTAACACCCTCCGGCGGCACGTGGCTCTCCTTGATCCGCGCCTTGAGGAGAGAGAAATACGCGTCGAGCTCGCTGCCCTCCTCGCGGGTGAGCGCCTTTCCACCGGCCCCCCCGACCTTGTTCTCGGTCGACCCCCCGATGACCCCCTCGCGGATCCCCTCGGCGTCGATGTGGGTCACCTTTGCGGCCCTCGCCTCGGCCTGCTGCCTCTGGAGCTCCTCCTGGGCCAGCCGCTTCCTCTCCTCCTCCTGCTCCTTCTGGTACTTGGCCTCGAGCCTGGCCTCGCGCCGGGCCTCTACCCGCTTCAGGTCGGCCACAAGGTCCGGGGGCTTGGCGGGCTTCGGGGGGGCGGCCGGGACCGCCTGCATCGGGGCCGGCTTGACCGGGGAGGCGGCGACCTTCAACGCCCTCGGGGTCCCGAGGGCGGGCGCGACGGTCGCAGCATAGTTATCGCCGGCGCCGGCCACGAGCTCGAAGACCTTGGGGTTGTCCCTCACGACGTTGTTGGCCGCGAAGCTGAAGAAAAGGACGAGGAGCGCGACCGCGCCGTGGGCGAGGGCGGAGATGGCGTAGGCGGCGGGCGACCGCGGGCTCATTTTGCCAGGGGAAGCGTGTCGAAGGTGAATTTAAGGAGGTTCGCCTTCTTCAGCTCATCCATCAGCTGGATTATCTTCTCGTAGGGGACGTGCGCGTCCCCGCGTATCCTTATCACGGGCGGCCTGCTCTCGGCGGCGTAGAGGCGGAGCCGGCTGCGAAGCTCCGCGATCCCGATCGGGATCGGCCGTTCCTCGAGGTACGTGTTGCCCTTCGCGTCGATTGAGATCGCGACGAAATGCGTGCTCTTGTCCGCCTTCTGCTGGGGGCTCCGCGACTCCGCGGGGAGCGTGACCGGGATAGTCTGCTCCTGGTTGATGAGCGGGGTCGCAATCATGAAGATGATCAGCAGCGTGAACCCCAGGTCGATGAGGTTCGTCAAGTTCAGCTCCGCTATCGGATGGGTCGGTCGGGGTCGTCTGAATATCCTGGCCATGTCGGTTCGCGCGGCGCCCCGGTCACTTGGACTCCAGCTCCAGGCGGTCGGCGAGCGAGCTTGCGTAGTTCTCGAGCTCGGTGATCAGCCTCCGGGTCGTCGCGAAGAGGAGGTTGTAGCCGAAAAGGCACGGGATCGCGACCAGGAGGCCCGAGATGGTCGTCAGGAGCGCCGCCGAGACGCCCGGCGCGAGGGTCTGGATGCTCGCGGTCTGCTGGACCGACACGGCGCTGAAGGCGTCCATGACGCCCCACACCGTCCCGAGGAGCCCGAGGAACGGCGCGCCGGAGACGATCGAGGCGAGGAAGACCATGTTCGACTCGTAGCGGAGCGTCTGGCGGGCCAGCGCGCGCTGGAGCGCGTTCTCGGCGTGCTCGAGGCGGAAGCGGACGGTGTCCTGCCCCTTCTCCTTGCCGATCGCCGCCGCCTTCCAGTAGGCCTCGATCGCGTCCGTCAGGAGGTCGGCGTACGGTATGTCGCGCCGTTGCCGGAGGGACTCCGGGAGGTCGAGCAGGTTCCTCTCGTCCCTCAGGCGCCTCTCGAACGAGCGGTTGAGGCTGCGGAGGCCCACGAGCTCGTGCCTCTTCCCGAACATGACGGCCCAGGCGACGATGCTGAAGACGGCGAGGCCGGAGCAGATCACCTGGCCCACCACGTCGCAGTGCGAAAAGATCTCGAAGATGTTGGTCGATGCGAGGACAGGGCAGAAATCCGCGGGCATTGCTTTATCGTTGGAGGTTTTGCCGGGTTCGTCCAATTCATTCAAACGCTCCTCGCCAAATGGCGCGAATTGCCCCATCGTCGCCGTCCATGGTCAAGAAGCCAAGGCACACCGGCAAACTCATCTCCTTCGAGGGCTCGGAGGGCAGCGGGAAGTCCTCCCAGATCGCCCGCCTCGCCGACCGCCTCCAGAGGATGAGGCGAGACGTGGTCACCGTGCGCGAGCCCGGCGGGACGGAGATCGGCGAGCAGATCCGCAACATTATCGTCCACAACTCCAGGGGGGACGAGATGTGCCCGGAGACCGAGCTGCTCCTGTTCGCCGCCGCGCGGGCCCAGCTCGTCCGCGAGGTGATCGTCCCGGCGCTGGTGCGGGGGGCGATCGTCCTCAGCGACCGCTACCTTGATTCCTCGACGGTCTACCAGGGGATCGGGCGGAACCTCGCGCCGGACCCGGTGAACCAGATCAACCGCTTTGCCGTCGGGAGCGTCATGCCCGACCTCACGATCGTGATCGACGTCCCGACGAGGGTGGGCCTCGCGAGGATCCACCAGCGGGCCTCCGACCTTCCGAACCGGATGGAGCGCGAGAACATCGACTTCTACAACAAGATCCGCGAGGGGTACCTCGTGCTGGCCAAGGGCATGCCGAGCCGGTTCGTCGTCGTGGACGGAAGGAAGAGCGAGGCCGCCACCGAGAGGTCCATCTGGGAGGCGGTCAAGCCCCGGATAGCCGAATGACGACCGCCGGGGTCCCGTGGCCGCCCGCCCTGGCGGGCACGCCGGCCGTCGCCGTCATAGAGAAGGCCATCAGCCGCGGGCGCCTTTCGCACGGCCTGCTCCTGGCGGGAGACGACCCCGAGAGCCTCGCGGGCGCCGCAATGGCCGTGGCCGACCGGCTGCTTGCGCGCGGCTCCCCCCGGCCCTCCCCCTACCCCCCCGACCGGCACCCCGACTGCCTCCAGGTCCGCCCCTCGGGGAAGTCGCGCCAGATCACCGTCGACTCCATGCGCGAACTCATCGGGCGCATCAACGTTTCGCCGAGCGTCTCCCACTACAAGGTCGCCGTCCTCCACGATGCCGACCGGATGAACCCGTCCGCCGCGAACGTCTTCCTGAAGACGCTCGAGGAGCCGCCGGCGGACACGACCCTGCTCCTCCTGACCGCGAGGCCGTACGCCCTCCTGCCGACGATCCGGAGCCGGGTCCTCCACTTCCGGTTCACCGGCCTGGGCTCGTCGGTGGCCGTCGACGGCTGGGACGCCTGGCTGGTGGACTACCGCTCATGGCTCGTCCGGCTCGGGCAGGGCGTCAACCCGGGCCGCGCGGCCGCCGAGGGAATATTCGCGCTCTACGGGCTCGTGGCGCGCTTCGCGGCGATGCTCGACAGGGCGTGCGCGGCCGAGGGCGCCCGCAGGAAGGCGTCCCTGCCCGAGGGCCTCGACGAGGAGGAGCTGGCGGCCATAGAGGCCGAGGTCGCCTCGGGCCTGCGCCTGCGGATGCTTGCGGGCGTCGAGAAGGCCACGCGCGCGCACGCGCTCCAGCTCCTGGAAAACGGCGGCGGCGGCGCCCGCCGGCCCCTCACCGCGTCCATAGACAGCCTCGAGCGCGCCGCCGCACTCCTTCGCGTCAACCTGAACGGGTCCGCCGCACTGGAGGACTTCCTCCTCGCTTCCCTGCGGATCTGGGCGAAGCGGTGAGCATCGCGGCGCCGAAGACCCCGGCGCTGTCCCCGAGCGCGGGCCTCAGGAACTCGGTCCGTATGTCCGCGTTGAAAAGGTGCTTCAGGACCGCCGCTCGCGTCTGGGCGCCGTAGAGGAGGTCGAGGTTGCCGACCCCGCCGCCGATCACCACCGCGTCCGGATCGAGGATGTTGATGACCGCGGCAATCGCCTCGCCGAACTTGTCCCTGAGCCGCCTGAGGGTCGCAACGGCGGCCTGGTCGCCTTCGGCAGCGCGCGCGGCGATCTCCGGAAGGCTGAGGCGCCTTCGGGCGCGCTCCGTGTAGAACCGCTCGAGCGCGGGCCCCGAGATGACCGTCTCGACGCAGCCTCGCCGGCCGCAGTAGCACGGGGTCCGCTCGCCGCAGATTGGATTGTGCCCCCACTCGCCCGCGATGCCGTGCAGGCCGTCGATCACCCGCCCGTCGACGACAACCCCGCCGCCGCAGCCCGTCCCGAGGATCAGCCCGACGACGACCGCGCGGCCCCGGCCGGCGCCGAGCCTCGCCTCGGCCAGCGCGAAGCAGTTGGCGTCGTTCGCGAGGCGCGCCTCGACCCCGAGCGCCGTGCAGAGGTCCTCGCAAAGGCGCCGGCCGTTGAGGCACGTCGTGTTTGAATTCTTCAGGACGCCGGTCAGCGGGTCTATCACCCCGGGCGTGCCGATTCCGATGAGTGGCGGCCTCCGGACCCCCGACTCCCTCTCGAGCATCCCGACCAGCCTGGCGACCTGGGAGACCACGTGGTCGTAGCCGCGGGCGCCCCCGGTCGGCACGCGCAGGCGGCACACCGCGCGGTCGGGCCTCGCCGGGTCCACGACGGCGCCCTCGATCTTCGTGCCCCCGAGGTCGATGCCGAAGCTCCTCATCGCGTCCGCTCCCGGCGCGGCGGGCGGCGCGCCCCTTCGGGGCACGCGGGAAATCCTAGCGTTTTGGAGGTCATCGGCTCGCGGAAGCCGCCGGGGAACCCCCGCGCCGCGGCCCGCTTGGGCGCATCATGCGCCCGGATACGGGGCCGGCGCGGAATCTTTGGAGTTGCCAGCGCTGGGCAATCGTTCTGTTTAGCGACAAAACCACTGGCAAGACCCATTTTCCGGCGGAGCGATGGGGCCCGCCCCGAACAATACCAAAACCCGATGGCGCGAGTCGTGCTCGAGAACCTGCTGAAGGTCTTCCCCGAAAAGGGGGGGCCTGGGGTGGCCGCCGTGAAGAACATCAGCCTGGAGGTCGAGGACAGGGAATTCATGGTCCTCGTCGGGCCCTCGGGCTGCGGCAAGTCGACCACCCTGCGCATGATCGCCGGTCTGGAGGAGATATCCGCGGGAACCGTCGCGATCGGCGGGCAGGTGGTCAACGACGTGCTCCCGAAGGACCGAGACATCGCGATGGTCTTCCAGAACTACGCGCTGTACCCGCACATGACCGTCTACGAGAACATGGCCTTCGGCCTCAAGCTGCGCAGGTTCCCGAAGGCCGAGATTGACTCGAGGGTGCGCGAGGCGGCGGCGATGCTCGGCCTCGGCCCGTACCTCGGGCGCAAGCCGAAGGCGCTCTCGGGCGGCCAGAGGCAGAGGGTGGCGCTCGGCCGGGCCATCGTGCGCAAGCCCAAGGTCTTCCTGTTCGACGAGCCGCTTTCGAACCTGGACGCCAAGATGCGCGTCTCGACCCGAACGGAGATCTCGAAGCTGCATGAGCGCCTCGGCGCCACGATGATCTACGTGACCCACGACCAGGTGGAGGCGATGACGATGGGCGACCGCATCTGCGTGATGAAGGACGGGGACATCATGCAGGTGGCGGCGCCCCTCGAGCTCTACAACAGCCCGGACAACCTGTTCGTCGCGGGGTTCATCGGCTCGCCCCCGATGAACTTCTTCAGGGGCGCGGTCCGCCCGGCTGGCGGGGGCGTCTCGTTCGTCGAGGACAACCCGTCCGGGACCCCGCTCACGATCGCTCTCGACGAGGCGCTGGCCGCCAAGTCCTCCTCGCACCTCGACAAGCCCTTGGTCCTCGGCATCCGCCCCGAGGCCATCCACGACTCATTCATGGCGGCCTCGCCGGACCCGGGCCGCACGGCCGAGGTCCGTGTGGAGGTGGCCGAGCCCACGGGCGCCGAGACCCTCCTTTACCTCCACACGGGGGCGACTTCATTCGTGGCCCGGGTGAGCCCCACGGACCGGTTTGTCGCCGGGCAGAAGGTGCGGGTGACGTTCGACCTTGCCAATGCACACCTGTTCGACCCGGCGACCGAGCGGGTGCTGAGGTAGTTGGCCGGCCTCCCGCCAGCTCCGCCGTGCCGGGCCGCGCGGGGGCCCCCCGCCCCGTCGGGATCCTGCTTCTGCTACTTCGGACCCGGCGGGCCGCCCCCGTTCCTGCGGCGCGACGCAAGGAAGAGCATGAGGATCCCGAAGACCAGCAGAAGGACGCCCCATATGAGGTTAATGTCTATGCCGAGTGAGCGGCGGTACACCTCGGCATCATTCCTCGTGACAAATCCGTAGATCGTCATCAGCAGCCCGACGAACGAGAACATGAGGCCGATCGGCCAGCGGATATCGAGTCCCATAATAGGTTCCTTTCTACCAGACGAGGACGTTGAGGACGGCGCACGCGGCGAGAAGCGCCGTGCCTATGAAAGCCGGGCGCCCATACCATGCGGTGCCTGCGTCCTTTATCTTGGGCGTGAGCGAGTAGACCAGCCCGGTGAGCTCCTCGTCGGACTTCGTCCGCCGGGTCGCCAGCGAGATCCCGACGGTCAGGCCGACGCAGACGGTGAAGGCGAAGATCGCCAGCCAGAAGTTCTGGGCCATCTCGCTCGGGAAGGTGTGGACGACGCTCAGGTAGCCGCCCTTCATGCCGGGGGCGTTGCCCTGGGAGATCGTCAGCGCGTGGACGACGCCGGAGGCGACCGTGCCGCCCAGCAGGCCCAGGAAGGCGCCGGTGCCCGTCGTGCGCTTCCAGAACATGCCGAGCACGAAGGTGCCGAAGAGCGGCGCGTTCACGAAGGCGAAGACGAGCTGGATGATGTCCATGGCGTTGTTGTACATCCTCGCGAAATACGCGCAGCCGATGCTGGCCAGTATGCCGACCAGGGTCGCCGCCTGGCCCATCCGCATGTAGTGGTCGTCGCTCTTCTTCGGGGCGATGTAGGCCTGGTATAGGTCGTAGGTCCAGACGGTGTTGAACGCGGTGACGTTGCCCGCCATCCCGGACATGAACGAGGCGAGCAGGCCCGTGAGGGCGAGGCCGAGGAGGCCGGGCGGGCAATAGCGCTTCACGAGCGAAAGGATGACGCCGTCGTAGTCGTATTCCGCGACCGCGTTCCACAGGCGGTCGTTGAAGGCGTCGGGCGCGAGCGGCTTCGCCGCGTAGTCCCTGACGAGGGCGGCGACCTTTGCGCGGTCCATCCGCTTGCCCACGGCGGCGCTCACGTCCTTGAACGCTTGCTCCGCGGGCAGGTCGGCCGAGGCGGCGACGACCGTCATGGCCTTGGCGTAAACAGCATTCTCGAGGATCGGCGCCGGGATGCGGTAGCCCTTGGACGGGATCGTCATCAGCCCCACGGCGATCATGCCGGGCAGGATCACCAGGGCGGGGAAGAGCATCTTCGGGACGGCGGCGACAAGCGGGGTGTTGCGCGCGGCCGTCATGTTGCGCGCGGCCATCGCCCGCTGGACCACGAGGAAGTTCGTGCACCAGTATCCGAACGAGAGGACGAACCCGAGGCCGAATACCATGGCGAACCAGTCGACGCCCATCGGGTTGTGGGCCGGGCCGGCAAGCAGCGGCTGCCACGCGCTCGTCCAGGCGTTCGAGCTGTACGTGGTCGCGGTGTCCCTCAGGTGGAACGCGGCCGGGTTCATGGCCACGCCCTTGAGCATTCCGGTAAGCGCGCTGTAGCCGCCGACGTCCTTGAGTCCCAGGTAGACGACCGGGGAGAAGCCGAGCACGATCATGAAGAACTGGAGCACCTCCGTGTATATTGCGGATGTGAGCCCTCCCTTGAGGACGTAGACCAGCACGACCGCCGAGCATATCCAGAGGCTCGCGTGGTAGTTCCAGCCGAGAAGGAGGTGCAGGAGCTTCGCCAGGGCGTTCATCGAGATGCCGGAGGCGAACACCGTCATCACGGAGAACGAGATCGAGTTCAGAGCGCGCACGCGCTCGTCGAACCTCATCTTCAGGTATTCGGGCACCGAGCGCGCCCTAGACCCGTAGTAGAACGGCATCATGAACACGGCGAGGAACACCATCGCCGGGATCGCGCCGACCCAGTAGAAGTGGCTGGTGAGGATGCCGTACTTGGCGCCGCTGGCGGCCATGCCCACGAGCTCGAGCGCTCCCAGGTTCGCCGAAATGAAGGCCAGCCCCGTGACCCAGGTCGGAATCGAGCGGCCGGACGTGAGGAAGTCCGACGAACTCCGCATGTACTTGCGGAGCGCGAAGCCGATGCCGACCACAAAGCAGGTGTAAGTCAGCAGAATAAGGTAATCGAGCCACGTAAGCGTGACTTGCATGGGTGGTGGGGGTTGGAAGCCTGTTACCGGCAACGCTGCGGATCCTGCGCCAGGCTGCCGTGCTCGCCGGAAAATCGTGCGGCGGGCGCACGATAAATCAAGCATCAATGGCCGCCGTTCTGCGCGCCGGCGCGCCTTGACCCGGTGGACGGCGCGTCCAATCTGCTCGCGATGCTCATCACGCGGATGCGGCTGCTGGCCGCCGGGGTCGCGCTCGCGGGCGGCTGCCTCGCATTCGGGGCGAAGCTCGCGCTCGTGCATTACTGCGGGAGCGATGTGCCGTACGGGGACGAATGGGACGCGGTCGGCAACGCGCTGCTTGTGCCACGCGCCTTGGGCACCCTCGGAGCCGCCGACTTCCTGAAGCCGCATAACGAGCACCGGATCGTCCTCACCCGCCTGCTCAACTACTCGCTCGCCTCCTTCAACGGGCAGTGGGACCCCCTTCTGGAAATGACCGTGAACGCCGCGATGCACGCGGCTTTTTGCGCGGCGCTCCTCGTGTTCGCGCGGCGATTCGCGAGCGGGCTCCGCTACGCGTGCGCCGCCTTGGTCATCACCGCCCTTTTCGTGCTGCCCTTCGACTGGGAGAACACGACTCACGGGCTCCAGTCCCAGTTCTACCTCCTCGAATGGGGGGCCTTCGGCATGCTCCTGCTTTGCGTGCCGGCGGCGCCCCTGGGGCCCCGGTGGTGGGCCGGCTGGCTGGCCGGCGCGGCCAGTTTGGGCACGATGTCGTCGGGATTCATGGCCGCGGCAACCGTCCTGCTCATGCTGGCGGTGCGAGTCTCTCTGGAGCGCCGCCTTTCCCTGCGCGACGCCGGCGCCGCGGCGCTCCTCGTCGTGCTATGCGTCGCAGGACTGGTGGCGGCCAGCCATGTCCCCGGCCACGACATACTGAGGGCCGACTCGCCATGGAGGTGGCTCGCCGCCGCCGCCGCCGCCCTTTCCTGGCCGGTCAGGGGATGGCCGGTGGCATTCGTGGTCCTTCAGCTTCCGGCAGCCGTGCTGATCCTCAGGCGGCTGCGCGCACGCCAGATGGCCGGCGATGAGGCCGTGCTGATAGCACTCGCCGTCTGGACCTGGATGCAGGTTGGGGCGCTCGCCTACGAGCGGGCCATGATGGGAATGCCGACGAGTTCCCGGTATACGGACCTTTACGCCGTGGGACTGGTCGCAAACGCCCTCGCCCTCGCGGTCCTCTGGACCCGGGGATCCCCGTCCCGCGCATGGGGCTCGCTAGCGATCGTCTGGATCGCGCTCTTCTCGCTTGGCCTCTGGGGAGAGAGCCGCCGGGCGCACGCGGATGTGCTCGCCGACCTTCCCCGGATCAAGAACCAAGAGAGGCTGCACATCCGCGCCTACATGGACACGGGCGATCGGGCGGCCCTCCTCTCGGCCCCCGCGGGCGAGCTGCCGTACCCGATCGCCGAGTCGCTCGCCAGGATGCTCGCGGACCCGGCGGTCCGCTCAATGCTCCCGATGGGCATCCGCCCCGCCGTTGCGCTTTCGCCCGGCGAGGGCTCGGGCGGCTTCGAGGCCGCCGCCGCCCCGGATCCCGCGCCCAAGCCGTCGGGCAGGGTCTGGATCGCCCGCAAGGGGCCGGCCCGTTTCGTCAGCCGGCCGCTTCCGCGCGATACCCTGCCCTTCCTCCACGTCGCAGTGTGCGGGAGCCCCGATCTCGACGCGTCGGTTCTGCGCCTGGAATCCGCCAGCAACATCGAGCCCGACGAAGCCTTTCCGCTGCAGGGCGGGCGCTGGCATGCTTCGGACGTGCCCGTCCCCCGGGACTCCGCGGTGCGCGTGGTGGCGGACATCCCCCCGGGCGACCATTGGTTCGCATTTGCGGAGCCCGTGGAGCTCGGCCGGGAATCGCGGCTGGACCACTGGCTGCTTCGGCGCTCCGGCGCCGTGGCCGCCGTCTCCGGCACCCTGTTCGGCGCCGCGCTCCTGGCGCTCCTCGGCCTGGACCTGCTTCGTCGGGAATGGTGGTAGGACTCGTATTCGAACCAGGGAAGGCGTCAGCCAGCGGATTTACAGTCCCTCCCCGCCACCTCTGCCTCAAATACTGGACCATCATGGACACTCCGGAGTAATACGCCACGCTCCTGGAAATACGGGAGGCGCACAAGGAGCATGAGGGCCCAAGGGAAAGCTTCGCATCGGTGTGGCGGTGGGGCCGATGAGCTCCAGACCCTCAACAGCGCCCGATTTTGAGATACTTTTGATCAACCCACGGGAGGAGACATCGCCGATCGCTCCATTGCCCTCCCTTGAGAACCTTGGCGGAGCCTTTCCGGATCACATGCCTGGCCTGCATCCTTTCGCCAAAAGGGCCCCGTAGCCCAAAATCACATCGAAGAGCTCCTCGTCGATGGATTCCTGCTCCGTTCGGTGAAACCTGCAGTTCAGGTCGACGAGCATGTCGTCGATGTTCCTTTCCGCGCGCTGCATCGCCGTCAGGCGGCTGGCGTTCTCGGCTGCCAGCGATTCCGCGCACGCCTGAAACAGCAAGACAAAGATGTATCCGCGGATCAGTGCAGCGAGTGCGGGCGCGGGGCCCTCGATGACCGCGGCCATGAGCTTCGTCGGCCACGGCATCGCAGCAATCTTGCTTTTGCGGCTGTCACCGAGCGGCAGGAGCATCTTGAGCACAGGTTCGTAGGCGGTTCCCGCCTTAGGCCAGCCTGAGGCGCCTAAGCACGGGTACCTTGGCAAAGTCCAATAGGAACGCGAAAGCAACGGCCGCCGCGAACAGTCCGCCGACCGTCAGCATGGGAATGGGAGCCATGGCGATCCCGCAGACGGCCAGGGTCGAGGCGATCAGGACATCCACCACGGATGAGCCCATCAGCCACGGGCTCGGGCGGGATGACACCATGCTCTTGCGCTCGCGATTCGTGTAGGTTGTAGCCTGGTTTCCAAAAACGATGACCAGGAAGGCCAGGGTCCTCAGCGTCTCGAATCCATAGCCCAGTTGGAACTTGGCGATGGCCAGGGCGGCGGTGCAATAGGCCAGCTCGAAGATTCCCATGAAGGCGCCCGCAGCCGTGAGTCTGCCGATGTCCCATGCATTGGGTTTCGGGGACGGCCGCACGTTGTCCGTGGCCAGGGACATGCCGAGGAGGTCGCCGGTGAGCATGATGATGACCATCAGCATCGGCGTCAGGATCGAGTGACCGGTCATGACCAGGCCCACCGCCAGGAACAGCACCTGCACGATCTTCTTGGTAATCGAGTTGAGCGTATAGGTGAAGATGCGCTGGAACGTGACGCGGCCTTCCTTCACGGAAGCCACTATGCCGCCGAGCCCCGGCTTGGTCAGGACAATGCCGGCCGCCGACTTGGCGACATCCGTCGCCGTTGCCACCGCGATTCCCATCTGCGCCTGGCGCAGCGCCGGCGCGTCGTTGGCGCCGTCGCCGCACATGCCCACGGTGTGGCCGCTCTTCTGGAACGCCTTGACGAGGTTGAATTTCCCCTCCGGGAGGACCCCGGCAAAGACCGCGAATTGCTCGGGACGCACCCCGTCGGGAATCGGCCCCGGCGGGCACACGGCTCCGCCGAGGCCCAGTTCATGGGCCACGACCGCGGCCGTCCCGGGGGCGTCTCCGGTCACCATCACGGTTTGAACGCCCAATGTCTTGAGCTCGGCGACGAGCGCCGCCGAATCCGGCCTGGGCGGATCGCTCAGGCTGATAATCCCCGCAAGCCTCATAGCCCCGGCCGGACCCACCGCGACGGCCAGCACCCGGGCCCCCTGGGCCTCCAACTGGGCGGCGATCGCGGATGCATCCGGCGGCGGCTGCGTCAGGCCCGCGATCACGTCGAAAGCCCCCTTGACGGCGCGCACCGCGGCGCCACCGGCATCCGTCGCCGTTGCCTCGGACATTTTCGTGCCGGGATCGAAGGGCACGAATTTGACCAGCTTTGGCAGATCGGAGGCGGGGGCCCTCGAGGCGGCACCGCGAATGGCGGCGTCGATCGGATCCTGTCCGCCGTCCGAGCTGGCGAGTGCGGCGATTCCCAGCACGTGCGACTCATCAAAGCCGGGCATCGGGCGCGTGGCGGTCACGTTCAGCTCGTTGCAGGTCAAGGTGCCCGTCTTGTCCGCGCAAAGCACGTCGATGCTGGCCGCCTCATCGACGGCGGAAAGCCGAGTCGGAAGGACGCCGAGCCTTGCCAGGTCCCTGGCACCGACTGCCGCAGCAAGAGTGAAGGTGGCAGGCAGCGCCACCGGGATCGACGCCAGCACGGCGGTGAGGACCAGCGGGATGATCTCGCTCGGCGGCAGCCCGAGGAAATGCGCGTACACCGCCAGAATCACGGTGATGACGCCGTTGCACATGGCGAGATTGCGCACGACCCGAAAGACGGCCTTCTGCTGGGTGCTTTCGACGTGCGCCGTGCGCACCAGCTCGGCAGTGCGGCCAAACTTCGTCTTGGTCCCGGTCGCGGTGACCTCCGCAACGGCCTCGCCACGCCGCACAAGCGCCCCCGCGAATGTCTGCACGCCGGGACCCGCTTCGATGGGAACCGATTCACCGGTGAGCATCGACTGGTCGAGCAGGACCCCTCCCCCGGTCAGGCGAACGTCGGCGGCGACCACGCATCCAAGCGACAGCTTCACGACATCGCCCGGCACAAGTCCGGAAGCCGGCACGGTGGTCCAGGCATTGTCCCTGCGAACCGACGCATTCAGCGCCAGGCGCGATTTGAGCGCGGCAAGGGTCGCCTGGGCACGCCCTTCCTGAAGGAACCCAAGCACCGCGTTGAAGACCAGAAGAACCATGATGATCCCGGCCTCGACGTACTTGCCGAGGACGATTTCGAGCACGATCGCGGCCTCGAGGAGCCATGGAACCGGGGCCGAGAACTTTGTGAGGGCCCGGCGCAACGGACGCTGGGTCGTGTCGGGAATCGTGTTCGCGCCGAACTTCTCAAGCCGACGGCGCACCTCATCGGCGGCAAGGCCGGGCGAAAAAGGATCTTCGACGCTGGAGGGCGGGGGGTTCATCGGTCAGTCCTCGTCGCAGGGTGCTTCACTACTCAACTATGGCAAATTTGCCCATGGATTCAGGTCGGGGCTGATCACGGGAGTCCCGGGGCCTCAACACCCCTAGAGCTGGCCGGCCGTGGGGCTCCCCCACTTCCAGCTGCGGATCTCCGGCAGGTCCTTGCCGTGTTTGGCAATGTAGAGCTTGTGCTCGATCAACTTGTCCTGGACAGCCTGCTTCAGGTAGGCGCCCTTGGTTCCCAGCTGCGGAAGGCGATCCACCACGTCCTGAACGAGATGAAAGCGGTCCAGTTCGTTCTGAACCCTGATGTCGAAGGGCGTCGTTATGGTGCCCTCCTCCTTGTAGCCCCTGACGTGGATATTGCGGTTGGCCCGGCTATAGGTCAGCCGGTGGATCAGCCACGGGTAACCGTGAAAGCCAAATATGATGTGCTTATCCTTCGTGAAGAGCGAATCGTAGTCCGTCTCGCTAAGCCCGTGCGGATGCTCGCTCTGCGGCTGGAGCTTCATCAAATCAACCACGTTGATCACCCGGATCCTCAGATCGGGCAGGTAACGGCGGAGAATCGAAACAGCGGCCAGGATCTCAAGGGTGGGCGTGTCCCCGCAGCAGGCCATCACCACGTCGGGCTCGGCCTCCCGGTCGTTGCTGGCCCATTGCCAGATGCCGATCCCTTCCGTGCAGTGCACGACCGCGGCATCCATGGTCAGCCATTGAGGGAGCGCGTGTTTGCCGGCAACCACGACGTTGACGTAATGCCGGCTGCGCAGGCAGTGATCAAAGACCGACAGCAGGCAATTGGCATCGGGCGGCAGGTACACGCGCACAATGTCGGCCTTCTTGTTGACTACGTGGTCGAGGAACCCGGGATCCTGGTGCGTGAACCCGTTGTGATCCTGCTGCCAGACGTGCGAGGCCAGCAGGTAGTTCAGCGACGCGATCTTCCGGCGCCAGGGAAGTTCCAGCGTCACCTTCAGCCACTTGGCGTGCTGGCTGAACATCGAGTCGACGATGCGGATGAACGCCTCATAGCTGTTGAACATGCCGTGCCGCCCCGTCAGCAGGTAGCCCTCCAGCCAGCCCTCGCACTGGTGCTCGCTCAGCATTGAGTCCAGAACGCGACCGGCGGGCGCGAGGAATTCGTCATTGCCCGCCTTGAGGGCGTCCCACTGGCGGTTGGTGGTCTCGAAGACCGCGCCCAGGAGGTTTGAAAGCGTCTCGTCGGGTCCGAAGACCCGGAAATTTCGCTGCTCCTGGTTCAGCCGGACGACGTCCCGCAGAAACTTGCCCAGTATGAGCGTGTCCTGGCCCTCGACGGCGCCGGGCGCCGTCACGTTCACCGCGTGGTCGTGGAAATCCGGCATGCGCAGGTCCCGCAGCAGGGCGCCGCCATTGGTATGGGGATTGGATCCCATCCGGCGCTTGCCCTTTGGCGCCAGCTCGGCCAGCTCCGGGATGAGCCGCCCGCTCTTGTCGAAGAGCTCCTCGGCCTTGTAGCTCTTCATCCATTTCTCAAGGAGCTTCACGTGACCGGGATGCTCGGAATCCACGAGGATCGGCACCTGGTGCGCCCGGAACGTGCCCTCGATCTGCAGGCCGTCGACAACCTTGGGGCCCGTCCAGCCCTTCGGGGACCTCAGTACGATCATTGGCCAGCGCGGCCGCGTGGCGTCGTTCTTGTTCCGAGCTTCCCTCTGGATCTGGCGGATGTCCTCGACCGCCTTATCCAAGGCCGCGGCCATGAGCTGATGCATCTTCCTCGGCTCGTCACCCTCCACAAAAAGGGGCGTCCAGCCGCAGCCCCTCAGGAATTGCTCCAGTTCCTCACGACCGATCCGGGCCAGGACGGTCGGGTTGCTGATCTTGTAGCCATTTAGATGGAGGATCGGCAGCACGGCCCCGTCGGTCACTGCGTCAAGCAGCTTGTTGGACTGCCAGGCAGTCGCCAGGGGCCCCGTCTCCGCCTCGCCGTCGCCAATGACGCACGCGACGATGAGGTCAGGGTTGTCGAATGCAGCCCCAAAAGCATGGCTGAGCGAGTATCCCAGCTCGCCGCCTTCGTGGATCGAGCCCGGCGTCGTCGGCGCAACGTGGCTGGAGATTCCCCCGGGAAAGGAGAATTGCGTGAACAGCCTTTTCATCCCCGCCTCGTCCTGGCTAATGTTCGGATAGATCTCGCTATAGCTGCCTTCCAGGTAGGTGTTGCCCACAAGGGCCGGGCCGCCGTGACCCGGGCCCGAGATGTAGAACATGTCGAGGTCGTACTTCTTGATAACGCGGTTCAGGTGAACGTAGATGAAGTTCTGGCCCGGCGTCGTGCCCCAGTGCCCGACAACCAGCGGCTTCACGTGGGAAAGCTTCAGGGGCTTCTTGAGGAGCGGGTTGTCGTAGAGGTAGATCTGCCCCACCGACAAGTAGTTTGCCGCCCGCCAGTAGGCGTTCATCCTCTGGAGCAGCTCCGGCGTGAGCGTGCGGCCAGGCGAGCCGGCGCCGTTGCTGGCGCGCACGCTGATTCGGGTTCGGGTGGTGGTGCGCGTTGGGGCAATGGTCTTCATGTTGATCGACTTGATCCCTGCCCTGCACCCGTGGGAGCACGGCGTCGCTGTTGGTTTGATTCGCTTTCAAGCTCCTGGCTTGGGCGGACTCGGGAGACCGTGTGTGCGGCGTCCCTGATTCGCATCGGAACCCATAGTGATTCAGCGCGTGTTCTTCATCTATGGGGTCAAACCCTACTGAAATCCGGCCTACCGCCCGGCGCCGCGCCTGCTGTCCTTCCCGGCGCGCCAGCGGATGCGGCAGCGGGATTCAGCTACGCGGAAAACCCCGTGGTGGGCACAGCGGCCAGGCTTGCGCCCTTGCCAAGGTCGGCGAGAATCACGCGGCCCCTTGTTGCGGCGCGGGGCCGCCCCCAATCCAACCCTGGGGTGTCCTGCCTGAACGGAAGGGAACCGGGCCAGAACGCGCTCGGTTCGGGTAATACCCCATTCCAAGCGCCGGAAGATGAGAATATTCTTTCCTCGATTGAATGAACATTCGTTGACGGCGATCAACGGGCGGTCGGCTCGCCGCATGTGACATGATTGACCAAACATTATGAATCCCCCTGCGGCATTCACAGCCTCCCACCAAGAAACCGAAGAAACGTCCTCTCGGACCCTCCCCTCGTCCTCCGATCCCGCGCGATGCGAGGCGACGAACGGGTCGCATACGGGCCGGCAGCCCGGCACAAATACCAAGCGGGCCAAGAGAAGGGGGACCGCGGCGAATTTTGTCCTCTACTCCTGTCCAACATTGACGCTGGTCTGCGTGCCGTCTGGATCCCAAGCGGGCTTCTCGCTCATTGACGCCGCCCGCATCACCGGAGTGCATCCGGAAATGATCCGGTATTACTGGCGCCTCGGCCTGCTCGATGCCCAACCTGATCGCCTGGCGGGCATGCCGACATTCGACCGCGAGGCGCTCGAGGAGATCCGCCGCATTGAACATTATCGCAGGAACCTCGGGGTGAACCGGCGGGCGCTGCCGCTCGTCTGCCAGTTTCGGCGCAAATGCGAACGGCTGCAAATCGACCTCTTTTTCCTGCGTAGCCCATATCGAGAGGTTGGGGAAAGACGCGGGGATTCCATTCAATTGTCCAACCATCCTTAGCATGAAACGAATGAAGGCCGTGTGCATCTACTCCTATGGAGGCCCCGACGTCCTTGTCTATGAGGACGCGCCCTGCCCGCATCCAGGAGACGGAGAAGTGCTGGTCAAGGTCCACGCGGCTGGCATCAATCCCGTTGACTGGAAAATCCGCGAGGGGCACCTGAGGGAGATGCTCCACCATACCCTGCCGTTGATACTCGGCTGGGATGTTTCCGGCGTCGTTGAGGCTCTCGGCACCAATATCACCCGCATTAAGCTTGGCGATGAGGTTTTCAGCCGGCCCGATATCTCCCGTGACGGGGCTTATGCCGAATTCATTGTCATCAGGGAGTCCGAATTGGCCTTGAAGCCAAAATCCATAGATCATATTCACGCCGCAGCCCTCCCTCTTGCTGGCTTGACGGCCTGGCAGACCCTCTTCGATGCAGGGGGGCTTGCAGCCGGGCAGAGGGTTCTGATACACGCAGCGGCCGGTGGTGTCGGGACCTTCGCCGTCCAGCTGGCAAAATGGAAGGAGGCCTGCGTCATCGGCACGGCGTCAGAGCACAACCATGACTTCCTGCGCAAGCTTGGGGTTGACCAGGTAGTCGACTATGAGCGGGAGCGATTCGAGGACGTGGTGCAGCCGGTGGACATTGTCCTCGACACGATGGGCGGGGAAATTCAGGAGCGCTCGTGGAAGGTTCTCAAGCGCGGCGGCATCCTGATCTCCGTCGTCAGCCCCCCTTCGGCCGAGACCGCATCGGCGCTCGGGGTTCGTCAGGCGTTTGTCTTCATTAGGCCCGACGCCACGCAGCTTGCGCAACTAGCCAAGCTCGCCGATGCCGACAAGATCAAGGCGATCGTCGAAACGATCCTGCCTCTCTCAGATGCAACCCGAGGCCAGGAATTGAGTCAACGCGGGCACACCCGCGGGAAGATTGTGCTGAGGGTGGTTTAGCGCCTGTTGAGTCGAACGGCCCGGTCGCGACGGAGGGATTCCCCTCGATATCTGGCTCGGGCGCCCAGGCAAAAGTCCGCAGGCTGATCGGCGCATCAAGCGCAGGCCATACGCCCGCTTCTTGGGCACTTGCAGCCGTGAATCCCCAGGGAAGCGCCCTCCACGGCGGGTAACACCCCATAGCTCTCCGCGACATCCCGTCCTACAATGAACTGCGCAGAAGAGGGTGGTCGTCACCCCGCCATGGGGCGCCGGGGCTGCAGCGCAGAGCCTGACTTATGTTAAAAAACACAAAAGAATTATACGGCATCCGACTCGCCGCGACGGACGGCGACATCGGGCATGTTAAGGACTTCTATTTCGACGACAAGAACTGGGTCGTTCGCTACGTGGTCGCGGACACGGGATCGTGGCTAAGCGGACGACAGGTGCTGCTCTCCCCTCATGCCCTTGGCCGCTTCGATCAGAACGCCGGCGTGCTGCCTGTGAATCTCACGAGGGCGAAGATCGAGAGCAGTCCGTCGATCGAGACCCACCGGCCAGTTTCGCGCCAATACGAAATCGACTATTATCGCTATTACGGCTGGCCCGCCTATTGGAACGGAGGCGCGATGTGGGGGCTCGGTGAGTATCCGGTGCCAGCCGCGCCTTCGAAGGCCGGAACCGCGGACCGCTTGAAGCTCCACCATAGGAGCGACAAGCACCTTCAAAGCACGCGATCGATAATCGGCTACGACATTCAAGCGATCGATGGGCCGATTGGCAGCGTAAGCGCCCTAATGCTGAACGATCTGAGCTGGGCGCTTCAGGAAATCGTCGCCGGTTCCGGCCACTGGTATTCCGGAAAGGAAGTCCTGATCTCCACAAGGAAGGTCGTGCGGATCAGCTACGAGGAATCGAAGGTCTTCGTGAGTCTCAGCAAGGGGGACATCGCGCGAACTACGGCAAACGAACTGGCCGGCGCCGCTTCCATAGGATTCGGTTCGGCGGGCTTCCGGGACTGAGCCATGACACGATCCGATTCCTCGGGAAATGCGGCCCGAGATCCAGCCTGCCTCGGCGGAACCAGGGCCGCTTCATCGCATCCGGACGCCACAGGCCATCCCGGCATCCTAATCCTCAACCCCACCCGATAGATGAAGAACAGCCCTGAAAATGAAGGTGTGGTAAGCAACAACTTCTCGGGCATTGGCCCGGTGTCCCGTGCGATGGTGCACGAAAGAGCCTCCGAGCTGGCGCAGATCGCGGGCCGCTTGCCGATGTCCGTCACGCAGGCTGACTATGAACAGGCAAAACGTGAGTTGACGGGCGAGCCGGACGTCGACCGCCAGGATGCGATTCTGGACTCCCTTCCCGAATCGAAACGCTGGGATCCGGTGCCGGGGTCGGAAGGACACGAAACACCCGGCTCATCCAGCGAAGACATGGATGACGAGGGACGTAGCGAAAGCGAGCAGCTCGTCGAACAGGGCGCCGAAGAGGCCGAGCATGACAAGATGCTCCAGGCCGCAATGGCGGCCAAGAAAAGCGACCAACGCGAGCGGTGAATTCCCAGCCTGCCCCAGGGACAGGCCCGGCCTCCTTGTCAACAGCAACAAATCAGTCTCGGGAGACGAACAGATGAGCAGTTCTGGGGCGCACCTGCATTGGAAAAAACAAGCGGAGGCTGTCATGACACCGATAATCAACCGCGAGGTTCATCTGGTTGGCCGGCCCAGGGGCGTGCCAACCGCGGCCGACTTTGCGCTGGTGCAGACCCAACTGCCGCCTTTGCAAGATCACGAGGTGCTGGTCCGCAACAGCTTCATTTCGGTGGACCCATACATGCGCGGCCGCATGCGCGAAGGCGCATCGTATGTGCCGCCGTTTGCCCTGGGACAGCCGCTCGAAGGCGGCGCAGTTGGCAAGGTGATCGAGTCGCGCGCTCGCGAGCTCAAACCCGGCGACACCGTCACGTCTAACTTTGGCTGGCGGGAATACTTCGTCGCCTCCCCCACGGATCTGCATCCGATAAGCCACGAGATCGAGCCGCTCTCGGTCCACCTCGGCGCCCTTGGCATGACGGGCATGACCGCATGGGTCGGCCTGAACCTCGTGAAGCTGGAAAAAGGCGAAGTCATATACATCTCCGGGGCCGCCGGGGCCGTCGGCAACGTCGCAGGGCAACTGGCAAAACTGCGCGGATGCCGTGTCATCGGATCAACGGGATCGCCGGAAAAGGTGAGGTTCCTGCGGGACGAATGCGGATTCGACATCGCCTTCGACTACCACGGTGGACCGATCGTCGAACAGCTCAAGGTGGAGGCACCCGACGGGATTGACGTCTATCTCGACAACGTCGGCGGTGAGGCGCTCGAGGCGGCGCTCTCGGCCCTGCGGATTCACGGCCGGATCATCGCGTGCGGCGGCATATCCGGCTACAACGACGAGAAGCCCAAGCCCGGCCCCTCAAATTTATTCAACATCACCACCAAGCGCCTGACGATGAAGGGGCTGATTGTCAGCGATTGGCTGAGCCGCCGAGGGGCGTTCGAAAGGGAGGTCGGCGGGCTCCTCCGGTCGGGCCGATTGAAGAACAAGGAGACGGTCGCGGACGGGATCGGCCAGGCGGTGGACGCCTTCCTCGGGCTATTCCAGGGCAAGAACGTGGGCAAGATGGTGGTGACGCTGGCCTAGGCGGCCAAACGAGGACCATGGCTGCATCCGAATTGCAAACGACAGTCGCCGCACTCCTGGCCCCTCGCAAGGGCATCCTGGCCGCCGATGAGAGCCTAAAGACCATCGGCGCGCGGTTCGAGGTCCTCCATATCGCGCCCACCGAGGAGTACCGCCGCGCATACCGGAGCCTTCTCTTCACGACTCCCACGTTGGCCGAACACATCAGCGGCGCGAT
>Ga0181530_10000062_pt1 | contig 118686 bp, 106 predicted proteins | sample PEATcosm2014_Bin_42_FD_119769 | JGI IMG/M metagenome (GOLD analysis project Ga0181530, IMG submission 119769) | Peatland microbial communities from MTU Mesocosm Facility, Houghton, MI, USA - PEATcosm2014_Bin10_60_metaG | ecosystem: Environmental > Terrestrial > Soil > Wetlands > Peat | place... | reverse complement strand
CTTGATTTTTCGTTTGATGAGTGCCACCAATCAAAAGTTTGGCACTAAACTGACACTAAAACAAGGTGAAATGAAGAAATAGCCCGTATTTACTGGAGCGGGTGAAGGGAATCGAACCCTCGTGTGGAGCTTGGAAGGCTCCCGTTCTGCCATTGAACTACACCCGCTTCGTTTTGCCGCCCTATCTTAATCGCCGCGCTTGCGTTGTCAATCCTTCTCCGCCATAATCCGCCCCAGATGAATTTGCCAAAATCCATCCTCATCACGGGCGGACGCGTGGTTGACCCCGCCAATGGCTTCGATGCCAAAGCGGACTTGCTGATTCTGGAGGGAAGAATCGCCGCCCTCGGCCCCGCCGCCGCCGCCCAAGCCCCGCCGCGCACGGAGCGGTTCGCCGCCGGCGGCCTGGTGGTTTGCCCCGGCTTGATTGATCTTCACGCTCATTTGCGGGAGCCGGGGCAGTCGGCCAAGGAAACCATCGCCACGGGAACCGCCGCCGCCGCCCGGGGCGGTTTCGCCTCGGTGGTTTGCATGCCCAACACGTCGCCGGCGGTTGACAACGCCGGAACGGTGGCGCTGATTCGCGAGCGCGCGGAGCGGGAAGGCAAGGTCAATGTGTTTGTCGCCGGCGCCATCACGAAGAATATCGCGGGGGAGGAACTGGCGCCCATCGGCTCGCTCAAACAAGCGGGCGTCATCGCGATCACCGATGACGGGCATTGCGTGCAGAACCATGAGTTGATGCGCCGCGCCCTGGAGTACGCCAATATGTTTGACTTGCCCGTGATGGATCATTGCCAGGATTATTCGCTGGTCACCGACGGCGTGATGCACGAAGGCTACTGGAGCGCCGCCCTGGGTTTGCGCGGCTGGCCGGCATGCGGCGAGGAATTGATCGTGGCGCGGAACATCCTTCTCGCCGAATTGACCGGGGCGCGGGTGCATTGCCAGCATTTGAGCGCCGCCGGCAGCGTGCAGTTGTTGCGCGACGCCAAAGCGCGCGGCGTGCCCGTTTCCGGCGAAGCCTGCCCGCATCATTTTACCCTTACCGACACGGCGCTGGCCGGGAGCGACTCGTTTTGGAGCGGCGACGGCAAAGACATCCTGTCCGCCGCCCTGGGTGAACGGCCCCGCTGGCCTTCCTACGATACGAATTTCAAAATGAATCCGCCGTTGCGCTCCGCCTCGGACCGGGCCGCGCTGATCGAAGGGCTGGCGGATGGCACGGTGGAGATCATTGGCAGCGACCACGCGCCGCATTGTGATTATGAGAAAGAGGTGGAGTTCGATTATGCGCCTTTTGGCATCGTCGGCTTTGAAACCGAATTGGCCCTCGCCCTCATGCAGCTTTGCCATTCCCGCCGCCTTTCGCTTTCGGACCTCATCGCCAAGTTCACCGTCGCCCCAGCCCGCCTGCTGCGCCTGCAGCGCAAGGGCAATTTCAGCCCCGGCTCCGACGGCGATGTCACCGTATTTGACCCGGATGAGGAGTGGGTTTTCGAGGTCGCCGCCTCGGCCGGCAAGTCCAGGAACAGCCCGTTTTCGGGATGGACCTTGAAAGGGCGGGCGAAAGCGGTTATAGTGCGGGGCGGAGTGGTTTTCGCCGGGGAGCCGGCCGGGGAACGGGCGGCCAGCTCCGTCGCGCAGTAAGGAACCGGATTTCGGTGTCGCAGCGCCGGTTCAATGTTGGAAAGAATTACGATGAAAAAGAGTGTCTTATGTTTGTTGGGCTGCTGGATGGCGCTATCCGGCTGCCGGCCTGCGGTTCAGCCCGCGGATTTGTCCTGGTTGACGAGTGTGCCCGACGCCCAGGCGCAGGCCAAAAATGAGAACAAACTGGTGCTTCTTAACTTCACCGGCTCTGACTGGTGTGTTTGGTGCAAGAAGCTGGACGAGGAGGTCTTCTGCAAAAAGGACTTCGCCGATTACGCCAAATCAAATCTCGTCCTTGTGGAAGTGGATTTCCCCGCCCAGAAGAAACTCCCCGACGATCTGGTCAAGGCCAACGAGGGCCTTAAAGACAAGTATAAAATAACCGGCTTCCCAACTCTCATCGCGCTCAAGCCGGACGGAACGGCGGTCTGGACTCAGGTCGGCTATATCGAAGGCGGACCCGCGGCGGTGATTGCCAAATTGGAAGAGGCAAGAAAGAAGTAAGCCAGATTGATGAACGCGATTTTAGCTCTCGAAGACGGCTCGGTCTTTCACGGCCGCGGCTTTGGCGCGGCCGCCCAAGCCTGCGGCGAGGTCTGCTTCAATACTTCCATGACCGGCTACCAGGAAATCCTGACCGATCCCTCCTACAAGGGCCAGATCGTCACGATGACCTATCCGCTCATCGGCAACTACGGCGTCAACGAACAAGACGTTGAATCCTGGCAGCCGCATGTCGCCGGCTTCGCCATTCGCGAACTTTCCCCGGTCGCGGGCAACTGGCGCGCCCAAACTTCGCTGGCGGCGTATCTGGAAAAAAACGGCATCCCGGGCATCCAGGACATTGACACCCGCGCGCTTACCAAGAAACTGCGCGTGCGCGGCGCCCTCAACGGCTTCATCGCGCTGCCCGCCGTCCCGGACGCCGAAGCGGTGGCGCGCGCCCGGAACTGGCCCGGCTTGGCGGGCGTGGATTACGTCCAGGAAGTGACGCACAAGAAACCGTTTCTGTGGGATGACGACGGCCAGTTGAGCGCGCCCTTTGAACTGGCGCGCGGCTCGCATAATTTCAAGAAACCCGCTCCCCTCCCCGCGGCGGACATTCCCATCGTCGCCTTCGACTTCGGGATGAAATACAACATCCTGCGCCGTTTGCGCCAGCAGGGTTTCCGGGTGCAAGTCGTTCCGGCCACCACCACCGCCGCGCAGGCGCTGGCGTACGAGCCGGCCGGCATATTCCTTTCCAACGGGCCGGGCGACCCGTCGGCCCTCGGCTACGCCGTCCAAGCCGCGCGCGACCTGGTCAACCACGGCATCCCGGTGTTTGGAATATGCCTGGGGCACCAGATACTGGGCCAGGCCTTCGGCGGCAAGACCTTCAAGCTCAAGTTTGGCCATCGCGGCGCCAACCAGCCCGTCAAGGACTTGGAGAGCGGCAAGGTTGAAATCACGGCGCAGAATCATGGGTTTGCCGTGGACCCGGCCACTTTGCCGGCGGACGTGGTGGTGGACCGCATCAACCTGAATGATCGGACGGTGGAAGGATTCCGGCACAAGACCAAGCCTGTATATTGTGTGCAATATCATCCCGAGGCATCCCCCGGCCCGCACGACTCCGCGCCCCTCTTCGCCCAATTCCGGGAACTCATCGCCAGGTCATAGAAGACGTGGTTCAATTCATTCGGTTGCGGTTGGCCGCGCTCTGCCTTGTGCGCCTTTTCGCGGCAATGCCCAACCCGCAATGCCCAATCCGCAATTTAGGGAGGGAGTGGTTTTGAACAGGAGAAAACAGAGAGAACAGAGATGAAAAACTCATTTTCTCTGTTACCTCTGTTCTCTTCTGTTCAAAAATCCGCCCTCCTTCGCATGGCCTTCCGCCTTCGCCGGGCCTACGGCGGACAAGACGGATGGCAGGCAATCCGCAATCGAGTCACGGCTCGGCGGAGTCTCGCCCTGCCATCCAAGAAGGAGATCGAGTCACGGCTCAGCAGCAGCTTCGCCCTGCCGGGTTGAATTCAATTTTCTCAAGCGAGAATCGGCAAAATCCGCTTGCTTGCCGCCGGATTTCTGAAAAGGTTGCCTCATGCCAAAATGGCCCAAACAATTGCCGCCGCTGTCGCCCGAAGACCAGCGCATCAACGACGATTTCATGGAGCATTGGCACGACGTGTTCCCCAACAAATTCGGCATCGCCGACCGCTGGAGCCACAGCTATCCCGCCAAAAACCGGCCCGCCCAATTCCTGCGCACGCTGGAAATCGGCGCGGGCCTGGGCGAACACCTCAAGTATGAAGTCCTGACTCCCGATCAGGAGCGAAATTACGTGGCCGTGGAATACAGGGCCAACATGGCCGAGCGCCTGCGCAAAGCCTGCCCCAAAATTCAGGTTTATCTGGGCGATTGCCAGACGCGCCTGGATTTCCCGGACGGCCATTTTGACCGCATCCTGGCCGTTCACGTCCTGGAGCATTTGCCCAACCTGCCCGCCGCGATCCGGGAAATGCACCGGCTGTGCAACAAGACGACAGGCGTTTTCCAAATCGTCATTCCGTGCGAGGGGAGCCTGGCCTATTCGCTGGCGCGGGAGATTTCGGCCAAGCGCGTTTTCCAGAAACGCTACAAGCGCCCCTACCGCATCTTCATTTCCCGCGAGCACATCAACCTGCCGTGGGAAGTTCTTGGTGAGATCGCCCCCTGGTTTGAGATGTTCCATTCGAGCTACTTTCCCATCCCGCTGAAATTCGAGTTCTGCAACCTCTTCATCGGCGCCAACTTCAAACCCAGGGCGCGGCCCGATCCGTAGGCTATTCCCTCAGGGATGGAGTTGCTCCAACCCGCGCCGGCCCAGTTCCGCGGCCAGCACCACCAGCGCCATGCCGGCCAGCGGGGCCAGGTCCACCCGGCCGATCCGCAACGGCAGCCACCGAAGGGGACGCAGCAGGCCGCGCGCCGTAGTGTTGACAAAACTTAAGAACGGAAAATCGCCCAGATAGACGTAGCTGTTCAGCACATACAAGGCCAGGAACCCCAGCACCAGAAACCGCAGTGTGAAATAAACCGTCAGGCCGATGACCGCCCCCTGCGCCAGCAAATGCCACGTCGAAACCTTCGGCACCATGTCAATCCACAGCAGCAGCGGATTGAGCGCGCACCACAGCGCCGTCGTCGCCACCAGCGGGAGCAGCATCTTCACCGCGCCGGGCCAGCGTTCCAGCCGCCCCAGATGCAGCCGCACCAGCCGTTGCGCCGGGTCCGCGTCGGAGACCGGCGCATTGACCGACGAGAGCAACAGGAGGCAAAGATAAAAAAAACCCAGCGCCGCGCCGAAGCTGAAAAAGGAGAACAGCACCATGCGCCCCAGGAGATCGCTGCGAAAAAACAGAGCGGTGAACCGGAACGGAATGACCGGGACCCACTTCAGGCCCGAACCGGCGTTCCAATAAAAAACCGCGCGCCCCAGCAGCAGCGCCAATAATCCCAGCAGATACCGCCACCGCGCGCGCGGCGGGTCGGCCCGCCGGGGCAGCGCCGGGGCCGCCGCTCCCGCCGGGGCCGCCAGGAGCGGCGGGACCGCGCGCCAGTTCAGCCACAGCAAAAGTCCGGCAACATTCAGAATGAAATCAATCAAACTCATCCGCCAGCGTTCGTTGGGATGATTTACCCGTTCCGCGCCGCCCCTTCAATAAAAAACACAACTCACATCATTTTCAGCAGCGTGTCCGCCATCTCGGAAGGCGTCGCCGCCACGCCGATGCCCGCTTTGCGGAAGGCCGCGATTTTCGCCGCCGCCGTGCCCTTGCCGCCGCTGATGATCGCTCCCGCATGGCCCATCCGCCGCCCCGCCGGGGCCGTTGCGCCGGCGATAAACCCGGCCACCGGCTTTTTGCAATGGCGCCGGATCCACTGGGCGGCCTCCTCCTCCGCGGACCCGCCGATTTCGCCGATCAGGATGATCCCGTGCGTCTCCGGGTCGGCGTTGAACATCTTGAGGATGTCCAGATGCGAGGCGCCGCTGACCGGATCGCCCCCGATGCCCACGCAGGTGGATTGGCCGGCGCCGCGGCAGGTCAGTTGCCAGACAGCCTCGTAGGTCAGCGTGCCGCTGCGCGAAACCACGCCGATGTGGCCCTTCTTGTGAATGTAGCCGGGGGCGATGCCGATGCGGCAGCCGCCGGTGGAATCCTCGCCGCCGCCCGGCGTGACGATCCCGGGGCAATTCGGCCCGATCAACCGCGTCTTCGCGCCGCGCAGGGCCTGCTTCACTTTCACCATATCATTGACAGGGATGCCTTCGGTGATAACCACGGCCAATTCCAGCCCGGCGTCCGCGGCTTCGAGGATTGCGTCCGCGGCGAAGGGCGGGGGAACAAAGACGGCGGAAACCGTCGCGCCGGTTTGGCGGGCGGCCTCGGACACCGTGTCGAAGATCGGGACCTTATGGCCGGCATGTTCAAAGATGCGGCCGCCCTTGCCGGGAGTGACGCCGGCGACGACGCGCGTGCCGTAGTCGAGCGAGAGTTGCGTGTGCCGCGCGCCGAAACTGCCGGTGATCCCCTGCACGAGAATTTTGGTTTGCGGAGTGACAAGGATGGACATGTTAAGTTTTGGAATTGCGGCTGGCGGTTGTGGATTACAACAATTCCCTCTGCTGTTCGTTTTTTTCTTTGATGGCTTTGAGTTGCTCCACCGTGATCAAATCACGCTGGCGTCCCACGGCTTGCTTCGCTTGAATGAGCGCATCAATTTTGAGCACATAAGACCGGCCAAAGGGGAATTCCTTCAACTCGCTTTGCCGAAGCACCGCGTCAAAATCGCCAACGCCCGCGACCTGGCTCAAGCAATCCAGAATTCCCAGATCCGTCGTCAAATAAATGTTCTTCAGGACGCTGCAAAGCTCCTCGGTCAGCTCGAAAGGCAGGTTGTTGGCCGTCAACCGATGGCGCGGGTGAAAATCCTTCAAAGCAATTTCAACACGGCGCAAATTCTCCGGCGTGAACCGCGCGCAAATATCCACATCTTCTGTGACCAATGTGACGCCATAATGCCGCGAAGCCAGGCCGCCGATGAGGCTGAACTCCACTTTCGCGTCGTGCAGGCGCCGCAGAATTTCAGTCAGTTGCTCCATCGAAAACAGGTTTAGCCTTCTCCATGGCGCGAACCAGCGCCAGTGCTCGGTCATTTGCCAGTAACCGTTCCCACGGACTGCGTTTCAGATTCTCCTCGATCAGCGACATATCAAGCCCCGACTCGAACGCCGCACGCCAAGCCGGGCCGGCGTCCGGCGGCATGAGATATTCGCCGTTCATCTGTGCCAATGTCGCTTCGTCAATCATGGAATCAATTTACGCTTCCCGCCGGATTTTGCAATCAGATCACCCCCGCCTTTCGCTTGTGAATGCAAATCGTGTTGCCGTCGGGATCAAAAATCATCGCCATCCGGCAGACGGGCGTGGGCATCGGCTCGACGCGGAACTTCGCCCCGTGCGCGCGCAGATGGGCAATCGCGGCGTCGAAGTCCTCCATTTCCAGCGCGACGGAGCAGCCGTCGGGACTGGGCCGAAAAATTCCCGGCGCGGAGCCGAGGGCCAGCGTATGCGGCCCCAGTTCATATTCCACCCACTGCCCGTGCTCGGAATTGTGGATGTGGCTGGGTTTCAAGCCCAGCGCCTCCTCGTAAAACTTCCGCGCCCGCGCCATGTCGGTCACGGCGTAACAACTGAAGGCAATTTCATTCACTTTGATCATAAATTTTAAGCGCGCTTTTTCCAGATCATCGGATTCCGGCTGGCGTGAAAAACCGAGACCACAGAAACTTCATCTTCACGCACTCGATATACAATCAGGTACGGAAATCGGTCGAGCTTTCGTTTTCGCAAACCGCGATAAACGACTCGCGCCAATAGCGGATTCTCAATGACGAACTCAAAACCGCGCGCCAACTCACGATAAAACTCGTCGCCCAATCCCGGCTGGTGGTCTTCATACCAGTTGAAAGCGACATTGGCTTCATCCGCCGCTTCCGGCTGAACGGTGAAACGACGCGTCATTTGCCTGGGGTGCGCCGCCGCAAAATGCGCTGTTTGGCCTCTTCCCACGTAATCCCTCGGCGCGGATCTTTGCGCATCAATTCCAGGCGGCGATCCAGTTCCCGCGTCTGCGCCGCTGTCAAGACAAATTCGTCCGGTTCATCCGCAATGGAATCCCAAATGTCCTCGACGAGTTTGATGCGGTCTGGAACTGGAAGCTTCGCCGCTCTCTTTAATATGGCTGTCGTCACGGGTTTATCGTTTTCATCATGCTGCCAAAATCGGGCCGCCGGCAACAAGTCTCTTCGCGCGGGAATCCACGCGCAGGTTCATTCCTTCCAGCGAGCGCGCGCCGAGAATTTGCAAGTCTCCCGGCTCGCCAAAAATGACTTCATCAACGGTGAGCGCGTCCCCAACCCGAATGATGGCAAAGCCGGCCGCGCGGGTGTTATGCTGGCCGTTAGCCATGACGAAGGTGTAATCCTTTTTCTCGCGCTTGACGCCGATGCTTTTCAGGGTCTCGCCGTTGATCCATGTGAATTCCGCCCCGGAGTCCACCAGCATTTTGTTGACTTCAGCCGAGTGCTTGCGGTCAACTTGGTTTTCAACGCGGCCATTCGTGTAAAATGTCCCCATACGATTCTTCATGGCCTTACTTTATCATTTTCCCACCGCCTTCACAACCTTCTCCGCCGCGTCGGCCATCGAGCCGGCGGTGATGATGGCCACGCCGGATTGGGCCAAAGTTTCCCGGCCCGCCGCCACGTTGTTGCCTTCCAGCCGCACGACCAGCGGCAGTTGCAATCCCGTCTCCCTCACCGCCGCGACGATGCCGGTGGCAATGACGTTGCAATCCATGATGCCACCAAAGATGTTGACCAGAATCCCCTTCACCTGCGGGTCGCCCAGGATGATCTTGAACGCCGCCGTCACCTGCTCCTGGCTCGCGCCGCCGCCCACGTCCAGAAAGTTGGCCGGCTCGCCGCCGAAATGCTGGATGATGTCCATCGTCGCCATCGCCAGGCCCGCGCCGTTGACCAGGCAGGCAATGTTCCCGGTCAGCTTGATGTAGTTGAGTTTGTGTTTGCCCGCTTCGATCTCCAGCGGCGCTTCTTCCGCCAGGTCGCGCATGGCCCGCAGGTCCGGATGCCGGTAGAGCGCGTTGTCGTCCAGGCTGATTTTGGCGTCCACCGCCATGAGCGACTCCTTCCCGTCCGGGCCGGCAACGATGCAAAGCGGGTTGATTTCCACCATGCTCGCGTCACATTCCCACCACGTTTTGTAAAGGCCGCCAAACATCGCCGCCCCCGCCGCGATCAAATCCCCCTTCAAGCCCAGCGCCACCGCGAGCCGGCGCCCTTGAAACGGCATCCAGCCCACGGACGGGTCCACCGTTTCCTTGATAATCTTCTCCGGCTGTTTGGCCGCCACCTCCTCGATGTCCACGCCGCCTTCCGTGCTGGCCATGACCATCGGGCGCGCGGTGGCGCGATCCAGCAACACGGCGCAATACAATTCCTTCAGGATCACCGGCGCGGCCACGACCAGGACCTTGCTCACCAGCCGCCCTTCCGCTCCTGTTTGTTTGGTGACCAGAACATTGCCCAGCATGGCGCGGGCGATCTCAAAAGTCTCGCCCGCCGTCCGGCAAAGTCTGACGCCGCCCTGGAAACCGCTCTTAAAAGTGCCCTTGCCGCGTCCGCCGGCATGGATTTGGGCTTTGATGACGATCCGGTCATGGCCGTGGGCGAGGATTTGTTCGGCGGCATGTTGGGCGGCCTCCGCCGAGGCGCACACCTCGCCCGCCGGGACCGCCACGCCGTGTTGGTCCAGCAATTGCCGGGCCTGAAACTCGTGAATGTTCATTTCTTATTTAAACTTAATTCCAATCCTAATCTCAACGGTAATCCTAATCCATCATATATTGGGCGTTCCCTGGCACAATGAACCGCATTTGGTGTTTGGGGTCTCCTGCGGAGCCTCCCCGGCCAAAGACAGCTCGGCTGGAGCCTCGCCCTGCCTTTCCCCGCCTTCACACCAGGGCTGTCGCAACCAGGGCTTGACAAAAATTAGAGCCTATGATTGAATAGTCAGCGTGAGGCACGAAGGCACAGTCGAAGTCCGGCGGCGCATCCGCGAGGAGGCGGACGGCAACATTGCGGATTGTCCCGATCCATCGGGACGGATTGCGGATTTGGCCGCAAAGAACGCAGAGAAGGAGTTTGTCTTTGTGCTCTTTGTGGTTAATCATTATCCATGAACAAGTTACACCAAATTGCGAATTTTCGTAATCAAGGCCAATTAAGCCTAATTAAGCCTAATTAAGCCTAATTAAGCCTAATTAAGGTTAATTAAGGTTAATTAAGGCTGTTTTTGATGAGTCGGATAAGGCAATGAATGACATCATCCATGCTAAAATGGCACGGATTTGCAGCCCCGTGGCGCAGGTTGCCAAACCTGCCCTGTCCCAGGCTTCCAAGCCTGCCGGACATCACCCAACCCGTCTGATCGGCAACTGATTGAACTCTGGAGACTCCAACTTGTCAGGCCCCTTTTCCCGATGGAAAGAGCGCTGGCTGATCTGGCTGCTGTGCGCAGCCGCCGGCCTGCGGGTCTTTGTCTATGCGGCGGCTTTTCCATTCTTTAACAATGTGGACGAACCGGCTCACTTCGATCTGGTGATGAAATACTCGCTGTTGCGGATGCCCAGGGCGATGGAAGATTTTTCCCCGGAGTCCATCCCTTCCATCGTGCTTTTCAGTTCGCCTGAATACCTGCTGACGCCGGATCAATTTCCCGATGGAAAATACCCCGCGCCGCGCTGGCTGCACCCCGATAAGCCTGTCGGCCTGGTGTTCGCAGGCTCCCCGTCGTGGTGGGAAACCCATCCCAATCACGAATCCACCGGCGGCCCGCTGTATTATATGGTGGCGGGGATGTGGGCGCGGCTGGGCCGCTGGTGCGGGCTGGAGAACATTTACCTGCTGTACTGGATTCGGTTTCTCAACATCCCGCTCGCGGCCGCGCTGGTGTGGCTGGGTTATGCCGCCGCGCGGATGGTCTTTCCAGGGCGGATTTTCCCGCGGCTGGGAGTGCCGATGTTGCTGGCGTTTTTCCCGCAGGAAATCTTCTACTCGATTCAGAGCGACACGCTGTCGCCGCTCTGCTTTGGGGCGGCGTTTGTGGGTTTGGCGCGGTGGCTGCAAACCGACGCGCCCAGCCCGCGCCTCGGAGCGCTGACGGGGCTGGCTCTTGCGGCGGCCTGGCTGGTGAAGGCCACCAATATGCCGCTGGTGGCGGTGGCGGTTCTGGCGGTGATGATCAAATCCCTGGCGGCGGCCCGGGCTGGAAGAGTGGGCGCGGCCCTGCCGGCATTGGCGCTGCTGCTGCTATGCGCGGCCCTGCCAATTGGAGGCTGGTGCCTTTGGAGCCGGCACGCGTTCGGCGACCTGACCGGCGCGTCGGCAAAGATTCAATACCTGGGCTGGACCCGCAAACCGTTTCTGGATTGGTGGCGCCATCCCATTTTCACCCCGTCCGGCTTGGGGACGTTTTTGTCGGAGTTGTTGGCAGGCTTTTGGCGGGGCGAGTTTTTTTGGGGCCGCCGTCCTCTGGCGATGCCGGGGGCGGACGCGTTTTATTGGATTTCATCGCTGCTGTTGCCCGGGTTGGCTGTGGCGGGCCTGTTCAGGAAAGGTCCGGGCCTGACAGGGTGGCAACGGGCGAGTGGCGGCGGTCATAGAGCGCCGCTACAGGCGAATGGCGGCAGGGCGTCCCGATTCCGAATCGGGAGCCGCCTTGAATTAGGGCGAAGCAGCAGCTTGGCCCTGCCAGACGATGAAATATCCGGGCTGACATCGGGGCAACGGCAGGCGCTCTGGCTTGCATTTTGGTGCTTTGCGGCTTCGGTTGCGTTTCTGGGCCTGGCCTCCATCGCCTTCGATTTCGGGCAGTGCGTGAACCCTTCGCGCGCCCACCCTTACTTCACCTCCGGCAGGTTGCTCTGCGGGGCGCTGATTCCATTTCTGTTGCTTTACGCGCATGGGCTGGACCGGGCGCTGGGGCTAGTCAAGAGCCGAGCCGGGCGGACGCTGGCGCTGGGCGGCATCGTCCTGTGCGTTGCGGTTTTGGAACTGGTCCTGAACCTTCCGGCCTTTTCCAGCCAATATAACTGGTTCCATTTATGAATTTTTGGCGGAAACGGCCCCCTGGCTGCGCGTATATTGGCGGGAGCATTACAGAATTCTGCCTGTCTTCGGTAGGGCGGTGCTGCTGCGCCGCCCAAGAATTCAGGGCGGAGCAGCAGCTCTGCCCTGCCGGGAAGGCGAGGAGTTTTGCCCTGAACCCATATAAGCGGGGCGGAAGATTGTGCTGGACATGGGGCCACCTGCTGCTGTATGTTTAAGCTGTAAGCCAAAAGAACCGATAAAGAAATAGAGGCCATATATGAAGATATTTGAAGCACATTGGACGCGCCGAAGGGGTTTGGCGTTCACCCTCATCGAATTGCTGGTGGTGATTCTCATCATCGCGCTCTTGGCGGCGCTGCTGTTGCCCGCATTGGCGGGGGCCAAAGTCAGGGCAAACAGGATCAGTTGCGTGAGCAACCTCAAGGAAATGCAAGTCGCTTACCAGATGTACGCCGATGATTATAAGGATATGATCCCTCCCAACGAAAAAGGAGACACGAACACAACCGGAACGTGCTGGATTGATGGTTCGATGAGCGGAGGCGCGAATAACAGTGCAGGCAACGCATCGGAGCCCACGAATATTGAGCTTATAGAACAGTGCGTGCTCTACCCGTACTGCAAAAGCCCAAAGATTTACAAATGCCCGGCGGACATCATTAACAATCCCCAATGCAACGAGCCAACTGTCAGAAGTTATTCGATGAACTGTTATATGAATGGATTTGATGTCGCGGGAGACAAAAATGATATCGCCGACCCACCCGCTGCGGGTTATTACGCCGTCCAAACCAAACTTTCACAGGTCACCTCGCCGCTTCCCTCGAAAAGAATCGTCTTTGTGGATGAAAGCGCAGGCTCGATTGATGATGGCAATTACTCAACTCCTCCCACCGGAGGCAATGGCAACCCTTACAATTACGGTCCCATTCTATTCTGGCTCAACCGCGCGACGTCCCGGCATGCCAACGGCGCGTCATTCTCGTTTGCGGATGGGCACGCCGAGGCTCACGCATGGTTGGGCCGCCAATTGCAAGATTGGGACGCAACAGGTTTTGTCGGGAACAACAAAACCAACATGGTGGACCCCGCCGATATTTCTGATTTAGTGTGGGTTCAAAGCGGGATGGCCCTTCCCGATGGCCAGAATTAAACAAGTGTAGGCAAAACCAACCGGACGAACGCGGCGGTTTCCCCGCCAACGCGGAACGGCCGTTCGGCGCTCAGTTGTGGAATTGGCCGAAGAGGAAAAGAAGGAGGCCGGCGGCAGCCATGCCGCCCAGGACGGCCAGGGTAATCTTCACCCAGCTCTTGGGATACTTCCCGGCAATGGTTCCCGTGTAGCCGTTGATGACCACCTGGAAATGTTGCGCGCTGTAGTCATAAGTGAGCAGCCAGATGGGCACCAGAATGTGCTTGAAGGTCTGGCCGCTGTAGTCGCTCTGGATTTGCAGGTTGCGCTGGGTGTCGCCGGGGACTTGCGCGGCGCAAAGGCGGCGGGTCTCGGCGTCCATCTCCTCGCGGGCGGCCTGGGCGGCGGTGACGAGGTCAATTTGGTAGCGTTCCACCACCCAGCCGGAAAGGTAACCGGCGTTGTAGGGGGCCAGTTCCTTTGTCGGAAACGGCTCGATGCGGCGCAGCATCTCCGGCTGGACACCGCGGGAGGCCGGCTCGAGTTCGTCCTTGAAGAAATGGTCCACGGAGCCGGAACTGGGCACCCAGCGGACATGCTGGACTTGGCGGGTTTGCGTGTGGCCGTTGGCATCGCGATAGGTCTCGGTGGTGTAGTAGTAATAGCCGCTCTCGGCGGTCCAGTCGGCGTGGACTTGGGCGTCGAAAGTCCAGTAGGGAATGTAAAGGCCCGTGGCGGTGTCGGTGAGGGCGGCGTCTTTGAGACGGTTGGGGGCGAACCATCGGGTGGCGTACCAGCGGCGGATGGAGTCGCGCGCCTGGTCCTCGGCGAGCTTCATGGGCAGGAGGCTTTCCGGCCGGAAGGCGGCTTTGATTTCCTCGTAGGGAACCAGGGCGGAGGAGCCGCAGAAATCGCACCGCTGGCCGACGTGCGCGGGGTCGAAGACGGAAATGGCCTGGCAACTCTGGCACTTGACGGAGATTTTCTCGGCCTGCCATCCGCGCTGGTCGTCAGGGATGCCGCGCAAGGCGGCGACCAGATCGTGTTCGACAATGACCTCGGCGCCGGCGGCGTCCAGTTCGGCCTGCGCTGGGGAGACGGTGCCGCAGAAGGGACAGAGGATCGCTTTTTTGGCGGGGTTCCACTGGGATTCGCCGCCGCAGGCGGGGCAACTGAGTTTCTTTTGGGCTGTGGCGTCCGGCATAAAAAGGCATTAAGTCAGGGGAATGTTTGTCAAGGGAATGAAGAATTGCCCTTTGACTTCCTGTCCTGCAATTGCGGTTGAGATTAAGATTGAGACTGGGTCAGCTCTTCAGGAAATCTTCCAGGGCGGCGCGGGTGATGCGCCAGGAAGCGCCGATCTTTTTGCCTTTGAGGGAGCCGTCGGCCAGGGCGGCCATGACGTCGCTCTCGCTGACGTTGAGGATCATCGCGGCGTTGGCGGGGCTTAACATCTCCGGGACGGCGCCTGGGGCGGTCGCGCTGGGCGAGGCGGAATCTCCCGCGCCGGCGGCGGGGATGACGGGAGGAACAGCCGGCCGAATGGAAGGAGCAGCCGGAGCGGACTGGGCGGAACCGAGGGCCTGGGCGATTTGCTGGCCCATGGCCAGACCGGCGCCGAGTTGGGTGGCCGCGCCCGCCAATCCGCCGCCTTCGCCTTTGGCCAGGGATTCGGCCATTTGGAACTTGATGTAGTCGTTGAGGTTTCCGACGGCGGCCATGCTGGAACGCTTGTCAATGGATTGCTCGACTTCGGGCGGCAGGGAGACGTTTTCCACAATGAAGCTGGAAATCTCGATGCCGTATTTGGCGGTGACGGCGGGGTTGATGACGGGCAGGAGGGCGGCCCCCAGCTCCTCGTAGCGCGCGGCGACGTCGAGGACGGGAAGTTTGGCCGCGGCGACGGCTTCGCTGAAAACGCTGACGATGCGGCTGCGCATGGTGTCGCCGAATTGGTCGAGGCGGAAATGGGCGTCGGTGCCGGCGACTTCCTTGAGGAAGAGTTTGACATCCACGACGTGGAAATCATAGATGCCGTAGGCGCGGACGCGGACCATGCCGAAATCCGGGTCGCGCATCATGATGGGGTTGGCGGTGCCCCATTTGTTGCCGGTGAACAGGCGGGTGTTGACGAAATAAACGTCGGCCTTGAAGGGGGATTCGAGGCCGTACTTCCAGCCTTTGAGATCGGAGAGGATGGGGATGTTGGCGGTCTCCAGGGTGTGGGTGCCGGGGCCGAAGGTGTCGCCGAACTGGCCTTCATAGACGAATTGGGCGGCCTGGGATTCGCGCACGATGAGCTGCGCGCCGCGCTTGATCTCCTTTTGCATGTCCGGGTAGCGGTAAGAGATTGTGTCGCGGGAGTCGTCCTGCCACTGGATGATTTCCAGGAATTGCGTCTTCAGATAATCTATCAAGCTCATGTTGTGCCTTTCTGTTTTGACTATCCTCGTTCGTTGGGGCTAATCTGGAAAGTACAAATTTGGACGAAGAATGTAATGGCAAAAAGGGAAGGGTGGGTTTTGAATGGCGGATAGTGAAATGATTTTCAAATGCCCGCGGAAACATTAAAATGCCCGATGTGCGGCGCGACGGTCTCGACGGACGCCGCGGTGTGCGAACATTGCGGCGCGCGGCTGGCAACCGTCGCCTGCCCGTCGTGCTTCGGGATGATGTTTGTGGGGGAGAAGTTTTGCTCCCATTGCGGCGCGAAGGCGGACCGAATCGAAACGGTTGACGCCAAGCCGGAGTTGTGTCCGCGCTGCCGCGTGGAGATGAACGCCGTGCTCATCGGCGGCACCCCGTTGCGGGAATGTCCCCGCTGCGAAGGGATTTGGGCGGACGCGGACGCGCTGGAGAAGATTTGCGAGGACCGGGAAAAGCAGTCGGCGGTGCTGGGGACGGCGCTGCCGCTGGCGAAGCCGGATGACGCGCCGCAACCGGTGGAACCGATGGAGTCCATCCATTACATCCCGTGTCCGGTGTGCGGGGAGTTGATGAACCGGGTGAATTTCGCGCAATGCTCGCACGTCATAGTCAACGTCTGCAGCCAGCACGGGACATGGTTCGACCGCGACGAGCTGCGGCGCATCGTGGAGTTCATCCGGGCGGGCGGGATGATGCAGGCGCGCGCGCAGGAGATAGCCGATGAGGAGCGGCGGCAGCGGGCGCTGCGGACACTGGGGGAACACCCGGCCGTGCCGTATCTTGATTTTGGGACCACCTATTCGCCGGGAACCAATTATGATTTTTGGCGCGTCGGGATTGGGGCGGCGGCGGTGGTTCTCAGGCTGCTGCTGAGAAGGTGAGGAAAAGAGGGAATTGCGGATTGCGGATTGGCCAATCCGTCCCTTCCGTCCCTTCCGTCTCTTCCGACCGATCCGCCCACCCCGGCAATTGCAAATCGCGGATTGCGGATGAGGAAAAGGAGGTTAGGCTGGCTTGGTGGAACGAACCGAGAAAAGCAAGTTGGACCCGGCGCTGAAGAAACGCATCCAGGAGTTGATCGCCGCGCAGGGCGGAGGGGCGAATCCCGACCTGGTGGAGGACATCATTGTCAATGCGCTGAAGTTGCTGACGGATGTGAAGGACCGGGGCGACGCGCGGGTGATCCGCACGGCGATAGGGGAGTTGCGCTACGCGTTCCGGCTTTTCGCGCCGTATCAGGAGACGCGCAAGGTGGCGATCTTCGGCTCGGCCCGCACGGAGCCGGCGAAGGCGGAATACCGTGAGGCGGTCGAGTTCGCGCGGCTGATGGCGGCTGCCGGCTTCATGGTCATCACCGGGGCGGGGCCGGGGATCATGCAGGCGGGGCACGAAGGGGCGGGGCCGGAGCGGAGTTTCGGGGTCAACATCCGGCTGCCGTGGGAACAGGCGGCGAATCCGATAATTGACAAGGACGAGAAGCTGATTCACTTCAAGTATTTCTTCACGCGCAAACTCACGTTCGTGCGCCATGCCGACGCGCTGGCGCTGTTTCCGGGGGGATTCGGGACGCTGGACGAGGGATACGAGGCGCTGACGCTGATGCAAACGGGCAAGGGACGGCTGGTGCCGCTGGTGCTGCTGGACCGGCCGGGCGGGAATTACTGGAAGACGTGGGACCAAAATGTGCGCGAGCATCTGTTGCGGGCGGACCTGATTTCCCCGGAAGACCTGCACCTGTACCAGATCGCCAACTCGGCCGCCCACGCGGTGCGCATCATCACGCGGTTTTACCGCAACTATCATTCCAGCCGCTTCGTGAAGGACCTGCTGGTGATCCGGCTCAAAAACCTGCCGCCGCCCTCCGCGCTTCAGGGGTTGAACGATGATTTCGGGGACATCATCAGCGGGGAGAAATTCCAGGCGATTGAGGCGACCCCGCAGGAGCGCGAGGACGGCGATTTCCCGGACCTGGCGCGGATCGCGTTTGGCTTTGACCGCCGCCAGTACGGCCGCCTGCGGCAGTTGATAGACGTGCTGAACAGTTTTTGATCGAGGCCCGCCACGGCGTAGCGCGCCCAGCGTCAAGCAAAGGAATTCAACCACGGATTTCACGGATTTCACGGATTCAGAATTCCCCATCGGCCCCGCCTTCGGGAAAAAACTTCAACAGAAGCAAACCAAGACAACGAAGAATCCCGATTCGGAATCGGGACTTCGTTTTCTTCGTTTCCTTCTGTTCAAAAAAATCAGCGGCAACTCTGTGAGACTCTTCCGGCTTCATGGTCCTGCCATTCTGGCGAGGTAATCTTGAAGGCCCGCGACGCGGGCAGCGAGGGTCTCTTTCGATCGAGTCGTCCAATAATCGCCTTCGTCAAGAACCTGCACCGTGGCTCCCATAGCCCTCCAGAAATCCAGCATCTGGATGACCCGCAAGCGGCAGTTGACAAAATGCTCCGTGCCATGCCGGACGGCGAAGCAAGTCTTGCAAAAATCATGGAGTTTCCAGCGCCGGCGGGCGTCTGGCGGAAGCCGGCCCCACGCTCCAGGCTTCCGCCGCCAATCACGCAGCAGGCCAAAGATGGACGGCTCACAACCTTTGCCCGGCCAGACTTCCGCGAGCCAGCCGTGTGTTCCCCAGCCACCCACCAACCGCCGGTGGTTCTGCGGGCACGTCTCGAAGAAATCAGGCGCATCGCGGTCGCATTCGGTGGCATACAAGACCCTGCCGACGCGGGGGCAGCCGATTTTGCGCGCGTGCCGCGCCGCCCGCCTGACCATCTGGCGGACTTCAAGATGCGACAATGTTTTCTTGGCCGTCAGCGTGTATTGAATCGTCAATCCCATATTCGCAAAGTTGTTTTCTGCACAACTTACGCGATCCGGTTGGACAAAGGCTGTCCAGGCTGAATTATTCCTGGCCGCCTTCCACGAGTTTGATTTCCTTTTCGGTCAGGCCGTAAAGGTCATAGACGAGGGCGTCAATTTGCCGGTCGGCGGCGGTGACGGCGTTTTGCAAGGTCTTGCGCTCCGACTCTATCCGGGCCTGCCGCAGCCGGGGCGTCAAGGCCAACATCTTGTCAACCAAACCAACCAGCCGGTCATGCCGCACTTTGTCCGCCGTTGGGATTGGCAATTGTTGGAGATATGAGCCCTTGATTTTCGGAAACGTCTTCTTGAAATCAGAGAACTTGTTCTGCCAATAAAAGCCAATGGCTTTGCTGTTCAAAACCCCAAGAAGGAATCGCTCATCAATGCCTTGAACGGTAGCTTTGACCATGAAGACCGTGTTCAGGCAGCAATAGCCTTTGGCGTCAAACGAGGCGATGGGTTTTTCGCCAATTTGCCTGATGATAACTTTATTCTTCGCGAACTGGATGTCTTCATCCCAACAACCGCCTTGCTGGGCCGCACGGTTGAACCAGCAGTAGAGATTCGCAAATTCGGTAACATAACGATCCACGTTCTTGCCGGTGAGACAGGGCTTGTAAGGGGCTTTCAAAGTGTTCGACTTCTCGGTTTCAACAACGTCGCCGGGAAACTTGGTCCTGTCCCGAAGCTGCATGCCGAAGTTCACTCGTGCAACGTCGCCGAGCCGTTTCGAGTTTTGAAAAAAAGCCGCTTCCAGCTTGTGAAAGCCGGCGAACTTTGGAGGCCGGAAAATCATGCCGGGGGTCTCTCGAAATGCAGACTGCGAAACCGGCCAATGGTGACGGATGACCAATTGGTGCTTTCCGGCCTCCGCTTCAACGAAATCAATCTTGTTGGCCGTCCTGCCGTGCTCGTCTTCGCACTTTTGAAAAGCGAAAATCGCGTTGTCCACGCTGGCCTGGTCAAAAACACCATCGGCCACGGCGACCAGTTGCCTGATGCGGACACTGTCCAGAATAAGTTTTCGCAAATTGGTTGTGTAATTATTCGTGGTGAAAGGCGCCGGGGTAATGAAGCCGAGGTGACCATTGCGCCCGATCAGGCGGAGGGATTGCTCAATGAACAAGTGGTAAATGTCCACTTTGTATTGAGCGCCACTGAATTTCCGGTGGTAATAATCGAGCTCTTCTTTCGCGACGTTTTGCGGCTGCAGCAGACTGTAAGGCGGATTGGCTATGACCGCATCGAAGCCTCCGGACTTCATGATGTCCTTGAAAGCGACATCCCAATCGAAAGCGCGCACACGGATGAGGTCGTCGGGGATCATGGAAAAGTCGGAGGCGATGAGGGAGTTGCCGCATTGGATGTTGTTTTCCAGCGGTGGCAGGAGCGGGCCGTCATCGCCGGGCAGGAGTGCTCGCTGGAGTTCCAGAGTGTTGCGGTTCTCGTGCTCCAGCATTTTGAGGTAGAGCGAAAGCTGGGTGACCTCCACCGCGCCGGGGTCAATGTCAACACCAAAGATGTTCTCCAGGAGAATCCGGCGCTTGAGGGACATGGTGAGGTGGACCGCGCGGGTTTTCTCATCCACCCAGCACCACTTCTTTTTGCGCTCGCCCGGATGGTCGGTGAACCACTGCTCCCAGTGTTCGCACACAGCCTCAAAGACGCGCAGGAGAAAACTGCCCGAACCGCAGGCGGGATCGAGGAAGTGAAGTTGCAATGTTGCTTCCGGCTTGGCGCCTTGCAGCAGTTTCTCCACGGTTTGGGCCACGATGTACTCCACGATGTAGGAGGGCGTGTAATAGACGCCTCCGGCTTTGCGAACTTCCGGTTTGTCCTCAATCGTCACGCCACGCCCCTGCGGGCGGACGACTTTTCCGAGGAATCGTTCATAGACGCTGCCCAGGATTTCGACGGGGATATAACTGAAGAGGTAGGCCGACCGGGTGTCGCTCAAGTCCTCGATGAAGCTGGCGAGCCAGGCGTCGCCCACGATCAATTCCTCGCAAAAGTGGGGCTTGAACAGATTGCCATTGAAGAAGGGAACATGCGACGGCGGGCGCCGGTCCAGCGCGCGGAAGTGGCGGACGATGGCGCGCCAGAGCGATTCTTTGGGAGCGCAGACACCGCCGGAACCGAAGGCCGAAGGCGGCTCCTCCCGGAATTCCAATGGTTGCTGATGAGGGCGGAAAAGGTCTTCCTTGCCGTAATTTCGCGCCCAGGTTTCGGCGATGGACGCCAACAGCATTCCGGTGTCAATGTCACGGTCTTCGCAGATGCGGAGAAACAGAATGCGGTCGAGGATGCGCTGGACGGCTTCGTTGAGTTTGTGGCCTTCGAGCAGATCGGCCCGGCTGTTGTTGCGGATCAGGTCGAAACCCAGTTCGCGGCGTGCTCCATCGAGAAAATTCAGGAACTCAACATCAATCGAACGGGAGCGGTCGGGTTTGATGAGCCAAAGCTGGCGCGCCTTGCCTTTGACCGGCGGAGCCTTCGGGAAGGACTCAAGCGCCAGATCAATGCTGCCGGCGGCGATGTTGTCGCGGGCGAGGAGGTTCCAGATTTCCCGGGCAATGAGGGGAAGCTGTGCCAATCGCCAGGTCTTCCAAAGCCCCGCCAGCGCATCATCCTCCAGGTGCGGTTTGCCGCCGACGATGTAGATTTTGAACTCCTGGAAATTGGCGAGAATCGCCAGCGGCAGGCTCTTGTTCCAGGCGTAGCGTTTGGCCTGGAATGCGAAACCTGAATGAAGTTCCTCGGCGGGCCTCTTGGCTTCGCAGATGAAACGGTCGCGGCCATCCGCGCGGAAAAGGTAGTCGGCGCGCTTTTTCCGGCCATTGATTTCCGTGCGGCTTTCGATCTCGACCTCGCGTTTGCGCTGAATCAACCCCGCGCTGTTTTCCAAATCCCAACCGAGCGCGCGGAAGAAAGGATTGAGGAAATCGTCGCGAAGTTGCGCCTCCGCATAGCTGGGGTTATTGAACTCGCCCAGGCCGCGCTCGAAAATGCCAACGAGGCGGATCAGTTCCTTCTCGAAAGCTTCGTAGTTGGCGGCGTTGGGCATGGGGTGAGTCTGCCAAAATGTTCCCGCAGTTACAAGGCGCAGGTCGCGGCTCAGAGCCGCTCGCGGCCGGAGTAGCCGCTTTCCAAGTCGTGCCAGAATTCGATGTCGTCCTCGTCCCGCTCCCAGCAGAGGAAAATCTCGCGGCCGTCGCGGTAGGAGGGGAAATCCACCAGGCCGCGCTTCAAGTCCTTGACCTGGATTTGGCGGCGGTGAAATTGGAGGAGAACGTCGCGGCATTCGGCCAGGGTCTTCATCAGTTCGTTGACAGTTTTGCCGCCGGCGTCGCGGCCCTGGTCGAGCAGGGCGCCGACTTTCTTGTCGAGGATTTTCAGTCGGCCGGCGCATTTGTCCAGGCCGTCGAGCCAGAGGCGGACGTCGGGGAGGAGGGCGCGGGCTTCTTCGACGGTGTAGTGTTTGGAGAACTGCGAGGGCATGTGGGATCAGGTGGCGCCGCCGTTGAGGAGCTGTAGTTTCTTCTTGATATCCTCGTTGGGTTCGACGGCGAGGGATTTCTTCCAGCTTTCCATGGCCTTGCCCATCTGGCGGAGCGTGAAATAGACATCGCCGAGGTGGTCGAGGATGGTGGCGTCCGGTTCGGGGGAAAGGTCCACGGCCTTGACCAGCCAGGGGAGGGCGGCTTCGGGCTGGTTGAGCTTGAAGAGGACCCAGCCCAGGCTGTCGAGGTAAGCGGCGTTGGTGGGTTCGAGCTTGCAGGCTTTCTCGATGTAGGCGCGGGCCTTGGGGAGGTGTTCGCCGCGGTCGGCCCACATGAAGCCGAGGTAGTTGAGGGCTTCGGCGTCGTCCGGTCCCATGTCCACGCACTTTTGCAAATAGTCTTCGGCCCGCTTGTACAGGCGGGCGCGCTCGCAGGCGGCGCCGATTTGGAAATAGAATTGACGGTCCAGCCGGGCGGGACTGTTGCTGCGGGCCATGTTTTCGGCGGCGGTCAATTGGCGCACGGCTTCGTCAAAATCCTTGATCTGGAGGTTGACGAGCGCGTTGAAATACCGGGCCTCGAAGCTGTCCGGAAAGTGGAGGCGCGCCTGGCCGAGGACTTGCAAGGCGGCGTCGCCGCGAAGCTGGTCGGCCAGGACCAGGGCCAGACGGTAGTAGGCCTGTTCGAGGCCCGGCGCAAGAAGGAGGGCTTTTTGAAAATCGGCGGCGGCGTCGCCCAGGAGGCCTTGGGAGTGGGCGAAGATGCCCAGGTAATACCAGGCCATGGGGTAATGGGCGGGGTCGTCCTTCACGATGGCTTGGAACTGGGCGGCGGCGTTGGTCGGGTCGCGAGCGTCAATTAGAATTTCCCCCAGCCTTTGGCGAAGAAGGTTGCGCAAGGTGGCGGAGTTGGTCGCTTCGGTCAGGAGCCGGCTGTAGATGTCGGCCGCTTTTTTCGGTTCCTCCAGGCGCGCGTAGGCGTCGGCCATCCGCTGCCGGAGGGTCATGCCGGAGATTTTCATGGCCTCCGCACGGCCGAGCAGGGCCTCGGCGCGAAGACGCACGGGGTCGTTGGTTTTTTCCTCCGGCCCGCGGCAGGCGGCATAGAGGTTGGCCAGGGCGATGAGGCTGGCGGGGGTGGGGCGGACATTCTTGGCGGCTTGATCGAGTGTTTTGACGGCCTCGGCTATTTTTCCGGTTTGCACCAGAATTTCCAGTTTGCCCTCGTAGCTTGACAGGGAATCCGGCCGCCGCGCAATGGCCTGGATGCTGGCGGCCAGCGCGGCATTGGTCTTGCCGGCCAGCAAATCCGCCCGGGCCAGCAAGCCGAGGATGGGCGCGGAAACGTCGGGACGGGCGGCGACTTTGGACAGGAGGGTGACGGCCCTTTCGGATTGGCGCTGTTCGAAAAGCCACTCGGCCACATCGCGGGCGGTCTTTTCGTTGCTGGGGTCCGCCATGACGGAACTGTAAAACTCTTCCATCGCCTGTTGGTGCAGGCTGGCGGCCTCTGAGCTTTCCCCGGCAGCAAAATGGGCCGGCTCTTGACCGGCATCACGTTGGGCATTAACCGCACGGGCCTCGAGGCTCTCCCCGGCGGCGAAATGGGCCAGGGCCTCGGGGTTGCCTTTGCCGGGCGACAGGGCCTCAACCGGCTCCTCTTCGTCTGTGTTCCTGGCCGCGGCGGCGTCGGCGCCTTCCTCGTCCGCTTCCCCCACCGCAGGCTGTTGGGCGGCGGCGTTGGTGGAGCTGGCGGGGGGCGCGTTGGTGGAGGCGGAGGCATGCTGGCGCGGCGGGGCGCTGGCGCAACCGCACCAAAGCGCCCCGGCGCAAGCCAGGGAAAAGACTGACAGATAGATCTTCATCGTTGATATTGGGCAAAAGGCGTCACGCTCCGCTTGTGGCGGACGGCGCCCGGCGAGCCGGGAATACCAATACTACTATAACCGCGCCAGGCTATTTCTGCCAGGTGCGTTTCTTGTGGCGGTTGGCGCGCAACTTTTTGCGCCGTTTGTGTTTGTTGATCTTGCTCTTGCGGCGTTTTTTTAATGATCCCATAGTTTAATTATGTAATGCGTTCTTAATATACCACCTTGTTGAGAGGATATTCAATAATTCCTTCCGCCCCGGCGGCTTTGAGCTGCGGAATCAACTCCCTCACCACCCTTTCGTCAATGATGGTTTCGACGGCCACCCAGCCCGGCTGGCTCAAATGGGAGACGGTCGGATTGCGCAGGGCGGGCAGGGAGACGAGAAGCCGCTCCAAATTCTTCTCCTCCAGGTTCATTTTCAGGCCGACTTTGCTTTCGGCCTCGAGCGCGCCGCGGAGGAGGAGGGCGAGGGTCTCGATTTTTTGGCGTTTCCAGGGGTCCTTCCAGGAATCGTGATTGACAATGAGGCGCGGGGTGGACAGGAGCAGGGTGTCCACAATGCGCAGGCGGTTGGCGCGCAGGGAGGAGCCGGTCTCGGTGATCTCGACGATGGCGTCCACCCATTCGTGGGCCTTGACCTCGGTGGCGCCCCAGGAGAACTCGACCTCGGCCTTGACGCCGTGCTTGCGGAGGTATCGCTTGGTAATATTGACGACCTCGGTGGCGATGCGTTTGCCCTGCAAGTCCTGGGGAGTCTTGATGGGGGATTCTTCCGGCACGGCGAGCACCCAGCGGGCGGGCTGGCGGGTGGCCTTGCTGAAGAGGAATTCGGCGACTTCGCGGACGTCGGAGCCGTTTTCCACCACCCAATCGTGTCCGGTGATGCCGCAATCCAGATGGCCGTGGGCGACGTAGCGGCTGATTTCCTGGGCGCGGATGAGGCGGACGGCCAGTTGCTCGTCGTCCACGTAAGGGATATAGGAACGGCTGCTGACCTGGATGTTGAAGCCGGCCTTGGCCATCTTGGCCAGGGCGGCGTCCTGCAAACTGCCCTTGGGCAGGCCCAATTTCAAAATGCGCTCTTGGCTCTCTTTACTCTTCATGCGGCATGGCGTTGCGTTTGGCGCGGGGGCGGGAATACCGTTTGGCGGACTCCTTCACTCGCGTGGCGGGGTTGATCTTCCACTGTCGGCGGGGCAATGCCAACTTTTTCTTTTTTGTTCTCACAAAATACGGAGCCCCAGGCTGAACGGTAGGGCGGCGCTGCCGCGCCGCCCTGAATTAGGGCGAAGCAGCAGCTTCGCCCTGCCAGATTGTTTAATATCCAGGTTAATCCTGATCTTAATCATAATCTCATTGCCACAAAGTCTGGCGGCCTTGCACGCGAACGGCCCCGCGGGCTAGGGCGGCAATCGCGGCCGGATAAACCTCCCGTTCGGCCACCTGGATGCGCGCGTGCAGCGTGGCGGCGGTGTCGCCCGGCAGGACCGGGACGGTTCGCTGGGCGAGGATCGGGCCGGTGTCAACGCCCTGGTCCACGAAGTGAACGGTGACGCCGGTGAATTTGACGCCGTATTCGAGGGCCTTTTTCCAGGCTTCCAAACCGGGAAACGCCGGCAGCAGGGCGGGATGGATGTTGACGACGCGCTGGGGAAAGGCCCGCAAGAACCCGGCTTTCAGGATGCGCATGAACCCGGCCAGCGCCACCAAGTCCACCCGGGCCTCTTGCAACGCGCGAACGTAAGCGTCCTCGGCGGGTCCCTCCAGCTTGGAGCGGAATTTTCCCGGCGCGATAAAAACCGCCGGGAGGCCGCGTTCGCGCGCCTGCTGCAAGATGCCGGCGTCCGGGACGTCGCTGATGACGAGGGCGACTTGGGCCGGGATGAGGCCGGCGGCGCAGGCGTCGGCAATGGCGGCGGCATTGGAACCTTTGCCGGAACCCAGGATGCCGAGCCGAAAATTATTGCCGTCTGACATGGCTCTTATGTCCCCCAGATTGCCCCGAATCGCAAGCCGGAAAGGAGGGGGAGGGGAATTGCGGATTGCGGATTGCGGATTGCGGATTGTCCGATCCGTCCGATCCGACAGTTCCGGCCTGTCTCCGCAATTGCAAATCGCGGATTGCGGATTGGCCTTGACGGCAGGGCGAAGTTCCCGTTGAGCCGGTCCGCCCCGAAAGCGGCGCTGGCGCGCCGCGCTCCAAAGCGGCCGGCCGTCCGCACGCCCCCGCCGCGAAGCGCCGTGGAGCGCGGAACGACAGTTCCGCTGTTGTCTTGTGCGACTGTCTTCATCTCTTAGGCAGTATCATATCTTGAGGCCAATTTGTCAAATCAAAATCGAAAATAAAGTGAGAATGTTTGCAAAGCATTTTACATTAGGCACTTGCGTTCCGTGCGCGGGTCAGGCAAGAGGAGATATGCCGCTCCCGAACGGAGCTTGAATATCATTTTGGGTTGGTTCTACAAATATGTCGCGCCGACGGCGCTTGCCGTTGGTGCTTTTCCGAGGTGCATTTTGTGTCAGGGCCACGGGAGGACGTGCCCATCGCGGCCAATGGAACATCTTGCAGGCTCGCCTGCCCGGCCTGGGGTGTAGGTGCCGCCTTCAGGGCAAACAGGAATTTCGCCTTCGACTCCGCGTCCCATGTAGGGCTGCAAATCCTGCAAGGTCGGGGCATCGTTGGTGGTCTTGTGCTGCTCCATGGCCCACTGCTCTTTGGCCCCTTGAATGATCCGCAGATTATTCACGCAGGCGTTGGCGGCTTTGGTGTTGCGGGCACGAATGAAATTAGGCACCGCGACGGCGAGAAGCAGAGCCACAACTGCCAGGATAATCACGATAATTAGGGGCTTGTCTGACATATAATTTGGCGGTTGATAATGCGTCAGTCCGGCGCGATGGCGCCGGCTTTGAGGCGGATGACGCGCTGGGCGCGGCCGGCCAGTTCGGCGTCGTGGGTGACAATGACCAGGGTGGTGGCGTGGGCGGCGTTCAGGGTGAAAAGGCGCTCGATGACCAGCGCGCCGGTCTCGGCGTCCAGGTTGCCGGTCGGCTCGTCGGCGAACAGGATTTTGGGCCGGTTGATGAAGGCCCGGGCCAGGCCGACCCGCTGCTGCTCGCCGCCGGAGAGTTGGACCGGGTAATGCGAAAGGCGCGCGCCCAAACCGACTTCATCGAGCAGGAGCCTGGCTCTTTGGGCGGCGTTCTTTTCCCCGCGCAGTTCCATCGGAACCATGACGTTCTCCAGCGCGGTCAGGGTGGGAATGAGCTGAAAATTCTGAAAGACAAAGCCGATCTTCTCATTGCGGACGCGCGCCCGGCCGTCTTCGTCCAGCGCGCCCAGGTCAATGCCGTCCAGGCAGACGCGGCCCGAGGTCGGGTGCTCCAGTCCGGCGCACAAACCGAGGAGGGTGGTCTTGCCGCTGCCGGACGGCCCGACAATGGCGCAAGTGGAGCCGGCGGGTATGGCGAAGGAAACATCCTTGACGACCGTCAGTGGTCCGGCTGGGCCGGCGTAGGTCTTGGCCAACTGTTGCGCGTCCAAAATGATTGGACGCGGCCCGGCGGGGTCATTGGGCGAAGAATTCACCACCACTGTCTTGCATGAGCCGGGCCAATGGTCAAGTTTCACATGCGAATCGCAACCCTGAATTTTGTTGTGGAAGCCTGTGGGTCAGTGAATTATGTTGCCGATATGCCGCAGACGCTTGAAAAACGGGTGGAAGAGTTGGAGAAGAAGGTAGCGGAGTTGAGCGACCAGCCAAACCGGTCGAACCGCAAGAAGGATTGGCACCGAACCATCGGAATATTCCGCAACGACCCCGATTTCGAGGAAGCCGTTCGACTCGGACGGAAGTACCGCGAAGAGCAAACCCAGAAGAAAGAAATTGCTGGTTCTTGATACAGACCACCTTTCCGAGTTGGAGCGCGACTCAGCCGCCGGCCAGCGGCTTACGAGGCGTCTTGAGGCAAACCGCTCGCCCAAGGTCGTGACCATCGTCAATGTTGAGGAGCAGTTGCGAGGCTGGCTTGCCGAACTCAGCCGCCATCACGATTCGCACCGCCAAATCATCGCTTGCGATAAATTGCAGCGGCAGATCGAAACCTTTGCCAACTGGGTCATTCTTCCCTGGGACGGCGATTCCGCCGAAATGTTTCTGAATCTACGCCGCCTGGGCGTGCGCATTGGGTCTTTGGATTCGAAAATCGCGTGCATCGCCCTCACACAGGATGCCACGCTTCTGTCGCGCAACGCGGCGCACTTCGCCCAAGTGCCAGGACTGCGGTTGGAAAATTGGTTGGATTGACACTGAATGAAACAAGACGGTCATCTTCCAGGGACCGGCGCATTATCTATGAGATCCAATTGTGTTTGGGCCTGCTTGTACCCCTGGGCAGCCGCCTTGGCGAACCACTCGCGCGACTTGACGGGATCCTTCGTGACCCCATCGCCGTCCCGGTATCTCTGGCCCATGCGATACTCATCAACCATATCCCCCCGTGCCGCTGCCTTCTCCTCCGACGCCAGCGCCAGCGCTGCCAACTCGGCCCGTTTCTCCGGCGACACTGGGAGGCTCCTGTGGGGGAGATCGTAACAGGATATGCCGTCCTGCATTCGGAGGTAGAGACGGCCATCCACAAAGGCCAGGGAGGAATACCCGTCCGCGTTGACAGGCGCCGAGGCGAGAAGCACATAGCTTTTCGGATCTGCCTTCCACATACCCAGCACTTTGCCGAACTGGGCAAACCCGAAGATCTTGCCGTCCGCAGCCAGCGGAGATGAACAGCCTTGGGGTTTGAGGGCCTGCTCCCAAGCGACAGTGCCTTGCTGGAGGTTGGCGCACCGGATGCTCGTGGTTTTGCCGTAGTCTCCCCCGCCGATCGTGTATACGTTTCCCTCGTAGATGAGGGGGCTGGTCGCCACGTCGTGGTCGGGAATGTGCCATAGTTTGGTGGGACTTTCCAGGGACAAAGAGTAACCCTCCAATCCGCCTGCTTTTTGATTGATAACCATTAGGTCCCCGACTATCGCGGGGCTGCTGTTTCCGTTCCAACTCGACCAACCGCCTTCAACCCACGGTATTTTCCAAACTGCCTGCCCTGTGCTCGGGTCCATTAGCTCCACGGACTTGCAGGAACAGATGACATAGTTCTTGCCGTCGTGACGCCAGCAAACCGGGGAAGTGTAAGCGCCCCAGGCTCCGTCTTTGTTCCAGTTACCCGACTTCTCTGCCCGCCGCCAGCGGACCTGGCCGGTGAGCGCATCAAACCCATAGAAGCCCTTGGAGATCATAATAGCTATACCATCGACCACCGCTAATGAACAAGAAACACCGTCCCCCGGCGCATCAATCGCCTGTTGCCAGATCAGTTTTCCAGTGGTGGCGTCCAGACAATAGACTCGCTTCTGACCAGCCACATAGAGTCGGCCATCTCGCACGCAAGGAGTGCTGCTTTGGGAACGGACGCCAGCCGGACCGGCTGCGGGAAAAACCGACTTCCAGACGACAACTCCGGTGCTGGCATTCAGACAGGCCACCGCGTCGTCGGCACCTCCCTCGGATTTGGCATCCATCCAATTCCCGTAAAGATACACCCGTCCGCCAGCAACGACAGGAGAACCATGTCCCGTATCACCTCCTCCATGCATTAGTTTCGCGTTCTGCCACACCAACGTGGGACCTGTGCTGGGCCAGGCATCGGCAAGAGGTGGACTGTCGGGCGCTACGCCGTTGCGGTCTGGACCGCGCCACTGCGGCCAATCGGCGCCGACTGCTGGGCGCAAGCAGCAGATCAGACAAGCAAGGAACAATAGAATCCGTCCGGACCTGGATTCGCCAGCAGATATTTCAGTCCGGAAGCTCATAACATAATCAAAGCGTGATCTTGGGCTAAAGATTCGTTTTTACAAGCATATTCCAAGTTCAGAATAAATGACAAATAACCATTGTTCAATGAACAATTATCAATCGTTTGCATCGCAGGAATCCTGCTCAAGGCGGAGAAACCGCCCAAAAAAGTAATACGCAGCCTTGGGCGTAGAATTCACCACCGCTGTCTTGCAATGAGCCGGGCAAATGGTCAATCTTGAACAGTGAACTTCTTGAGGAACGGCCTCCCGAAAACCGCGCTGCTGGCTGCGTGGCTGGCGCTGGCGGGCGGGGTGGCGGCGGGGGCGGACGGGGTGCCAGATGGCAATACGAACCGGCCCGCCATCCTTGTGCTTGGGGATAGTCTGGCGGCGGGATATGGCTTGGATCCGGGCGAGGCGTATCCGGCGTTGTTGCAGAAGAAGGTGGACGCCGCCGGGCTGAATTTTACTGTCATCAACGGCGGGGTGAGCGGTGACACGTCGGCGGGAGGGTTGCGGCGTGTGGATTGGTATTTGAAACGGAAGACCGGGGTGTTGATCCTGGAACTGGGCGGCAATGACGGTTTGCGCGGCCTGCCGCCGGAGGCGACGCGGACGAATTTGCAGGGGATTATTGACGCCGCGAAGAAGGCCTGGCCGGACATCAAGATCGTGATTGCCGGGATGCGGATGCCGCCCAATCTGGGCCAGGAATACACGGATGCCTTCGAGGCGATCTTTCCGGCGCTGGCGCGGGAGAACCATGCGGCGCTGGTGCCGTTTCTCCTGGAAGGGGTGGGCGGCAAGCCGGAGTTGAACGGGCCGGACCAGATGCATCCAACGGCGGAAGGCCAGCGGATCGTGGCGGAGAACGTCTGGAAGGTTCTGAGGCCGGAACTGGAAGCGAAACCGTGAACGGAATCGAATTTTAGGCTGGCACGCGAGCCTGGCCGGCCTTAAGATGCGGCCATGCGACTTGAACATTGCGCGTTGCAGGTGCCCGATGCGCCGGCCCTGGCGGATTGGTATGTCAAACACCTCGGCTGCTCGGTGGCGCGCGCGGGCGGCGCGCCGTCCTGGGTCCGTTTCCTCGCCGCCGGCCCGGTGCTGATGGAAATTTACCAGGGCGCCAAGGCGCCGACGCCGGATTACCCCTCCCGGCATCCGGCGCAGTTCCATCTGGCGTTCGTGTCGGAGGATGTGAAGGCGGATCGGGACCGGTTGCTGAAGGCCGGGGCCACCCTGGCGGAGGATTGCTTCACCACCCCGGCCGGGGATGAACTGCTGATGCTGCGCGATCCGTGGGGCATCGGCCTGCAATTGGTCAAGCGCGCCAAGCCGATGCTGGCCTGATTTTGGAGCCTGAAAAAAAGTTGCATTTTTTTGTTGCATTTTGAAGGCAAATCAGCGATATTTGCGTAAAGACAGCCCAAACTGGATATTTGTATATGCCGTTAGCCCTTAGTCGAACGGATCAAAGGCGCACGAGTTCGGCAGGTTTTACCCTGCTGGAGCTGGTCGCAATCGTCGCGATTTCGGGGATTTTGATGGCGCTGCTTCTCCCAGCCCTTTCCGCCGCAAAGGAAAAATCCAGGCGCAGTGTCTGCGGCGAAAACGAACGCCAGATCATCTTCGCGCTCTTGGATTACGGCGATGACCACCAGTGGCTTTTGCCGGACGCCACCGACAACAGCGGCGGCTACCATTCGATTATACTCTCCAGCGCGACATACTCAAACATGATGGTGGGGTTGTATAATGAGAGCAACATACTTTACTGTCCGAACCTCCTGCAAGCCGTCGGCAAGATGGGGGGGTATGACCCGCAAACCGGTTATACCATCGGGTACAGCTATTTGGCCGCGACAGAGTTTCCGGCAACGCCAAAAGGGCAGTGCATACCGTGGAATGGACCTTCGGACACGACCGACATGAAGGAAGTGATCGCCGATGCCAATTATTGGTGGAACAGCGGAAGCCAGGCGATCACCATCGCGCCGCATACTTCAGGCGGCTCCGTGGCCATGGCGGGCGCGGGCAGTTCTACCGTTAGTTCGGCCTTATTGACGCCGGGCAGCAGCAGCAAGGCGGTTGGGGCAATGGGCGGCAACACCGGTTCTCTCGACGGCTCCGTGGTCTGGCGGCCGATTAGTTTGATGGGTCAATATCCGGCCTCCGGAGACGGTTCAGCCAACGGGAACTGGTAAGCCGGACTCTGATCCCCGCTTCGCGTTCCGCGCAAGAATTGTTTCCGATTTTCAAAGAGCAATTCTCAATTTCCTTCCCTCAATTGCCTTCAACCGTTTTCCCAAACCTGCCCCGCAAATACTATCCCGTCTGCGACCCGACAGAGCCGGGACGGCTCTGCCGCTTCCCCAACCTGCCTCGCAAATACTGTCCCGTCTGCGACCCTGGCAGCCGCGCCACGCTTTCGGGAGGCCCCTCCGCCACGATCCTCCCTCCCTGTTCGCCGGCGCCCGGCCCAAGGTCAATGATCCAGTCCGCCTCCGCGATCAAGTCCAGATTGTGTTCGATCACGATCACCGTGTTCCCGGCCTGGACGAGCCGCTGCAACGCCTCCACCAACCGCTCCACATCGGCAATATGCAATCCAATCGTCGGCTCCTCCAGAAGGAAGAGACACGAACCCGGCGCCGCCGCCGCTGGCGCGGGCCGGGCGCCCTCCCGCTCCGGCCCGCCGAACCCGGCGAGCAAATGCGCGACCAGCTTGAGGCGTTGCGCCTCGCCGCCGCTCAAGGTCGGGCTGGGCTGGCCGAGCTGGACGTAATCCAGCCCCGTGTCGCAGAGCGCCTGCAAGGGACGGGCGATTTTTGGAAACGGGGCGAAAAGCCGGGCCGCCTGCGCCACTGTCAAGTCTAAAACCTCCGCGATGTTCCGGCCCCGCCACCGGACCTCCAGCGTCTCCGGGTTGAACCGCGTGCCCCGGCAGGTTTCGCACGGGACATAAGCCGGCGGCATGAAACTCATCTCCAGTTTGATCTGGCCCGCCCCCAGGCAGCCCGGACACCGCCCTTGCGCGCTGTTGAACGAAAACCGGCCGGCGGAATAACCGCGCAGGCGCGCTTCGGGCGTTTGGGCGAACAGCCGCCGGATGTCGTCGAAGAAACCGGCGTAGGTCGCCGGGACCGAGCGCGTGGTCCGCCCGATGGGGGTTTGATCCACTTCATAAACCGCCCGCACCGCCCCGGCGCCCGAGAGGGCCAGGCCGGGCGGGGCCTCCCCCTCCGGCAGGTTCCGCGTCCGCAATTGCCGGCGCAGCGCCGGGAGCAGGCATTGGCGCAGGAGGGTGCTTTTGCCCGAACCGCTGACACCTGTCAAACATATAAACCGCCCCAGCGGAAACCCCGCCGCCAAGTTCTTCAAATTGTTCGCCCGCGCGCCCCGCAGCCGCAGCCGCGGCGTCCGGGCGTCCACCGGGCGGCGCCGGCCCCCGGCGGGATGCGACTTTCGCGCGCGCAGGCAGCGGGCGGTGACGGAGTCCTTGTGTTTCATCAATTCCCGGAGCGGGCCGCACGCGACCACGGCGCCGCCGTTGGCGCCCGCGCCCGGGCCGAGGTCAATAATAAAATCGGCCCGGCGCATGGTCTCCTCGTCGTGCTCCACCACCAGCAGCGAATTGCCGCGCGCCTTGAGCAGGTCCAGCGCGGCGAGCAGCTTCCGGTTGTCGGCGGCGTGCAGGCCGATGGTCGGCTCGTCCAGGATGTAAAGGACGCCGCTCAGGTTGGAGCCAAGCTGCGCGGCCAGCCGGATGCGCTGGGCTTCGCCGCCCGAAAGGGTGGCCGCGCCGCGGCCCAGTTGCAGATAGCCCAGGCCCACCTTGCGCAAGAATTGCAGCCGCCCGGCAATTTCCGGCAGGATGTCGCGCGCGATTTCCGCCGCGCGCCCGCGGAAAGCCAGTTCGCCGATCCAGCCCAGGGCCGTCTCGACCGTGGCGTTGGAAATGTCCACAATTGTAGGGGATGGCGGAAGATGTGGCATGGGGGCTGCGCGGCGATTGTTGTCGAGCCGGAGGCTCGACGCTGCATCTGCATCAAGGCGCACATTGCGGATTGCGGATTGCGGATTGCGGATTGAGGGCCGGAGGTTCGACGCTGCATCTTCCAGGCGCACGGCGCGCGCCCGCTCGTTGAGGCGCGTTCCCTGGCAGGCGTCGCACAATTGGCGCTTCCCCTCCTGCCAGCCGAACCAGGATTCCTCGATGGCTTCGGCGCGCGCGCCGCGCTCGACGTCGGGGAGATAGAAAAGTTCGCCAAAACCGCGGCAGGAGGGGCACCAGCCGCGGGGGGAATTGTAGCTGAACATTTTCGGGTCAAGCACCTCGAACGACTCGCCGCAACGGGGGCAGGAACGCTCGGTGGAGTGGACGGTGGTTTGGCGGTCGTTGCCCAGGGCGAGCAGGGAGCCGTGGCCGAGGTCCAGCGTTTGCTCAATCAGCCGGCGCGCCGCCTCCCGGCCGGCCGCCGTGCGCGGCTGCTTCCTGTCCAAAACGCCGGTCACGATTTCCACGTCGTGCTCGCGGAACCGTTCCAGGTGGAAAGGAGCGGCGGTGGAATAGAGCTTCCCGTCGGCGCGAACCTCGGCGAAGCCGTGTTGGGCGGCCCATTGGGCGGCCTCGGTGTGGAAGCCCTTGCGGTTTTTCACCACGGGGGCGAGCAGGAGCAAATCGCCGCGCCGGCGCATTTCGGCGCAAAGGCGGGCGGTGACCTGGTCGCGGGTCTGCGACTGGACCGGCGTGCGGCAGCGGGGGCAAAACTGGGTGCCCAGGCGGGCAAAGAGGAGGCGCAAGAAGTGGTAAACCTCGGTGACGGTGGCGATGGTGCTCTTGCCGCCGCCGCGCGAAACCCGCTGCTCGATGCTCACGGAGGGGGGGATGCCGGTGATCAAATCCACCTCCGGCCGGGCGAGTTGCTCGACGAATTGGCGGGCATAGACATTCATCGAGTCCAGGAAGCGGCGCTGTCCCTCGGCAAACAACAGGTCAAAGGCGAGCGTGCTCTTTCCCGATCCGCTGACGCCCGTGACGACGACCAACTGGTTGCGCGGGATGGCCAGCGAGATGTTCTTCAAATTGTGTTCGCGGGCGCCGTGGATGGAAATGACTTCCGCCCCGGCCGCCTCCGGTTTTTTTCTCATTTCCAGACTCCCAGGGTTTGGAGTTGCGCGGTGGCCTGGCGGGACCAACCCTTGTTGGCCTGCGGATTGGCCGGGGCCGGATGCAGGATTTTGCCGGCCCGGATGCCCGAGCCGGCGGCAGCCAGCCGGGCGCGTTCTTCGGCGAAATTGCCCACCCCGATGATCCATCGCGGCCGGAGGATTTCCAGGACCCGGCGCAAATGGGCGTCGCAGATTCGGAACAGCGGCTCCGCCTCGGCGGCGGGCAGCTTGTCCGGCGTCCGGTTCTTGCCGCTTTCGCCTTCCATGAAAGCGAGCGGGCAATAGTTCACAACGAAATGGCGGGCGAAGAAGTTTTCCGGCGGCCCGAAGCGTTCCGCGAAACAGCCCCACAACCGCCGTCCGCTCACTTCGGAGCGTGGGCAGGCCAGGCCCCGGACCGGGCGGCGTGGATGTTCGCGGGCCGGGCGGCCGGTGGGCGCGTCAATCTTCATCCAATCGCGCACTGCGGCGACTTCGCCAAAGGGGACGCCGGTCTGGGCCATGCCGAACGGCCCCGGATTGATGCCGAGGAAAACGACCTCCTTGCCCGCGCCGCCGAAGCGCCGCAAGTATTGCTCGTGGGCGCTCCAGGCGTAGGCGAGCGGATTATAGACATGCGTCACCGGCGGGGCGAACCGCAGTTTCTCCGCCTGCGCCGACAGCGCCCTGGCGGCCTCGATCAATTGATTCTCCGCGGACATGGGGGGGTGGGGGAACTGGAGTGATGGAGTGATGGGTGGCTGGATTTGACCATGTCACCATTACTCCATCACGCCAACTTCCCGTTGGGTTCGCTCTGGGAATGGCCTTTCGAGTCATAAAATGAGCATTTTTTGGCTTAATTAACCTCATTGGGATCACTCCCGTTCGATGCCCAGCTTTTCCATCAGGTCGTAAAGCGTGGGCCGGCCGACGCCCAATTCGACGGCGGCGGCGGCGATTTTGCCCTTGTGCTTGCGCAAGGCATTTTGAACCAGTTCCTTTTCCAGATGCTCCCGGGCTTCTTTGAGTGTGGCGCCGCCGGCGACGGGCGTGGTGGGCGGCAATTCCAAGTCGCGCACGGTCACACGTTTTCCATCGGCCATGATGACGGCGCGGCGGATGCAATTTTCCAACTGTCGGACGTTGCCCGGCCAGGGGTTGCGGCTCAAGGCGCGCATGGCCTCCGGGTCGAACACCAAACCGGCCTTGCCGGACTTCTCGGAAAAGCGGTGCAGAAAGTACTGCGCCAGCAACCGGATGTCGTCGTCCCGCTCCCGCAACGGGGGCAGGGCAATTTTGACCACGGCGAGGCGGTAGAACAAATCCTCGCGGAAAGTGCCGTCCGCCAGCCCTTTTTTCAGATCGGCATTGGTGGCGGTGAGGATGCGGGCATCAATGGGGATGGACTGGCGTCCGCCGACGCGCTCGATGCACTGTTCCTGGAGGAAGCGGAGGAGTTTGACCTGAATGGGGAGGGGGATTTCGCCCACTTCATCGAGAAAGAGGGTGCCGCCGATGGCGGTTTCAAAGCGGCCTTTGCGCTGAACATGGGCGCCGGTGAAGGCGCCTTTTTCGTGTCCGAACAACTCGCTTTCCAGGAGGGTTTCCGGGATGGCGCTGCAGTTGATGGCAATGAAAGGCCCCTTCTTGCGGGCGCTGCACTGGTGGATGGCTTGGGCGGCCATTTCCTTGCCGGTGCCGCTCTCGCCCAACAAGAGCACGGGCGCGTCGGTCGTGGCCACTTTGCGGATGGTGTCAAACATGGAGCGCATGGCGGCGCTGGTGCCGAGCATGCCCTCGAAGGCGTCCGGGCGCTCCTCCTGCTGGATGTGGCGGATTTCGCGTTCCAGTTGGGCGACATGGAAAACGCGTTTGAGGAGGATTTTCAATTCTTCCATTTCGACCGGCTTGGCCATGAAATCGTAGGCGCCTCCCGCGATGGCGCGAAGGCCGATCCCCTTTTCGCCCTGGCCGGTGATGACGATGATTTTGGTGAGGCTCTCCAGGGCGGTCAATTCCGCCAGCGCCGCCAGCCCCTCTTCGGGGTCGGCGGGACGGGGCGGCAGGCCCAAGTCCAGCAGCACAACCAGGGGGCGGGCGGCGGGGTCCGCAAAGGCCTCCACCGCGCCGGCCCGGTCCCCGGCCAGGACAACATCGTAGTCGTTGGCCAGCGCCCATTTCATCTGGGTGCGTATCTCTTCGTCGTCGTCCACGATCAGTAATTTAGGATTCATCGGGTGTGTTTGTTAACCGGCAAGAGCACGCGGAAAGTGGTGCCGCGGTTCAGTTGGCTCTCGACCTCAACCCTGCCGCCGTGCGCCTCGACAATCATCTTGCTCTGGAACATGCCAATGCCAAAGCCTTCTTTCTTGGTGGTTTGAAAGGGCCGGAACAGGGAGCCGCGGAGGAACTCCGGGGCCATGCCGCAACCGTTGTCCGCCACGGTCAGCACCACCCAGCCTTCCGTCTGGCTGGTTTCCACCCGGATGCGGCCGTTGGGCGGAACAGCTTCGGCGGCGTTGAGGACGAGGTTGGTGACTACTTTGTGGATTTGTTCGGAGTCAAAACGGAATTTGGGGATGGGGCCGAGGCTGGCGGCCAATTGAAGAGTGGCGGCGCCGTTCCAACTGGCCAGGATTTTGGAAACCAGCTCATTGAGATCGGAGAGTTCCGGGTGAATTTGCAGATCGTGGCGCAGAACACTGAGGCGTCCGATCAAATTATTGATATGCTTGCCGGATTTGGCGATGCCGCGCAAGGCATCCTCGCGGAAGGCCGGGTTGTCAAAGTGGACGGGGAGGTTTTGGAGCATCAAGTTGAGCGTGGAGGCGGTGTTCTTCAAGTCATGCACGAAAAAGGCGGACATGGTTTGAAAGGCCTCCAGTTCCTTGGCCTGCAAGAGCTTCTGGGAGAGCTGGGAATTGAGCAGGCTGGCCGCAATCTGGTCGCCGACGCATTTGAGAAGGTCGTAATCCTGGAGCGAGAAGAGCACCCCGCCCACGCGGTCGCCCAGCAGCATCACGCCCAGGAGTTCGCCCGCCGCGATCATCGGAACGCAAACCCGGGCGCCGCCCTCCTCAAATTCCGAGGGATGGCAGCGGCGCAAGGTCGCCGCCCAATTCTCATTGGAGTACTCCACATCCACCGGTTCCAGACGATGCCGCATCGCCTTGATCAACCCGGCGGCCTCCTCGCGGCTGGGCCGCAATTTTTCCGCCATCGGCGCGGAGAGCGAGGTGGAAGCGGCCAGTTCCAGGTTTTCCCCCTTGTCGTCCATTAACCAGATGCTGATGGACAGGGCCTGAAAAAGGTCCGCCGCCAGCTTCACCGAGGCCTGGCACAGTTCTTTTTGCGTCACCCGGCTGGCGGTGCCTTCGGTGAAACGGCGCCAGACGGTCCGGTAATCATAAAGCGGCCTCTGCAAATAGCGGCTGACGAAGCGCCGGGTGTGGAGTTGCACCCGGTCGGACAGCAGCAGGATGGTCACCGCCACCAGTGCCAACAGGATCACAAACGCCCGCAACTCGAAGGAATTGGTCAACCCCAGCCATTGCACCACCTTGGCCAGCACACCGACGATGAGCAAATAAAAGCCGGCGACCAGGACGGTGACCGATTTGTGGAGGTCCTTATGGGAAGGATAAACGGCCACCTTCGACGACCCGCGGAAAAGTGAGCGCAACATCAACAGGCTGCCCAGCAGCAACGCCGCCGAATTGACTGTCCCGGCGGAACTCTGCGGCCCGGTTACGGATAGGATCCGGTCGTTCCCCAGAACTTGGGTTGGGAGGACCAGGGCTTGAGTGGCGGTATAAAACCGCACCGCGAACAAAAGACCCAGGCCAAGGACCATGAATTTGATCCGCCACCGCATCGTCCCAACCGCCGCCCAAAAGGTTCTTTCCAGTTGCGCCAGGACCGCGACCGCGCTCAAGAGGCAAATCACATACAAGGCCCAGCCGCCGTAGTTTAACTTGAACAGCCATTGACCTGGTTCGCCAGGAAAAACCCGCGCGTCCACAAGCCGGCCCCGCCAGCAGACCTCCAGAATTATCGGGACGATGAACGCCGCTCCCACGGCCATCCGCCATTTGCGCAGAAAGTCCCGATAATTTCCCCGCGCGTAACTTAAACTGAAAAAAAGCCACGTTCCCGGCGTCAGCGACATGGCCAGCAACGCCCAATTCTCCCAACGGCCCGCCGCCGCCGGGACTACAGCCTGTGTCATCAATCCGGAAAAAACACTTTCACCGCACAGCAAGGCCATGCCGGCCACAAAGAACCAGACGGCCTTGGAGCGCCGCTCGCGGAAGGCGGCGATCAACGCTATCGCGCCTCCAAAAAAGGCGCTGGCAAAGTCCAAAACAACAGCACTCATTGGTTTGTTGGATCCTCCCCAGGCATCGGAATGAACAGGTTTATTGCGTGACTGAAAGTAAACCCGAAATCCGGGACCCGCAACGGAAAAGAGGCACGGAATCAAGGCGCGGATTGCAAAGCGGGTCCATTTTGCGCGGGCTGGGGAGGGCAGGAAGGGTGCTCCGCTCCCATTCCGGCGCGATCCCACCGCGCTTCCAACCGTTTTGGGGCAGGGCATTGGCGCCGAAGGCGGAAAGCGAATTGACCGGAGAAAACAAAAAAGGCAGGGCGATTAAGCCCTGCCTCTGCGAAAACCTTTAACAGATTATGTTGTTAGCACGCCAACTTGCGACGCAAAACCTGCAGACCAACCAATGCGCTGCCCAAGAGAGCCAACGTCAGGCCGCCATCAGGAACGGATCCGGTTGACGCTGAAAAACTGAAGGAATCACCACTACCAGCAGGATTCTGCGCTGAGAACGACCAAGTGCCTGCAGTAGTAGAGAACCCATTTCCGCTGATTGTGCCTGTCCCGTCAACAAGAACGCCACCACCACCTTGAGAAAAAATGGCAGAGGAGGTCAAACTAAACGTGAAGCCACCCACACTCCAAAAATTGGCCACTGCCCCTGAATTGAATGTCCAGGGAGCAACAATAGTCACGGCACTGCCGTCACCAACGCTAAGGAAGCTGCCAGAGTCTGAAGTAACCGTAACTGCAGTTGGGTTACCCCATGCTGTCACCGAGGAGGCAGTGTTCGCGTTACCTGTGTTAAGTGTTGCTGACCCACCCATTGCGATCGTACCGACGACAGGATTCGCTTGTGCTTGGGGGACTAAAGCGGTCGCGGCAAATGCGACGCCCGCCAATATTGCCATGTATTTCATATTTTTCATAACTTTGTAGGTTTTCACTGATTCGTTCAATTTTTGCTCAATTGTTCTTTCTGAACAGATGTGAACTAACGCAAGCCGCGTGCCAAGTTTCCCATCCTCCGCCATTTCAACAGCCATTCAATGCGCAAGTCATTGGTAATAAACATCTTATGAACGGAATAATTTTGAATTCCAATTTGGCTGGAGGCCGGTGGAAAAGCCAGAACAGTAATGATTTCCGACAGAAAAACCGGGTTTGACCTCGAAATCCTCTGTAAGTGCTTTGAATTGAACGGGTTGCGACATTCTTTGGATTTCTGTAAGGTTTTCCGACGATTTCGGGGGTGTTTGGCACTTTGGAACCACGTCAGAACCAGGTGAATTTCTCCGGGACAACAATGATGTCGTAGGGCTTGAGCGTGAACGGTTCGCCCTGCCAGGCGATGCCGTCAAGGATGTCCTTGAGGTTGAACACCCTGTACATGTTGTGCGCGTCGGCGTCGGTTCGGATCACTTTGACCTCTTTCAAGTTCGACTTTTGGGGATCAATGCCCGCCTCGATGACCGCCTGGAGGACCGACAAAGGCCGGTCTGAGATGAGCTTGCCGGGCTTGAGGACGGTTCCGGTGACATAGACGATAAAGGCGGAGCTTTGGACGGCGACGGTGACGTCCTTGACCTTAAGCTGTGGGCCCGCGTTCGTCAAGATGACATCGCGCGCGTCGGCCGGGGAGAGGCCGGAGACTTTGACATCGCCGACGTTGAGAATGGTGATTTTGCCATCGGCCCGAATGGCTTGGACGGAATCCATTTCCGGCGCGCCCGGGAATTTGATCTGCAAGACATCCCCTTCGTGCAATGCGATGGAGTTGGTCACGCTGGTGTCGTCGGCTATTTGAAGGATTGGCGGAAGCGGCGGTGTTTCGCATCCGGCCATGGCGATGCAAAGGGCGGCCCCGAGGGCGGCGGCGGCGGCCAGGCTGGAGAGACGACAGGGCAAGGCCCCGGAGTGGAGGCCGTGGTTCGATGAGAAGCTGGCAATTAAGTTCTTTGACATTTTTTCTCCTAACGGCGCCGCTGGGGCGCTCATTGATTGTTGGATTGATTTAGACGATAAACGGTTTGCGGTCAAGATAACTTTATTGGCGGGGTGGACGGGTTAAAAGCAGCACACCTCAAGTCCCGAAGGGACGGCTGATTCAACCCCAAAAGTATGGCAGGACACGCGTGATATTCAGCCGTCCCTTCGGGACTTGTGCCATCCAAATCCGTCCCCCGGCGTTGAAACGCCGGGCTATTATCAGAATGTCCCTTCGGGACAAAGCCCCCCGAAGCCGCCCGAGGCTTGCCAGCCCCCACTCTCACCTCGTCCGCCCTTATTGGTCACTGAAGATGAAATATCCGGGTTAGGACTACTTCAATAGTCCTAGAACCTCTTTTGCCTGGGCGTCCAGGCCGGCGGGGAGCTTCAACTCCACGGCATGTTGCAGCGCCTTTTTGGCATCGGCGGGCTGCTTGAGCGCGTAGTAGTCCATGCCCTGATACCAAAACAGTTCGGCGTCGTCCTTTTTGCTGCGGGCGCTCTGGGTCAGCGATTGGAGGGATTGCGCGTAGTTCTTGCGCCGGTACTCCACCAGACCGACGGCTTTGGCCAGGTCCGCGTCGTCCGGGAACGCCGCGGCGGCTTTCTTGGCATTGTCGTATGCCTGGGTGTCGTTGTTGCCATCGCGCGCATAGAGGATGGCCAACTGGCGGGCGGCCGGGGCAAAGAGAGGATAGGCGGCAAGGACTTTTTCGTAGGTCTGTTCGGCCTCCTTTCCCTTGCCTTGTTGCTCCTGAATCAGGCCCTCGTCCATCAAGGCCGGCGCGTAGTTGGCGTCCGCCCGCAAGACTTGCTGGACGCGGGCCGCGTCCGGGGCTTGGGGCGGATTGGCGTAGGCGGCCGTCATCTCGATGAACTGTTTGGCGTCGTTGAGCTTGTCGAAAGGGGCGGCGGTTTGGACCGCGCTTTGCATGGAGGCGCGTGCTTCGGCGGTTTTGCCCACGCTGAAGTAAGCCCAGGCCAGATCGTGCAGCAGGTCCGGCTGCGATGGCAGCAGGCGGTCGGCGTCTTGCAGCAGGTTGAGGGCATAAGGGAAGTCGCGGGTCTGAAAGATCATCCGGCCCAAAGTTTCGGTGATGACCGGATCCCCCGGGGCGAGGGTATGGGCGGTCTTGGCCAAGTCCAGAGCTTTTTGGGGCTGATTGAGTTTGGTGGACTCCAGGATTGCCAGCCTGAAGGTGGCGCGCGCATTTTGGGGGCTTTGCTGGATCAATTTCTCATAAATCGCCCCGGCCTTTTCAAATTCACCGTCACGCTCCAGAATGCCAGCCAGGCGGCTCGAGGCCGCCGAGTCGGCCGGATTCTTCCCGATTTGCTTTTCCAAGTCCGCCCGGTCGGCGGCTGTGGCGGTTTTGGGGTCGAGATCCAGGGTTTTCAGGCAACGGAGGGCTTCGTTGGTCGCTTCAAAATCGTTCTTTGAAAGGGCAAATTTCAAACTTAGGCGGGCAGATTCTTCCTCCCCAAGCATGTAGTGGGCCATGCCCAGGTGATAATTGACTTCCCCTTCGGCGGGCTGCTTTTCCTGGCTTTCCCGCAACAGCGGCAGGGCGCGCGGATAATCGCCTCTTTTGTAAAGAATCCAACCCAGGGTGTCGGCCATGTGCGGTTCCTGGGGATAAAGTCTTCTTCCTTTCTCGGCCAATTCGTAGGCTTGGTCGAGTTTGTTCAAGTGCTCGGCATAGAGACCGGCCAGATTATTCATCGCGACAAAGGATTGCGGCTCGATGGCGAGAAGCTTTTCGTAAGCCTGGCAGGCCTGGTCATATTCTTTCAATTGTTCGTGGATCATGCCGATCTGCAACAAGGCGGCGGCGCTGTTGGTCAGAGCGAGGAGGGCGTTGAGTTTGTCCAAGGCTTGCTTCTGTTGGTTCTGGCTGACGTACAGACTGGCCAGGATGATGTAGGAGTCCGGCAGTTTGGGATCCAGCGCGATGGCCTTTTCCAAGTCGGCTTGAGCTTGCGCGTTCTCTTTTTGCTGCATGTGGATCTTGGCATCGAGAAGCCAGGGCACGGGGGCTTTGGGGTCCTTGTCAATATAGGCTTTCACGCGTTCCGAAGCGGGCGCGAAGCGGGATTGGACGAGGTCCAAATCCACCAGCGCCTCCAGGGGGGGAAGGAACTCAGGATTGGCAGCCAGGGATTTCTCGAAGGCGGCTCGAGCTTCCGCCAGATTGTTCTCGCCCGCCCAGGCTCGTCCTTCGAGGAAGGGAATTTGCGCCTCCTTCGGATACGAGACCTCCATGCCGCGATAGATGGCGATGGCTTGGTTGGGGGCATTTTGGAGCAGGTAGGACTTGGCGAGCATCAAGTTGGCTGAAACGTGCCAAAAGGCGGCAAGCAGTTCCGGACTCATGCGCAGGGATGACTGGGCGATGATCGCGGCGGCGATCTGGGAGAGATTGGTCTGTTTGAGCAACGGGGTGAGTATGGAGATGGCGGCAGCCGAGTTGCCCTGCGCCATATTCAGGTCAGCGAGCTCGAGTTTGGCGGGAACATAATTGCTGTCCAGTTCGAGGGCGCGGCTGAAGCAGGAGAGGGCTTTTGGCCTGTCGCCGTTGAGCAGACAAGCCTGGGCGAACTCGTATTGGTCCTGGGCGCGATTGCTGGTTGGATACAGCTTGAAGAGGCGGGTGAAGTCGTCCACCGCCTGTTTTCCGTCTTTCTTTTCCAGACTCACATCTGCCTTGAGCAGGAGGGCGTCGTAATTGCCGGGTTCATGAGCCAGGACCTGGGAAATGAAAGAACCGCATTCATCGAATTTGCGTTCCGCATAGGACGACCTCATCAAGAAAACCAAGGCCGGCAGGTATTCGGGCGCCTGACGGCTCAACTCCATCATGCCCGCCACGGCCTCGTTGGTGGCTCCAATGCCGTACTGGAATTCAGCACACAATCTAGCATACAGGAGATGCGCCGGGGAGCGAAGCGGGGCCAGTTGAACCGCCGTTTTAAGGGCATCCTCCGCCCCTTTGTTGTCGTGGTGTTCCACGGACAACCTGGCCAAGGCGACGCAGACCAGGCTCGACTTGGGGTCGAGCTTCCTGGCGGCGTTCAATTCGGTCTCAGCGTCAATCAGGTTGGTTTCCTTCAAATCAACCAAGCCGAGGGCCAGATGATAACTGCCGCGGTCCTGGTCTTGCTTCTGAAGTTGCTCGATATAGTGGCGGGTGCGCTCGGCATCCCCGGTGTCTCTGTTCGTGATCGAATCGCACAGAGCCACCAGGGCCTTTTCATTGCCCGGCTGGAGCTTGAGGGCGAGCCGGGCGGCGTCTTTTGCTTCCACTTTGCGGCCGGCCGCCGCCCAGAGATTGGCCAGCTCAATCTGGACCTGGGCATTGTCCGGTTCGGCCTTGGCGGCATTGGTCAGGGCCCACTGCGCCATGCCCGGCCGGCCTTCCGCGGCATAGACGAGGCCCAGCCCGGCAAAAGCTCTTGGATTGCGCGGAAAAACCATCATGACGGCGTTGCTGTAAGCCACTTCCGCCTTGCCGTATTCCCCGGCTTGAAAGAACCGGTCGGCGCGGTCAACGGCGCGGTTGGTGCGGGCCGCTTTGGTGCAGCCCCCGCTCGCGGCGGCAGCCAGGCCTAGGGCCAGGATCGTGTGGATGGATCGTGATAAGTTCATGACGCTTGACTTTCTGTTAAACTTTGTCCCGGGGTTTGACACCGTTTTGGCTTTCTAATTCAAATTTGCGCAACCAGATCAGAATGAAGAAGAAAGGGATGAGCGACAGCACGAAAAAGAACGGCCCGCCGTGGTGGTGGATCCAAGAGTCAATCATGCGGTGGTTGACATGCACACAAAGCTCACCGATGACAAAGACGCGGAGGCCGTTTCTGAGGATGGCCAGAGGGATGACAAACAAGGCCAGGAAGACGCGGCGCCAGTGCGAGCTCAGGAAGAGATTCCCGGCCAGCAGGCTGGTGATGAGCAGGACCTGGCTGGAATGGATGCCGCTGCACTCCGGCGCCACCGTCAGGCTAAAATCCGTCGGCAGATGCAGGTTCAACCCGTCCTGGCTGCAGGGGGTTGCGGCCAGAATGAAGAAGCCGTGGGCGGCCGCGGCCGAAGTGTATTGGAAGAAGGTCTCAAGCGCGTCGTTGACAATCGCCGGATAAGGAACCATGAAAAGCAACATGGCCAGGGGGAAGGCAATCGCCGACATTGTGGCGGCGCCCAGAGTGGCAAAACCCGCGGCCAGCAGCAACAGCAAGAACGCCAGCATCATCACACACAGCTCATCTTGCTCAACCGGAATCCATCCCTCATGCAGAGCCAGGAAATAGACAGCCAGGATCGCCCCGCCCGCCGCCGCCGCCGCCGCCGCCGCTCCCCAACTCGGGCGGACATCCGCGCCCAACCCGGCGCGGCGGAGCCAGATCAGATAGCCGGTTATCAGGGGCATCAAAGGCATGTAGGAGTAAAACTTGCTATCCATGGCGAATCCCATCCAATTGCAAAGCGGGCTGATGAAACAAAGCACCAGAACGGCCGTCAGCGCCGCCGGGGTGGCGAGTTGCCGCCACCCAAGTGTCCGCGTTGCCGGCGGCGCCCCGGGCGCTGAAGCTGCTTTTTCAGCGTCGTCCGCCGAAACAAGATTGCCGGTATTGTGCATGCCGTGGCTCCTTTTCAGCCCAATCGTTTGTGTTCTGTTCCTGCGCGTGTGCTCATAAGAACCCTCATTCCTCCAATAAATTTGCGGCCTCCTAGTAATGCCACCCCACTTCAAATCCAACCTGGGTGGTGGTCAGGGCAAAAGGCGTCAAACTGGACGAGGTGTCGCCGAAAGAATAAAAGACGGAAACGGAGCCGCGCTGCCGAAAAGTGCTGCCCACGCTCACCCGGATGAACCGGCTCACGTCCGTGCGGTTTTGCTGGAGGTTGGCGGCCAGCAGGGGCGCGCCGGCCGGCTGGTTGTTGAGGAACGCGCCCTGCGTGGCAAACCCGACAAAAGGCGTGGTGGAGTAGCCGCCGGAGACATCGAAGTTGAAATATTGAAGAAACCGCTGGCGGAAAGTGGCGCTGACCATCGTGGTTTCGGTCACCTCGTCCTGGTAGAACGAAGGGCTGACCGTGCGGGAGGCGATGAGCGACGCGCTGGTATTCTGGAAGGGCTGATAGTTGATCGCCGCGGAAAAAGTCGGATCCAACAATTGCGACCCCATCATCTGGCTGAGTTCCATCCCGGCGCTCCCTGTTACGGAGAGCTTTCCCAATACTTGCCAACTTAATGTGCCCTGAAGCTGTTCAAATTCCATATCCCCGCCCGGCGAGATCGAATCGTACCCGGCGGAGGCATTGATGCCGGCCACAAGCCGGTAATCTGTCTGATAATACAAGCCGCTGGACAGCACCCACGAATCCAGCCCCTGGGAGTTGTTGTTGGTGGAACCGGAAATCTGCGAGCTGGAGGTGATGGTCTGATCCAGGCTGAATTGAGCGGAAAGGCGGCTTCCCATCTCGCGGCTGGCCGTCAACATGGTCATGTAACCCGACGTCTCCGTCTGCGCCTCTGTCTCGGCCAGCGGGCTGTCGGAATAGATGTAAGCCTGGGACAAACCGAAGCCCCAGTCCTCATACTGCGCTTTCCCGTTCAACCTCACACTCTGGTCGGTTTCATCCGAGAATTGACGGCTGGAATAGAAATGCATACTCGCGTCGTAATCCAGCGTCCAATGCGCGCCCAAATTCACTTGAAAGCCGGGGGAAATGGTCTGCACGACAGTGGTGACATGATTGGTCGGCGTGGCCGGAATGCCGTCGCCATATATCAACTGATATTCCAAATGCGGGTGGAGGTCCGCTACTCCCCATTGCATCAGGCCGAGCGTTTGCGGAATGGCTTCCGCAAACTGGGGAACGCCGCCGGTTTGGTAGCCGGGGAGCGACGGCGCGTAAGTGGATTTGTCGAAATTGGCGGACGACGGCGCCAGGACTCCCTGGGCCAGGGCGCCGGTCGCGCCCGCCAGGATGCCGAGCAGCAGAAGGCCGCGCCCCGGAATCGGGCCGCCAGCGCGGCAATGCGCGGGAGCCGCCCCGCGGCGCCAAAGAAATGGAATCGCTTTGTGCAAATCGCAGCCGGTTTTCAGTATTCCAACATCCGGGCCGAGCATAGCCCCTTCCCAAAGAGAATGTAAAGAGCCGATTAGGCCGCTTTCCTCTTCACCCTTTTCACCCAATCCTGGTTGCCCAGGTACCATTGGATGGTTTCCCGGATGCCGCTCTCGAACGTGTGCGCCGGCTTCCAGCCCAGTTCCTTTTCAATCTTCCCCGCGTCAATGGCGTAACGGCGGTCGTGGCCGGGACGATCTTTTACATAAGTAATCAACCGCCGGCCATGCCCGCCCAATTCCGGCGCCATCGCGTCCATCAGGTCGCAGATCAGTTCCACAATGCGGAGGTTGGACCATTCGTTGTGCCCGCCGATGTTGTAAGTCTCCCCGTCGCGCCCGCGCGTGAGCACCTGCCAGAGCGCCTCGGCGTGATCGCCCACATAAAGCCAGTCCCGCACGTTCAGCCCGTCGCCATAGACGGGAATGGGTTGCCGGCGGCAAATCGCCTCGATGACAACCGGTATCAGCTTTTCAGGAAACTGGTACGGGCCGTAATTGTTCGAGCAATTGGTCGTCACCACCGGCAGGCCGTAAGTGTGGTGATAGGCCCGCACCAGCAGGTCGCTGGACGCCTTGCTTGCCGAATAGGGCGAGTTGGGCGCGTAAGGCGTGGATTCCGTAAAACAGCCCGTCGCCCCCAGGCTCCCATAAACTTCATCGGTCGAAACATGGTGGAAGCGGCAGTCCGATTGCGGATTGCGGATTGCGGATTGCGGATTGGCGGGAGCAGTCAGTGAGGCTGGAGTCAGTGAGCCGGGGGGTTCTGAATATCCACTCGCTGATTCACTGATTCGCTCATTCACAACTGCCTTTTCGGATTGCGGATTGCGGATTGCGGATTGCGGATTGAGCCAAAAGGCGCGGCACGCTTCCAGGAGGTTGAACGTGCCCACGACGTTGGTTTGAATGAAATCGCCGGGGCCGGTGATCGAACGGTCAACGTGCGATTCGGCGGCCAGATGCAGAACATGGGTGATCCGGTGCTTCTCCACCAGCGCCAGAACGGCCGCCTTGTCGCGCAGATCGGTTTTTTCAAAAACATATTTCGGATGCCGCGCGACGCGCTCCAAATTCTCCAAATGCCCGGCGTACGTCAGGCAATCCAGGTTGACCAGCCGCCGGACCTCGGCCCGGTCAATGATATGATGGATCAGGTTCGACCCGATAAATCCCGCGCCGCCTGTGACTAATAAGTTCATTTCAAAGTCGAAAAAACATGTTTTTTGGCTTAATTAACCTTAATTAACCTTAATTAGCCTTAATTAGCCTTAATTTTCGGCCTTGGATTAAGCCAAGCGCCAATGGTGAATTAAGGCCAGAGAATAGCGAAAAGCCTTGATTCCCGTGGGACATTTTGTCTCTTTTCCAAGAGCAAAGCGACTGTGCTTGAATTGCCGATTGGGACAAAATGGCACACCTGCGAGTCTTCCAATTCTCAAATTCAGCCTTCGATTCAAGCCCGCGCATCCCTGTTGGCATTGCCATTTTCACTATGTCAGGTTAGCATACTAAATTAAACTGTCAACAGCCAAATGCGGAACAGTTGAATCTTGAATTGGGGAATTGACGAAAAGGCATTTCCGCATAAAATTGACCCGGTATGACGAGAGATAAAATCCAGACGGTTATTGACGAAGGCATTCCTTTTCTAATTAGAATGGCGGACGGAGAAAAGTATGAAGTTGCCGACCGCTATCGGGTTGCGCTTGGCAGAACCACCGTCATCGTCGTGGGCAAAGACGACATGCCGCACGTCCTTCCGCTGTTGACCATGACCGGCATCAGCTATTTGAAGCCGGCGAAGAACGGACCCCGGTAAGGACTGACGCAGGCCGGTTTCTTGTTGCAGCCAAGTGGCTTTTCAATTTTTCACATCCTCAGGATCAAGCTTCCTAATAGTCATGCAAAGGCGGCCCATTGGCGGTCTGGTTCCGCTTCGGATGCCGCAGGACGATCACCGGACCATGATCCGTCACCTGTGACCGTGATCCGTCCACGGCGTCCCAATGTTGGAGCAACACCGAATAGCCCGGCCAACTGGCTGGCAGGTAAAAGGTGAAGTTGTATTCCGCATTGTGGCAGATGACTGGGAGGCCGGATGGAGCGTTGGGAGCATTCAAGCACCGACAGCCGACGGCCAGCAAGGCCGCGATGATTGACGCGTATAAGAGACGTTGCATAAGCTCGTCCTTGTGTCCAAACCGGCCTGACACCGGACTCCGGCCCGGCCAGCAGCATAATTAAGTGCGCCAATCCACTCTTTGCAAATGGGGTTGGCCTTTGCGCCAGAAGCGCACGCCCTCGCCGCCGACTCGCGCCACAACGCCCATGCGTTTGGTTTGTGTGTCAGATTCTGAAATGAAGGCGCCATTTACGCACCAACTGGCGCTGGCTGGCGGGAAGGTTTTCGTCTATCACCCGCATGGAAGCCGTGGAAGGGTTCGCCCTTTCTGATCAAGTGAGAAATCGCGATCGTCTCGGCAATGGCGGGACCGGCGACTCGTCCATCCCATTCCGCCGCGATTTCATCCAATGTCATGCCTCTTTCAATTTGTTCCAGGACAATTCAAGCCATGATGCGCGTCCCTTTGTAGGTCGGTTGGCCGTGACAAATCTTCGGATCGGCCACGATGTGCCGGCCTAATTCGACGCGCTGGACTTTGCCATTGTCTTTCATTCTAACTGTCAAATCTTGTCTTAAATCGAGCGGGATTGCAAGCGGCGGCGCAGTGTCATTCCTTTCAATGGGAGGGATGGGAGGAATGGGAAGAATGGGAATTATTCCGGCTGGCGAGGCGGGCGCGGGTCATGCGCTCGCGCAGGCCGCCGTCTTTCAGAAAATCCTGTTCCAGGCGGCGAAGCTGCTGGTCAATCAGATAATTGGTCTGATGAATCAGGCATAGGGCAATGTTGGCGACGACTTCGGGCGGGCGGGTTTCCACGAACTTGCGGTAAAGCTCGTAAGTTTGCGGCGTTTTGCGTCCGAGCCGGCGGACATACTGCGCCTCCTTGGAATCCTTGTCCCACATTTTCAGGTCGCGGGCGCGGAGAAAGTCTTTGTAGTCATCAAGTAATTCTTCGAGGCTGGCGCGGCTTACGCTGGTGAGCTTGAGTTCGGTCTCCTTGGATGTGATCGCAGCCTTGCTGCCTTCGAGGATGTTCTTCTTGCCGGAGCGGGCGGACTGGATCATCTGGTCCACCGTGCGGTCGCCGCGGGCGAGATGCTTGTGTGCGAAGCGAAAAGTGATGTCAAAGACAACCTCGGCTTTTTGGAAGGAGAGGAGAGTCTGGTAATCGCCGCGCGGGGGAATGATGGGATGGGGATCATGGGAGGGATGGGAGGAATGGGAATTATGGGAAGCATGGGAGGAATGGGATGGATTGTTCCCATTGCTCATATTATTCGCATTAGTCCCATCATTACTATTCTTCGCATTATTCCCATCATTCCTATTCTTCGCATTATTCCCATCGCTGTTCATCGCAAGAAGGCAAGTCATAGTTTCACCCAGGTTTGCAGCGCATGTTCCAGGGCTTCCTCCACGGGGCGGAGTTTCACGCCGGCGGCCAGGAGTTTGGAGACATCCAACACGCAGTTGGAGCGCGGGGTCTTGGCGGCCAGACGGTAGAATTCGTCATCGTTGGCCCAGAACTCGAAGGGACGGGCCGGCTTGAGGATGCGCTGGATCAGCGCCACAACCTGGCGGGTGGAGATGAATCCGGGATTGGTCATGTTGTAGGTTCCGAATGGGGCGCGCTTCTGCCAGAGGTCCAGACACGCCGCGACAAAATCCCCGCGATGCGACAGGGAATTGATGTTGTCATAGACCTTCGGATAATTTTGCACCTTGCTCAGGTAATTGCGCGGATTGTCAAACTGGTCAAACGGGATGCGCAACCGCCAGACATAGCAGCGGTCCGCATGGGCGAGAGCCTCCTCCGCCAGCGCCTTGGTCCCGCTGTAAAAGCTGCACGGAGGCCGGCGAAAAGTGAAATTCGGCTCGTCGTCCTCCGCGAAGCCGCCGATGGCCCCGGGATTTTGGCGGAACAACGCCTGGCAGTCCGCCGTGGTCAGGTCCTTTTCCACCCGGCCCCCGATTTTGGCCCCGGCGTAAATGCAGCCGGAGGAAACATGGCCGAGGGGAACGCCCAGCGCGGCGCAGGCGTGGGCGGCCATTGCGGGAAAAAGCGTGTTTCCCTGCAATGTGTCCGCCCGGTTAACTTCGCACGCATCCACGTTCGGCTTGCCGGTGTAACCGGCCGCGTTGATGAGAAAATCCGGCCGCCCGCGGCGCAACAGCTCTGTCAACACGTCAAACCGGGTGTAGTCGCTCCGGCTGCGCGAGGGGGCCTCAAAAGGGATGGCGCGCGCAGCCAGTTCCCGCGCAAAAGCCTGGCCGATGTAACCGGTGCCGCCCAATAAAAGAATCTTGCTCATGGTTGTCAGTGACTTTTTAGGTAGGGACGCCTCGCCGAGGCGTCCAGGGGTGATCCGTTGCGCCGATGGAGGCGGCGCGGACGCCTCGGCGAGGCGTCCGTACCTGAATAGTTACGATTGTCCTTCCGCCAATACGCGGCGAAGATAGTCGCGGTATTCGCAGTTGGGCATTTGGGTGGCCAGCGTTTCAAACTGCGCGCGGTTGATGAATCCGCGCCGGTACGCCGCCTCCTCCGGGCAGCCGATTTTGATCCCCTGCCTTTTCTCGATGGTCTGCACGTAGGCGGAGGCTTCGTGCAGACTGCTGCTGGTGCCGGCATCCAGCCAGGCAAACCCGCGGCTCAAGTGGCGCACGCGCAACCGGCCGCGCCGCAGATACTCCATGTTGACCTCCGTGATCTCCAATTCGCCCCGCGCCGACGGACGCAGTTGGCGCGCAATTTCCAGAACCGTGTTGTCGTAAAGATACAGTCCGGGCACGGCGTAATTGCCGCGGGGCGACTTGGGTTTTTCCTCAATCGAAATCGCGCGGCCGTCGCGGTCGAACTCCACCACGCCGTACCGTTCCGGGTCTGTCACCCGGTAGCCGAAAATGCATGCGCCCCCGTCAAACTGCTCGAAGGCGGCCTTGAAACTGTCCGCCCCGTAAAAAATGTTGTCGCCCAAAATGAGCGCCGCCGGGTCGGCGCCAACGAACGTGGCGGCGATGACAAAGGCCTGGGCAATGCCGCCCGGTTTGGGCTGCTCGCGATAATCCAGGCTCAGGCCCCATTTCCGGCCGTCGCCCAGGAGTTCCCGGAAGCGCGGCAGGTCGCGCGGAGTGGAGATGAGGCAAATCTCGCGCACGCCGTTTTCAATCAAAGTGGTCAGCGGATAATAGACCATCGGTTTGTCGAAGACGGGCTGCAACTGTTTGCTCGCGACCAGCGTGAGCGGATACAGCCGCGAACCCGCCCCGCCTGCGAGGATAATTCCTTTCATAAGATGGTGGGAGGATTATGGGCGCTTGGGGGCGATGGCGGAGTGGGTCTTGGCGGCGCTTGCGCCAGGCGCGCGGCGGCGCGCGCTTTGTGCAGGGTGTCCTGCAAGGCCTCCTCCAGGTTCCGCATTTTGACGCCTGTGGCCAGGAGTTTGGAAACGTCCAGAATACAATGGGAGCGCGGCGCTTTGCCGCCCGCCCGCGCCAGATCCTCCTGGTTGGTCTGGAAATCCACCAGGCGCGGCGGCTGGCCGGCCCGGCGCATCAATTCGGCCAGATGGCGGGTGGTGGCCGCGCCGGGATTGGTCACGTTGTAAATGCCGAACGGCGCGCCGATTTTCCAGAGGTCCAGACAGGCCCGCACGCAATCTTCCGTGTGGGACAGGGAATCCATGGCGTCGTCGGGATGGGCTTCCTGTTGGAGCTGCCAAAGGAAGTTCCGCGGGTCTTCCCGCTCACTGAAGGCCAGCCTGGGCCGCCAGATATAACTCTGGCCGATGTCCCGGATCGCCTCCTCCGCCAGCGCCTTGGTGCCGCTGTAAAAACTGCATGGGGGTTGCCGGAAACAGAAGTTCGGCGGGTCCATCTCGGTGAACCCGGAGAATGCCTGCGGCTGTTTCTCGAACTTCTCCCGCGCGCCGGGACGGCTCAGGTCCCGCTCGACGCGCGTGCCGCCCTCCTCGGTGATCTTCGCGCCGGTGTAAATGGAACCGGTGGACAGATGGCCCCACGGCGTCTTGGTCATCAAGCAGACCCGGGCGATCATTTGCGGGAGCAGCGCGTTGGCCAGCATGGCCTGTTCCCGCGCCGCTTCCAATCCATCCTCCTCCGGCCGGCAGGAAAAGCCGGAGGCGTTGATCAGGAACACCGGCTTCATTTTGCGCAGGTAATCAAACAGGTAGTCGAACCGCGTGTAATCGAACGCCCGGCGCGTGAGCGGGATAAAGGACTGGCCGCGCCGCCGGAGTTCGGCGGCGAAAGCCCTGCCAAAATAGCCGCTGGAGCCGAGCAGGACGATCATGCGGTGTTCCTTGGAAAAGGCTAAAGGCTAAATGCTGAAGCTGGAACCGGGCAGGAGGATCACTCGCACTTCTATGGCTTCAATGGCCGGCTCACGCCTTGAACACCTGATTTGGTTTGGTGGCAATTCCCGCCATGGCGTTGCGGGAGTCAACAATACAACCGGCCCATTGGGCCAATTGGCGGTAGTCCACCGCGTTGTGCTTGGTGGCTATGAGCACCAGATCGAACGACCGAACGGTTTTTTCGCTCCACGCCACGGACTTTTCCCCGGCCCATTGCGGATGCTCGCGCGTGAGTTTGATGACCGGCACGTAGGGATCGTAATAGGAGACTGCCGCGCCCCGCTCCTTGAGCAGGGTCATCAGGACGTAGCTGGGCGATTCGCGGTCGTCGTCCACATCGGCCTTGTAAGCCAGGCCGAGGACGAGGACCTTGGAGCCGTTGAGCGATTTCTTGCGCGCGTTCAGGGCGGAGATGACCTGATGGACGACGTATTGGGGCATGGCGGTGTTGATCTCGCCGGCCAATTCGATGAAGCGGGTGTGTTCGCCGTACTCGCGCGCCTTCCATGTCAAGTAGAACGGGTCTATGGGGATGCAGTGGCCGCCCAGGCCCGGCCCCGGGTAAAAGGCCATGAAACCGAAGGGCTTGGTTTTGGCAGCGTTGATCACCTCCCAGACATCAATGCCCATGGCGGTATAGACAACCTTGAGTTCGTTGACCAGGGCGATGTTGACGCCGCGGAAAATGTTCTCCGTCAGCTTGGCCGCCTCGGCCGCGCGGCAGGAGGAGACCGGGACGAGGGTCTTGATGGCCAGGCCATAGACCTCCTTGGCCCGTTCCAGGCAGGCGGGCGTGAAGCCGCCGATGACTTTGGGAATCAGCGCCACTTTGCTGTCCGGGTTGCCCGGGTCTTCCCGTTCCGGCGAGAAGGCCAGATGGAAGTCCGTCCCGGCCTTCAGGCCGGAGCCGCTTTCCAGCACCGCGCGCAGGTCTTCGTCGGTGGTGCCGGGATAGGTGGTGGATTCCAGCACGACGAGGATTCCCTTCTTGAGATGCGGCGCGATGCTGCGCCCGGTGTTGAGGATGAACGAAATGTCCGGCTCCCGGTTCTTGTTCAGCGGCGTGGGCACGCAGATGATGACCGCGTCCATCTTCCTGATCTGGCGAAAATCAGTCGAGGCGGAGAAATGGCCGGACTTGACCAGCCCGGCAATGGCGGCCGATTCAATGTGTTTGATGTAGCTGCGCCCCTGCGCGATGGCGTCCACCTTGGCGCGATCCACGTCCAGCCCAAGAACGCTCGCGCCGGAGCGGGCGAATTGGAGGGAGAGGGGGAGACCGACGTAACCTAAACCGACAATGGCAATTCTCATATATCTATTTTGTTATTTGATTTCAAAGGTGCAAGGAGTTTTGTCAAATAAAGTTCACTTGCCCCGGGGAGGGCGGGTTTTGGTTTTTGATGCCGGAGCGCCCGCGGTATTGGCCACGTACCACTCCAAAGCCTCGTCCAGTCCCTGCTCGAATCCATAGTCAGGCCGGTAACCCAGCAGTCGGCGGGCTTTGCTGATGTCCGCGAGAGTGTGGCGCACGTCCCCCGCGCGGAAATCCCGGTAGACCGGCTTGAAATTCTCAAGGTGCGGGCAGCGCGGGAGCAGCCGCTCCCGCAGCAGGCGCAACAATTCATTCAGGCTGGTGCGCTCGCCCACCGCGACATTATAGGTTTGGTTGACCGCGTCCGGACGAGTCGTGGTGGCCGCCTTCAGGTTGGCCTGCACCACATTGGCAATATAGCAGAAATCGCGGCTCGTTTTCCCGTCACCGTTGACGAGCACAGGCTCGTTGCGGATCATGGCGGCAATCCATTTGGGAATCACCGCCGCGTAAGCTGCGTCCGGGTCCTGCCGCGGGCCGAACACATTGAAATAACGCAGGCCGATGGTTTCCATCCGGTAGCACCGCGCGAAGACGTCCGCGTAGATTTCATTCATCGCCTTGGTTGCGGCATAAGGGGAGAGCGGGTGGCCGGTGCGTTTTTCGATTTTGGGCAGCCGGGCGTCATCGCCATAGACCGAACTGCTGGAGGCATAAACAAACCGGCCCACCCCGGCATCCCGGACCGCCACCAGCATGTTCAGAAATCCGGTGACATTGCTGGCGTTGGACGACAGGGGATCGTCCACCGAGCGGGGAACCGACCCCAAAGCCGCCTGATGCAACACCACTTGGACTCCCTGCACCGCCCGCCGGCAATCTTCCAGGCGCCGGATGTCGCCCTCCAAGAACGTGAACCGCTTCCATTGTTCTTGCGAGACCGCGTCTTTGACCTGTTCCAGATTCCTCTTGTGGCCGGTGGCGAAGTTATCCAAACCGGTGACATGCTGGTTGGATTTGAGCAGCGTTTCGAGGATGTTCGAGGCAATAAACCCGGCGACGCCAGTCACCAGCCACAATTTCCCATCATTCTTAAGACAGGTTCTTTCGTTTGACATGATGTTTTCTGATTCTCATCCGGCTGCCGGGCGTATCGCAAGGCCAAATCAAGTTTGCGGGCGCGCCGGCCGTCGGGTAAATTAGGCCGCCGCTGAATTATCGCGGGCAAATTTATAGAACGACAAACCTGTCCATGACATTCTGGCCTGCAAATCTTGGCTGGCAACCGCAATGGGACAATCCGGATTTCCGCGGCTGGTCCGTGGTGGCGGTGTATGTTGTTGCCGCCGGATTTTGCGCGCGGACGGCCCTGGCATTGAGGAAAATGGGGCCGGAGGAAAAGCGGGAATCGGCCGTCTGGCGGCTGTTGGCGCTGGGCCTGCTGTTTCTGGGCATCAACAAGCAGCTAAACCTGCAAACTTTGCTCATCGTCCTGTGCCGCCGCGGCGCGGCGGCCGGGGGCTGGCTGGAGAAGGGGCGGCTGGCGCAAATGGTTTTCAGCGCGGCTCTCACGGTGGCGGGGTTGGCGCTGATTTGGCGCCTGCGGGTCCGATTCCGCCGGTTCTTCGCCGGCAACCGCTGGGTTTTCACCGGGCTGGTTGTGCTGTTCTTGTTCGTGCTAATCCGGGCTGCCTCGATCAACCATGTCTTCAAATGGGCAGGCGTCCAACAGAAGGACGAACAGGGCGACAAGAAATGGACCTGGGTTCTCGAGATTGTCGGCAGCGCCTGTCTGGCCTTCGCCGCGACAAAAGCCGGAAGGCAAAGCAGCCGCGGCCAACAGTAGCAAATCTCCATCAGCGCCGCATCAGTCGTTTTTCGCCGGATGGAAAAGGAACCTGGCATAGAACCAGGCGATGGCCTCGCTGATGACGTCTCGAAAACCTTCGCTGGAACACCACCATCGGGATGGATCGTAGCTCCTGTTTTCGAGCGGAATAACGCCAATTTTCACGTCATCTCCAAAGGCTTCCTGATACAGCAGCCACGACCTTCGGGCGTGCGGGCCGAGCGTGACCAGATTCAAGGAATCCAATGGAATGCGATTTGTGGCGCACCAATTCTTGACAGCCAGGGCGGAATTATAAGTTCGGTCCTTTCGCGCCTCCGCGCTGGAAACAGCCTGGACCAGATTACTGTCCAAACCGAGCTTGATGAGCCGTTCGGCGGCCAATTCGGCGTAAGTCTCGCCGGGCCGGGCGTTCCAGTCGTCCTCGGCGATGGTTCCGCTGGTGAAGACTTTCCGATAGCCTTCGGTGTTGACCAAAGCGATAGTTTGCGCCAGACCCTGCCGGGGAAGCCATCCCTCGACCACCAGGATTTCACTCTTGACCGGGCTTGCGACCGCCAGAAATGGGTAGAGGCCGCTGATGAGGGCCAACACAACTCCGAGACAAAGCAGCAGAACGAGAAATCTGCCGCCCCAGGACAGGGTCCAGCGTTCCCTGCGGACGAGAAGTCCTCCCAGCAAGCGTGGTTCTTTCAATGGCTGCGCGCCGTTTCCTTCTTGAGATTGCCTCGCGGCCTTTCGCAGCCGCCAAGCCTTGTCGAACCAACTCGGCTGAGAGACTGGATGCGTCAAAGTCATCCACTCAAAGAGGACGGTGGCCTTTGAGGACAATCTGGCTGTGCAGCAGGTACTCCAGCCGCCGTCCGGTAAGACAATTGAACAGACGGGCCTTAAAATTCAGGGGCCGGGCCGGGCCAACCTGATCCACGATGAATCCGCAGGTTTCGAACATCTCACGATAACCAGACGGGCTGAACCACCGCAGATGCGTTGCGTCAAAAACGCCCCTGGCTTCATAGCGCCAGCGCCCGCGCAACAAAGACCGGATCACTCCATGGTGGCATACATTGGGCGATCCTGCGATGACAATGGCGCCGGGCTTCATCAGTTTGTGCAGCTTGCGCAAAACGGCCCAGGGATCGGCCAGATGCTCCAAGACCTCGCTCATGATCAGGATGTCAAAATAATTCCCGGGAAAATCGAATTCGATCCGCTCCACGTCACCGACGATGACCCGTTGCAGTTTCTTCCGGGCCTCCTGAGCCGGGCCTTCGCACAGTTCGACGCCGCAGCACCATCCGCATTTGCCTTCCGCCAGGGCGCAGGCCGCCGTTTCCCCCGAACCGGCGCCAATCTCCAAGAGACGCGCCTCTGGATTGCGGGGCAGGACATCCACAAAGGGCTTCCGGGCGCCGCCAAAATATCCGGCTGGCTTGAGTGAATAATCCATGCTGAAACTGGTATTCCCGCCGGCGGCATGAGCCAGCCCGGCGGATCACCGCGATGGCACGGCAGCAAGGCCCCCGGCGCAAGCCCCTGGCGCAGCCGTCGGCACAAACTCCTGAACGGCATCCAGAATGGCATCGGCGGCATGGCCTGGATTGGCAAAATTCTCAGCCAGAAACCGGTCCTGTTTGGCCATCAGATCCGCCACAAACTGGCCGTCCGACGCGGCCTTTTTGACAAAAGCGAGCATCGCCTCCGAGGTGGGAGCGTAGGTTCCTCCGCCGTATTTCGGCCACCAGGCATACTCATAAACCGCCGGCCCCATATCGAACACCACCAGGGGCCGTCGCATCATCATCGCCTCCAGGCCAGACGTGGAGTAAACGGTGCAAGCCACATCCGCGTGTGTCACCGCCTCCTCCAGTGTGGTGGATTTGGGCAGGATGCTGAAGTTCGGGAAACGGCCGCCCAGCATGTCCCGGTAAAAACTGTCATCCTCCACGCCGTGCAGTTTGACGCTCCAGTGTATGGAAGGCGTAGCCGCCACCACGGCCTTCAACAGGGTTCTGTAACTGGAGAACAAAGCCGGGTAGGAATATCGGCCATGCGTATGCGATAGGATTACATACGATGACGCCGGGGATCTGGACCGTCCAGAGGTGTTGGCCGAATAACGGGAGAACAGGAAGTCCGCCGCCGGCATTCCGGCCACCGCGAGAAGCCCGGCGGGTGCTCCCAGTCTGAGAATCTCCTCTTGGAACGAGTTTCCCCAAAGGAACATTTTGGTGGCAACGAAGGGCCACCAATAATGATTGGTGACCCCATGCTGGACAACAAATGAAGGAATGCCGAGCCTGCGAGCCTCTGTATAAACCGCACAGTCGAAGGGCCACAGGTTGGAGGTGGAAACCACGCAGCTTGGCTCCCACTCGGCAAAGAGCCGGAGCAATCCGCGCGCGGCCGCCATGCCGAGCGCCAATTCGCCCACGATCCCGGTAAGATTGCTTCTGATTATCCCCGCCCATTGCGGTTCCTGGCGCTCAAATTCCGCAGACACCGCCGCAAAATGTCTGCGGGCCCCCGTCAGCGCGGCAACCCGCTCCTTCATTGTGGTCGCCGCGATCAATTCAGTCACCCCGAGCGATCCGGCGGCCCCATTTAGACCTATTCTGTTCAGATCAACCCGTTCGCCATTCAGAACAGCCGGATGCCAGCCTCGTTTCCGGGCGGCCAGAAATACGGGCAAGAGGTTATTGGTGTTGGCAGGGGTGTCATAAAGAAAAGCAAACAATGGGCGGCCTCTTGATGCCGGCGGCAAGGCCCTTCCTGCGGCGATGGGGACGCGATGAAAGCACCGGGCGCAGTCCCTCAAGCGCTTCCAGAAGGAAATCTCCTTGGCGGCAGTAATCGCAATGTACAACAAAACGCGAATCGCCCTGGCCTCGTCACCGCCTACGCTGTTGGTGATGCGCACCACCGCATCCCAGACTTGCGCCGGGGACCTGACGGCGCTCCCGGCTTGTGGGGATTCTTCTTGCATCCTGGTCAAAACCCGAAGTCAATTAGATCGGCGATGCGGAGGCCGTTGGTGAAAGGGGGACGCGGTGCGTGCCATAATAGGTCAGTCCCAATGCCATAAAGCTCCGGCCCAGCGACCCCATGACCGCTCCCCAAGCCACCGCCTCCAAAGTCTTGCCAAGCAGCAGGACTCCAAGAATCGGCCCCGCCGCAAATAAAGCGGCGCTGCCAATCTGATAGGCCACCATGAGCCTCCAAATCTTCATGCTCCAAAGAGCGTTGGCGACGAGAGTGACCGCCTCAAGCACACCGGCAACCAATACGATCTCGGCCGCCTTGAGGCCCGCCACGTACTTGGGAATGAAGGCAGGGACAAAGGACGGAAGAACCAGCCGCGCGCCAACTGCGGCCAACCCGGTAAAGGCCACCCCCAACAGCACAAATCTGATGCCCATTCGCCACAGCGACCGGGGATTTCCGTCCTCCCCGTACTTGAATGACATTCGGGGGTACAAGTAAGTGGCCAGCGAGGTCGGAAGCGCCCCCAATGTGGCGGTGACAACGCCCGCCAGCGAGTAAAAGCCAACATCCATCGTGCCGCCTATCTTGGCCAGAACCACCCTGTCCATGGTGCCGCAGGAATTCTTCGCGTAATCGAGGCCGAAAATGGGAATGCCGGTTTTGAGCAGAATCTTCAACGCCGCCCAATCCATCCGCATCTTCACCCGCATCGGCCGGAAAATGTACATCAGCGTCACAACTGTGGCGGCGATAAGCACCGCGCGAATCAACATCCCGTTGTAGTGGAAGAAATAGACCAGCGGGATCGTGGCGAGGTTCATGCTTGCCTCGGTCAATTGGATGCCGGTCAACTTCTGAAATGAGTCCTTCGACCGGAACGCGCAGGTGAAAATCTGCTGGTAGAAGGTGATCACGATCGTAAGGGTGACGGCGATGATCGCCCAAGTCAGGTGGCTTCCACGGCGTCCAAAGGCGATGACGCAACCGACCCCCGCCAGCAGCACGACCGCGTTGGCCGCCGTGGCGCAGAAAAAGGCCGTCCCCGCCAGACGATCGGAAAACGCCAAGTCTCCCTTTCCGAGGAAGAAGGGCAGTTCGCGTGCCAGACCGTTGTTGATTCCGAACAGGAGGAGAAACGAATAGACTTGCGCGACGCGGGCAAGCTGCCACAAGCCCAACTCCTCCGGCGCCACCCATCGGATAATTAGGAATCCCGACACCAATTGCGCCATTGACGTGGCCACGGACGAACCCGCGTAGAATAGGGGCGTCAACCGGCCCCGCACCAATGAACCTAGACGCAACAGAACAGTGTTGCCCGCCGCCAGGGTGTCTGATCCGTTGCTCATAGCGTGATGAGGCCACAAGTGGGCCGCGGGCCGGTTGAACTCCAGTGGTTCCCCGCGGAAGGACGGGCTGAATTATTCAGTGGCATCTTGGAAAGACCTGATCAAGTCCACGACCAGTTGTTGGTGGTGGTTCGTCAAGCCGACAGAGCAGGGCAGACTCAAGCCCGAATTATTAAGGGCAGCCGCACAGGAGCAATCGCTGGCGAATGAGTCCTTGTGGGCGGGAGAAAGGTGGAGCGGCTGCCACAGCGGCCGGGTTTGCACCTGGCGCGATTTCAGATATGTGAGAAGCTCGCGCCGATCCTTCTTATACAGCCGGCCATCCACTAAAACGGTGTAAAGCCAGCTTATGCTGCCGGCCCAGGGCGCCTGGCGCATCACGGTAATTCCAGGGACGCCCGACAAAGCCACGGAGTAGCGCGCCGCAATGGCGCGTTTGGCCTCGATGTAGTCATCCAATAGTTCCAACTGGGCGCAGCCCATCGCGGCTTGCAGATTCGTCAGCCGGTAATTGTAACCAATCTCGCGGTGAATGAACTCGATGGGATCGTCCTTGGCCTGGGTCGTCAGGTATCTGGCTTTGGCCGCCCACTGCTCATTATCCGTGACCAGCATTCCCCCGCCGCCGGTGGTAATGATCTTGTTGCCGTTGAAGCTGAAGCAGCCGACATCCCCAATATGACCCACCTTGCGGTCCTTATAGGTCGCGCCGAGGGCTTCCGTTGCATCCTCAATGACCACCAGGTTGAACTCCCGGGCCAGCTTCAGTATCGGATCCATATCTACCGGATGTCCGAGGATATGCACTGGAAGAATCGCCCGCACCGTGCGGCCGGTTGCTTTGTTGCGCAGTTTGCCTTCGATCCAGTCGCACTGTTTCTCAATGAAACCGGCGACGCTTTCGGGGGACATTTGCCAAAAATCGGGTTCCGAGTCAACAAACACCGGCCACGCCCCGGCGTAACGGATGGCGTTGGCCGGCGCGATGAAGGTTAGGGAAGGCAGGACAACCTCGTCACCCGGTTGAATCCCGGCCACGAGCAGGGCTATGTGCAGGGCCGACGTCCCGTTCACCGTCGCCACGGCGCGCCGGGTTCCGACGCGGTTGGCCAGCATCGTTTCGAACCGGTCCACGAACGGCCCCACCGAAGACACAAAATTGGTGTCCAAGCACTCCTTGACATATTTCCACTCGTTCCCGCGGATTTCCGGGACACACAGCGGAATAAAACCGGCGGGGGCCGCCGCCTCGCGTTCAGATCGCATAAACTCCCGGGCGATAGAATTTCAAGTGGTTCCCCATCCAGTCAATGGTGAGGCGCAACCCCTCTTCCAAACTGACCTTGGGCGACCAGCCCAGGATTTTTTGCGCGAGAGCGTTGTCCGCCAGCAGGCGCTCAACTTCGCTGTTTTCGGGCCGCCGGCGCGGTTCCTCGGATTGAACCTTCACCTTGCATCCAATGAGTTTGACGATGAGATGCGCCAGATCCCCAACGCTGATCTCGCGTCCGGTGCCCAGGTTGATCGTCTTGCCCACCGCTTCCGGGGCCGATGCGGCCAAAATGAAACCGTCCACGGTGTTGGAAACGAAGTTCAAGTCCCGGGTGGGAAGGAGGTTCCCCAAACGCACCGTCTGGCTGGCCAGACACTGTGTAATGATCGTGGGAATCACGGCCCGGGCGGACTGGCGCGGCCCGAATGTGTTGAAGGGCCGGACCGTGACCACCGGCACGCCAAACGACAAATGGAATGACTCGGCCATCTTGTCCGCCCCGATCTTGCTGGCCGAATAGGGCGACTGGCCTTGCAGCGGATGATCTTCGCGAATAGGAACAGCGCGTGCTGTGCCATAGACCTCGCTGGTGGAAGTATGGATGACCCTCCCCACGCCGGCTTCACGGCAGGCCTGCAGCACATTGAGTGTGCCTTCGATGTTGGTTCGCACATAGCTGGCCGGCGCGCGATATGAATAGGGAATGGCAATCAGCGCCGCCAGATGGAAAACGACATCGCAGCCCTTGACCACCTCCCGCACGCAATCCCGATCACAGACGTCTCCAGCGATGACCTCGACGTCCTGTTTGACCGGCGACTGGTCCAGCCACCCCCACGATCCGAGCGCATTGTAATGAACCAGCGCCCGAGTCCTGGCCCCTTGGGCAGCCAGGCTCTCCGTGAGATGGCTGCCGATAAATCCGCCGGCTCCCGTCACCAGGACAGTTTTGCCCGCAAGTTTCTCCGTCATAAAGTGCCTTCCTGAGCTTGTCGAAGCTGCTCCTTTTGTCCCACGTCCAGCCATTCCGCATCCACCTCCCAGGCGCCTACGGGCTCATTTCGTTCCAGACATTCCTGGAAAAGGTTGGTGATGGGAAAGTACTGCTTCGGAACGCGCTTCACCAGTGCCGGGGAGAGAATATAGGTCCCGGCATTAATAGACTCTTCGACCATGGGCTTTTCGACGAAGGAGCGCACCCGCTGGCCCTCCAACCGGAGGCAGCCAAACGGCACCTGATGAAGGTAGCGGCGAACGGCTATCGAGGCGACGTATCCGCCCCGTTCATGAAACTCAAGGAACCGCTGGAAATTCGGCTGGGTCACCAGATCCCCATTCAGAACCACCATCGGTTCGGCGGGGGCCTCCGGCAACAGCGCGAGGGAGCCGCCAGTGCCCATTTGCTCCTGTTCCCGAAGGTAATGAATCTGACATCCGAACCGGGACCCATCGCCGAAATGATTCTCAATGATGTGGCCCAAATAATTGATCGAGATGAAAATTGTCCGGATGCCGCCCCCCACAAGGTGAAGGACCAACCGCTCCAGGATGGGCCGGCCCGCCACCTTGATCATGGGTTTGGGAATCGTCTCGGTAATAGGACGCAGCCGGGTTCCAAGCCCGCCGGCCATGATGGCCGCCCAGTTGGGTTTGGAGACCGTCCCGAGTATTTCCCGTAAAAGATGAAGGCCGGTCAGCCTGCCATTGGCATCCACGATAGGAACCTGGCTCAAATAGCGGGATCGCATCAAATCCAGGACATAGGTGCGATCTTCTTCCGGTCCGGCCGCGGTAAAACTGCGATTCACAAAGGGACCTATGGAAGACTCCAACGTCGCGCCCTTCAGGATGGCGCGCCGAATGTCGCCGTCCGTAAGTACTCCCTGCAATTTCCCGCCATTCTCAACCACCAACGCTATGCCCAGGGCTGCCATATCAATGGCCCGCATCGCCTCAAGGAGCGAGGCGGTTTCGCGGACACAACATTTCTTGATCTTCGGGTTCATAATCCGTTGATTTTCGGATCTGGTTTCTTTCTTCTTTGCACCCGGGCCTCCTTCCGGGACACGGAATTCCGGTTGCCGGCAGGCGCGGGGATGCTGCTCACGCCAAAATTGCGGTTGAGGGTTTGGGCTGGCGGTAGCCCAGCAGCCACTTTGGCGGAGCGCCGGCTTCCTCGGCCCACTGCGCACAAAGGCGCCGGTACCGCTCCTGGTTGACAATCACCAGCGCCACTTTGAAGGCCAACAGTTGCCCGCCGGTCGCAAGTTTGAAGCGCAGCAAAGAGTCGTCAGCCGCGGAACTGCGCCCGCCACCGAGATGCAACCCCTTGAGACCGCGCCCTGCCGCGCGCTCGACTACCGCATGCAAGATGCAATTCATCAAATGGTTGGCTGTTCCCTCGCGGCGGGCCGAGAGATGGTAGTGGCACCACATCGGGCCGCTGAGAAAGACCGCCGCCGCCTGGATTGCGCCGTCGGCGCGGACAAAGGCCAGCTCCGCGCCTGGCAGCCGGCGCAGGCGCGCGAAGTAGGCGGAGGAGAAGCGCAGCGTGGCGGGAGCATCCAGGCGTTCCATCGCGGCGGCGTACAATTCCTCGAATTCATCCCAGCCATTCGCATCATTCCACTCAACCAAGACACCTTCACGGCGTCCTTTGTTGACCATGTTCCGGTGCTTGGACGCGGCCTTTCGCAAGGACGCTTCCGCACCTTCGGCGAGATCAACATAGACCGTGCTGCGTTCGGCAATGGTTTGAGCGTCCTCAGGCAGCCAGCGGGCATTGTCCAGCAGCGGATGCAGCCGAAAGAACGCGGCAACCATGCCCTGCGCCCGGCTTGCCTGCCGCCAATCCGGCCACGCGCGCTCTAGAAAATCGCGGCTGGCATTTGGAGAAGCCAGCGGCCCGCCATATCCATTGCAGGTTTGCAGGTCGAGGCAGTTGAGGTCAGCCTCGCCAGCCAAGCCGGGCGGAATAGGCACACAAAGTCCCGGCACGAGAAGCATCTGCTCGTGGTCACGGACGAGCGCGCAGGATGCTGTCCCATCCCCGTTGGCAGCGTGCAATTCGTGATATTCGGGCGTGAAGTAAATGTCCCGGGCTTCCGGAGGCAGTTGGGCGAGCGCCTCCTGCCAGGCCGCCGGATTCGACAGTGTGTTAAATTGTGTCGTCCTCATCAGCAGCATGGAACAAAACGCTTGGCCAGCAACTTCGGCCGGGGTGGCATCTTCACGAGAGCCAAGATAATGCGTCCCGCCGCGTGGCCGTCTCCGTATGGATTCTTGATGCGGGCAAGCGACTGGCGGAAATGGGGCGACAAGGCACGCGCGATTCCTTCAGTGATATCCTTGCGGCGGGCCGCAACGTCTATCACGTTCGCCCCGCGCTCGCGTCCGCGCTGCCGGTTGCCGATGTTCACAACGGACACGGGAACACTCGCCGCCTCAATGAGTCCGCTCGACGAATTGCCCACGACGGCTCCGACCAGCGACAGCAAACCGCGATAGCGGCGGCTCCCCAGACTTTCCACAAACACGGTTTGAGGCCGCTTCTGCCGGAGCGCGAGAAACTCGCGGCGGATTCCTTCGCTGCCGGGGTCTGGAGACGGAGCGGTTATGACGATTGGGCCTTTGAATGTGTTTAGCGCCAAAGCCAGTTCATGAGCCTGCTCCGGCACCTTCTCTGACTCCAAGGTGGCAGGATGAAATGTCACAAGGAGCGTGCCCCGCCCCGGCACGAATCCAAACAGCACCGCCAACTCATCGGCTGCGGCAGGCTGGCCGCGTGTGAAATGATCCAGGGCGGGATCGCCGGTCATGTGGATACGCCACTCTTCCTCGCCCATTTGCCTGAGACGCGCCGCGGAGGTTCGGGTGCTGGGAAAATGAAGGTGAGACAACTTGGTCAAGGCGTGCCGGACCTGGTCATCAAAAGCACCCTCAGTGATATCGCCGCCGCAAATATGCGCGATGGGTATGCGATGAATGACCCCCGCGCTGGCAATCGGCAGCAATTCGTAGCGGTCGCCGTAGAGCATTACAATGTCCGGCCGAAGCTCGTCAAAAACATTGGCGAACCCGGCCAATGCCCGCCCGGCATTGCGCCCCATGGATCGGATGTCCCCACGCCGCCCGAGAAACGGCACCCGCACAATCCGCGGCCAGCCATGCGCCTCTATTTCGCGAAATGTATTTCCATGAATGCGGCTGAGATGCGATCCGCCAACGATCAGCGTCATGTCGAAGCGCTTGTCCGCAAACAAGTCATGAATCAGCCAGTAGGACGGCCCGTAGTCGGACCGGGCCGTGGTAACATAGGCGACTTTGGTCTTCACGCAAAATCCGCTCTGGACACCGGACTTCCGGCATTGACGGACCGGCGCAGGCGTTGCCGCTCCAAACTCGGCGCGTCTTCAGGACCCAGCCCGCAAAGGCCGCACCTCAACGCTTCCACATCTTCAAACCCAAGCACATGCCCACTGGCGAGATCACGAGTATAAAGCAACGTCCGCCTGACGGCGGCGCGCGTGCCAGCCTCGCTCGCGGCCGGCGCCTTTATTCCGTCTCCCAGCATTCGTTCGGCCTTGCGAACCGTGCGAACCAGTTCCGCGAATTCCGTTGGGTCCGCCGACGCCGAATGATCGGGGCCGGCGGCTCTTTTATCCAAGGTGAGGTGCTTTTCCAATATGTCCATGCCCACCCCGACAGCGACAATTGCCGCAACCGAACCCGGCGTGTGGTCGGACAGCCCAATCGGGGTCTTGAAAGCCTGCCTTAAAGAGACCAGACACCGCAGATTCATTTCCTCGTCTGGAGCGGGATAGGCGCTGACGCAATGCAACATAGCGACCGGCACTTGCCCTACGGAGCGAATCACCGCGACCGCAGCCCTCACCTCCTCAAGCGTCCCCATCCCAGTGGAGAGAATAAGAGGCTTGCCCAAAGACGCAAGCTGCCGGAGGTAAAGATGATTTGTCAGCTCCGCGGAACCAATTTTGATGGCAGGCACGCCCAGTTCGCACAGAAACTTGGCGCTCTGGATTTCATCCGGTGTGCTGAGGAACATGAGGCCCTTCTCGCTGGCGCGCTTCTGCAACTCCGGATGCCATTCGTAGGGCAATTCCAGCTTCTTGAGCATCGTGAACTGGTCGGCCTCCTCCGGGCATTGCGCATCCTGGTAAGCCGCCTTCTTGGCGCCTTGGGCGCAGATGCGTTCGGTGATCCATGTCTGGAACTTGACAGCATCCGCGCCGGCCGAGGCGGCGGCGTCAACCAGATCATGAGCGGTTTGCCGGCTGCCATTGTGGTTCACGCCGGCTTCAGCAATGATGAAGCAAGGGTGGCCTGGGCCTAGCTTCCGCTCACCGAGCCTAAATTCCATCATGTTTGCCTCGCGCGCTGAGGATTGAATCCGCAAGATCAAAATCCCACTTTGAGTCAATATCCAGAGATCGCTCCGCTGGCATCACATAGCCTAGCAATCTTCTTCCGTAGAACGATTGGGTTTCCAGCAGGACGGAACGCTGGGTGAGATAAATCGCCCCGTTTTCGGCGTAGGCGGCTGGCAGGTCCTGCCGGCGCGGATACTTACGCTGAACTTCCGCCAAATCCAGTCCGAGAAAGTTCGAGAGCGCGCCGTCCTCTTGGATCTTCATCGCCCAGCAGGGGTGGTGTTTGACTTCGGAGACGCTGACCACGCTATCTCCTCCTTTAGATTCGGCCAGTTCCGTCGCGCTCGTGATGTCCTGAGCGGTTCGCAGAGGGGAGGTGGGTTGCAAAAGCATGACATAATCCGGGCGGTACCCCTCGTGCTCTTCCATCCACTTAACGGCATGCAGCACAGGGGCTATGCCCGGGGTGTCGTCCCTCGCCAATTCCACGGGGCGCAAAAAAGGAACTTCCGCGCCCCAGTCGCGGCTCACGCTCGCGATGGCTGCGTCATCCGTCGAAACACACACGCGGGCGACCGACTGGGCCTGACGCGCCGCCTCAATCGTCCAGACGATCATTGGTTTGCCCGCCATGAGCTTGATATTCTTGCCGGGCAGTCCCTTGGATCCGCCTCTGGCAGTTATGATTGCCAGACAATTCATTTTCCAGCATCCATTTTCGCGGCGGCTCCAGGCTGGGGCGAAAGCACCCGGCTGGCAAACGGCCTCGACAACGAAACCGCCAAATCCGCCTTTCCTTCTTCTGCCGGATCCTTCTCCAATTCAACAGGAGCTTTCGATGAGACACTCCCAACGATCTGCGACCGCGCCGGGAACAGCTTGTCCCGGAGAGCCAGAACAGGTCTTTCGACCAGACGCGAGGCGATGACGCCTGCCAGGACTGAAAACCCCACGTAGAGGAGCATGACGATTGCCCAGCGCAGCGAGTCGGGCAGTCCCGCCAAAAAGCCTTTCAGCAACAGGCTTTCCAGGCGGTACCTTCCTGCATCCAAGTGCCATAAATATATGGTGTAACTGTAAAAGCCAATGAACGCCAAAGCCGCAACCGGCCACCGGATCAGGGGGTGGCGGCAGTCCTTCGCAACACTGCCGTTGACACAGGCGAGGAGGATCAGGCCATATCCGACGTAGAGAAACGTGTAGCCAATGGTCCACACGAACGGATGCTCCCAGTTGATAAACATCATCGGCATGACCAGGAGGCCGCCTATCAGGGCCGCGGCGATACGGTTTCGCGCGACCAGACGGTTGGCAGGGCAATCCGGATGATACTGATACATGTAGGCGAGCAGCACCCCCCAGAAGAGGCTGTCTATCCGGCAATGGGTATAATTGTAGGGGTGGGGACTGTACGGCTTTCCGAGGTAGAGGCAACGAAGGAACAGGCAAAAGGCTGCCAGGAACAGAGCCGTCCCTGCAATGGATAATGCCGGTAACGTTCCGCGGTTTTTCCTGCTCAGGAACAGCAACAAGAGCGGCAGCGCCAGGTAGAAATGCTCTTCGACCGAAAGGGTCCATAGGTGGTCGCGCGCCGCCCAAAGATAATTCTGGATGTGCAGCAAACTCGGATACATTTGGTGCGCGACGACTGCGATTTGCCCATGGGTCCGATACAACAGGTAAAGCGCCACAAAGGCGAGGTACACGAAATACGAAGGCCATATCTTAAGGCCCCGGCGGATGATAAAACGTCCGACCTTGAGCTGGCCTTTTGTGCGGAGCTCCTTGAACAGCAGCCCGCCAATCAGGAAACCGCTCAGGACAAAAAACAGGTCAACACCTGTCCAACCGAAGCTCACCCATAAAGACGCCAATGGCGCAAATATGCCAGCATCCTTCGGTTCGATGACCTTGTGGTGGCCAATCACCAGCAGAATCGCCATTCCCCGCAGGATATCGAGTTCCACGATGCGGCCTTCGCGCGTCCGGCGGCTTCCCTCCGCCTGCTCCGTCACGGCGCTGCTGCGCCCGTGGGTGATAGGGGAGCACTGCGCCTTCATTGGCTTGCCTTCGACCGAGAACAACAGGTGAAAAGAAATCTATGGCTGGCCCCGCCAGTTGAAGAGGTCAGCGACCTCGCCAGCCGTCAAGGCTCTATTGTAGACCCGCACGTCATCCATGACACCCACAAAAGGGTTGCCGGGATTTTCGCTCGCCAGGATGTTGAAGGCGGGGGAGCCATTGAAAGCAAAAGTCCCCGCGCTCGTTCCGTTGAGGTAAAATGTCCCCACGCCGGAAGAAACCACGGCCGTCACAAAATACCAGGTGTTTAGATTGAGATTGGTCGAAGCAAGATGATCGGCGCCAGACGCATAGATGTCCAGATTGACGCCATTAAGCATAAGGCCGAAATTGTTGGCAGTATCGAAAACGAGCGTCTGGTAATTCGCGCTGAGACCGCTGGGGAAAATCCACATCGTAACGGTGAAAGTCGAGGCGGACGTTGAGACGGCGGGAAATACCATTGCCTGACCGACTGTGCCGCTCCAGCCAAGGCCATTTGAGATGACGCCGCCCGCCATGCCCGGGCTTCCCGCAAACGTGCCGGTGTGGCCGTTGCCGCTGGAGTCGGCGCCGCTGGCGTCATCCAGGGGCCACCAGGCAAGAAGTCCGTCTGTCACATTCGTTGAGGCGCCGCTCGCCGCAGGGGGCAAACCCGTGCCGAAAACACTTGCGCTGCCAGGCATCACGACATGCACACCCGTCGGTGTAGGAACGGCGGCGATCCCATTGCTGGTGCTGCTCGCGACGAAAGCGCCAACGTCCCAGGCGCCTGTCGCCGGCCTCGGGTTGCCGTTGAAATCGTTCGTAATGCCCAACCACGTCAGGTTGGTGCCCTTGCCGCGCGCCACGGTGTCATTTGCTCCGGGAATATAGGTCCCGGGGACAAAAGTCGGCAGGCTCGCCATGCTGTGCGGATCGCAGTGCATGGAGACCCATGCCTGCTGATTTGTGTCTGACCAATAAGCAGTACCGTAGTTCTGCCAGTTTGCAAAAGGATAGATTATACCAGCGAGCCACATCATACCGCCAGCCATATATTGTTCCAGTTGCAATCCGAACACGGGAATCAGGCCCGGGCTTGCCGGGAATACATTGTAATCCGACCATAGTGTATTGAGGTAATTTGTCATAACCCACAGGTTTGTAGCTGCACTCACGGGAATGGTAAAGCCCACTTGGCTCCCATAAATTCCTGTCATCGTTTCTCCTCCGCCACCAGCAAATATATTGTTGTAATTGTGACATTCTACTCCACAAATACTGAACCCGTCGGACACGCCAATTCCAGTATTATTGACTACCCATACGTTGGAGCCGCTGCCGTTGGCGAATGTATTGGCCCAATAATTACTGGCGGATCCCGATTGGAATAAATTGTTGAAGATAAACACATTCTGCTGTTGTGTTGAAGGGCCGTCCAGATAGCACGCAATCGCCGCCGTCGCTCCATGATTGTCTGTATTCGCGCTCATTATATTTGAGCCGAAGGTGTTGTTTCGGATGACAAGCCGGTTTATCACAACAGTGGGATCGGTTGTGCGATTATATATGATAATTCCATCCATGTGAAAATTGGCCTGGAATCCGTCCCAGTGGTCAGCGTGATCGAGATAGTTCCCCGCAATGACCACGTTCGTCAGGAGACAGTTCGCGTTGGTTGACTGGCTGGTTCCAATACCCATCTCAATTCCGTGATCCCAATTCAAAATGCGGTTGTTTAAGATGAAGATGTTGGATTTTACAGTATCGCCAGGTCCAGGCCCGCTATATTCAATAGCACTGCTTCCATCGGACACATTGCAGTTGCTGATTGTGATGGAACTCCCGCTCACCTCGATGCAGGTTCCAGCCGCAATAGGATCGGATGATCCTGCTATGCGATTGTAAATGTTTGTGACGGTCAAATTCTGGATGGTGATGAAATTAACCTCCCCTCCGCTATTTCCATTCCCAAGGATGCCGATTGAATCATTTTGCGTTGTCAACCCCGTTCCATTGCTGGTGTTCTGAATGATGCCATTGAGTCCACCGTCAATGATGATGTTCGACTGCCCGTTCAGCGCGATGGCGCCGGACGCCGGCCAGCACCCGGTCGTGAAGTTGGCCCCGGTTTCAAAATAAAGGGTCACGGGGCGTCCTGCCGTGCCGCTGCCCGCGACGGTCAGGGCGTTGGTGAACGCGCCCACCAAATGCACCGTTGCGCCGGGAGCGACATGGTTGGCCCCCGGCCCCCAGTTGGCGAAGGAATTGAGCCATGCCAATGGACAAGCGTCCGCGGCGTCGGCGCCGTTCATGTTCCCAGCCCCACTCTGGGAAACGTAGATGTTTTGGGCCTGCGCGAAAGATGCGGAGAGGAACAAAAGAAACGCTGCGACTCTTTTCATATTAATAATCCAATAACTCTATCCGCCGTTACGGAGACCGTCAAGGTTCGCGATGCGCGGACAGCTTTCATAAGCGATTTCTAGCAGGTTTCATGCCAACCCGTCGGAGTGGACTGGTCCAGATTCTTTTTTAGGCGCCGACTTCAGTAGAGCACCGTAAGGAATACGATCAACGCGACGAACGAAACCGGAATCACTCCGGTTGCTCCTGTGTCCTTGGCCGGGCGGACGGAGCCGCCAATTTAATTGTGTCGGGGGTAATTTGGGCGCCCGCTTCATTGGGACAGGCCAAGTTCACCGCCGCATCAGATTGATTGTGCTGATATGGCTCGACTGTCCCCATTTCGGACGGACCAGCGGACGGCAAATCCAGATTGTTGTTATCGTGCTGCTTTTCCTTTATCGCTTGCGCCATGAGGGTTGCCCTCGGCGGCTTTTCCCCAACTGCGGAATCCGCAACCAGAAAGCCGGGAATTATCAGGGGCGATGGCCGCGCTGCGTCATTTGGCAATGCCAGGGACTTGCCACGGGAAGGAAACAGCTTGTTTCGCAGATTCAAAGCGGGCGCTTCGATCAGTTTTGTCACAAGGGCGCCAATGGCAACGCAGAAGACCACGATTGCCGATGCCAGCAAGAGCCACTGCAAACTTTGGTTCTTGACGTGGTCGTGGATGACACTTCCGACGGATTTTTCCATCATCCCGATGCCCGTAACATGCCAAACGTAGACCGCGTACGAATTAACGCCAGTCCATGCCAGCAATTCCTGGACTCTGCCAATCCTTGCGTTTCTGAGGTTGCAGGTCCCCAGGAGAATGGCGGCGCTCCCCAGAAGCCGCACGGTAAATCCGAGGCTGTCTTGAAGAGCTTCCGGCCAAAAGGGAAGAAACGCGACGAGCCACAGGAATACTCCGCCGGCAATCAGGAGCCGGGGCCGCCCTCCCAACCGGGTAAAGGTTTCGGGAAATTTCAGCGAGGTCACCGCGAGGGCGACTCCGGACAGGAGATCATCCACACGAAGGTGGGTCTCGCCAAAAGGGAACGAGCCGGGCGGATTCCGAAACACGTCCAAGGCCCGAAGCCCCAAACATATTGGAAGAGAACACAGGCAGATTGGGGTGAGCCATTTCCAAAGGCGTTTGGGGCCGAGCAGAACAATGACCAATGGCAACACCAGGTAGAAATGCTCTTCGACAGCCAGCGACCAGGTGTGGCCTTCCGCATCGTGCGGCGCATAATTCTGGATAAAGACCAGGCAGGGCAGGTGGTCCTTCCATTTTTCGGCCAATATCGCCCATCCATTGTGATTCAGGCTGATCGCCCCTTTAACAGCGGGAACCAGGATGCAGTACGCCATAAAAACATAATAGACGGGGTACAGCTTGAAGCCTCTTCTGATCAAAAACCTCGGCACATTCAGCTTCCCATATCGCTCCATCTCGGTCAATAGCAGGGAACCGATCAAAAAACCGCTGAGAACAAAAAAAAGGTCCACCCCCACAGGCCCGACCCGCTTCCAGATTTCCGCAACCCACCCCAGCGGGCCCGGTGGCGGAGCGAAATGAAAATGCACGCCGATGACCAGCAGACACGCTATCCCCCTGAGACAATCAATTGGGGTGTTTCGATTGTTCGCTTTCATGCTCCGCATCTCATTGCGCGCCATCATCAGACCGCGGCGGCAGCGGGCGAAGTTTCCGATTCCGGAATCTCCTCCATCGCTCCGGTTGCGGGCTGGGCATCCAATACGCTTGAGGCGGCGCTGGCGAAGCCGGCCAGCGTGCCCCACCAGAACACGGTCATCTGGTCCCAATACGATACCGAGAAAAGGGTCATGACATGGGCAAAGAGAATGCAACCCATGCACCAGAAAACCGCCTCGCTCTCTGGCAAGCTTTCCCTTGCCGTCTTGAGCGCCATGCCCAGTTTCTGGAAAGACTTGACCAGAATCACAACAAAGAGGATCAAACTTCCCATTCCCCCTCCCGCCGCGCAGCCCACATATATGTTGCAAAGGTCTTTCCCTTCGCCAGTTGCCGCCCAGCCGGAGGTATCGGTGACCCCCATCAGCCACCAACTGGACATATGGTTCCAGCATTGTTCCATCAGATAGGAGCGATACCAGCCATCGCCTCCCGTTAAGTCGGCTATTTTTGACATTAGATACCAAATCGGCACTTTCATGGTCAGCCCCATGCAAATTAGAAAAACCACAATGCCCCAACGCACTTTCCGCATGTGCATACGCAGCGGCCAGAACGCCAGCCCAATCAAGCAGCTCAAATACGCCATCAGCGGCCCGCTGGAATTGGACGCGTAGGTGATCAGCGTCGCCGCAATGATCCCCGCGACGGCGATGACCCGCCGCTTACGGTTCACCCAGTAAAGGCCGACAAACAACGGTATGAGCGTGGCGCCGAAGGCTCCTGCGTCATGGGGCGACCGAAAGGCCCCTGCGGCGCGAAAACGCCCTTCTCTGTCCGGGTCCACATCAGCAAGTCCGCCCATGAACGCGAAGACACTTCGCCCCGTGTGCGTCTCCCGCAACATGCAAACCGCCATGGGCATGATCAGCACCGCCAAACCGGGCAATAACGCCTGAACTTCCTCCCAACTGGTGATCAGTCCCCGAAACACGAAATAGGACAAGAGAACGTCGTAGGCGTGCCCCACCGACTCCTGCCAGACCCCCAGTCGAAGCCCCATCAGGCCGTAAGTAACAACCGCGAACAGGACAATCGCGCCGTCAATGCCCGTCACCTTGAATTTTGGAAACTCGCCCCGCGCCGCTATCCTGATGATACCCGCCAAAAGAACGATTCGTATAGCATGGAAATGGAAGCCGCCTACCAGGATCGACTGCCCTTGAGTAATGTAACAAATCGCCGTCATCACGCAAACCATGGCCCATCGGCGGGATGCTCCCAATACAACAAGGGCACATAGACACGTCAGAGCAGCGCCGATGGCATTCATTATTAAAAGACTTGGCGGAGCCAGCGCAACTTTCAGATTTTGGAAGCGTTATCCCCTGTGACGATCGTCGAATACTTTAGCTTCATTCGGATAAAGCGGCTTTCAAACAACTCATATGATATTGCGGCAACACAGATCGTCAGGACGGTGCATGTCAGATAGAGAACCAGGCTGTTGGTTCCCAAACAACCAGCCAGCGTCTTCAACACGATAACGATGACCAGCGGGTGGTACATATAGATTCCATAGGAAACTTTGCCGCAATACACGAGGGCGGAATTCTCAAGCCGAAGAACGGATCTGGGGTTTCCGGCGCAGTTCAAAATCAATACCGCGAACAATACCGCGTAAAACTCCTGATTCAACCAGGGCATCTGGTATCCCACGCAGAGCAGCGCGACAGTCGCGCCATACACGGCGATCTGAGTGAATCGGCTGAATAGATGGGCAAGAACTCTCTCCCTGTTTCGTTGCAGCAGCCATGCGCCCAACCCGCCGATGGCCATGCAATCAATATTAAAAGTCTGCCAAAATGCCAGCAGGCTCGCGGCGGCTTTGCTCTTGGACAGCCCGCAACACAAAATCAGGATCACTTTGACAGCAACCGTAAATAATATGACGCCCGACAACATCCCCACTGTGCTGCGCATCCGCTTCACAAGCCACGGCCACAGAAAGTAAAACTGCTCCTCAACGCCGACTGACCACGCCTGGGACGCATAGGGGACTGGACTCATAAATGCACTGGCCACATTCGGCGCAAATAGCAGGAACAAAGCGGCCCGGATCTGGAAATGGCGTGTCAAGCCTGCGCTCCATTCCGGCACGGAAAGAAAGGATATCGCTGGAAAGACAAACAAGGCGAGGCAAACGACCCAGTAATAAAGCGGCCAGATACGAAGGATTCGCCTCTTGTAAAAGTTCTTGACCCCAATGGTCCCCGTTTCCGCCTTCTCCTGCAGCAGCAGGAATGTGATCAAAAACCCGCTGAGGACAAAAAACAGGATAACTCCGAGATTCCCTATTATTCGGATGAACCCGTTTCCCCAGTGGTTCTCATATCCATAAATCACCTTGAACTGTTCAACATGGTGTACAATGACAAGAAATGCAGCGATGAATCTGAGGCCGTTTAGATTCGGAAAGAAAACCCGCCTTATCCGCGAAGCGGTTTCCATCTGCGATTCCGACCGTCCCCGAACACGGGTTTGGGGGTTCAGCGGCTCCTGGGTGGAAATCGGACGCATGCTGTGTCAGCTTCCCCCATCCCGTTTCTGAATGCGCCTTATCACCCTGCATGGAATTCCAAAGGCGACGACTTCCGGAGGGATCATCTTGTTGACCAGGCTCATCGCGCCAACCATGGCAAACTCCCCAATCTCCACGTCCTGAAGAATGCTCGTATTTACGCCGATCCACGCGCCCCGTTTGATGGTAATCGCCCCCTCAGTCCGCGCCACTTTCTCCTTAAGAGGCTGGTTGCCCACATCCAGGTGGGTTACAAAAGTAACTTGCGCGCTTATGGCGGCGTCGTCCTCAATGGTTATTTTCGAGGTGAGATCAAAAACGCATCGGGGACCGATATACACGTTGGAACCGATGCTTAAGTTCGAGCAACTCCAGTCCTTCATGTTATACACGCAAACATCCGAGTAGATGTGGGTATTCTCGCCAACCGTCGCGCCCAGCACCTTGAGGACTTCACAGGTCGAGGTGAGTTGCGAGAGAATTCTCAAATTCGCCTTAATCATCGCCTTTCCACAGACCAAACGAATGAGTCGCAGCGGCAGCATCAGTCGGTGTATCGTTGATTGGTTCAGAGCACTGGCGTTTGGGTTCAGCCGGCCGGCCTACGCCCGGGCGCAAGAGCCGGCAATGCCTCCCGCCTCTTTCAAATCGGCATTCCGAAGTTGAACTTCACGAATTGCCGCAATCACCCTGGCTAAATCGGCTTCGGTCAGGTCATTGTAAAAAGGCAGCCTGAGCAGGCGGTCGCTCACGTCCTCGGTCACGGGACAATCGCCTTCCTTGCCGCCGAATTTTCGGCCCATCTGTGATGTGTTCAAGGGCAGGTAATGAAAGACGCTGATGATGTCATGGCTCTTGAGATGAGCGATGAGCGCCTGCCGCCTTTCCAGTGACGGCATCAAAAGGTAAAACATGTGGTACGCTTGCTCGCAATGAGCGGGCACGACCGGCAGGCGGATGCCGTTCTCTGACGCCCAGTCCCGCAGGCGCTCGTGATAAAACTCCCAGATGCGGCGTCTCTTGGCCTGGATTTCCTGGCAAAGCTCCAGTTGGGCGCAGAGGTAGGCCGCCAGCATGTCGGAGGGAAGATAACTGGAGCCGACATCCACCCAGGTGTATTTGTCCACCTGGCCGCGAAAGAACCGATTACGGTTGGTGCCCTTCTCCTGGATAATCTCGGCCCGCTCAATATACTTGGGGTCGTTAATCAGCAATGCCCCGCCCTCGCCGCAATTGAAGTTCTTAGTTTCATGGAAGCTCTGGGTGGCCAGGCAGCCAAAAGTGCCGAGATACTTTCCCCGGTACTTGCCAAACAAGCCGTGGGCGTTGTCTTCCACCACCGCGATGCCGCGCTGTCGCGCCACCTCCAGAATCGCGTCCATCTCGCATCCGACCCCGGCGTAATGCACCGGAACAATCGCCTTGGTCCGTGGCGTAATGAGTTTGGCCAGTTTGCTCTCGTTCATGTTGAGGGTGTCGGGGCGGATGTCGCAAAAGACCGGATGGGCGCCGTGGAGCACGAAGGCGTTGACGGTGGAAACAAAAGTGAACGAAGGAACAATCACCTCGTCGCCGGGCCGGAAATCAAGCAGGAGAGCGGCCATCTCCAGGGCATGAGTGCAGGAGGTGGTGAGCATTGCCTTGGGCACGCCCAGGGTCCGCTCCAAAAAGGCCTGGCATTTCCTGGTGAACGGCCCGTTGCCGCAAGTGTGGGCATTCCGGATCGCCTGGCGCATGAACTCCCATTCCTTGCCGGCGGCGTAGGGCTGATTAAAGTGGATTCGGGTCAAGACAAACCTCGATTCTCAAGAGACCAGATCAGCGACGGATTTCCGCAATGCCGGCTTTGCGCCCGATTCCTGGCCCCGCTCCAGACCGCTCTGGGCCAGGATTCCCCGGTAGGCCTGAAGCATCTTGACGCCGGCGGCGCTCCAAGTCAGTTCGTGCGCGGTGCTCAAAGAGGAGGCGCGGAGCCGTTGCAACAAGGCGCGGTCTTTGTCCATAAGGGTGAAATGATCGGCGAGGGTCTTGACATCGCTGACGCTGTGGACCAGGGCGTTTTCCATGTGCCTGCAGACGGCGCCGGACGCATCCGAGACGAGCAGGACACAACCGCAGGCCCGGGCGTCGTAGGTGACCAGCGCGCTTCCCTCTTCGATGCTGGGCAGAACCAGAATGTCACTCTCGCGCATGACATCGGGCAGTTCCTTCGTGTAGCCGCGTCTTTTGACACTGGGGTGGTTCAACATGGAGGCAAGTTTCTCCGCGTATCCGGGGATGAACTCGCCGACGACCAGCAGGGTGCCGTGCTCATGGGCGGAGGACTTGAGCCATGCCTCCAAGGCATAATGCAAACCCTTTCTCGGCGCACAGCCGGCGGCAAACAGGACGGTCAGTCCGCGTTTGGCATCGCGGGGGCCATCGGGGGGATGGCACCTGCTGTCGCACCCGTACTGGAAACGCGCCAGCTTCTTTGCCGGAAACCCCCGTTCCAGGAAGGTGCGGGCCACGAACTCGGATGGGCAGAATAGATAATCGGCCTCTTGATATTCCGCTTCCTCCCTGCGCAAAACGGTTGCGTTATAGTCATGCTCATGCCCTCGAGGCATCGTGACTCCCAGCCGGCTGCATTCGCGCTGCACCGCTTCGTAGGCGTAGGCGGTGTGGGCGTTGCACCGTTCCAGCAGCGTCGGAATGCCGAGTTTCTTGGCGGCGCGAATCGTCAACAGTGAACCGAGCGGAAAAGAATGGACCAGATCAATCTGCCCGGCCAGTTTCCGAAGGCGGCGGGATACAATCCAATCGTGCAACGCGCAGGCGCCGGTTCTGCCTAGCAGCTTATAGGGAATGCGGAGCTTTCCCCTGGCGAGCGTCGGGCGGACGGTCACGTTATCCGAGAGGGGCCGGGAAAGAACGCCGGGAAAGACTATGACCTCAGCCCCCGCGTTGGCCAGGCCTTGAACATGCTGCCAGGCGGCATAGCAAATTCGTTGCGCCCCCAGCTTATGAGGGAAACTGTAAAGAACCCGCACGGGTTTATCTTCTTGCTTCATCTTATTCTTCTCCGCGATTGTCCGCGGAGCGGAACAAAGGTGGCTCAAAAACGGAGTTGCCGGGAGCCGCTAATTCACCAGGGCCGCATCAGGTACTTGCCCTTCAACAACGTGTGTCGTAGCGCGGAGGATGTTCGTGTCGCGCGCTCCTCCCGGCAATTGAGCCATGCCTGTAGCGACAGCCCCAAAGACCGAAGCAGGAGCATGTCCAGCCGGGATACCCCAGGAAGGCGCAACGTTATCTCGTGGGTTGTCAGCGGCGGTTCTTGCGCCGCGTTGCCTCTGAAAAGACCGTACTTCTGGCAAACACGATATAGTTCGGCCCCCGGATAAGGGGTGGCAAAGGCCCAGCTTATCTGATAGACCAGCCGCTGCCGGCACAGACGCAGGATAAACCGCAAGCTCTCCATTGCCTCCCGTGTGCTTTCCCATTCAAGTCCTTTGTTGCCTTCCCACGCTTGGTAGAGCATCATGAAGGCGTAGCTCTTGATGCCATATTGCTTGACCACTCCCAGCCCCGCCTTGATCTGCTCCAAATTAACGCCTTTGCGGATGCCGTCCAAGACTCGATCCGAGCCGCTCTCGATTCCCACATGACACAGCCAGCATTGCGCTTGCCGCATCGCCCTGGCCAGCGCGGGAGTGATCGGCCACGCGCGGAGATTGCACTGAAAGAACAAATCGCGATGCCCCAATGAACCAAGGGCTTCAAACACGCCGACAGCCCAGTCCAAATCGCAATTCATTTCGTCCGAACGGATATAAATCTCTCTGATACCCCGTTTATAGAGGAGCTCGGTCTCCTCCGCGACGGACTCAGGCGGCCTCTTCCTTAGCCAGGGCCGTTGCACCCTCCATACCGGGTTGGAGCAAAAGGTGCAATTGAATGCACAGCCACGACTGGCGACCAAGGCAGTGCTAGGCTTGCCTCTTGATCTTCTGCACCCTGGATAATGCCGCGTATCAGCCAAGTCCCAAGCGGGGAACGGAAGCCTGCCCAACTCGCGCGTGTAAAGTCGGGGAGGGTTTATCGCGATGGCCCCGTTCGCCCGTTTGAAGGCAATCCCCCGCACAGAGTTCCGCTCCCTGCCACGGGATCGCGCCGCTTGCAGCAGATCCACCAGCGTTTCCTCCCCCTCCCCCACACAACACACATCCGCCTTTGAACTTGACAGGACGCCGCCGGGATCCACTGTCGGGTGGGCTCCTCCGCAAATAACCTCGGTCTTGGGGCATGCCTGTTTAACCGCGTCCATCAAGCGGAAACTGACCGACGCGAAGGGGCTGGCGAACGAAAGCCCGTAATGCTTCGGCGCAAGATCTCTGACCATCGCTACGTGTTCCCCAAACGAATAGTGCGCGCCGATGTAGTGCAATTCAACGTCGGGCAGTTCGCGCCGCAAGCTCGCAGCCAGGTAGAGGATGCCTAAGTTAGGAAAAGCTGTCGCGTACGGATTTCCTGCTTGGCTTGGCGGATCCGCCAAGACAACCCTGTTGGGTCTCGGGATCATGCTATTCAAGATGACAGACTGCCGCCATTTTGCCGGGGTCAATGCCAATTCCATCCCATCCTGATTTCGTGCCTATTCATCCCTTTCCACTTAATCGTCAGGCATTATGAGGCTCGTGCGAGACTTGGAGACAGTCAAGAAGAGCACTCATTGGGTCAATTTCATTGTCCACACGTCGGAGCGGATGCGCACGACGGCCCCACACCCCGCCGAACCACCCCGCGCGCCATCAATTGGCCATGGATGACGGCCGGGTTCTCAACGCGCAACAGCCTCTTCCGCCTGCCCAGTGCCACATCCCGGGCGGACACCAGGTGCCAGTGGATAATCGGCCAGCACCAAAAACTGATTTGTATGCACGGGGTGTTTATGGGCAGCCGTTCCTTCCATTTTCGGCGCATGAACCAGTAGCATTTCCAAAACTGGAGCGGCAGAAATCTCTCCGTGTTGGTGTTGTGAATGCAGAACGCGGAGATGGCATAGCACTTCTTGCCACGGCTCCTGGCTTCCGTGCAAATGTCCGCGCCATACATGTGGTATCCCGGCAGGCGATCATCAAAAACAAGCCCTGATGATTTGCGAAATATCAAAACAACTTCGTCCAACGACACCACCTCTTTGCCGCCTTCAAAAGGGTTCTTCCAGCCCAAATCCCCCGTCCACCACAAACAGCCGACAGGCTGCCTGCTATCCACCGCGCCCCACACGCCCAATACGCCCCAGTCCGGGTCCTGGCCGGACAAAGTCTCCATCGCCTTCATCACCAACTCGATCCAACCTTCGGGAAAATACATGTCCTGATGCGCGAAAACCAGCAAGTCGGTGGCCGCCTTCCGCATCGCTGCGTTATACGCCAGGGCGGCGCTCGAAAAGCCTCTTTGCAGGATGACTTCCGAGGCAGACTTGATGCCTGGAGATTGCAGCAGGTTGGATTTTAGGACACTCTCGTTGTTGACGGCCGATATTAAGGTCCACTCCATACTGCCTCCTTCAATTGGGCCGGCCCGCCTCGAATGGCAAATCGCGCCGGACGCATGATCATTCCGCAATTCATGGATTCTTGACGGCCTTCGGAATCAGGTCCGCGAATTGGCGATGCCACAATTCGAGGACGAGCAGCGAGAAGATTTCCTTTGCGTAACGGCCGCTCGATTTCTGCGCGTCCAGCAGGCGGGCCACTTCGCCGGCTTGAAAATAGCCCCGGCTTAGCGCGCGGCCGGAAAGGAGAATCTCCCGCGTGCCGGCGGAAAGCTCGCCGCCCAGCCAGCGGTCGTACGGCACCGGAAAGCCCGCTTTCTTGCGCGCCAGTATTTCACCGGGGAGCGCCTTGGCGAATGCGGCCTTGAGCGCGCGCTTGGTCTCCTTGCCGCGGACCTTGTGCTCCGCCGGCAGGGTGGCGGCGAATTCAAGCACCTTGTGGTCCAGCAGGGGAACGCGCAATTCCAGCGAGTTGGCCATCGTCATTTTGTCCGCTTTCACCAGCAGGTCGTCGGGCAGCCAGGTCTTCGTGTCAATATACAGCATTTGATCGAGCAGGCATTCGCCGTCCATCTTGCCAGTCAGGCCCTCGATGTATGCGCCCGCGGAAAAGGAGGCCGTGCCGCTCAGAAACGCCGGTGTGCAAAGATCCCCGGCGTGGCGGTTGAAAAAAGCCGTCGGGCCGGAACTGCGGCTGAAATACTGCGAGGCGAGCGGACGGCCCATCGCTTCTCCGTAGCGGTCGAACCGCTCGTCGCCCATCCACCGGCCCGCCAGCGACGCTCCGGCGCCCGCCGCCCGGGCCAGCGGCCCCGCCGCCGAGCCGATGCGCGCCAGGCGCATCATGTTCGGATAATTCGGGTACCCGCCGAAGGCCTCGTCGCCCCCTTCGCCTGACAACAACACTTTGACATGTTGCCGCGCCAGCTTGGAAACGTAATAAAGGGCGACCGCCGGCGGCTCGCAGACCGGCTCCTCCATGTGCGCGACGTAGGCGGGGAGAAAATCCCAGAAGTCCCGCGCCGAGAGGCTCATGTCAAAATGCTCCGTGCCGAACCGTTCGGCGGCCAAACGCGCGTAGGGCCGTTCGTCCACCACTTGGTTGCCGTCAAACCCGACCGTGAAAGTCTTGACCTTTTTTTCCGTGCCCTGCACCGCGAAATTCAGCACCGCCGACGAATCCACCCCGCCGCTGAGCAAGACGCCCACCGGCACGTCTGCCATCATGTGGTCCCGCACCGTGGACTGGATCAGGCCGTAAAGTTCCTCCACCACGTCGTCGAACGAGGCGGCCCACCGTTCCCGGGTGAACTTCAAATCCCAGTACCGGCGGATGGATACCTTGCCCTCCTCAATCACGATGCTGTGCCCCGGGAGCAGTTTCTTAATGGACTTGAATAACGTGTCCCCTCCCGGAACATAGTAAAAAGAAAGAAACTCGCGCATGGCGGGAAGCGAAACATCGCGCGGCACCGAAGAGTCCGCAATGATCGCCTTGAGTTCCGAGGCGAAATAAAACGCCCCGCCGGTTTCGCAGTAATAAACCGGCTTGATGCCGATGCGATCCCGGGCGATGAAGAGCCGGCGCTTCTTTGCATCCCAAATGGCAAAGCCGAACATCCCCCGCAACTCGCGCACACAGTCCGCGCCCATTTCCTCATAAAGATGGATAATGACTTCCGTGTCGCTGTGCGAGCGGAACTGATGGCCCTGGTTGACCAGGCGCCCGCGCAGTTCCTGGTAGTTGTAAATCTCCCCGTTGAAAACAATCCAGACCGTGCTGTCTTCGTTGGTCATCGGCTGCGCGCCTGTTCCCAAGTCTATAATGGACAGTCGCAGATGCCCCAGTCCCGCCGGCCCGTCCAAATGAATGCCCCGGCCATCCGGCCCGCGATGAGCGATGGGATCGAGCATGGCTGCGATGTCGGAGTCCCGGACCCGCGCGTCAGACGCCAGCATGAGTTTTCCAGCAATGCCGCACATATCAGGATCTTGAAGCCGTGGCGGCGGGGCAACCCGCCGGCTTGACTAATGCGGCGCCTGCTTGGGCCACCACGCGATGTTCCAAGCCCACACACCAGCGAAGGATGGCGCCCCATTTAGCCAGGGAGCCGGTCCCATGCCGGACAACCCGATGGCGCGAAACCAGAAGCAATGGCAGAATCGAAACAAGCCGAACCAGGGAAGCGACCGCGAGCGCCGCCCGATAGCCGATGGCGGTTACGACGCCGCGGTTGCGCCGGAGAAACCTGTAAACCGATTCGCGCATCATCACATTGGAAAAGTCGCCGGCGCTCCGGCCGGTGCAGCCACCCCCGAAGTGAACCAGAGAGGTTTGCGGGTCATGATACACGGCATAGCCGGCCTGCCGTATCTTAAAGCACAAATCCAAGTCCTCGCCGTACAGGAAGTAGCAGGGTGAAAACCCCCGCACCTTGTCAAATATCTCCTTGCGCACCAGAATACACGCCCCGGAGACGGCCTCGACTTCCCACGGCTGGGAATCGGAGGCAAGAAGAGCCTCTGTTCCCCATAGTTTCCATCGGGGAAATCGCCGGCGGAGAAACTCGGCATCCATCGCCTGGTTGAAGATGGTTGGAAACGACTGAACACAAGAGGTCTGGAGGGAGCCGTCCGCGTTGAGCAATCTGCACCCGACCGCGCCCGCGCGGGGCAGGGATTCGAGGCGCCGCACCAGCGTCAGCACGGAATTCTCGCGCAATTCGGTGTCCGGATTCAACAGAAGCAGATGACGTCCGCGCGCGGATTCGGCGCCCAGATTATTGGCCCTCCCAAACCCGATATTGTCCCGGCATTGAACAAACACCACGCCGGGGAATTCCGCCGCCATGACCTCTCCGCACCCGTCATGAGAACCGCCGTCCACCACGATAATCTCATAATCCACGCCGGAAACCCAGCGCCGTATGGAGGTTATCGCCTGTTTGACAAACTGGACCGAATTCCAATTGACAATGACGATGGAAACGGCCACTGCGCGGGATTCCGCCTCCGCGATGGCCGGCTGGTCCCGATGTGCGGCCGTTGTCATCACGGTCTCCCTTTCGTCCAGAGACTGTCCCGAAAGGTCAGCCGCCGCACTTGCTGCCGGCGCAAGTATTTAATCAGCTCCGGGTCTCCCACTTGAGGCACCTTGCCAAAGTAGCCTCCAAAGAAGCCGCACAGGAGTCCCGCAGCCACCACTCCGTAAGGCTTTTCACCCAGGCGGGAGAGACATTTGAACAACATAAACGCCGGATGGTAGCCGGTAATGTAATTGGCGCGCCCATTCTTCACCCAGTTCTTCCAAGACCCGTCCGCATCGCCGGCAAATCGGTAGTGCGTCACTTTCAATTCCGCAAAGCTGTACGTCCTCCAGCCCAGCATGTTCGCCTTCACCTCGTCCAGTGTGTCCCACCCCGGGGCCTTAAGAAGCCCGCCGATGGCCTCCCAACACGCCCGCCGGTAGATCTTCGTCGCGCCGCGAACATGAAAAGGCGGGTCGCCCCGCGCTTCCGGCTTCTGCCCGCCCGAGGCAACGCTGCATATCGTGCCGCCCCCAATGCCCAACTTCTCGTCCGTGTCAAAATGCCGGACGCATTCCGCAAAATAAGAGGACGCAAACGACAAGTCGCCGTCCAGTTTGACCAGATAGTCCCAGCCCTCCGCGCCCAGCAGGGCGTATCCGTCGTAAAATGCCCCGATTACCCCTCCACCGGCCAGCCGAAATCCCCGGTCGGCCCGGTGCAACGCCTGTATCCACGCGTGTTCCCTGGCTGCCTTTTCGATCAGCGCCCCCGTGCCGTCCGTTGAGCCGTCGTCAACGAGTATCCATTTTCGGGGGCGGAAGGTCTGCGCGGCCATGGAGTCAATGGTCTTCTGCAAGTACGCTTCTTCGTTGCGCGAAGGAGTAATGACGACATAAGACGGCGCACTCATGCGAAGGTACTAATGGGAAGGCGCGTGTTCCATTTGAGCTGTCCCGTCGCTTCTTTTCCCGCCCGCCGCGATCGCTTGCTTCAGTTTCTTGGTTGCCGCTTGCGGCCAGGCCAGCCAGTCGTAGCCCCCTTCCAATTTCGCCCGGAAAAAATCCGCGTCGTCCAGGCTGTTGGCTGGAAGCCGCTTCAGACGAAAAGGATCGTCCCCCGCCTTCACCCGCCCAATTTCCGTTGTCGCGCAGCAGGTGTAGCCGGTTTGCATCAACAAGCTGCGGAAGGCGCCCGCATAAGCCCGGTCGCTTTGGGGAAAGGCGAACGGATAGGCGAAGGCGGTCACCGTCTCCCCCAGGCGCTCCTCCATCTGCTGTTTCGAGTCGCGCAATTCGCGCTCGATTTCCGGCCAGCCCAGTTCGGCCAACCGCGGATGGTTGACGGTGTGCGAGCCGAATTGGATGCCCGCCTGGCGCAACTGGCGCACTTCCTCCCACCTCAGGCATTCAGCGCCTTTAAAGGACGTGCGTTCGTCCGCTATGAAAGCAGTGGGCAGAAAAACAGTGGCCGTGAAATGATGTTCCTGCAACGCCGGAAATGCCCCGGTGCAAAAATCCCGGTAGCCATCGTCGAAAGTGATGACCACCACCTTGGACGCCAGAGGTTCGCCGCGCGCCAACAGGCCGGCCACCCCGGCCAGGTCCATCGTCCGGTAGCCTGCTTCGGAAAGCTGGCGCAGGTGCCGGCGGAAAACGGATGGACTCGTGTGGATCTGGTAGTAGGGAGAAACACCCGGTTCCGGATCGCCGCAAACTCGATGATACATGAGGACGGGAACAGCCGGCCCGCCTCCTCCCAGCGCCCGGCGCAATGGATGGAACACAACCGTAGTGAGAGACCGGTCCAAACGGAACTTCGGCTGGCTCATGCTTCCATTAATTTTGACGCGCCAACTGCCCGTTCCCTGCCGCCGCAGGGGAACAGAGGCCATCCACCAAGTTCAAATAATCCGCCTTGCGGGTGTCCCAACTGTTACGGACGGCGTACTCCGAGGCTCGGCGGGCCATGCTCTCACGCAAATCCCGGTTGCGGATCATCTCCAGCATGGCCGCGGCCAGGGCCTCGACATTTCCAGATTCAAAAAACCGAACCACCGAGTCATCAAAGTAGAACCGGTCAATCTTTGTGCTCGAAACCACCACGGGAATCCCCAGGGACATGAACTCCATGATCTTGGTGCTATAGGCTTCGTTGCCGAAGGAATCCGCCCGCTTGGGAACGACGCCCAGATCGGCATTGGCCATCACATCGGCGATGGCCCGCAGCGGCATCGGGTCGAAAAAACTCACCTTGTCCTCCAGGCCAAGATCGAGGGTCAGGTCCATCAGGCTTTGTTTCATCGCGCCGTCTCCATAGATGTGAAATTCCGCCGCGGGCGCCTGCCGGCTGACGATTTCAAAAGCCCGCAAGGCGATGTCCAGGCCCTGATGCCATTGCAGCCCGCCCGGAAAGATAATGATGAACTTGCCGTCCCGCCGCGTCCGCGGGCGCGGGGTGAAGATCTCCGACTTGACATTATTGACAAAGACCGTGCATTTGCCCTCTGTTCCGGTGCGCGCCGCGAACTTGTCCCGCCAAAGATGGTTGGAAATGATCACATGGTGGGAAAACCGGGCCGCCGCGCATTCAATCCCTTTGAGTATCCTCACGCCGGAACGGTGCTCCTTGACATCGAATTTGCTCGCATAAAACTCGGGCACGATGTCATGGATGTCCAGTATGACTTTGGCGCCCGTCAGACGTGGAACCCATGCGGTGAAAACCAGAAAGTCCGGCATGTTGTGGACATGCACCAGGTCATAACGCCGCGTCAGGTGACGCCACGTTACCACCGCCCAGGCCTGCGAAGTGAATTTCAATAACGGCCACAGATAGGAACTCCGGGTCTTCTCATCCTTCCGCGCCCGGCTTTGAATCCCCAAAACCCGCACCCCGCAGATCGTTTTCGACCTGTCCGTCCCGCAGTTGCCGCGCAATGCCAGCACCTCCACGCTGTCGCCCCGCTGGGCCAGTTCTTCCGCATAACGCATCACCCGGTTGTCGTTGTCATAGTTGGAATAGGCGATCATGCAGACCCTCTTGGGCCTGGCCGGGCGGTCCGGCGTCCGCTCCCCGCCCGTCAATAGCCGCTTCACCAGGCCCATGAACCGGCCTCGTTCCAAATCCCACGAATGTTCCTCATAGACCTTGCACCCGCGCGCCAGGATGGACCGCGTCTCGTCCGGATGCCGGTACACCCACTCGATCTTCCGGGCCAGATCATCCGAATCACCGGGTTTGAAAAACACCAATTCATCCTCCTTGAAGTAGTCTTGAACACCCTGGGTGCGCGGCGCGATCACCGCTTTGTTCATGGCCAGATACTCAAAGATGCGGGTGGGCAGGTTGATCCGGGTAAAGGAGTTCAGCCGGTTGGGAATCAGCCCAAGGTCAATCGGCGCAATCGCGTCCGCAATCTCCGCCAGCGATTTGTATCCATGGTAAAAAACCGCGTCCTCCAGCTTGCGTTCCCGCACCAGCAGCATGATCCCCTTCATGTAATCCGTCTCCTCCCCGTAAAAGTGCAACTCCAGCCCCGGTATCCGCGCCCGCAACTTCGCCACCGCCTCCACCGCCAAATCCATCCCGTGGCGCTCCACGAGCACACCGTGATACATCAGCTTGAAGGGCCGGACCCCGCACACCCCGGGGGCAGGGACGGCGGCCTTGCGCTCGTGGAAAATCTCCGTCTCCGGAGTGTTCATCACAATTTCGATCTTGTGCTCCGGACACCCGCGCGAGACAAAAAGCTCTTTGAACGCCGCGTTGGGCGTCAACACCAGATCGGCGAACCCAATGCTCCACTTTTCAATCCTCCGCAACATCCGCGAGGCAAAGCGCCCCGGCGCCACGCCATAGAGCGTTTCAAACAACTCCGGCATCGGATCGTGCAAATCCAAAATGACTTTGGCCCCCCGCAGGCGCGGCAGCAAGGCGCTGAACACCAAAAAATCCGGCATGTTGTGGACATGCACCACTTTGTAGCGTTTCGCCAGGCTCCATTTTGAAAGGAGAAAAAGGGCGCTCAAGAAGAAACAGACATATTGCAGCAAATAGCGGATTTTGCCGCCCCTTTGATGTCTCCACGGCGCAATGAACACATTCACCCCGTTAATCGTCTCCCGCGCGGGATTGGATACGGTGGTTCCCAGGGAAATCACATCCACTTCGTACCCCTCCCGGGCCAGAGCCTCCGCTTCCCGGCGGGGCCGGGAATCCGTGGCGTAATAGGCATATAACACTACGGCGGCGCGATCCGGCTCCGCCTGGGGCTTTGTCTTGGGCGCAACCGCCGCGACGCCCAAGTCTTCCGGAAATAATCTCGCGCAGCTTTCCGCCGGCTGCGGCTTCACGCGCGCCTGTTTGTACCACGCCGCCAATTCCATCGGCAGCGGGTTCCAGTAAGCGCCCGCGTAGGCCGTTGCAACATGCCTGAGAAAACTCTCGTAATTTGCCAGCGGATAATGCGATATCCGCAGTCGCGCGCCATCAAAACTCATGTAGTCGGGGTGCGCATTCAGCAACGCCATGCCGCCGTGCCGGGCGATCCAATCCGTCTTTTGCTTCCAGATGTCCGGCGTGCGCTCGCGCATCAGCAGGAAAAGCGTGGAGTCTTGGGGCAGGGTGTACGGCATTTCCACGTAACCGCGGCCGGCGCCCCGTTGATACCAGAACGGAAAAATCGTCCCGGTTCCGTCCGGCTGCGGTTCGAATGGGTCGGTGTCGAACGTGGAGGCATCGTACTCGATTTCCAAATCCTGGAGCCATTCCAGGTTGTGAAACATGAACCCCGACCGAAACCCCCGCGCCCCCCACTCCTTCAAATACTGGTTGATGCGGGTTGCGTTCTTTGCAAACTCGGCGCGGCTCCGGTAGAGCCTGCCGTCGTGGTACAAATCGTGCAGGCTGACTTCAAAACCCTCGCGCGCCACTGCCTGGCGGAATTCCCGCGAAATCCGGTAATTTGCCTCCGGGATGAAATTGAAGGAGGAGTGAAAGCCGTACTTTTTTTCCACCTCCATCAACCGCCGGCATTTGGCCACCCCTTCGGGACCTTCCACATCGTGCGTCAGCACGAACGCGAATTTCTTGCCGTCCGGCCAGCCGGGCCAGTCCTTGGGCCGCCGTTCCGACCCGGGCAGCATCGGCCACTCCTTGCGGAATTGACCCCGTTTTCGCCGCGTCAGCCATCCTCGAACTGCCAGGCGGATCTGTATCGGTAACAGCGGCTTGATCCCGTAATAGAGACTGTTGCGTATCACAATTTCCAGAGATGAACCCGTCTTTTCTCCCGCTCAATTCTCAACTCTCGCTTCCCCCGCGGTTCCCGGCTCGCTATTCGCAGTTCGCCATCTTCAAAATTCCTGGTGCAACCTATGGGGAACGTAGGACCGGCTCTTGTTAATCACCACCCCCACGTTGGCGCGGGCTTCCGTCAGCAGCTCCGCCGCCCGTTGACCGGCGTCCCGGTCTGTCTTTTGCGACTCCACCACCAGCAGGATCGTGTCCATGAAGCGCGCCAGCCGCGGCGTGATGCTGATCTCCGTTACTGGCGGCATGTCAAACAGGATGTAATCATAATCGCTGGCCTTGAGCTGGGTCACCAGATGGCCGAATCGTTTGGGCAGCGCGCCCGGCAGCCTGTCCTGGTTGCTGGATTCTTTCACCACGTAAAGATTCTCCTGCATCAATGCCCCCTGCCGGTTCGCCTTTTCTTTCTCCAAAATATCGTCCAAACCCAGCGCCAGCTTGCCCTTGTAGAAATGATGCGCCACCCCGTCTCCGGTGTTCATGTCCACCAGCAGCACATTGCCCTCGCCGGTTTCGGAAAGGGAACCGGCCAGGCCGGCCGCGATGGTGCTCACCCCGGCCCCGTCGCCGCAACTGGTGATCGCCACCAGTTTTGGTTTGTGCGTCAGATTCATCATCTCAAAATAGGACACCAACCGGTCGCGCAACGTGTCATGAAAGGGCTGCAGGGGATGCATCTCATCCCGCGGCACGAGCGGGCCGTTCTCAACCGTGGCAGACTCCCCGCCGCCGCCGGCGGGAGGGGACGGATCACCCGGGACCGCGGGCAACAACTTGACCTTCCTGCCCTCACGCAAGCGGCCAGACCCGCCATTCCCATTCCCGTGCCCGTTCTTTACGTAGGGGATGTTCAGGAAGATGGGGAGCTTGAGTTTTTCGGCGACCTCTCTGGGGCGCCTGAGCGAGCGGTCCAGGACCATCTCCCATAAAAAAGCCAGGCCAAATCCCAACACCACACCGCCTGCCGCAATGGCGCCTATCGTCTTATCGGACTTCCTCGCGTCGCTGGCCGGAGGGGAGGGGTTTTGAATGACGGAGATATTCGCGCCCCGGTTTTTTCCGAGGGCGACTTCCAATTTGGACGCATTCATTTGGCTGGCAACTTGTTTCAGATAGTCCTTTTGCATCTCTTCGACTCTCTCCAGATCCTCAATCAAGACCTGCTGGTGATTGAGGTTGGTGCCGCGCTCCGCGAAGGTTCGGAGCAACTTGGCGAATTCATTGGTCTTGGCTATCAGCCCTTCAATGTTGGCCACCTCGTGGTTGTAAGCCGCCACCGGATCATACGCGGCGCCGGTTCCCGCAGCGGTTCGCGATTCCTCCTTCGTGAGGGCCAGCAGGCCGGGATTGTCAGCCTCCAGACTCCGGAGCTTGTCTGTGGCAACTTGAATATCAATCAGATTAGTCTGCACCACCATGTAGTTGGTGGTATAATGGATCTCGAGTTCCGCCTCCTTGGCTTGCAAATCCACCAGCCGCTGCTTGGATTGCCTGTAGTCCCTCTGGATGGCCTCGGTGGGCGCGACCATGCTGGGGGCGGCGCCGCTGGCCGGGTTGGTAGCGGCGGCCTGGTTGGTGGCCGGCAGCCACTTCTTGAGTTGTTCGGCCATGGCCAGGGATTCCTGCAACTCGGCCTGAGCCATGTAGTATTGCTGCTGGAAGAATTCCTGCTGCTGTTTGTAGGCCGCCTCATCCGCCTGGAAGTTGTTAATGTTCTCTTTGCTTTTCAATTCAGCCAGTTTTTGTTCCGTGGCCTTCAGATCATCTTCCCGCAAATCGTGCTCACGGGTTGCCCAATCGTCCTGGGGCGGCGTGTGGATATTGATATGAGCGGCAATATAATTGGTGATCACCTGACCCAGCACCGATTGGACTAAATTCAAGGATCGGCTCGAGAATGTCACGAGTATGATCTGGGTGTACCGGGGCGACTCCACCGTCAGGTTCTTTTGAATCAACTGCGCTGCCTGATCCACGTTGACATTGGTTCCTTTGACGTAATCGGCCAGGATTCTGGCCGGCGTTATGGCTTCCGCCACGCTTTTCAGGTTATCCAGACTATTCAAAATCTCCAGTTCCGAATCGAGAGCGTTCCCCGAACTTCCCGTGGGTCTCACTGTGACATCGGGGTCTTGCTCGCTTGGGGGTTTTGTTTCAATGATGTCGCTGATGTAAAGCTTGGCCGTGGAAGAATAGGTCGGCTTCCAGGTGGCGAAGGTGATGCCGGCGGCGACAAAGCCGCAAAGCGAGCACAAAAGGATCACCCATTTGCGCCGAAACAATATATAGTAGATGTCCCCCAAGCCCATTCCCGCAGGAACCGGCGCGGCTGTCTGCTTTGGATTCATAACATTTAAACTACATCAAACTGCCCAAGATACAATGCCCCGTCTTGCCCCGTACAACGCGCTCCTTATGGGTTCAGGAGATATGCCGATACAGCAATTCCCCGGCCAGCCGCAGCACGGGCAGCGGCAGGCTGGCAAACACCCGGTTGAACCAGCCTTTCGTCCCGTCCGTGTCCGTCACAAACCGCCCGGCGCGAAAATCATACTTGCAACACTTGATTTCCTCTTCCCGCGCCCCAAAACCCAGCTTGAACCGTCTCAGCCCTTCATGCGCCGGCGCCGTCCGCCCAAAATGCAGCCGCTCGCAACCCCGCTCCGCGCAGTGGCGGATGCCCTCCCAGATGACCAGGTTGTTCGGGCGCAAATGCTGAAAACCACTGTCCGATGCGCCAAACTTATACATCGCCTGCCGGCCGTGGCGGAAAAAAATCGCCGCCGCCACCGGCCTGTCTTCCCATCGGGCCGTGACGACGAAACCCAAGCCGGGCTGAAGCATGCGCTTCTGAATGTTGGCGAAGAACTGGAACGGCTGGGGCGGCAATCCGTGCCGCCGCCGGGTCCGGCAGTGCAGCGCGTAGTAGCTTTCAACCGACTCCAGGCTGCCGTCAATATGGATGCGCAACCCGGCCGCCCCGGCTTTCTTGATGCCCCGCCGCACCGGCCCCTCCAGATTGTTGTATAGAACTTCCCGGCCCGCTCCCAGGTCCAGCTCATGTCCATAAAAAACCAGCGATGGCGAGCTGCCCGGCCAGTCCTCATCGCTGCTTCTGCATTCCAGATACCGCCAGCCGCGCGCCCGGCCCTCTGCCAGCGCCATGTCATACAGCTCCCTGGCGTCCTGACCCTCCGTCTTTAATGGAAAACAAAAATCGGTAAAAGGAAGCGATACCCCGCGCCGCCCCGTCCACGGACTGGATACTTCCATCAACGGAAGCAGGCTCCGCAACTGCCCGCCGTCAAAGCGCGCCGCATAAACCGGCCGATGCCCGTAAGTGTCCCTCAGCACCCCGGCCCAAGCCGTTCCGTGAAAGAACCAGGCTTCCGGATGGGCCGCCAAAAGCGCATCCCATCCCGGCTGCTCCAGCGGGTTGACCAGGACAGCACCCTCCATCCGCCCGTGAGCCGGCGTTGGCATGGCTGCCCGCTCAACATTGGAAATTACCTGGCACATGCCGCCTGCGGTTTGGCGGCGCTGAGGCACAGCATCAATTCCTCCGCCACCGCGTGAATCTGTTCCTGCGTCAATTCCGGAAACATCGGCAGCGAGAGAAACTCCCCGGCGCACCGTTCCGCCACCGGATAACTGCCCCGCCCGCGGCCCAGGAACCGGTAGGCCTCTTGCAGATGCACCGGAATCGGATAATGAATGCCGCACGAAATTCCCTTCTCCGCCAGCGATTGCAACACCTGGTCCCGATCTTTCACCCGCACCGCATAGATATGATACACACTCTCGCTCGAACTGCCCTGCGCGGGCAGGATCACCTCTTCGTTCCCCCCCAAAAGCTGGTCGTAAAGCAGCGCATGGGAACGGCGGCGCAGGTTCGACACGTCCAGTTGCTTGAGTTTCACGCTCAACACCGCCGCCTGGATGCCGTCCATCCGCCCGTTCCAGCCGATGTGCGAATGATGGTACTTCCGCGCCTGACCGTGATCGCGCAGAACCCGCATTCTGTCCGCCAGCCCGGCGTCGCGGGTGACTATCGCGCCCGCCTCCCCCAGCGCGCCGAGGTTCTTGCCGGGATAAAAGCTGAAACAGCCCGCCGCCCCCATCGAGCCGGCCTTGCGGCCTTTGTAAGCCGCCCCGTGCGCCTGACACGCATCCTCAATCACCGGGATGCCCCGCGCGCCCGCGATTTCCAGGATCGGATCCATCTCCGCGCACTGGCCAAAGAGATGCACCGGGATGATGGCCTTGGTGCGCGGCGTGATGGCTCTTTCCAGCAAGCCGGGGTCCAGCGTGTAAGTCGCCTCATCTATGTCCACGAAAACCGGGCGCGCCCCGCAGAAACTGATCGCCTCGGCGGTCGCCATGAACGTGCTGGGAACCGTGATGACTTCATCGTTTGGCCCCACCCCCAGCGCCAGCAGCGCGAACCAGAGCGCGTCGGTTCCGTTGCCCACCCCCACCGCGTGAGCCGCCCCGCAATAGGCGGCAAATTCCTTCTCGAATTGGGCCACAAACGGGCCGCCGGCAAACGCCGCCGCGTCAATCACCCCGGCGATGGCCGCATCCAGTTGTTCGCGTATCGGCTCGTGATGAGCCTTCAAATCTAAAAATGGCACTTTCATTTTGTCTTTGTTGTCAATCGCCGTCCTGGCGCCGCGGCCCCGGGTTTCTTCCCTTTTTCCTTCCTGCCTTCTTTCAACATGCGGATGATCCGGGCGGGATTGCCCGCCACCACCGCATCGGCGGGCACATCGCGCGTGACCACGCTGCCGGCCCCAATGATCGCGCGCCGGCCAACCGTGATCCCGCACAAAAGCGTCGCGCTGGAGCCGATCGAGGCCCCGCGCTCCACCCGCGTCGGTATGCACTTCCAATCCGCCTCCGTTTGCGGCCGCCCATCCTCATTGGTCGCGCGGGGATAGAGATCGTTGATGAAGGTGACGTTGTGCCCGACGAAAACATCCTCCTCCAAGACCACCCCTTCGCATATAAACGTGTGGCTGGAGATTTTGCAGCGGTCCCCAATGCTGGCCCCTTTTTGAATTTCCACAAACGCCCCGATCCGCGCGTCATCCCCTATCCGGCAGCCGTATAAATTGGTGAACGCATAGACCCGCGCGCCCCTGCCCATTTTCACATCGGGCGCGATCTTTTGATAGGACGGGGAATCAGCCATAAGCGTTCGTGCCGGGGGATTCTCCAAAACGCTAGGCGGTGACGGCGGGTTGGACCGCGGGATGGCGGGGCGCCGGAGGCTGGCTCTTCTTCTTCTCGATCTTGGGGACGCCGTTGCCCCGGACTTCCGGGAGTCGCGCGCCGGACCAGCCCATCTGCGGTTCCCCGGCCTGGACAAAGGGAATCCGGCTCCCGCCCTGCCTCAAGGAAGCGGAGGACGCTTCCAGGATTCTAACCAGTTCCATGCCCCGGACGCCGCAACTCAGGGGCCTCTTGCCATCCTCAATGCACTCAATGAAATGCTGGCACTCCGATTTGAGCGGCTCTTCCTGTTTCAGGTACGGCGCGTAAGTGTCCCCGTAATGGTAGGCATAGTGAAATTCGGCGAAGGTGTCGTAATGCGGCGGCCGCTCCACACGCGCGTCAAAAATCCGGATCTTCTCCTGCTGCGCCACATCGTCATACACCACCATCCGCTTGCTCCCCACAATCGTCATCTCCCGCACTTTGCGCGGGTCCAGCCAACTGCTGTGGATGATCGCCGAACGGTCGTTGGCGAACCTCAGACACATCGAAGTCACATCCTCCACCCCGGGCGTCACATGCGCGCTCCCGGAACAATTCACGCTCTCGGGAAATTCCCGCAGAAGGTGCAGGATGATCGAAATGTCATGCGGCGCCAGGTCCCACGCCACATTGATGTCTTTTTGATACAACCCCAGGTTCAGCCGCCGCGCGCATATATAGCGGATTTGCCCCAGATCGCCCCGGTCCACGATCTCTTTGATCTTCTTGACGGCCGGCGAATAAAGGAAAGTGTGCCCCACCATCAGCACCAGCCCGTTCTTTGCCGCGATTTCAATCAACTCCTCGCATTGCGCCGCCGACGAGGCCATCGGCTTTTCGACCAGCGTGTGTTTGCCCGCCTCCAACGCCGCCTTGGCCATCGGATAGTGCATCTTGACCGATGTGGCCACCGCCACCGCGTCCACGCTCCCGTCGCCCAGCATCCGCTCGTAACTCGTCTCCCCCCTCACCTCGGGATACAACTGTTTGAGATGCTTCAGCCGCTCCGCGCTGATGTCGCACATCGTGGCCAACTGGCAGCCGGACATGGACCGGAAATTGCGCACCAGATTCGGCCCCCAATAGCCGCATCCAGCCACCCCAATTCTGATTTGTTTGCTCATTTGTCGTGTCTCCTTTTCACTTATCGTCACCCGGCCCCGGTTACTGTAGTAATCTTTGGTGACTTCTTGTGGTTCCCTGAGCGGCTGGCGTCAGCCATCCATCGGCTTTCGAGACGTCCCGGAGCCGGTCCGATGCCCCGTGGCAGCCATCGGGCCCGGCTCCATTTCCTGGCGGGCATCCGCCAGGACCGGCTCCAGGCCGGCTCGCGGCGCCATGCGCCGCGCCCCCGTCTCCGTTGCCGGGGCTTTCGCGGCCGATTTCCGGCTGGCGTGAACGTCAAAGACCTGAAGAAGGATCGCGGGAAAGGTTCTGGCGAGAATCTTGGCATCCAGAAAAACCGATTTGGACTCCACGTAGGCGATGTCCAGTTCCATCATCTCTTCAAATGTAGTCCGGTTCTTCCCATTGACCTGCCACAACCCCGTCAAACCGGGCAGCGTCTCGCAACGCCGGCGATGGCAGGGCTGAAACAGGTCATATTCATAAACGGTGGGAGGACGCGGCCCCACCAGGCTCATCTCACCGCGCAGGACGTTGATGATCTGCGGCAACTCGTCCAATCCCAGCGTGCGGAGCCAAAGCCCGCCCGGAATCAGCCGCGAATCCCCCGCCGCGTCCAGCTTCTTCATCGGCCGGTTGGAGGTCATCAGATGATTCAGATGCTCCCGATGCACCGTCGTGTCGGCATTCACCTTCATCGTCCGGAACTTGAGGCAATAAAAGCGCGCCCCCAAATGCCCGATGCGCTCCTGCCGGAACAGGGCGGAGCCGGGAGAGACCAGTTTCACCCAAACCGCAATCAGCACTCCCAACGGCAGCCATGCCGGCAGCGTCGCCACGACCAGCGTGCAATCCATAACCCGCTTCCACGACGGCACCCGGCATCGGCCGATATGGTCCGAGACAATGTCAATGCTCTCCCTGGCGGAGTGCTTGCCAACGATAGAATTCATACGTTTCAGCGCCATGCGGCCTCTAAGAAAGCCTGGTCTCTTTCTTCTTCGCGCCATCCGGTTCAGCAGGCTCAACTGCGCGAACTAACGGCACGGACTGCAATGGTATCCGCGTGTCAAAATCTGAAACCCAACCAACCGCCAAAAACCTGCGTCCTTCCACAGTGGACGCATCGCGCGCCTAATCTGTTACAAATCCCGCAACATGTCAAGCAAGTTCCGCGCAATTCTGCAATTCACCGTGCGGGACACAATTCTTCGCGCCCTCCTCTCTCGCCCCGCTTGCGGGGAGAGAGCCGGAGAGACGGATTCCCAAAATCAGCCCTGCCCCCTGCAATTCACAGAACGGACGATGGTACGCAAAGCTCCGCACTTGCTGGCGCGGTCGGTTCCACGCCGGCAGCAGTCTCCATCCCTTTGCTCCTCTGCCCCCAATTGCCGTTTCTTTTGCGATGATTCCGTTTCCAACCCTCGCGGCAACAGTCATCGAACTACGTTGCCGCTAATAATGGAAGACGATCAGCCACCCGATATTGCGTTGGCTTTAGCGAGCTCCGATCCACTTCTGCCAAAGTTGGACGACCCAAGAAGTCAAGCAGGATTTGTACCCTTCTCACCGCTGGCAATGCCCGGACCACCGTCGCCGGATAGCCCAGAAACGCCCCCTCGGCGATCATCACCTCCGCCCCGGCCAGCAACCCGTCTTCCACCGCCATCGGCTCCTCCGTCTCGAAGCACTGACGCAATTCCTCTATCGTCCCGTCCGGCACAACCGGTATCCGCTGCCCAAAATGGACCAGGCTGCTGATTCCCGCCGAGTGCCGGATGCTCTCCATGCTCTCCGCCAGGCGGCAGCGCACAAAAATGTAACAGGGAAACAGCGGCTCCACCACCCGCATCACCCCCCTCTGCGTCGCCCGCTCCATTCGCAAGCGCGGATGAAACACCTCCAAGCCCAGCTTCTTCTTCAGGTTCGCAGCCGCAATGTGCTCGTGCTTTGCCTTTGTCCTCGCGCAATACCAGGCCGACTCCGAAGTTTGCATAAGAATCATCAAAATTACAACGGACGGAACCCCCCGCCGCTTTAATCATTTCCGCCTTCCGCGGCGAAATTCAATTTGGTTGACTACCGCTGCCTGCATTTGCCGCCAATTCAGTTCTCTCACAACTTTGGTTTGTGCAAGAACATCCCTCACGCGAATAATCCCACTACCGGGCCTAATATGCAAGTGTAAAGTGGGATTTTCCGGGATGGACTGGGATTTGCCTTGCAACACTGCCCCCTTCCCCCGGCGGCGGCGGGGACGCACCGCCGGCGCCGCGCGCCGATTTCAAGCAAATCCGGGACACTGCGCGGGCCGCTTCCCCGTCGCGAAACATCCCACAACGGCATAAGGTACTCAAAAATCCCCATCCGTCAAGCGTTTTCGCATTATTGAGAAGTCTCTTCCATGCTGTTCCCGAAATTGGCTATTGACCGCCGGCCACGCCACGGCTACCTTGCGCCCCGTGAAATATCGGGCCGGGTTGCTGCCAGCCGTTCGCGCCGTCCGCAGGGGCTGACGCGGCCCGAGGCATGGTTCCGGTCCGCGGGCCGCCCGCCGTTCCCCGTGGAACGCGCGGTTGATAACCCCGGAACCCAAACACGAAACACGCGCCACATTATGCGTCATACAATATCCGTTCTCGTGGAGAACAAGTTCGGCGTGCTCACGCGCGTCGCCGGCCTTTTCAGCGGCCGCGGCTACAACATCGAATCCCTCAACGTCGCCCCCACCCAGCAACCCGCCACCTCCCGCATGACCATCGTCACCCGCGGCGACGACGCCACCCTCGATCAAATCGTCAAGCAACTCAACAAGCTGGTCAATGTCCTCCAGGTCGTGGATTTCCGGCAGGAGGAATTCATTGACCGCGAACTGGTTCTGGTCCGCGTCTCTGTGGACGCCAAGTCCCGCGCCGAGATCATGCAAATGACCGATATTTTCCGCGCCAAGATCGTGGACGTCCAGCCCCGCAGCCTCACCATCGAAATCACCGGCAACGAAAGCAAAGTCGAAAAGTTCCTGGCCCTGATGAGCGGCTTTGGCGTCGAAGAGTTGACCCGCACCGGCAAAATCGCCCTGGCCCGCAAACCATCCCCCCTTCAGTAAGAGCCAATTGCTAATTCCCAATTCAACAATCAACAATCAACATTCCACATTCCTGCCATGCCCGCCAAAGTTTATACCGACAAGGACGCCGACCTGAAACATCTGCAAAACAAAACCCTGGCCGTTCTGGGCTTCGGCTCCCAGGGCCACGCCCACGCCCTCAACCTCAAGGACAGCGGCTGCAACGTCATCATCGGCCTTTACGAAGGCAGCAAATCCATTCCCGTCGCCCAGTCCAAGGGCTTTGAAGTCCTGAGCACCGGCGAAGCCGTCCGCCGCGCCGACGTCATCTTCGTGGCCATACCCGACACCAAACAGGCCGCGGCCTACCAGCGCGACATCGCGCCCAACCTGGCCCCCGGCAAGACGCTTCTCTTCTCCCACGGCTTTTCCATACATTTCAAGACCATCGTTCCTCCGGCCGGCGTCAACGTCATCCTCGTCGCCCCCAAGGGGCCGGGCCACATCGTCCGCCGCCAGTACGAGGAAGGCAAAGGCGTGCCCTCCCTCATCGGCGTCTATCAGGACCCGGGCAAGAACTCCAAACAAATCGCCTTGGCCTGGGCCAAAGGCATCGGCGCCACACGCGCCGGCGTCCTCCAGACCACCTTCAAAGAGGAAACCGAAACCGATCTTTTCGGCGAACAAACCGTCCTCTGCGGCGGCGCCTCCGCCCTCATTCAGGCCGGCTTCGAGACCCTGGTGGAAGCGGGCTACCAGCCCGAAATGGCCTACTTCGAGTGCCTGCACGAATTGAAATTGATCGTGGACCTCATGAACGAAGCCGGCATCAGCGGCATGCGCTTCTCCATCTCCGAGACCGCCAAATGGGGTGACGTCAGCGTCGGCCCGAAAATCATAGATGCCTCTGTCAAGAAACGCATGAAAGCCGCCCTCAAAGACATCCAGTCCGGCAAGTTCGCCAAGGCCTGGATCCAGGAATACAACAGCGGCCACAAGAAATACGACGCCCTCCTCAAAGCCGGCGAGAACCATCCCGTCGAAAAAGTCGGCCGCCGTCTTCGCGCCTTGATGCCCTGGATGAAGAAACACTCTGTCAAAGGCGTCCAGGCGGCCTATTAACCCCATAAGACGATTGGGCTTGAAATCTGACGGCAAACCGGGCGAAATGACACGCGATTTATGAACCTTGCTGATATTTTATCAGGCCCGGACAACATTCTGCCCGAAATGCAGGCGGCCGACCGCTGGGCCGCCATTGACGATCTGGTGGGCAATCTCATCGCCACCGGCAGAATCAAGGCGGCGGATCGCGAAGCCATCACCGGCGTTGTCAAGAAACGCGAGTCCTCCATGAGCACCGGCATCGGTTTTGGCATCGGCATCCCCCACGCCTCCACCGAACTCATCCCGGAAGTGGTCGGTTCCCTGGGCCGTTCCGCCAAGGGGATCAGTTTCGACGCCCTGGACAATCAGCCCGTGAATTTGGTCGTCCTTTTCCTCGTGCCCCAGGGCCAGTTCCAGAAACATCTCCACACCCTGGCCAACATCGCCAAGCTCCTTCACCTCAAGGAATTTCGCCAGGAACTCGAACAAGCCCCCGACGCCGACGCTATATGGCGGGTCATCTTGAAATACTCTGCCCAGCCTTAATTCCGCCAGCCGCAACGAATAGTGAAATGAAGACCGCCCCCCCGCCCTTGAAGAACCTAACGGAGTGTTGGAGTGCTGGAGTGTTGGAGTGCTGGAGTGCAGGGGTATTGGAGTTTGGAGTTTGGGGTTTTCCCATCACTCCACCACTCCATCACTCCATTCGCAAATCCGCAATCCGCAATCCGCAATCCGCAATGGCTCCTTGTGCTTCACCGACTTCTTGAACAAAGGTTGCAACTCGCGGTCGCTGCCGTCCTCCCGGACGCCGATGCCGCCGCCGTCCTCGTGCGCCCCTGCCCGGACCCGCGCTTCGGCGATTACCAGGCCAACGCCCTCATCGCCCTGGCCAAAGCGCGCAAGATCAATCCCCGCCAGTTGGCCGCCGACGTCGCCGCCCGCCTCGACGTGGCGGAGTGGTGCGCCCCGGTCGAAATCGCCGGGGCCGGCTTTCTGAATTTCCGGCTCAAAATCCCTGCCATCGCCCAGGCGCTGGAGAGCGTCGCAAGCGGCCGGCGGCCCCTGGTGGAGAAAACCGCCCGGCCGCGGGCCATCATCATCGATTTCAGTTCGCCCAACGCCGCCAAGCCGATGCACGTCGGCCACATCCGCTCCACCATTTTGGGCGATTCCCTCGCCCGCGTTTCGCGCCTCCTCGGCCACCGCGTCATGACCGACAACCATCTGGGCGACTGGGGCACGCAGTTCGGAAAACTGATCGTGGGCTGGAAAACCCGGCTCGATCCCGCCGCCCTGGCGCGCGACCCCATCGCCGAGATGGAACGGCTTTACAAACTCATCCACGCCGCCTGCGAACAGGACCCAACCGTGCTGGAAACCGCGCGGCACGAACTGGTCAAACTGCAAAACGGCGACGCGGAGAACCTGGGCCTCTGGCGCCGGATGATCGCCCTTTCCCAAGAGCAGTTCGACCGCGTCTATGCCCGCCTGGGCGTTACCTTCGATCACACTTTTGGCGAGAGCCATTACAATCCCCGCCTGAAATCCGTCGTCGAGGACTTGCAACAGCGCGGCCTGGCCCGCGAGAGCGAAGGGGCCATCGCCGTCTTCTTCGACGACCTGCCGGAATTGAAGGGCCGGCCCGCCCTGGTGCAAAAAAGCGACGGCGGATTCAACTACACCACCACCGATCTGGCCACCCTCCAATTCCGCATGGAAGGCGGTTGCGGCAATGGGACGCCCGACCAAATCATCTACGTCACCGACGGCCGCCAGCAGCTTCACTTCCAACAACTGTTCACCCTCTTCCGCCGATGGCATCCGGAAGCCCGCGTCAAGCTGGCCCATGTCTGGTTCGGCTCCATCCTCGGCGAAGACGCCAAGCCGTTTAAGACCCGCTCCGGCGACACCGTGCGCCTGGAAGATTTGCTGGACGAAGCCGAAGAGCGCGCCTTCCAAGTCGTCTCGGAAAAAAACCCGGAATGGGATGAAGCGGCGCGCCGTCAAATCGCCCGGCGCGTGGGCCTGGGGGCGATCAAGTACGCCGACCTGTCGCAAAACCGCCAAAGCGATTACGTGTTCAGTTGGGACAAAATGCTTTCCCTGCAAGGCAACACCGCGCCATATCTCTTATACGCCTACACGCGCACGCGCAGCATTTTCCGCAAAGGCGGCGAGGGCGCGGCGGACGCGGCCGCTTCCGGCTCCGGCCTGGAGCTGGGAGCGCGGGAGGAAATTGTACTGGCGCGGCGGCTGCTGGATTTTGGCCTGGTCCTGGAAGCGGTGGCGGAGGAGCACCGCCCGAATTTCCTCTGCGCCTACCTCTACGATCTGGCGGGCGATTTTGCCCGCTTCTACGAGAACTGCCCCGTTCTGAAAGCCCACGGCCCCGCGCGCGCCGCCCGCCTGGCCCTGTGCGACGTCACCTCCCGCGTCCTCCAACAAGGCCTCGACGCCCTCGGCATCGCCACCACCGAACAAATGTAGTCATTGGCCGGGCCGCATGGGTAGCACAGGCGACCCGCCTGTGCCGGCCGGCGACTCGCCGACCGGAGCCGGGAGTGACGGAATGTTCAAGGGGGGAACGCGCGCGCGAAAAGTCGCATTCGGCATTCCGCCGGGCCAGTGGCCCGGCGGGACGGGCGAGTCGCCCGTGCTGCCCTGGAACTGGGAAATAAGCCGCTGTTATCCAATTCATCATCCCTAATAAAATCTATTGAACTGTTGTTTTATTTTATTGATCTTTAACTCAATTTAATTCATATTCGCCTTATGAAACGATTGCCTGTGTCCTGTCCGAGCTGCGGCGGCAATCTCGCCGTCCGCCGGCTTTATTGCGAGAAATGCGAGACCGAAGTCGAAGGCCTTTACTCGCTTCCCGCGCTGGCCGGCTTGTCGCCGGACGACCAGGAGTTCATTCTCGAATTCATCAAGGCCAGCGGAAGTTTGAAAGACATGGCCGGGTTCCTCGGCGTCAGCTACCCCACGGTCCGCAACCGGCTGGACGAAATCATCCGCAAGCTCAGGCAAAACGAGACGAAAACGAAGGAGAAAAAATGAACCCGCAAAACAAGACGATTACACTGCTGTTCAATCCCTTCTTTTACATCGCGGGCGTCCAGGCGCTGGGCCTGGGTTTGGCCGCGATTCTCCTGACAGCCCTCGTGGGATCGTGGGGCCACACTCATTTTGACGGAGTGCTGGACACCCATGTCGGGGCGTCCGCCCCGCTCTGGTTCTTTCTTGCGGAAGGAATGATTGACTGGCTCTGCCTGAGCGTCGCGCTCTGGGCTTGCGGGAAGATCATTTCCCAAACCGCTTTTCGCGCGGTGGACTTGTTGGGAACCCAGGCTTTGGCGAGATGGCCCGCCCTTTGCATCAGCTTGGTCACGCTCCCGAAAGCATTTCAACGGTTTGGCAGTGAATTGATGGAGACATTGAAGCAGGGGAAAATCCAGTTCGACACGATGGATGCCATCGTCTTTTCCATCATCGTTATCGCGATGATTCCTTTCCTCTGCTGGATGGCGGCCTTGATGTACCGTTCCTTCAGCGTTTCGTGCAATGTCAAAGGCGGAAAAGCCATCGGGACGTTTGTCGCCGGCCTCCTCATCGCGGAAGTCTTGTCCAAGGCGGCGTTGGTGATGGTTATGCATCTTGCCAATTTCCAAGCGCCAATTCCGGCCAAGCCAGCCGCATCCGCCGCCGCCGCCGCCGTCCAATCTGTCCCGCTTGAGTCCTCGACCAATGCGGACGGTGACATTGCCGCGGCCGGCGTCCGTTTTGTTGACTTGATGGCCAAAGAGGATTTTGCCGGAGCCGTCGCGCGGTTTGATTCGACGATGAAAAAAGCCCTGCCCGAACAGAAGCTGCGGGAAGCCTGGCAAAACGTGCAGTCGCAGGCCGGCCCGTTTCAAAAGCAGATCGGGACCCGGATGGAAGAAAAAGCGGGCTACAAAATCGTATTCGTGACCTGCCAGTTCGAGAGGGCGGTCCTGGATACGAAAGTCGTTTTCGATTCCAAAATGCAAGTCTCGGGCCTTTGGTTTGTGCCAGGCGGAACTGCATCCCAAAGCAAATAATAAAGACCAACGAAAGGCAAAACCCATGACACAAGAAGAAATCGAAACTTGCTGGAATGGCCCGCATAATCGAAAGTGGGGCGTCTATTACTGCAAAGCAGACCCCCGAGTGATAGTGCCAAAGCATCGGAAGTGGATGGGTTGGACACTCAATTTTGCCCGCCCGGGCGCCGTTCCGGCGCTGTTGTGCATAATGGCTCTGCTGGGTCTTCCCGTTCTGATGGTCAGAGCAAACGGAGGCGGGACTGTTGTCTGCGTTTCCATCGGCGTTGTAAGCGTTGTGATCGTGTGCTTGCTGTCCGCATATTTATCTTCAACCAAACGATGGAGCCACTGGCGCCAAACCCAAAAACAGACGCGCGCAGCGAATGCCCCTGACAAAGCCGGTTTTCCTGCGATATTGCCGCGAGATGAAATCAAAACTGAGTCTTCCGCCCGGCCCCCCCATTTGGGTGGATCAGGAACGGATGAGCGGTGCGCCCTGCTTCAAGGGCACGCGCGTTCCTGTGGATAGCCTGTTCACCAATTTGGAAAGCGGGTTGAGTCTTGATGCCTATCTGGAGTGCTTTCCGGAAGTCACCCGCGAGCAGGCCGTGGCGGTCCTGGCCTGCGCTCACAAGTCCGTTTTCGAGACATCGGCATGAACGTCCTTTTTATTCCACAACTTCGCGAGCGAAGTCCTCACCGCGGCACGCCGATCATATCGTCCTTCGGCTGCGCGGCGACGTCTTCGATCTTGGCGTATTGCACCAGGAGGTCAATCACCTTGTCGTGGAGGATGGGGCGTTGGACCACCTGCTCCATGCGGCGGTTCTTTTGCAATTCCTGGACCAGCTTCTCGATGGGCATCTTGTGCTCGACCGCCAGCGACTGGAGCCGCGCCAAAACGTCCGCCTCTTCAACGCGGATGCCTTCTTTGTCGGCGATCTTCCGAAATACAAACAGGGCCTTGACCCGCGCCCGCGCCGCGTTGTGCGCGCTGGCGTAAATGTTGTCCTTCTCCGCGTCAATCGCCTCCTTGGGCACGCCGCGCTGCTGGTTCTCGCTTACTATGTTGTACACCAGATCGCGGGTTTCAGCGGTGACCACCGCTTCGGGCAGGTCGCACTGGACGCTCTGAAGCAGGGCGTTGGTGACCTGCTCGCGGATTTTGCGGTTCTGCGCCTGGTTCCACTCGTTCTGCAAATCGGCGCGCACCCCTTCGCGCAACGCATCCAAGTCCTTGGCCCCCCACGACTCCGCAAACTTCTGGTTCACTTCCGGCAGGACCTTCTCCTTGACTTCCACCAGTTCAACCTCATAAACGCCCTTCTTGCCCGCCAGCGGCGCCACCATAAAATTCGCCGCGAAATCAATCGTGACCGTTCGTTTCTCGCCCGCCCTGGCTCCGAGCAATTGCCCGCTGAATCCGGGCAGGAAGGAATCCTTCTCCATTTCGATCCAGAACGCCTTGTTCTCCGTCAGCCCCTTGGCGGTGGGGGCGGTCTCGGTGATCGGTTTGCCATCACAGGTCCCCGAGTAATTGACCACCGCGACATCGCCTTTCTGGAGCGGGCGGTCCACGGTCAGGAAGGTCTTTTGCCGCTCGCGAAACAGGCGCAACGCCCGCTCGATGTCGTTGGGGGTGGCGCCGCCGACTTCCCGCTGGGCGCGGAGGCCCTTGTATTCCGGCAACTCGAATTCCGGCGCGGTTTCCATCGTCGCCACATAATGGAGCGGTTGGCCGCGCGTGAACTGGACTTCCTCAATGTCCGGCGCGACCACCGGGGTGATCTTCTGCTCCGCGCACGCCGCGCGGAACGAGTCGGTGATCAGCTTGCTTTTGACATCGTCTTGAATACCCGTTTCAAATCGCTTGGCCACCATTTCCAGCGGGGCCTTGCCCGGGCGGAAGCCGGAGAACTTCGCCTCGCGCTGAAACTTCCTGGCGATTTCCCCAAAAGCCGCCTCGACCTTTTCTGGTTCAACCTCCACTCGCATCAATTTCTTGCAGGGAGCCAATGTCTCTACCGTCACATTCACAAATAGCCTTTCGATTCGTTGGTCAATCCGACCTCCGAGCCGTCAAAGCTAGGTATTGCCGGGCTGGCCGTCAAGCTAATCAGCCGCATTTTTCAAAATAGGGCTTGCGGACGGGCGGAACGCTGGTAGGCTGTCGGACCTTGTTTTATGAGATCTGATATTCATCCGAAATATGTGGAGGCGGAAATCCGTTGCGCCTGCGGCAACGTCATCAAAACCCGCTCCACCAAGCCGCACATGATGCTTGGTATTTGCAACAACTGCCACCCCTTTTATACCGGCACCCAGAAGTTCGTGGATACCGCCGGCCGCGTGGACAAATTCCAGCAGCGCATGGTCAAGACCCAGGCCGCCCAGGCCGCCCACGCCGCCAAGTCCCGGAAGAGAAAGTAGCTCCTTCGCGCCAGTCCGCCCGCAAGAGCCGCAACTTTTGCGGGCGGCCGCTTTTTTGCGGGCCGCGCCCCCCGGTCATTCCGTGAAACCCAATCTCCCCTGACAGTGGAATTGCGCCCTTACATTGAAAAATTCGCCCGCCGCCGGGCCGAGGTGGAGACCGCCCTGAGCGATCCCAAGCTGTTCAATAATCCCGCCACGGCCCAGGAGTTGTCCCGCGAATACGCGCGCCTCAAGGATTTGTCCGCCGGCGGCGAACGCTATTTGAAAATCCTCGCCGACCTGGCCGAACACGCCGCGACCCTCAAAACCGAGCCGGCCGACAGCGAGCTGGCCGAATTGGCCCGCGAAGAAATCTCCCTCCTCCAGGCCGAGGAAAAAGTCCTGGCCCGCAAAATCCACCTCGGCCTGGCGCCGCCGGACCCGGCGGATTCGCGCAACACCATCATCGAGATTCGCGCCGGCGCGGGCGGCTCGGAATCGGCCCTGTTCGCCGCCGATCTTTACCGCATGTTCACCCGTTACGCCGAACGGCGCGGCTGGAAGGTGGAGAACATGGACAGCAGCCCGTCCGACCTGGGCGGCTTCAAGGAAATTATTTTCGGCGTGACCGGCCAGGATGTTTTCAAGCGCCTCAAATACGAGAGCGGCGTCCATCGCGTCCAGCGCGTGCCGGCCACCGAGGCGCAGGGCCGCATCCACACCAGCACCGCCACCGTCGCCGTCCTGCCGGAGGCGGAGGAGGTGGACCTGGAAATCCGGCCCGACGATTTGGAAATCAATGTTTGCCGGGCCTCGGGCAAGGGCGGCCAGGGCGTCAACACCACCGATTCCGCCGTGCAGATCATCCACAAGCCGACCGGCATGATCGTCCGTTGCGCCGACGAGCGGTCCCAGCAAAAAAACAAAGTCACCGCCATGACCGTGCTGCGCTCGCGCCTGCTCGAACACAAAGTCGCCGAAGAAGACGCCAAATACGCCGCCCGCCGCAAGGATCAGGTCGGCACCGGGGAGCGCAACGAGCGCATCCGCACCTACAATTTCCCGCAAAACCGCGTCACCGACCATCGCATCGAACTGACGCTCCACAACCTGTCCACCTTTCTGGAAGGCGACATGGATTGCCTCATCGAGCCATTGATGGCTCACGATCTGGAACAGCGCCTCGCCGCCGTGAACCTCTAACCGGCCACATCGGCAAATCCGCAATCCGCAATTCAGACCATGCCCATTCAATCGCTTATCTTCGACTGCGACGGCACGCTGGCCGACAGCATGCCTTTGCACTGGCGCGCCTGGCAGCAGGTGACCCAGCGTCACGGCATCCATTTCCCCGAGGCCCGTTTTTACTCGCTGGGCGGGATGCCGGCCCCCGACATTTTGAAAATCCTCAGCCGCGAGCAGGGCCTCCCGATTGACTGCGCGGCGCTGGCCCGGGAGAAGGAGGCCGCTTTCGAGCAACTCATCCCGCAAATCCGCGGGCTGAAAGTGATCGAGCAAATTGCCCGCGACAACTTCGGCAAACTCCCCATGGCGGTCGCCTCCGGCGGCACCCGCCGCGTCGTCACCCAAACCCTCCATCATCTGGGTATCGAGCATCTCTTCCAGACCGTCGTCGTCAGCAATGACGTCGTCCATCAAAAACCCGCCCCGGACATTTACCTCGAAGCCGCGCGCCGCCTGGGAGTCGCCCCGGAGAATTGCCGCGCCTACGAGGACACCGATCTGGGCCTGGTCGCCATCCGCGCCGCCGGCATGGAAGCCGTGGACGTCCGCCCCCTGCTCGCCGCCGGGTGAGCCGGAAGCCTGTAGCGGCGGTCTATGACCGCCGGCAATTCGATTTCGAAATAGCGCAATTACAAACTGGAAGTGGCACTAATTGAAAATTTGTCATTTGCAATTTCGCGCGAAAGGCAAGCGGCCGGCAGGCCGCTTTGGAGTGCGGCGCGACAGCGCCGCTTTCCTTCATGTCACGGCAAAGCGGAACTGTCGTTCCGCACTCCAAGGCGCTCCGCGCATACCCCTCAATTGCCATGAACAAATCTTCAATGGCCAATTCTCAATAGCATTTCAAAAATGCCCTTTGTAGGCGCCACTTCAACCCTGTATTTGAGCGGCGCCCCAATTACGAAACCTGGGTCAGCGCCGGCCGCCGCCGCCGAAACGGCCCCCGCCGCCAAAGTGTCCGCCATATCCGCCTCCGAAATGGCCAATGCCAAAATCAAAAACCACCGGCCCGCCGAAGGGATACCAGGGATAATAAAACGGATCGTAATAGTAAGGATCGTAAGCCGGATAGACCGGCGGCGCGACATACGGAACGACCGCCGGTTGCGCCGGCGCGTAGGAATAATACTCCGGCGCCGGGGCTTGCGCCGGCACTTGGACCGCCGTGGCATACTGCGGCGGCGCGGCATACTGCGGCGCGGCGGCCTGGGTCTGATACTGCGCGGGCGCGGCGGCGGCCATTCCCATTTGCCGCTGCAACTCGCCGTAACGCTGCATCATCGCCGTCAGCACCGGCGCGGGAACGCCCTGTTGCTGCAAAGCAATCAGGTTGTCCGCGCTCAGGTAGAACGACAATGGCGAACTGTTGATATAACTGACCATGATGTCCGCCGAAATGCCGCCCTTGAACAGCTTCAACACTTCGCTTACGCCCGAAGGCAATGCCAGGGCCGGGGTGGCGCTGGCGGCCGGCGGCGCGGTCGCCGGGAAAACGCTGCTAGGGGTTGCCGGGGCGGCAATGGCAGGGTTCGTGGGACTGTTTTGCGCATTGGCGGCATCCCAGGGAGCGCCGAGGCAAACTGCGGTTGCGGTGATGGCCGCAACGGCCATCCGATATGCTGTATTCTTCATTTTTTCAACTCCTTCGGTTAACGTCCTGTGGGGCGATTGGTGGTCGAGCTGGTGCCGGGCGTGGCCCGGCTCGGAGCCGGCGTCGTGCCGGGCGTGGTGCGGTTGGTGGCCGAACCGGTGGGGGGCGTCCCTGGTGTGGCGCGGCCCGGAGCCGCACCGCCTCTGGGCGGGGTGGATTCGGGAGCCGCGCCGCCTCTGGGCAAGGTTGATTCGGGAACTGGATTCCTGCCGGCCGGGTTGCGGGCGCTTTCCGGCGTGGCGGCAGCCGGGCCGCGACCGGCAGGCGGGGTGACCACTGGCGCGCCGCGGCCGGCGGGCGCCGGAGCGCGCGTCAACTCCTGGTGCGCCACGGTGCGTTTTGAGAAATCCTGGCGCTCTTCCTCGTGCCGCATGTCAATCGCTTTGCGTTCCACAACTTCATGGTGCGTAATCGCCGCCACATGCTCGCGTCCCAAGCCCTCCACCACCAGGCGCCCGCCCTCCACACGGTAGCCCGCATGAAACTCGCTGTGCAAAAACAAGTCGTGCGCGCGCACGCTGTCCAACGCGACCGCGTGATAATTACCCCCAAAGAAATGATCCGGTCCCACGAACACAAACGCCTCGAATCCCAGTCCGAAATCAACCGAGGCCGTCACCGCCGCGCCATGCCAGAAAAGGCCCAGGCCCGGACGGAATTCCGCTCCCCACGGCAGCGGCGCCCAACCCATCCCGGCCGCGCCTTCGCGCCAGGCGACCCACGACGGCGCCCAATCATAAGCCGGCACCCACGCCCATCGGCCGCCTGTAAATTCGTTCTTGATCCAGCGCCCATAATGGAAGGCGATGTCGCCCCACGGATAATCGGATTGCCAAAACCAGCCCGCGTCCGTGTATTCCCAATGGCCCGCGTCCATGTAAGGCTGCCACAACGGGTTGCCGGCCTCGAGCGGAATCCAAGCTGGGCCGATCCCCGGCACGTCAATCCATTGGCCATAAGGACCCAAATGCGCCTGAAAATAATCCAGCGTCGGCGTTTCCGGCGGCGCCAGCATCACGGCCGGCTGCGGCGCCAGCGATGTCAATTGCACCGCCCGCCAACTGGCCATCGTCGGCATTTCGCCGCGCGACGCCAATACCACATTGAACGGTCCCGTCCCCACCGGCATCGCGTTGAGCGCGCCCAGCGACACCCCAACCGCGTCCTGCAACGAGACCGACCCTATCCCATCGGCGCCGACCGTCATGGTAATCGTGTAAGGCAGCCGGGCAATCGGCTCCGGATAAATCTTGTTGCCCAAGGCCGAAATCGGCTGCGCGCTGCCCGTCCAATTCGCCCAAATGCCGTATTCCGGCGAAGGGCCGCCGCCCAGCGGGATTCTGCCCCCGCCAAAAGGCGTTCTAATGCCGATGCTCTCGCGGGGGGCGCCCATGCCGCCGAGGTGTCCCGCCACGCTCAACCATTGCCGCAAATCCGCGCTCACCAAATAGACTTCAAATGGAACCCCCTCCTGCGCCAAACCGGACACCGTCGCCGTCATGGTAAAGGGCGGCAAATAGGAGCCGACAGACTGGATGCCGGCAAATTGCCTCGGGCCGATCACTCCCGACATCTGCATGCCCTCGCGACTAAAGATAATCGCCGGAGGCACCGCGACCGCGCCATTGAACACAGCCAGATTTTGTACCAGCGGCGTCTGCGACATCCAGACCGACGGGTTCAAACCGGCGTCGGTGGTGAAATTATCCACCAAACCTGGCGGCGGCGCGGGCGCCGGCACATAAGCAGGCGCCGGGGCCGGAGCCGGATAAGCGGGCGCCGGGGCCGGCGTTGGATACGCAGGGGCCGGGGCTGGAGGAGGATAAGCAGGCGCGGGGGCAGGCGTTGGATACGCGGGGGCCGGAGGGCTGGCGGGCGGGGGCGCCGGGGCGGCGCCCTGGGTTTGCATCAAGGCGCTAATCACCGGCTGGGAAACCCCCTGGCTGCTGAGATACAGCATGTCATCCGCGCTAAGCGTGTAAGTCTTCCCCGATCCTTTGATAAAGCTCACGATCACATCATCCGACATGTGCGCCTGGGCCAGCTTGACAATTTGCTGCAAATCCGGCGACAAATTGGCGGGGGGTGTCTGCGCGTTGCCGGCCGGACCGGCAGCCAACAGGACCCAAGCCATGACCATTGCGGCAAAGACTCCAACAACTCGAACAGTGCATTCTATCATCCGATTTACTTTCATATTCTTCTTCTTTCCTAATAATTGTGCTTCTTGTGATGGAAGCTCGTCATTCACCAATACGTTCCCGCGGAACAAATCTTGCAGCGGCCGCTTCCTTCCAAAACGACAGGGGAGCGCGTGGTGTCGAGCCTGCGGCTCGATCGTGATTTTGAAGCGGCCACTTCCTGAAAAACAGCCTAACCGATGATCCCCTCCTCCGCAAGCATTTCCGGGGAGCATTTCCGTGGAGCACACGCGCCCCCGCGTGTCGTCAGCGACGCCCTCGTCGCTGACAACCGTGAGCGGGTTCAGCGAGGGCGCTAAACCCTGCACGCGGGGGCGCGTGCGCTCCCCGGACCACGACACGACCGATTCATGGGGAGCACACGCCCCCCCGCGTGTATTGGCCGGCGCCCCCGCCGGCCAAGTCTTTGACTACATGAACCAGTTGCCATGGAACCGCCGCCACCCATGCCTTTGGGGAGCGCGGTCGTCTCGACCGCCCCGTTCGGCGTCCCGCCGAACGCTTATTCCTTCGCCAGCGGCGCGAAGATTTCCGTCCCGTTTTGTTCCGGCGGCGCAAAGGGGGATTGGCAATGCTCGCACGTTTCCCGGTCCACGGCGCGGAGCTTCCCGCAATGCGGACATGCCTCGCGCGCCGGCCATTCCTGCACGCACAACAGCGTGAGCAACCCGGCAATTCCCAGCACAAAAATGAACAGCGTCCAGCCGATGCGCGCCGGGATGGAATAATTGTAGCGCCGCGTCAGCGCCCACCCGATCCCCGCGCTGAGGAAAGCAGAAACAAAACTGAGCGCAATCCACGGACCATAAGTGTTTTTGTAGGCGAGCAAATAAGCCCAGGGCGGCAGCGGCGTTGCCGAGAGCTTATCCTGCCAGGAAATGTCATCCGGCGGATGCAGGACGGGCAAATCGGCGGTCTTGGCCACAGTGTCCCCAGGCCCAAGCCAGACAATATGAATCGGCATCTTCCAGCCCGATGCCGCGTTCAACTGGACGTCCGGTTGAAACCAGAGCGCAAAATGGGCCGCCGAACCGTTTGCGGGTTCGAGAAAGAATAAAAGAACTTGCCGGTACTCCATATAGCCGGGCTGGTAAGGCACGGCAAAAATGAGCCTCCCCTCGGAATCCAACAGGCGGAGGGTCTTGTGTGTCGCGATGAACATATAAGACGTTTGACGGTTTTCAGGCCCAATCATCACGCGGTTGAATCCGCAGACCTCCTCCTCATTCGTCAGGGTAAAAAACGGCTTCAGCGAGCGCTCTCTGATCTCCACCTGATAAACGGTTTTGGCCGTCGCGATCCATTGCTGGCCGGCAGCAGAATAGTAAAGGAACGGTTCCGAAGGCAGCGCGCTGTTAAAGCCGTGCTCGTCCAAACGGCCGATATAACGCCGGGTCCGGCCGCCGAAGGCCATCAATTTCCCGTGGCGATCCAAGTACCAGAGTATTTTGTCTGTCACGGCCCAGAGCGTGAAAAAGCGATGGGGATCATCCGGGGCAAATCCCAATCTCACATTGTTGTCAATGCTGTCAAGCGTCCCGCCTTGCGCGCAGAGCTTGGCAAATTCCGGGCGTTGCATGTTCCGGCCCGTGTCGGGGTCAATGAGCGGATGTCCGTCCAAATCCACTATTTCCACATGCTCCGCATCCAGCATTTTCGTCTTATAGAGGACGCCATCCTGCGCCATTGCGTAATTACCGTTGTCAACATAAGCATGACTTGACAATGGCCGGACAACAAAGGCATAAACCAGCCCCACGCCGACATACAGGACAACGCCGCAGCCCGCCGCCATCGCCGCTATCAACCCCAGCCGCCCGGCCGCCGGCTGGCCGCGATAATGACCGCCGCTCTGGTAACAGCCCCAAACCGCCGCGGCTAAAATCACAACCGCAATCGCCACCACAATCAGCGCCTGCCAGAATCCATTCAGATTGAAGACGCCCAGCGAGGCGGGGATTGCCAGGGCGAGTCCCAGGCTGCGGCTTGCATACCATCGCGCCCGCCTCAAGCCGGCCGACATTCCCGCGAAATAATAAGCCGGGCCTGTCAGAAAAATGGAAAAGAGCGGCAGCGCCATCGCCCATTCAAAAGGCGCGGCAATGTGACCCGGCCACACCACCACCACCAAGAATACGATCAGAGGCAATCCCGCTCCGAAAAAATAAAGGCACAACCCGGCGGCCGTTTTCGCCCGGAAGATTTCCGTTCGCGTGACAGGACGCTGAACCAGAAACGCCCAAAGATCGGGGTGCGCTTCATTGCGGGCTTGCAGCCAGCCCAGCGCCACGCCGAAGAGGGCGCAGAACCAGGCCGCGATCGCGTGCAAGCTTGGGGACAGCAACGGCTGCAGCCCCTGATCCGGCACATTGCCCAGTCCGCCCATCAGCGCATCCCTTTGCCAGCCAATGTTGTTCTCGTAAGAAAAAAGCAGTATGAGGGAAAAAATCAGCAGGCCGATCCAGGCCACTTTCACATTCTCCCGCAGGTCTTTTTGAATCAGTGCTTTCATGCTTGCGCCTCCATTTCCGACAGTATGAATGTTTTCTCGCCCCGCTCGCCCAGGTAACTGATGAACGCGTCCTCCAATCCCAGCGGCACCATTTCCATTTCCGACGGCGAAAGCGCGCGGAGGATTTTTTCCGCCTCGCCGTTGTAATGCGCGCACGTCACGCGAAGCTCGTTCTCCGTGCGGACCGCCTGGAGCAGGCCGGGAATTTTCGGCAGCGCCGGCGGCGCGCCGGCAAACCGCAGCCGCGCCTGCCGCACGCTTTCCTGGAATGTCCCCAGCGGACAGCACGCGCGCAAAACGCTCCGGTCCAGAACCGCGATGTAATCCGCCACCCGCTCGACATCGGCGATGTTGTGCGACGAGAAGAAAATCGTCCGGTCGGATTTACGTGTCAAATATATCATGGACTCCACCAGCGCCCGCCGCGCCACCGGGTCCAATCCCAGGCCCGGATCGTCCAGCATCAACAACTCCGGCTCCGGCGCCAGCGTCAGCGCCAGGCACAGCCCCGCCCGTTCGCCGCGCGACAAATCCTTCACCCGCGCCGCCGGTTTCAACCCGAAATGCCCGGTGATCCCGCGAAAAATCCGGTCGTTCCATTTCGCGAAAAATTTCGATTGGAACCCGCCGCAGTCCTTCACGCTCATCCAACTGTAAAGCTGGTGCTCCTCGGTCAGATAACCGATCCGCGCGCGGATGGGCGGCGTCAGCGCCCCGATGTCGCAGCCGAGGACGCTGCCCGCGCCGCGAGTGGGCTGGAGCAGCCCGGCGAGCATCCGTATCGTCGTCGTCTTGCCCGAACCGTTGCGGCCCAGGAAGGCGAAGACGCAGCCGCGCGGCACCTCCAGGTTCAATTCATACACGGCGGGCTTGGCGCCAAAATAGCGGGTCAAGCCGCGGGTTTGGATGACAGGTTCCTCATGCATCGTTCCGGTCGCCTCCTTTCGGTTGTTTCCACTGGGCCAGTTTCTCCTCGAACGCCGCGCGCAATTCCTCGCGGGTAAAATCCAGAATCATCGCCTCGCCGATCAGCGCGTTGAGCATCGGCTCCAGCCGCCGCCACCCTTCCGCGCGCGAATAAATCTTCCGCTTGCGCGTGATGAACACGCCCCGTCCCGCGCGCGATTCCAGCAGCCCCTCGCGCATCAAGTCCGCGTAAGCGCGCGCGACCGTGTTCGGGTTCACCACCAACTCCTCCGCCAGCGCGCGGACGCTGGGGAGCTGGTCCCCGACGGCCAGCCGGCCGCGCGTGACCGCCAGGCGCGCCTGGTCGGTGATCTGCTTGTAGATCGGCGTATCCGACCCGGTATTGATGTTGAACGTCACAGCCATAATTCAGTGTATGAATACAATTAGCACACCAGGACAGCCGCGTCAAGCGATATTTTGAAAAATATTTTCAACCGTGCCGGGCGGCGGCCTCCGCGTGCCGGGAGGGCTTGAAGATCATTGCGGGCTGGCAATTCAGAAGGGAGTGGATTATCTGTTGGAATTATGAGTGCGAAAGAGATTCTGTTGGAAGTGGCGGAAAAGCTGCCGCCGGATGCCACGCTCGTTGACGCCATCTACGAGTTGGAATTCCGGCAGGCAGTGGAGGAAGGCATTGCATCGCTGGATCGCGGCGAGCGCGTCCCCTTGGAAGAAGCCCGCCAACGCATCCCGCAATGGATTTCAAAGGGATAAATCACCCAGAAATTGTAGTCTGGCTGCTACAATGCCAAGAGACCTCGATAGTCGCTCGGTCCGGCTGTCCCGAAGGGACAGGATGAGAATAGCCCGGCGTTTCAACGCCGGGTCTCCCGCAGCACACCTCAAGTCCCGAAGGGACGGCTGATTCAACCCCGCAAGTATGGCAGGACACGCGTGATATTCAGCCGTCCCTTCGGGACTTGTGCAATCGCAATCCGTCCCCCGGCGTTGAAACGCCGGGCTATTGTCAGAATGTCCCTTCGGGACAAAGCCCCCCCGAAGCCGCCCGAGGCTTGCCAGCCCCCCCACTTTTATCTCGTCCACCCTTGTCCTTCCACCGGCGGGCAGGAGGAGTGTCAAGCCGAAATAGTGCCGCGCTCTGCCGGGCGCCGCTACGCTTCCAACGGCAGGGCGAGGCTGCTGCCGAGTCGTCTTGGGAAAAGGGTGGCTCCGCGGGAGCGCCGCGCTGCTTGACTGACTATGCTCAATGGGCTTTCCAAAGAGGCTTGACAAAAATTAGAATCTATGGTGGAATTCTTCGCGTGAGAGACGAAGGCAGAGTCAAAGGCCGCCGCCGGGCGGAGGCGGGCGGCAGCGCGGCGGAGCGCACGGCGCGGCCCGCCGCAACCAAAAGAAATGAACCGCGGATTTCAGGGAGCAAACAGAGTTTTCAACGCAAAGCCGCCAAGGCGCAAAGACGCAAAGAAGGCAAGAACTCGCTGCGCCTTTGCGCCTTCGCGCCTTTGCGTTTCAAAACGGCGTGTCCCTCGGTCCTAAAATCTTCGAGAAACTGTGTGATTCTGGCGGATTGCAGTACACGGGAGTCCAGACCTTTCGCTATTCACTATCATCAATTCATCATTCACGGCCCCCGCCGCTACGCATTTCACGCAAAAACAACGGAGGTCAATGAAGGTCAAGATTAAGGCTAATTAAGCCTAATTAAGGTTAATTAAGGTTAATTAAGGTTAATTAAGGTTATCAAATGTATCTATTTGTTCAAGATGGCAAAAAATAGCCACTGGACACCAATCAAGATATGAAAGCGGAAAGCAGAAAGATGAAATGGCCGGACGGGGGTGTGGTTGAGATGGCTCCACAGGAGACGCCAACCACCAAAGGTGGTGCATTGTGCCAAGGAACCCTCAATATATTGGAGGATAAATCTTGTGCCATGCGTCCCTTGCGTCCCTTTCGTCCTTTTCGTCCCTTCCGGGTTCCTTGGAAGCGTCGCCCTGCCGGCAGATGGGATTAAGATCAAGATTATGATTAAGATTAGGAAAAGGCGGAGATGGTCAGGCGGCGCCGTAGTTGGGGGCGGGGGCGTTGGAAACGAGGCGATACCAGGTGCGCAGAACCAGGAGCGCCTTTTGGGGCTTGGTCAGCCGGGTCGGCACGGGGCCAAAGACTTGGAAGCGGCGGTTTTCGAGTTTCTTGAGGAGACGCCAATAGACCGATCCCATGAGTTCGGCGGCGGCCATGGAGCGGCGGTCGGCGGCGGGAAGGGTTTGCCGGGCCAGGGCGTAGTATTTTTTGGCTTCCACAGCCACGGCGGCAGCCAGGCGCTCGAAGCGGTCGGAGTATTGATGGCGCAGGATTTCTTCCGGGGCAACCTGGTGTCGCTGGAGTTCGGATTGGGGAAGGTAGATGCGGCCGCGTTCGGCGTCGGTGCGGACGTCGCGGAGGATGTTGGTCAGTTGCAGGGCTTTGCCGAGGTGGATGGCGTAGTCGCGGCAGGCGGGGTCGTGATAGCCGAAGATTTCGACGCTGAGCAGGCCGACGACGGAGGCGACGCGGTAGCAGTATTGTTCGAGGTCGGGGAAGGTTTGGTAGCGGTTGATGTCGAGGTCCATTTCGACCCCGCGGATGAGTTGGTCGAAGGAGGCGAAGGGGAGGCGGTAGCGGACGATGACGGGCTGGAGTTCGCGGGCGACGGGAAAGGAGGGAGCGCCGCCGTCGCAGGCGCGGCGGACCTCTTCGCGCCAGGCGGCCAGGCGTGCGCGGCGG
>Ga0181530_10000059_pt1 | contig 122176 bp, 111 predicted proteins | sample PEATcosm2014_Bin_42_FD_119769 | JGI IMG/M metagenome (GOLD analysis project Ga0181530, IMG submission 119769) | Peatland microbial communities from MTU Mesocosm Facility, Houghton, MI, USA - PEATcosm2014_Bin10_60_metaG | ecosystem: Environmental > Terrestrial > Soil > Wetlands > Peat | place... | reverse complement strand
TGGTTGGAAACTGTGCGTTAAACTGTTGAATCGTATAGCGTAAATGCTTCGGTATACTTTGCGTCGGCTTCATGATAGACAGAGTATGCCATATCTTCTACTTGATGTCAAGGGATAATTACCCAAAATTCAATATGAAATCTCTTGTTCGTCGGCGCGATCATCTTGCCATCGGCCCCCTTCATCGGACCGGTCATCGTGCCCGTAAAATCTGCGACGGTGCATGTCCAGTCGTCCTGAGAAATCTCGACCTTATAGGGATGATTGATCAGATGGTTATCGGGAAATGTCTTGAAAAACTCGACCGACTCCGCCTTATGATTGTGGCGCCCCCGGGTCGGTTTTGCCTGACCGGGCCAAAACACAACGGTGTCCGCGGTATGCCGTTTTTCAAACGTCTCCCAGTCCTGTGCGTTCCACGAGTCGTCGAGTGTCCGCATGAGCTCAATATTGCTCAACCTGTTCGTTTCTGGCATGTGACCCTCCACAAGCAACGCAGATCGCGCTCACTATAGCGTATGACGAGCGGTTCCCGTTCTATGTCCTCGGACAACTATTGGCAGCCGCTACCATGCCGCTGTCATATTTCGTGCGCGGATGCTGCAACGCAAATATACGCTCTCATCGGGACGCAAGGAAGCCAGACGAACTCATTGGCCCCACCCGTGGCTAACCTCCGCTTCACCAACCGAGGGCAATTCTGGAGGAGACGAAGCTGTTAGAGTAGAAAAATTCTGCAAACGGCAAGTCTGCCAATTTCAAATGGTCTCAACCAAGGGGTTCACCCCATTCGACTGTGCCCGTTTTTGTGCCCGCTCTGCCTCAAAATCGGTCATGATTTGGCGTGTACGGATAGTAAAAGGCACAGAGCAGGGAACAGGTAAACTGAATAGACGATAGGACCTTATAGCAACCGGTAGCAGCAGGAGCGAGAGCGAAGCGCAGGCTGTTCACCGAAGGGTTGTAGGTTCGAGTCCTACCTGAGGAGCCAAATTTAAGTCGGCCTACTCACGGTCGTGCGAGGAGTGCCACAGGCTGAAATTGGAACAAGCCACGAGGTTGAAGGAACTGGAACGGAGAAGGGCAGGCTCAAGTGGCGGGCAAACGAATTGAGCCTGGATAAACAGATCCATCGGATTGGCGAAAAATATATTGGCTTCATGCTTCTGCGCGATGAACTTCCGTCGTTCATTCGGAGCGGTAAGCAGTTTGGCGGAAGAACGAAAACGAGTTAGAGCCATCGGAGAATTTTGTACTACTTTGTACTACATTTCGCGAAAACCCACCTGAAAATTTCCCATTGATATTGGATCTTCGAAATTGATGCGTTCGCCTTCAAACTCTTGACGGAGCGTAATTTTGCCACTAATTAATGAGAAATCCGGGACGGGCGAGAAACGATTCCCGGGTAGCGCTACCAGCTTTTCCAGTCCAGCTGACTGCAGAGCTTAGCCCGCCATCTTTGTCCGTTGTCGCGATTGATCATAGCCGAATTCGGCGGGAATGAGTGTTGGTTCAGCGGGCGACGTAGGCGGTCGCGTTTCCCATCGTCTGTCTATCAAACGACTCCTCGAAGCCGAATGCCGTCTCAACGCCTCCAAGCAGCAGCCATCCGCCGCGAAACAAGGTGCCGTGGAGTTCCTTCATGATCTTCTTCTTGGTTTCGGCATCGAAATAGATCATTACGTTGCGGCAGAAGACGAGATCGAATGGCCCGAGGGCGCGGAGGCTCGCGCGCAGGTCAATCGATTCAAAGTTGACCATCTTACGCACTGCATCGCTCAACTGCCATTCGGCGTCGCGGCGGCGAAAATACTTGACCAGAAGAGCAGCCGGCAAGCCCCTGTTCACCTCGATCTGCTGGTAGTTGCCGGACCGGGCACGATCCAAAACCTTCGAGGAAAAGTCGGTGCCCAGGATCTGAATGTCCCAGCCGCTCAAGCCGGCCTCGATAAGAAGCATGGCGAGGCTATAGGCTTCCTGCCCGGTGGATGCCGCCGCGGACCAGAAGCGCAGCTTCCTCGTATCTCGCCGCTCTTCCATCAAGCGGGGCAGCAGAACGTTCCGAATGGCGTCATATTGGACAGGATCGCGGAAGAAGTAGGTTTCGTTGGTCGTCATGGCCTCCACGACCTGATGGCCGACATCGAACCTACGATTTGTCTGAATGAATTCGCACAGTTCGTTAATCGTGCCGAGGCCGAGTTGCCTGACGATGGGTGCGAGGCGAGTTTCGAAGAGGTAGTCTTTGTCTTCTTCAAGCACGATGCCCGCTTCAGAATAGACATGCCGTTGAAGAAACCGGTAGTTCTCCGGGAGGATTTGAGCAATTGATGTTGGGCCCGACATCTATTTCCTCTCAGATTCGATCTGTCCTGCGCAAAATCTCCGGCACGATTTGGTCGAGCGGCAGCACGCTGTCGGCGAGGCCGGCTGTGACCACGGCGCCGGGCATCCCCCATACGACACTCGAAGCCTCATCCTGCGCGAGGATGCTTGCCCCTTGTGCTTTGAGGATCTCGACTCCGCGCAACCCATCGTGCCCCATGCCAGTCAAAACAGCGGCGATGACCGCGCCGCCATACACCTCGGCGATCGAGGAGAAGAGCGCGTCAACGGCTGGACGGCAGAAGTTCTGAAGCGGCGACTGGTCCAACTGGACACGCACTTCGCCGCTGCGCGCAGCCACCTTCAAATGAAAGTCTCCGGGGGCGATGAGTATCTTGCCAGCGATGACCGGATCGCCCTGGCTTGCCTCTTCAACCGACAGCGGGCACGAAGCGTGAAGCCGCTCGGCGAGGAAGCGCGTGAAGAGCGGTGGCATGTGCTGCACTAAGAGAACCGGAAATGGGAATTCAGCTGGCAGATGCGGCAGAATGGAGCCAAGAGCGGCCGGCCCACCGGTGGAGACTCCGATAACCACAACTTTCGGCCGCTGCCTTGCGTTGAGCGCGAAGGATGGGGTGCGCTCTCGCGGCGACGTCGCGAGAGTTTGCGGCGCCTGCGGCCGCGGCGTAGCGCTCGACTTTGCCGGCAACAGAAAAAACTGCTTGACCTTCGGGATCAGTTCCTCGCGGAGGCGCATCAAGGATTGATCGAGCGAACCTTCGTTCGAGGCCTTGGTCACGTAGTCGTCGGCGCCCAGGGTCAATGCTTCCAGCGTCACCTCCGCGCCGCGTTCGGTAAGCGTGCTGAACATGATCACACGTAGTTGGGGATATTCGCGACGCAGGCGGCGGAGCGTTTCCAGGCCATCCATCTCCGGCATCTCGATATCCAGCGTGAGCACGTCGGGATTAAGCTGCGGGATGAGCCGCAGCGCAATCAAGCCGTTGGCCGCTGCGCCGACAACTTCGAGTTCCGGATCCCGCTCCAGGGCGTGCGTGACCAGACGGCGGATGACCACAGAGTCGTCCACTACCAACACGCGAATCCGCTCCCCCGCCTGGAGAGATCGCCTGTTCAGTACGGCCATTTCATACTCCGCAAATCTGGATTCCCGCTAGTTGGAGCTTTCCGACAATGATGTCTTTGGTAAAGGGCTTCATCACATACTCGTTGGCGCCGGCCTCCAGGGCTTCCGCGATATGGTCCAGCTCAGTTTCCGCGGTGACCATAACGACCACCAACGAAGAGAATTCCGGGTTCTGGCGCAGCCGCTTAAGCAAATCCAACCCGTTCATCTCGGGCATATTCCAATCGACCAGGATCAGCGTCACCGCGGATTTCTCCGCTTGAATCACTTCCAATGCTTCTTTTCCGTTGCCTGCCTCACGAACCTCAAATCCGAGCTCCTTCAATGTCTTGGAGAGGATCGTGCGAATGGCCCTTGAATCATCGACTACCAATGCCGTAGCCATCGTTTCCCCCGCAATCGCCGGTTAAACAAGTGAATGCGGCCTGCCGAATGGTTTGCACTCGACAGGCCGCATTCATGACAGCCGCTTCGATTAGAACGTGAACCTCGAAACGACTTTTTGCAGTTGCGCCGCCATGTGACTCAACTCGGCAGACGCCTTCTGCGTATCGTTCGCGCCCTGCGTGGTGTTCTTTGCCGCCAGAGCCACGCCGCCAATGTTCTTGGCGATGTCGCCGACTCCCTTGGCTGCTTCGGTGACGCTATGGCCGATTTCGTTGGTCGTCACCGTTTGTTCTTCGACCGCCGAGGCGATGCTGTTGGAGATGTCGTTGACCTGGTTGATGATGTTGCTGATCTCCTCGATCGCCGCAACCGCCCCCTTGGTGTCGCCCTGAATTGCCTCGATCTTTCGACCGATGTCTTCGGTGGCCTTGGCGGTCTGCTTGGCAAGTTCCTTCACCTCGTTGGCCACCACCGCGAAGCCCTTGCCCGCTTCACCGGCGCGCGCGGCCTCGATGGTGGCGTTGAGAGCCAGCAAATTGGTTTGTTGCGCGATCGAGGTAATCACCTTGATCACGTTGCCAATCTCCTGGCTGGACTCGCCCAGCTTCTTCACGGTCTCGTTGGTGGAGTGCGCCACATTGACGGCATTCTTGGCCACGCGCGCCGATTCGTTTGCGTTCTTAGCGATCTCGCGGATGGAGGCCTGCATCTCTTCAGAGGCTGACGCAACCGAGGCGACGTTTTTGGAGACCTCTTCGCTGGCCGCCGACACCACGTTGGCCTGCGTAGCGGTTTCCTCCGCGTTGCCCGCCATCTGCTGGCTGACAGCCGTCAGTTCCTCGGAGGAGGATGCCAGGGCGGTCGCGTTTTGTGCGACGACATTCAGCGGCTCGACGATGACCTTTAGCAGGGTATTCAGGCCTTCAACAAGAGCGCGATAGTTGCCCTTGAAATCCTCCACATTGCCGCGCTCTTCAAGATGCCCGCCCTGCGCCGCCTGCACCAAGCGCAGTATCTCGTTGGAAACCTGGATCTCATCGTGCGCCTCATACATCACCTGGAAGCAACCGGCGATCCGGTGTTCGCGGTTGTAGCGAGGCGAGCAGATCACTCTGACTGGCCAATCTTTGCCCTTGACCTTGAAGTGCGCTTCGCCGGTGGAGACCCTGCCGGTCCGCACCGCCTCTCCAGCCGCGCAGGTTTCCCCACGGCATGCCGGGCTGTCGTAGAGTACATCCCAGAACTTCTTCCCCCTGCACTCCTCGGGCTTGCACTCGGCGACCTCTGCCGCACGCAGGTTCATATACTCGATCGTGTGCGTGGTGTCCATTGCCACAACCGGTATGGGCAACCAATCCAGGAAGCTTGCCTTGTCCTCCGTCGAGGTTTTGTGTTCCTCGAAATCCATCTCAACAACACTGGCTGCGCCGCTCGACCCGAACCGTGAGTGACCGCCGTTTCTCGTTTGGTTTGCCATTTCGTTTCTCCTTCATTGCAGCTTGCCCGGTTGCGTAGGCTTTCGCTCCTGCCGCCACCATGGTTTTGGGTCATTGGAACGTGGCGATGAAACGCGCCGCGCCTTATCCAGAACTCAAGCATCTCCCGCGGCGGGATCCACCGTTCGCTCCGTTTCAAGAACGAGCAGCAGCCGGTCCTTCAGCTTGTAGACGCCGTGAATGATCTCCCGCGCCGCGGGGTCGAGATTCTCCGGCGGCCGCTCGTAGGTGGCGGCATCCACGTCCAGCACGTCTCCAATCTCGTCCACCAGCAAACTCACGGCGCCGTCGTCGGTCCGGATCACCATGTTGGTGGGCGTTTGGTCTCCGGTGCGAGGCGGCAATCGCAGCCGCCGCCGCAAATCGATGGCGGTGACGATCTGCCCGCGCAGGTTGATCAACCCCTCGATGACATCCGGGGCTTGAGGCACGTGCGTCATCTGCTGGAAGCGCAACACTTCCTGCACGCGGAGAACGTCCACGCCGAAAAACAGGTCAGCCACAAAAAACGTCGAAAGCTGCCTGCTGTTCTGGGCCGTATCGGATTTCACGATCGCGATATCGGTCGCCATGTGTTACTTCTCCTCTCCGGCGCACATGGGCGCGGTTTCACGGGAAGCCTGCGCCGAAGCCAGCCGCGCCACCGACTCGAGAATGGCGTTGCCATCGAACTTCGCCTGGCAGTCCTCAAACCCAGCCGTCCGGACGTCAGATAACTGGCGCTGGCCGGCTGAATCGACCAAACCGAGGAGCGGAATCCGTTCCCACTCCGGTCTCGCGCGCATGGCGGCCAAGAGAGCCGCGCTGCCGCTGGGCGGAAGGTCCATCGCCGCAACGACAACGTCGGCAGGCTGCTGCTCCAATTCGCGAATCGCCTCGTCGAGATTCGCGGCCTCCTCGACCCGGTAGCCGGCCATGTCAAGGCCGCTGCGAACGAGACCTCGCGAGAACGCCGAGCCTTCCGCGACGAGGATTGACTTGCCGTTCCCGGAGCCGCCAGCGCCCTGAAACCAGCTTTCATTGGCGGCGTGAATGACTTCATTGAGATCCAGAAGATCGGTGACGCGCTTGCCGACCACCGCCGAGCCAAGCAGGCCCTTGCGGGTCGACTTCTGGCGCACCATGACGGTTTCTTCGACGACATCGAGAATCTGGTCGACAACCACTCCCACACTGCGGTCGCCGTCGTTGAACACAATCACCTGCACCGGATCGGCTGTCTCGTCCCGATCCGGCGCTCCAGATTCCAGAACGTTGCGGAGAGGCACCAGGGGGAGAATACGGTTGCGGTACTGCACCACCTGGCATCCGCCGGCGAACTCGATGGAACTGCGGGGAAACTCCTCGAGCCTGGCGACGAGAGAGAGCGGTACGGCCAGGCGCTCGAAGGAGCCGGCACGGAACAGGAGGAGCCGCTGCTGCTCGATGCCCCCATGCGCCTTCTTTTTCGCCGCGACACGCGTCTGCTCGCGGCTTTCTGCCAGCACTCCGGAGCGCTGGCCGATGCCGAGCACGTCGAGGATAAGGGCCACGCGGCCGTCGCCCATGATGGTGGCGCCGGCATACTCGGTGAGCCCTTTCAACTGCTTGCCTAACGGCTTGACGACGATCTCCTGCGTGTCGTTGATGCCGTCGACCACCAGCCCAAACTGCCGGTCTTCAGCCTGCAGAACGACGATGCTGACGGCCTCGGCCTGCTCGGCCGATTTCAGCCCCAGCACCTGGTTCAGGTAAGCGATGGGCAGCAGGCTGCCGCGCCGGCGATAGACCGGCGTTCCGTGCACCTGCTCGATGTGCTTTTCAGAGGAATCTCCCTCGAGGCGGATCAGCTCGAGCAAGCTGACTTGAGGAATAACGAATCGCTCGCCACCGCTGGTGATGACCAGACCCGGAATAATGGCCAGCGTGAGTGGAATCTTCAGCTTGACGGTCGAGCCCTCGCCGGGCCGGTTGCAAACATCGACAATACCGCCGATTTTTTCGATGTTCGATTTGACGACGTCCATTCCGACGCCGCGTCCGGAGACGTTAGTCACTGCTTGCGCCGTTGAAAAGCCGGGCAGGAAGATCAGGTTCACCGCCTCGCGGTCGCTCAGCTTCTCTGCCTGCTCGGGCCGCAGCAGGCCTTTCTCGATGGCCTTTTGTTTTACCTGTGCGACGTCGATCCCGGCGCCGTCATCGCCGATTTCGATGTTGACCTGGCCGCCTTCGTGGTAGGCACGAAGGGTCAGTCTTCCGTAAGGCGACTTTCCGGCCCTGATCCGGACTTCGGAAGGCTCAATCCCGTGGTCGCACGAATTGCGAACCAGGTGCACCAGCGGGTCCTTAATTGCTTCGATGATGGTCCGGTCCAACTCCGTGTCGGCGCCGTCCATCTCCAGCCGGATCTGCTTGCCCATCGCAACGGCCATGTCGCGAACGACACGCGGCAGCTTGTTCCACACCATGCCGATCGGCTGCATGCGCGTCTTCATGACTCCTTCCTGCAACTCGGTGGTGATCAGATTCAGGCGCTGCGATGTGGCATTGAGAGCAGCATCTTCCCGCTCCGTGTTGAATTGGAGGATCTGGTTGCGGGTAAGCACGAGTTCCCCAACCAGGTCCATCAGTTTGTCGAGGAGGCCCACGCCCACCCGGATATTCGCATCGGCCACGGCGGAGGATTTCAGGCCGGTTTCTTCGCTTTTCGTCCCTTCGCGGATTTCGCATGGGGCAGTTTCGTCGTCATGGTCCGCCAGGGATGCGGGCGCTAAACCAGAACCCGGCTCGCTGTCGGTGTCCGGCGGCATTTGGGCCGCGATACGGAGGCGCTCCGTAATCCCTTCAAACCGTTCCGGACCTTCTTCTCCACTCGCTTCAATGGAGGCCAGAACCTTGCGGGTGGCGTCGACCGTGTCCAGGATGAGCGATATCAACGAGGGTGTCAGTCTCCGCTTGCCGTCGCGCAACTGGCTGAGAAGGCTTTCGGCTTGATGGGTAATCCGTTCCAGAGTCGAAAACGCGAGAAAACCGCACGTACCCTTGACGGTGTGAATGGTGCGGAAGATGCTGGCCAGTAACTGCGCGTCCTTCGGGCGCTTCTCAAGTTCAACAAGTTCCTCATCAAGGCGCGAGAGGTTTTCATGACTCTCGACGAGGAATTCACGAATCACATCCTGATCTTGCATTCGAGTGCTCTCCACGATGCCCAAAGCGCTTGCTTGCTGTTTCTCCGCCGTCCCCCGGCGATGCCGATCGGCGGAGCATGGTACGGGCTCGTTCGCACGTTTGCATCGCTGAGACGAGCGCCTACGTGGTTCCAGGTTTCTTAGTCCTCATCGGATTATGGACGGGACTCAATGATCCGATTGGCGCCGAATGAAGTATGGAGTGGGAGAGTTTTTTATATCGGGAATTTCCCATAGTGGGATCAGGCGGAGATACAAAGATCGATCAGAAGCGAATCAGATTTTTCGGCGAATTCAAGAAGAATGAGAGAGCTTTCGGATTCCTCGACGTAATCGTGCATCGTCCAGAATGAGAATTATCCAGGCGATTCGATTTTTTGCCGGAGGAGGAAAACGCAGCACGCCATATGCCTGGGCAGGGTTGGGTTACGGGGCAACTGTAGTCCACGAGTCCGGTGACCGCAGCCGGCAAGAAGCCGCTCAGATTGTGAACGTATCGCTACGCGTTTGCTGGCCGTGCATCAAACGATTTCGTAAGGATGCCGCTGGTGCCGGGACAGCAGGCTGGCGGCAATATCATCTCCCTGGATCGTCTCTGTCTTCGGATCCCAGTACACGTGGTGCTGCGTCTTCATGGCAATCCAATGCAGCAGGCAAGTGGAACAGGCGCGATGGCCAATCTCTGCCGGCGCCACAGGTGCTTTTCTTGAATGAATGCAGTCAAGCCAGTTTCCATGTTGATCGTCGGATGTGTATACGTGGTATTCCGCAGGCCCAATCACCGATTCGAGAATTGCGGGGTCGCTGGCGCGAAGCGGGACGATGGGAGTGGCGGGCGCTCCGGTGGATGTCGGCGTGGTCCCGGTGTCTCTGCAGACGAAGATCCAGCCCTTGTCACCGATCCACTTGATGCCGTTCTCAAAATCGCCTGAGATGGTCATCACTACGCCGTTGGCATAGCGGCCATACGTTTTGAACGGGCCGTGGACATTCCAGAGGCCCTCGGTGGGAAACTGCGCCTGGCCCCAGATCTCGACAGGGCCGGTCAACTCGGTGTTCATGCCCCAGTGCGCCGTATCGACATGATGCGCGCCCCAGCCCGTGATCATGCCCGCGCCGAATTGCTCTATGCGCAGCCAGCCGGGGCGGTCGAATCCCGTTTGCGGCATGACGCGATCGACAGTATAGGGCACTTCAGGTGTTGAGCCGAGCCACGCATCGTAATTGAATCCAGTTGGAACCAGCATGGGCTGCGCATTGCCGCCGGAAGGATCACCAGGAAGGCCAATCTCGACCCGCTGTACCGTGCCAATGCGACTATTGCGCACCAGCTCCACGGCGCGCGCAAACTGCTTCCATGAACGCTGCTGCGATCCTACCTGCAATATGCGGGCACTGGCCGTGACGCGATCGACCATGATGCGCCCTTCCCTGATGGTCAGCGACGCCGGCTTCTGCAGATAGACATCCTTGCCGGCGGCGACTGCTGCCACGGCCAGCCTGGCATGCTGATGGTCGGGCGTTGAGATCAGGACGGCATCGATTTCCTTGCTGGCGAGGAGTTCTCTGAAATCGGCGTAGCCTTTGGTCCCGGTGTACGCCGCGCCCAGTTTCTTCGTATAGGCGTCGTTGACGAACTGCTTGCCGAGCTCGACGCGTTCCGCGCTCAGATCGCAGACGGCAACGATGCGATTGTCGCGGCCTGCGACGCCCGTGAATTGCAGCACGCCAGGCATGTCGTGGACACGCGAGATACGGCCCACGCCGATGGCGCCGATGCTGATCCGGTTGGAGGGCGCAGTGGCGCCGAAAACCGAGCTGGGGACGATGGCAGGGAATCCGGCCGCAACGGCCCCGGCGAAAGAACTTTGGATGAACTTGCGTCTCGTGGAAATCATGAATTTCGCTCCTGAGCCGTGAAAGCGCAACGGACTTAATCTACATCAGTGGGGTGAGAGTCGTCGGCGAATGGCGGGTTCGAGCAGATGGTTGTACCGTTGCCCGGTAGCGCGGGGGGAGCGTGAACCGGGGATGCTCAACCCTCCTTACAGAAATCGCTTGCTGCGCCTGCGGGCCCATGCTAGGATTGCGCGCAAAAGCTCAAGGCAATTGGAGACCCCAATGGACTCAATGGATTCGGTCACGATCATTCGCATCGTCGCCGGACTGGTCGCTGTCGCCACGTTTCTCGTGGTCGGTATCTTTTATATCCTCACTCTCTCTGGCGCGTTGAAGAGGTGCTCCCCGATTGTGAGGACGATGCAGCCGGGAGCCGTTTGGCTGCTGCTGGTTCCCTTTGTCAATCTGATTTGGCACTTTTTTGTCGTGCTGGCGCTGGCCCAATCGCTTGGCAATGAATTCAGGGTGAGGAAAGTGCCGGGCGTCGAGCCAGAACCGGGAAAGTCGATTGGCATTGCGATGTGTATCTGTGGCGTCTGCGCGATCATACCGATCCTGGGAATTCTAGCGGGACTGGCGCAACTCGTTCTTTGGATTATGTACTGGAGCAAGATCGCAGGATTCTCGCGGATGCTGGACGCGGCGCCGGTGATGAGCGCGCCGCCGTATTTCACGCCGGGCACGTAGGGACACTCGACTCAGCATCGGCGGATAGCGTCAGGATTGCGTGGTGGTGCGCGCCATCTCGGACCCTCTGTGCGTGCCCGAAGAGCTGCGTGATTCCGCAGTGGCGTATGTAAGTCCCGGGTGGGAGTTGGCGATAACCTGTTCCGAACCGCGTCCCATTAGATCAGACCCGCCGGTGGTAGCATCATAGGTGACCGATGCAAACCAAAAAGCTGCAGATCATTCCCCTGGGCGGGGTGGGCGAATTCGGCATGAACTGCCTGGCCGTGCGCTGGGAAGACGAAATCATTGTCATCGACGCGGGCCTGATGTTTCCCGAGACGGAACTCCTGGGCGTCGATATCGTTGTGCCCGATATCACCTACCTGATTGAGAACAAAAAGTGCGTGCGAGCCATCGTGCTGACCCACGGGCACGAGGACCACATCGGCGGACTGCCCTGGATTCTGAGCGAGCTGAAGGTTCCGGTGTACGCCACCGAGTTCACCCTGGCATACGTGGAAGACAAGCTGGAAGAGCACCAACTGCTCGACGAGACTGAGCTGATCGAGATTGAGCCGAAGCGGAAGTTCACGATCGGGCCATTCACCATTGAGCCCATCCGAGTGACGCACTCGCTGGTGGATTGCGTGGCGCTGGCGATTGAGACGCCGGTGGGCATCATCATTCACACCGGCGACTTCAAGATCGATCTGGCTCCGCTGGACGACAAGGCCTTCGACCTGCACACCTTTGCCGAGTACGGCAAGCGGGGCGTACTGGCGCTGCTGCAGGATTCAACCAACGTGGAACGGCCGGGCTACACGCCGAGCGAGCGCGCGGTGATTCCCCGGCTGGACGAGGTTCTGACGCAGGCGAAAAAGAAGCTGTTCTTCAGTTGCTTCTCGTCGTCGATCTATCGCATCCGGATTGCCATGGAACTGGCGCGTAAGCACGGGCGCAAGGTGGCCGTGGTGGGCCGGTCGATGGTGGAGAGCACGGAGATCGCGCAGGATTTGGGCTATATCGAGATACCGCCGGGGCTGATGATCAATCCCGGGCAGATCCGCGACTTTCCGCCCGAACAGATGATGATTCTGATCAGCGGGACGCAGGGCGAACCGCTGAGCGCGCTGAGCCGCGCAGCGGTGGACAATCACAAGCATGCCCACGTGGAGCCGGGCGACACAGTGGTGCTGAGCTCGAGGATCATTCCCGGGAACGAGAAGGGGATCTTCCGCGTGATCGACCACCTGAGCCGGCGCGAAGCAAACGTGATCTACGACGACGGGCAGCATGGGCTGATCCACGTGAGCGGTCACGGAAGCCAGGAAGAAATGCGGCTGATGATCAATCTTGTGCGGCCCAAGTTCTTCATTCCGATTCACGGCGACTACCGTTTTCTGCGGCGTCATGCGCAGCTCGCCCTGGAGACTGGCGCGGTGGATCATGCCATTGTGATTGAAGATGGCGATGTGCTGGAGCTGGATAAGGACGATGCGCGCAAGAAGGATAAAGTGACCGCGGGACGCATTCTGATCGACTCCGGATCGTCGATCGACGTGGTGGAGGATCTGGTGATCCGCGACCGGCGCATTTTGTCGGAAGACGGCGTAGTGCTGGCGGTGCTGGCGATCAACAAGAAGACGGGCAAGGTGGAGCGCGAGCCGGAGGTGCTGATGCGCGGGTTCGGCGGCGCGGACATAACGGACCAGGCGCGCGAGACGGTGCTGAAGACGCTGGATGGTTTAAGCGCGGAGCAAAAGTCCGACTACGGCATGGTGAACGAGCGGGTGCGCGTGGAACTGAAGAGGCTGATCCAGAAGAGCACGGGACGGCGGCCGATGATTATGCCGGTGATTCTGGAGATCTAGAGAACAGAGATCAGAGATCAGAGAACAGAGAACAGAGAATAGAGAATAGAGAACAGAGAACAGAGAACAGAGATCAGAGAACAGGGATCGGAGCTTAGGCGCTCGTTCATAGTAGTCACTCGTCCAATTCGAGTGTGTGCTTTAGGGACTTGAGAACCTGGATGGTGCCGAGTTCCTCTTTGATGTCGAACCCGTCGTCGTCATCGTCGTCGTCATCATCATCATCATCGTCGCCAAATCGGCGCATGTATGCGTCCCTGTCGATGATTTCTCCCTCGGAGTTCAGGTAATCGGACTCGACGATTGGGCGCTTATTTTTGCCGGCAGCATGGGTCTCATCGGTACCTTCCTTGCTGCGTCCCATCAACGCATCGAAATCAAAATAGCGGTCGCAGGTTTCGGCGTCTTGACATCCCTTGCACTCCTTCCAAGGATTGCAAACGTTGATCACGGGAGCGAGTTCGACGCCGTCCCTGGTGCGAGTGACAGACGGGACCGACTTCGGGTCCGGCTTCGGCTTGCGCGGAATGTTGTTGCTGGCGATCTGAAGGCCCCAAAGGAGCTGGGCGGCTTTTTTTGAGTCGATGCGGGAGTTGAGAATCGCCTGGAAGAGCCTGCCGAGCGATTCCTGAATGGCGGCGGAGTCCTCAGGGACGGGAAGCGTGACGTCGTCCATGACGCCGAGTTTGGTGGTTGAATGGAGCCGGGCGTGGTAGTAGCAAAAGGCGTGGCCGCGCAGGGCGGGGGATTTGCACCGTTCTCCGCCTGGTTTGATGTGACGACATGCCGGATACATCTCTACCCCCCCACCCTCTTTTGGGGTTAAGTGATTTTGAATGAAGGACGTGTACCTTTGACCCTCTGCTCTAAATGCCTGAAAATATTTGAGTTACAGGTCAAAGTCGTCAAAAATAAAGACTTAGGAGCGCTTTTTTCAGACATTGCCCCGGATTGGGTGCAATGACCCTGGAAAAACGATGGGCGGCCGCAGATGCCGGAACCCCCGCCAGCACCCTTGAGCCGCCCACCCATTTTTCAGAAGGAGAAATACCCAACTAAGAACAAGTCTAGCGAAACGGCCGAAATAACCGGCAAACTTGGGAAAAATATAATTGGTTTGGAATGAGAGATTTGGCTTGGTGAGCGGCGGGCGAGGGGGTTGACGGGAAAGAGCTTCTAATCTTTAATCGCGGCTCGGCTCCGAAAGGCCGAACCTCTTCATCTCCTGCTTTAATCTCTCGGCTTCAGCCGGTGCGTTTCGTCTCTTTCGAACGTCTTGGAAGTGGGCCCTCATTTTTTGATTTAGCTCTGAGACCTCGGCCACCCAAGCGCCATCGATAAACGCCGTGATTTCCCCCATGCTTTCGCCGAAGATTGGCTCGTCTGGTGCGTAGGTCACGCTCGTCCTGAGTTTGAACTCGAACACCGTCCTGCCGTTCACTTTCAGCGTGACGGTGCATAGCGTCGTATCGGTTTCGTCCCTTCCCCAGCGGTCCGACTCCTTCTTTCCCTCGGTGTAGACCAGACCATACTCGGAACCGTTGAAGCGAAAGTCGTTCGCGTTTTTTGATTGCTTCAGGCTTTCGCGCACTTCTGGGAGGATCAACTCAGGATCCTTTCGCAGCTGTTGATCGATGTATTTGAATTGTGACTTGTAGAGCGACCACACCGTTTCTCGTAGCTTCAGATCCTTCGCTGCCTGCTTTCGGCGCGCGATTTCCGCCCTAACTTCCTCAGGCTCCATAGGCTCCTCTCGGGCTGACTCTCGTAAAGTCCTTTTCCGCTCCGCTGTGATTCAATGTTCTCATGAGGAGAGAGAACCCGGAAACGCGGGGACCCTTGGAGGTTGTTTGGCTTCAGTTCTTCAGCGGCGGCGTGCCCTCGCTGGATTATTTCCGGATGCAGGTGGACGAGATTAGGGTGCTCGTCGACAGGCAGGACGTTGGAATGGGAATAAATATCGCGGCCGAGCTTTGCATGATTGGTTTGGCGGCGTACTTCGAGGCCTTTTGCAAGAATGAGTTTGCCGCCGCAATCAACATTTTTCCGGAGATGCTGACTGGGTTCGCTACGAGGCGTGAGTGTAGAATTACCGCCAAAAATCTCTTGCATGTCGTCTCGGAATTCGATCACAGCCTCGGGTTCCTTATCGCGGAGGAATACGATTTCGGAACAGCAAGATCTATCAACGGTCTGTTCCAGGACCTTTTGAACGTGACGCCATTTTCGAAGAAGGCAGCGATCAGGTACGCGGAATTTCTGAACGACCGGAACCTGCTTGTGCACCATGGTGGCATCTACACTGCGAGTTACAAGGGCCAGAAGTTTGTTAAGAAGCGCGCCGCCGGGCAGATTTATTTCGACAGCTTGGTTATCAGGAAAGCCGACGTGCACCGATGGGCAGATTTTCTTGTGGGCGTGGCGACAAGCATTGGATCCGCGACCAGCGCCGCGTTGTCGGAATTTGTGATCTCTAAAAAGTGGAAGTGCGGGCCCGAGCGCAGAAAGGCGATAGAGGCGCTTGCATATCTCTCTTTGTCTGCTCGACCAGAATGACGGGGCGGTCGGTGGGGACTTGCGCGCGGCTTCGCCGCGCTCTTTGTTTTTCAAGTTCGGCGGGTGGGTTGATGCGCTCGATTGCGTCTGCGGCGAATGGATGGGTTAAAACCCGTCCCTACCGGCCCGGGCCCTTCAGCAAGTTTCTGTCGCACCTACGGGGCTGAGGCTGTTTTTGGGGCCTTTCCCAGGATTGGAGCGCGGCGCGGCGCGCTCCATCCTGGGCTAACATCTGTCGCTCCCTCCGGGAGCTCAAAAAGGGCGCGGGCGTCAGGCAGAGAGCGCCACTGCTGGTTGCTTCGGGGAAATCTTCGGCAAGGCACTCGGAAAAATCGGATCGGCGGCAGCGCGCGCAGGCGTTTTTTGTGGCGCCGCGGATACTCGAGTTGCCGCTTGGCGGGGCAGCGAGCGCATGCCGATGAAGAAATCGCCGACCGTCAGGCGGGCATTCCCCTCAAAGTCGAGAAAGCCCATCATATTCTGCTTGCAGAGCGCCTGCGCCTCTGGTGAAAGATAAGGCGCGATAACGACGGGAATGGTGTCGGCTGCAAGAGGCGCAGCACCACTTTGCAGTTCACTGAATACCGCGCACAGGTGGGCCGGCTCACCGTTGGAATTCAGTTCGCAGGCCAGTGTATGGCTGTGACCGTAGATGTCAATGCGTGCACGGATGGCGGCGGCGCTCCCGCCAGGCTGCGATTCATGTTCGAGTTCCATCAACTTGATGGCAGAGACCCGGCCGAGCAGGGCCCTCAGCGCATCGGCAGCGCGCTTCTTGAATTCAGTCGACATCGTGGTCATTTTCATCAGCATCTCCCATCTCGTACAGCAAGGAAACCGCGGATTCCTTGTTGGCGGGGCCGAGAACGAATGAATTGTTTCCCGAAGGAGTCATCGCCAGCGGAACTGGCGCGCGTCCATTGCCGCTGTGCTGCTTTGACTCCAGCCAGAGGCACAACCGGGGATCGTGAATCTCCGGTTTGTCCTGCCAAAAACCCGGAGAGAGTCCGCATTCGATGAGCAGATGATCGAGCTGGAGTTCAATCTGCGTCACTCGCTTGGAAAAGTAGCGGCGCACGTTGCTGGCGCCGACATAAAGCCCAGTGACGCGGCGACCAATGCATTGTGAAGTGACAACCATCGAACTCCTCCGCGCGGTTCAATGCCCGTTGAGTCCGCTTTCGAAGGGAAACCTACACTTCGGGCTCCCGAAAGAAACCGCATGTTGCAGCGTTCACCGGCAAAAACCCTGATTACGGGACATTTCAATGAACGATGCAGGATCAGCGGATGCAAAAAGATGCAGTTGCACGACCCTGCGATAACATTCATCGGCGAATAAACCCGAAGAGAACTTGCTACCGAGGCGCAGCGACCAGCGCGATGGTTGACGGCGCGAGAACTCGCCGATCAGGAAGGGGAAAGAAGGAGGGGCCAGGATGGGATCCGACTTGCGCTGAGCGGCCACCTTGACCGCCTGCGTCTCTTCCCTCACTCTCTGTGGAAATCTTCAACCCATTCTTGATCCATGTCAAGGCGATTCGATGAATGTCGCGAGAAGATTGAGCGGACCGCTGTGGAAAACAGGGGCGGAAAAATGCAGGCGCGGCGGCGGAAGAGATTTCTTGAAATCTGTAGCAACTAACGGGCCCGCGGAGAGGGCTCATCGGAAAAGATCTGGCCGTCGCGGATGTGGACGACGCGGTGAGCAAACTGAGCGATATCGGCCTCGTGGGTGACAAGGACAATGGTGTTGCCGCGAGCGTGGAGCTGGTCGAAGAGGGCCATGATCTCGAGGCCGGTCTTGGAGTCGAGGTTGCCGGTGGGCTCATCGGCGAGGATGATCGACGGGTTGTTGACCAGGGCGCGGGCAATGGCGACGCGCTGGCGCTGGCCGCCGGAGAGCTCGTTCGGCTTGTGCATCATGCGCGATTCCAGGCCCACGTCAGCGAGAGTTTGCTTGGCGCGCGCGATGCGTTCGGCGGACGGGGTACCGTTGTAAATGAGGGGCAGTTCCACGTTGTGCAGCGCGGTGGCCCTGGCCAGAAGATTGAAGGTCTGGAAAACGAAGCCAATCTCCTTGTTGCGAATGCGCGCGAGCTGGTCGTCGTCGAGATCGCTGACCAGCTGGCCATTGAGCCAGTAGCGGCCCTTGGAGGGCGTGTCGAGGCAGCCAATCAGGTTCATCAATGTGGACTTGCCCGAGCCGGAGGGTCCCATGATGGCCACATACTCGTTGTGGCGAATGCGCAGTGAGACCCCGCGCAGAGCCTGGACCTGCTGCTCCGAGCCCATATCGTAGGTGCGCCAAAGATCTTCGAGGACGATGATGTCGTTCGCATTGACGACCGTTGTCTGCGGTAGTTCTTCGATGCCGATGCCGTTCAAAGCCATCTGAGAAACACCCTCTCTGGAAAATCAAATGCCGTGCGCCGGTCGATCAACTCGAGCTGCTAGTGGAAACCGATGGTGCGGACTTGTCGCGCTTGAGCAATGCCCCACCTTTGAGGTCACGCAGAGTTTTGTAAGGGCCGATCACGATCTCCTCGCCGCCGCTCAGGCCGGAGAGCACTTCAATGTCGGTGGCCCCGGTGATGCCCGTCGTAACGGGTACGAACTTGGCGCGCAGCCTGCCGTGCGGATCCTTCTGCATGACGAAGACTCCCTGCACGGGGTTGGGTTTGGTGGTGTTGGAAGCCGCCTGAACGCCGCTGCCGGACTTGGCAGTGGTGCTGGCCGGATCGTACATGGTCAACGCCTGGATGGGCAGCGCAAGCACATTGGTCTTGTGCGCGGTGGTGATCTTGGCGGTGCAGGAGAGCCCGGGACGAAGTTCATCGGACGGATTGTCGAGAGTAACCACGACCTTGAAATCCTTGGCTTCTTCAGTGCCGGTGGTGGACTGCGAGGTGGCAACTCCGGTCGAGCGCAACAGGGCTTGATCGCCAACCAGAGTGACGTGCCCCTTGAAAACCTTGTTGGGCAGAGCATCGACGGTGACTTCGGCGGGCTGGCCGAGCTGGACATTGACGATGTCCGTCTCGTCCACCTTGACCTCGGCGGTGACGACGCTCATGTCGGCGATGGTCATCAATGTGGAGCCCTCGGTGTTCTGGATGCCCTCGACGACGGTTTCGCCTTCGCGGACTGGCTCGTTGGTCACGACTCCATTAAACGGCGCAACCGCAATGGTGCGATTCAGCATATCCTGATTGGCGCGCAGGGTGGCCACCTGGGTCTGCATGTGGCCGCGCGCCGAGTCGGTGTTGGCCTTGGCCTGGTTCAATTGGGCGACGGCCTGGGCCACTGAAGCGACATCGAGGTCGTAGGCGGCCTTCTTGGCATCGAAGTCCTGCTTGGCCATAATGCCGTCCTTGTAGAGCGCCTGCGCTCGATCCCAGTCGAGCTTTTTCTGCTCGAGGTCGGCCTGCGCGTGCTCGACGTTGGCCTGCGCCGTCTTTTCGGCGGCAACGTCAGAGAGGATGTCGGTTCCGGCTGCCGAGATGGCAGCCCGCTGGCCGTTCACCGATGCTTCCTGCTGGACGTTTTCAATTGTGGCGACAACCTCACCCTTGGTGACCCTGTCGCCTTCCTTCACGTAGAGGTGCGTGACCCGGCCCATGGCTGTTGCGCCGACATTCACATAGTTTGTGGGCTTGATCTGTCCGGTCCCGCTGATGACGGTGGAGAGATCCTCCCGCGTCAGGGTTGCGGTGTAAACCTTGGTATAGCCAGCCTGCTGCCTGACAACCATGACTGCAACCAATACGGCAGCCACGAGCACAGCGAGGGCAATGAGAAGGATTTTCTTCATGAGTGCATGGAATCCTTGTTTTTTTCTACATTCCAGTGTACGCGACGGAGCGGCCAAAGGTTCCCAGGGGGCTGAAGTCCGTGCCCGGCTGCAAGAGCATCTTGATGGCTGCGAGTAGCGGTGAAACACCGCTTGTGAGGATGCCTGTCCGCTCGCCAGGCGCTCGAAGCGCGAGAGACACAAGAACGAGAGTTGGACGGCGGAAGGCCGCTCAAGCGAGCCGTAGAGTCATCGAAATCCAGTGAATTCTCGCTCTCGGGCGCCGCTGAACCGGTGACATTAGAGCCTTTGAAGCGTCCAATCGGCGCACGACTGCGCACCCAACCTTGCCCGGTGATTAAAGTAGCTGTAAAATGAAGAGATTGCAGGAGTATCGAAGGCAATGATGTTCTTTAGCCGCCGTCTTCTTTTCACCGCTCTTGGTTGCGGCCTCATCTGGGTGCCCAAAGCCGGGCTCATGGCGCAGCAAAACAACGTGTCTCCTGCCGCCAATCAACCCCAGGCTACACCTTCGGCCGGCCAAGGCCAGGAGGCAGATCCGCTGAATCGCCAACTCTCCGATAAGGAGCGGTATAAGGCTCAGCGGGAACTGCGGCAGGAGTTGAAGGGTCCATACAAGACCTGGCTGAACGAGGAAGTGCCCTACATTATCTCCGACGATGAACGCAGAGCGTTTCTGAGCCTGGCCAACGACGAGGAACGCGAGGCGTTCATCGAGAATTTCTGGCAGCGGCGCAACCCCGATCCGGATTCTGAAGAGAATTCGTTCCGCGAAGAGCACTACCGGCGCATCCAATACGCCAACGACCACTATGCGGCGGGAAAGCCTGGCTGGAAGACCGACCGCGGGCGCATCTACATTATGTGGGGCGCGCCGGATTCGATTGACTCTCATCCTTCGGGTGGCATGTACGAGCGGCCCATGGAAGAGGGCGGCGGCGAGACGTCGACGTTCCCGTTCGAGACCTGGCACTATCGCTATCTCGAGGGCATCGGCGAGAACATCGACCTGGAGTTCGTGGATACCTGCCAGTGCGGCGATTATCACTACACCATCGACCGCAGCGAGAAAGATGCGCTGAAGATGGTGCCCGGCGCAGGCCTGACGCAATACGAAGAGATGAGCCACAAGGGCAAGGAAGACCGGTTTAAGGGGAGTGGCCTGGAACAGCTCGGCAACGGACCGATGGGTACCGGCGATCAAGCCAAAGAGTTCGACCGCATTGAGTTGGCTTCAAAGCTTTTCGCGCCGCCGCCAATCAAGTTCAGCGATCTTGACGCCGCCCTCGACGCCTTTAGCTCTTCGCACAAGCTGCTGAGCGGCCCGCCGTTTCCGTTCGATGTGCGCACGGACTTCGTGAAGGTGACCGACAGCATGGATCTGGTGCCGATCACGATTCAGTTGCGCAATCGCGACATCACGTTCGAGACCAAGGACGGAGTGTCGAAGGGAGTTGTGAACATCCTGGGCAAAGTGACCACGATCATGCACAAGACCGTGCAGACCTTCGAGGATACGGTCGAGGTCGAGGAACCGGCGGAACTGCTGGAAAAGAGTCTCGATCGGCGGTCGCTCTACTGGAAGTCGCTTCCGCTGCAGCCGGGACTCTACCGTCTGGACATCGCAATCAAGGACGTACACAACCCGGATCACATTGGAATCTACGGAAGAGCGCTCAATGTTCCGACGTACGAGGACGACAAGCTCGGGGCCTCGTCTCTGATTCTTGCCGACCAGATGAACACCGTCTCCTCGCGACAGATTGGGAGCGGCAACTTCATCATCAGCAATATGTATATTCGGCCGCGTGTGGCGACGGGCCTCACTGCGCCGGTGAGTTTCAAACGCACCCAGGACCTGAACTTCTGGATGCAGTTTTACAACCTCGGCATTGACGAGGCTACCAAGAGTAACTCAGCGACGGTTACCTACGAGATTACGGATGCGTCGGGAAACGTGATTCTAGATAAACAACTGGAATCAAAAGATTTAGGGGCACATAGCGATCAGTTGACGGTGGAGAAGTCGCTACCTATTGCTGGCCTGGAACCCGGCAAGTACACAGTGACGGTGAAGATTAACGATGCGATCTCGAAACAAGAGATTGCGCAATCGGCTCCTTTTGTCGTCGAATAGGTATCAATCCGTGCAGACGCCAACTGAACTTGAGAATTCAGGAGCTTGCGCGGTTTGAGTTTTCAGGAAGAAAGCCAGGGACGCGGTGGGGTTTCAGATCTGCTGATGACGCGAATAGCCCATCTCACCGGTTTGGCCGTGCTGATCGTCTTTGGTGCCGCCCCAACCTTTGGAGCGGCATCGGCGTCGGTGTCCGGCCTGGTCCGCGACTCGGCTGGCGTGCCGCAGATTGGAGCAGAAGTCCAGCTTCTGCGCCCCGACCAGAGCGTGGTGACCAGCGTCTACACCGACAGTGCAGGCCGCTTTGCCATCTCGGCACTTGCGCCGGGCCGCTATGCACTGAAGGCAATGGGTCCCTACTTCCTGCCTTCTCTCAGGGAAAACGTCAGAGTTCAGGGCGCGGTGGTCGTCAATCTCACGCTGAATACTTTATATGAAGTCATCCAATGGCTTCCTGCGCAGCCGCGCGCCGGCGAAACGCAGAGGGACGACTGGGCATGGACGTTGCGCTCCGCAGCGAACCGGCCGCTCCTGCGCTGGCTTCAAGACGGACCGCTGGTTGTGGTATCGGACGGCTCGGGCACCAAGCCGAAGCTGAAGGCCCGCCTGATGGCGACCGGGCAGGCCGGAACCTTCGGTGAGAGCGGCGAGCGCTTCTCAACAGCCGTGGAGGACACGCCGGCGGACAGCCGGGAGTTGCTGGCGCGCGTTGATTTTGCGCCGGGCACCAATGGCAGCATGGAATCGATGCTGGGCTTCCGTCAAGATCTAGGCATGGCTGGATCGGTACAGTCGGTCGCCGCAGTCACCGTGGCGCCCGAGATAGAGGGCGCAGGAGATCAAGGTCTGGATGAGGCCGCGGTGCACAGCTTCGAGGCGATGCATTTCGGAGAGGCGATCGAAGCCGAGGTCGGTTCGACTGCTGTGGTGGGGCGGCTTGGTGGAGACAGCCCAAGCACGACGACAGCGATGCTTCCGTTCGCCAAAGTCGAGTGGCACCATGGCGCCAACACGCTACGCTACCGGTTGGCCACCATGACGCTGGATCACGCCCCCGGGGAGGATGAATCCGAGGCAACGTCGTGGCTGCCGGCGATGGCGCTGCGCGACGGCGGCCTTGCCATCGAGCATGGAGTTCACCAGGAGATCGGTTGGGAGCGGCAGACTGACGCATCCGGTGTGGGCGTGCTGGTTTACTCCGATCGCGTCGACAATCCGGTACTCGAGGCTCTCGATCACTTTGCCGCAGGCGGGTCTCCTGCGGCGGCAGGGATGCTCTTCGATCCGGCAAGCGGTTTGCTGCGCGCCGCCGGGCCGTCGTTCTCATCCGCAGGCGTCGAGGCCAGCGTGGGGCGCCGGCTGACCAGCAACAATCACATACGCGTGAGCTATGCGAGCGGGGCCGCGCTGGTGATGCCCGCTTTGCCGCAGGCAACTCCACTGGCCGAAGTGCTCGCCTCAGCGCGTCCACGGCACGCCCAGACATACGCGATATCGCTCTCGGGAACCCTGGACGGCACTGGAACCCACTGGAGTGCGAGCTATCGCTGGCAGCCTGACGGCACTGTGACTGAAGTCGCGCCCTTCGCGGAGGACGCCGCCTCGCCATTCCTCAACGCCCGAATCAGACAGCCCATTCACGTCACGCGCGACGGATCTGGTGGCCTGGAGGCGTTGCTCGAGGTGAGGAATCTGCTCGCCGAGGGCTATCGCCCGTATATTCTGAGCGACGGTTCGCTGCTCCTGTTCGCGGACGATCAGCGCAGCCTGCGCGCCGGCCTCGCATTCACTTTCTAGGCTCTCCGCCAAACATCCAATCGAGTGCATCGATCCTGCCAGCGTCCTGCGGACAAGTGCGTTTCTGTTTGGAGGGCGCAATCTTCGTCGGCTCACCGCGCGACAGCCGCCCCCGCGGAGCAATCGTCAGCGATGGCGCCAGCTTCTCCTTATGAAGCAGCGAATCTACAATAGGTTCTTATGAAAGGTTCCCGATCAATTCTCGCAGCTCTGCTGTGCACAGCTTGTTCCATAAGTTTCTCGATTCAGGCACAGGCTCCTGCTGATCCGCAAGCGACCGCAGCTTCGCACGACGATCCACTGCTGCGAGGATTCCTGGATCCGCCCAACGGAGCGCGGCCGCGCGTCTGGTGGCACTGGATGAACGGCAATATCTCAGACCAGGGAATCGAGCTCGATCTTGGATGGATGCATCGCGTGGGCCTGGGAGGCGTGACGATTTTTGAGGGCGCAATCAATACGCCGGAGGTGGTTCCCCAGCGGCTGGTTTACATGACACCGGAATGGAAGCAGGCATTCAGGACAGCGGTGACAACAGCCCGAGGCATGGACATGGAGGTGGCCATCGCCAGCTCGCCGGGTTGGAGCGAGACCGGCGGACCATGGGTGCCCGCGGCGCAAGGCATGAAGAAGATGGTGTGGACCGCAACTCACATAGAAGGAGGGCGCTCGTTCGTCGGCAAGCTCTCCCATCCGCCCGAGGTCGATGGAATCTTCCAGAATTTCACAGTCTCGGGACGTCGCGCTCCAGACGGAACCATTGTGACTCCTTCGCAGTTCTATGCCGATTCTGCGGTGATCGCGTACAAGATTCCCGATGGAGATAAGACGCAGGCGGAGCTGAACCCGCAAGTGACCTCGAGCGGCGGAACGGCGAATGTGGCTGCGCTTTCCGATGGCGATGTGAATACGGTGGCGCTCGATCTTCCCGCAAGCCAACCGGGCAAGGAAGCGTGGGTACAGTTTGATTATGGCCATTCGCAGACGATTCAGGCAGTAACGCTGGCCGGCCTCGGGGAGACGAACAGCGTCTTCGATCATGGCAATAACGCTGTCCCGCCACAAATCGAAGCAAGCGATGACGGCGTGAACTTCAAGAACGTGGCCGATATTCCCTTCAGCAGCCTGGTGCAGCGGACGGCTTCGTTTAATGTTGTGACAGCGCGATATTTCCGCATCGTCTTTCCTGCGCAGCCGGCCGGCGTGCCCGACCACGCCCACAGAATTACAGAGCTGGTGCTGGCGAGCGGCGCGCGAATGAACGAATGGGAGCAGCGCGCCGGGTACGCCAACGCGCGAGACTTCTACGCGATTCAAGATCCACATGTTGAGCCTCAGTTTGTCGTCTCGCCGGGCGAGGTAATTGATCTGACCGGGAAGATGACCGCCGATGGAACGCTCGACTGGACGCCGCCCGCGGGAGAGTGGATGGTTCTGCGCATCGGTTACTCGCTGACAGGCCATGAAAACGGCCCGGCTCCGGCGGAGGCTACGGGCCTCGAAGTCGACAAGTTGAACCGCGAGTATGTGAAGAACTATGTTGACGGCTATCTCAAGATGTATGCGGATACAGTTGGCCCGGAAAACATAGGCAAGAATGGAATTTCGTACTTACTCACCGATAGTATTGAGGTAGGACCGCAAAACTGGACGGATAACATCCTGGAGGAATTCAAACAGCGGCGCGGATACGATCCGCGCCCGTGGTTGCCGGCACTTACCGGCGTGGTTATCAAGAGCACAGAAGATACAGACCGCTTTCTTTGGGATTTCCGGCGCACACTCGGCCAGCTTCTTGCAGAAAACCATTATGGCGAGATTGCCGACGACTTACACAGCCATGGGATGAGTTATTACGGAGAAGCGTTGGAATATCATCGCCCGTCTCTGGGCGACGATATGGAGATGCGCAGCAAGACCGATGTTCCCATGGGAGCGATGTGGACCTATGCGGGCAGCCCGGGGCCAGATATCGACTACATCTCCGACCTGCGCGGAGCCGCATCTGTGGCTCATATCTATGGGCAGAATCTGGTGGGTGCTGAGTCCATGACCTCGCGCGGGCCGGCGTGGTCGTTCTCGCCCAACAGCCTGAAGAAAGTTGCGGACCTCGAGTTTGCGCTGGGCGTGAACCGCTTCGAGATTCACGAGTCAACGCATCAGCCCGTACCCGAGTTGGCGCCCGGGCTCACTCTCGGGCCTTACGGGCTTTGGTTTAATCGCAATGACACCTGGGCAGAAGAGGCGAAGCCGTGGGTCACTTACCTTGCGCGTTGCTCGTACTTGCTCCAGCAGGGCCATTTCTCCGCTGACGTCGCCTACTTCTACGGCGAGGAAGGTCCGCTGACCGCGGTCTTCGGATGGAAGGCGGTCGAGGACGCGCCGGATGGATATGGCTTTGACTTTGTGAACAGCGACGTAGTGCTTCACGAATTGTCGTTCAAAGATGGACGGCTGGTAACTCCGGGTGGCACGAGTTACAGGCTTCTCTATCTGGGCGGCCGCAGCCAGCGCATGACGTTGCCGGTGCTGCGGCAGATCAAAGGTCTGGTTGCGCAGGGCGCGGTCCTGGTAGGCAACCGGCCAACGGATTCGCCGAGTCTTGCCGATGACGAAAAGGAGTTTCAGCGCGTAGCGGATCAACTATGGGGAAGACGGCCCGCGGCTGAGAAGCAGGCGCGCAAGGTGGGGAAGGGCAGAGTGTACACCGGCATGAGCGCGAACGATGTTCTGACTGTGCTCGGCGTGGCGCGCGATTGGGAGTATACCAAACCGGAAGCCGACACCACGTTGATGTTTGTTCACCGCAAGCTTGACGACGGCGACGTTTATTTTGTCGACAACCGCGAGGACAGTGCCGAAGATGTGAGCGCAACATTCCGCGTGGGAGGGAAGGTGCCGGAGTCATGGGATCCCGCGACGGGCGCGACGCAGCCGGTTTCGTATCGGATCGCAGAGGGCCGGACGACGGTTTCGCTGCATCTCGATCCGTATGGGAGTGCGTTCGTGGTGTTTCGCGCAGCGGCAACGCAAAACAGTCTCGATCTGCCTATGACGCACGAAACCGTGATCGATGGCCTGGATCAGGCACTTAACCGCGATTGGAGCGTCGGTTTCCAGCAGGGCAGAGGCGTTCCTGAGACCGTCGGCTTCCATCACCTTATCTCCTGGACCGAATTGCCGCTTCCAACTTCGGATGACGGCGTCAAGTATTTCTCCGGCACGGCCACTTACTCAAAGACAATCGAGGTTCCGGCGGACGATCTGGCTCAGGGCGCACACCTTTGGCTGGATTTGGGAGACGTGCGGGAGATTGCGGATGTGGCGGTGAATGGCGCGGATCTCGGTGTTTTATGGAAGACGCCGTTCAAGGTCGATGTTACCGGCGAGATCAGGCCGGGCAAGAATCGCATTGAGATTAAGGTGACGAATCTCTGGGTGAACCGCATGATCGGCGATCAGCAGCCGTGGGCGTTGAAGAAATATGCGTTCGCCGACTTCACGCCCTACAAAGCCGATTCGCCGCTGCTGCCGTCCGGGCTGCTCGGGCCGGTGCGCTTGATTTCCGTCACCGAGTCCCAGGCTGCGAAGTAAACCGAGCGGCCCGCAGAAAATACTTGCAATTTGCAAGAGATATTCGGAAGAATGGCAAAGCGGCGTTCCCCTGAAGGCGGCCTCAGCGCCTGAAGCGCCGACGGAATCGAAACTGAATGGCTGCGGCAAGCAGGAGGTCGAGATGAGCGGTGTGCGAGTGCTTGTAGGGACGCGGAAGGGCGCGTTCGTTCTGAACTCCGATGGCAAGCGAAAGGACTGGACAGTGAGCGGGCCGTTTTTTGCCGGCTGGGAGATCTACCACATGAAGGGGTCGCCGGTGGATCCCGACCGGATTTACGTCTCGCAGACGAGCGGTTGGTTCGGGCAGTTGATCCAGCGATCGGATGACTGCGGCAAGACCTGGCATCAGCCGGGATTGCCCAATGAAGCGATTCCTCCTCCCGGCCCACCGACGGCACTGCCGAACCGGTTTGTGTACGATTCGTCGCCGGAGACGGGAAAGCCGCTGACGACGCACCAGTGGTACGACAGCACGCAGCATCCATGGGAGTTCAAGCGCGTGTGGCACATCGAGCCTTCGCTCACCGATGCGGAAACTGTTTATGCGGGCGTGGAGGACGCGGCGCTGTTTCGCTCGACCGACGGAGGCGAGAATTGGCACGAGCTCTCTGGCCTGCGCGGGCACGGCACCGGTCCCAAGTGGCAGCCGGGCGCGGGCGGAATGGGACTGCACACTATCCTTCTCGATCCCAGCGATCCGAATCGAATCTACATTGCCATTTCGGCCGCGGGCGCGTTCCGCACCAACGACGGCGGCGTGACATGGAAGCCGATCAACAAAGGGCTCGTGTCGAACTTCATGCCCGATCCAGCAGCCGAAATCGGCCACTGCGTGCATCACATAGCCATGCACCGCTCGCGTCCCGATGTGCTGTTTATGCAGAAGCACTGGGACGTGATGCGCACGGACGACGCGGGCGAGAGCTGGCGCGAAGTGAGCGGCAACCTGCCTACCGACTTCGGATTTGCGATCGACGTGCATGCGCACGAGCCGGAGACGCTCTATGTCGTGCCGATCAAGAGCGACTCGGAACATTTTCCGCTCGACGGCAAGCTGCGCGTCTACCGCAGCCGCACAGGCGGAAACGAGTGGGAGCCGCTCGCCAAAGGGCTGCCGGAAAAGGATTGCTATGTGAATGTGCTGCGCGATGCGATGGCGGTGGACACGCTCGACGATTGCGGCATTTACTTTGGCACTACGGGCGGCCAGGTGTATGCATCGGCGGACGCGGGCGATAGCTGGGCGCCGATCGTGCGCGATCTGCCGGCCGTGCTCTCGGTTGAAGTGCAAACGCTCAACTAGAGATCAGAGATCAGAGATCAGAGAACAGAGATCAGAGATCAGGGAACAGGGATCAGGGAGCAAGAGAACAAAAAGCAGCGATGAGGAGGCCTGCTCGTTGAGCGAGGTGGCGAAGACAAGCGCGGCGACGGTGCGCGTGGCGCTGCCGTATCATCTGCGCAACTTGGCGCACGTCGAGGGCGATGTGTTGCTCGAGGTGAGTGGCCCGGTCGCGATTCGTACTGTCCTCGATGCTCTTGAAGCGCGCTATCCCATGCTGCGGGGGACCATTCGCGACTACGCGACCGGCCAGCGGCGCGCATTTCTGCGCTTCTTTGTCTGCGAGGAGGACTGGTCGCTGGAATCGCCCGACAAAGAGTTGCCCGACGCGGTGGCGGCGGGAAAAGAGCCGCTATTGATTCTGGGCGCGATTGCGGGCGGGTGAGAGGAACAGGGAACAGGGAAGAACGATCACTCGTTGGCGCAAGACGTATAGCCGTCCAAACTCACATAATTCTTGATTTGCACGGCTGGGGCGCGTATGGTGCTCTTTTGCCGTCACTTGTTGCGCGCTTGCGCGCGCCGGAGTGTGAACCCTGTCACTGCGCGGGGTCGCGGATGCAGCCAACATGCGCAAAGGAATGGTGCGCGCGGGGAAAGCTGAAGTTCTGGAGATGATTCGTGGAAGGCCGGATTGAATACCAAGCAGTTGCCAAGATGATCGATCACTCGCTGCTGAACCCGACACTGACCGATCGGGAACTTGAAGACGGCTGCGACCTAGCGGTTCGCTACAACGTCGCCAGCATCTGCATTGTGCCCTACTATCTCGCCCGTGGCGTCGAGCGACTGAGCGGGACTACGGTCCTTGCCACCACGACCATCGGCTTTCCGCATGGCGGGCACACGACGGCGATCAAGCTCGCCGAGGTGCAGCAATCGCTGAAAGACGCGGGCAGGAGCTGGATGCGGTCATCAACATCAGCAAGGCCAGGAGCGGAGACTGGCGTTATGTGAGGGACGAACTAATGGCGCTTACTCAGGCTACGCACGCGGGCGGAGCCAAGATCAAAGTGATCTTCGAGAATGCCTATCTGGACGACGACGCCAAGGTTCGCTTGTGCGAGATTTGCGCGGAGATCGGGGCCGATTGGGTGAAGACCTCAACAGGATATGCGCCCAGTGGAGCGACCATCGCCGATCTTGAACTGATGCGGAAACACTCGCCGCCGCATGTGCAAATCAAGGCGGCGGGTGGTGTGCACGATCTGGATACGCTGCTTGCGATTCGCGCCATTGGAGTGAGTCGGGTCGGCATGAGAAGCACTGCGGCCATTTTGGAGGAATTGCGGAAGCGGCTCGGACTGGAAGCGATCTCTCACGGCGGGCCCTTGCGGGCATCCGCGAATTACTAACTGGCGTGCTTGCCGCGCAAGCGATTCAGCCGAGCCGTATCTGGTTCTCGTGTTCCATTCGAGAAGCAATCCATCAATGGGGTTATCAATGACCTTGGTTCCAAGATTTCTCCGGCCGGCTCCGCACATCGCTCGCGTTTCACAAGAGCAGATTCAGAGAATCTATCCTAGGCTGCGCTGGCAAATCCTTGAATCCACCTTCATTGGATACGCGACGTTCTATCTGGTCAGAAATAACCTTCCTGTCGTCTCGAAAGAGATGGGCCAGGCGCTGAGTTACAGCAAAGATCAGATCGGCAACATGCTGGCGGTGATGGTTGCGGTCTACGGGTTGGGGCGGTTCCTGATGGGATCGCTTTCGGACCGAAGCAACCCGCGCTACTTTATGCCGCTGGGATTGCTGGCGACGGCGGCGTGCAACTTCGCATTCTCCGGGGCGAGCAGCTATCCGGTGCACCTGGCACTGTGGGGCTTGAATGGCCTGGCACAAAGCATGGGATGGGCGCCGTGCGGGCGCTCGCTGAGTCATTGGTACAGCATTCGCGAGCGCGGAACGGTGTTCGGGTTCTGGAATCTGGCGCAGAATGTCGGCGGCGGATTAATCGGCGTGATCGCCGCATACTCCGCCGCACTGCTTGGTTGGCGCTCGGCGTTTTATGTGCCGGGCATTCTGGCGACAATCTGCGCCATCTATCTGATGGTGAGGCTGCGGGATACGCCGCAGTCGGTGGGGCTGCCGTCGATCGAGGAGTACAAGAACGATTATCCCGATGGCGGGCACGGCACAGGTGAACGGGAACTTGGCACGCGCGAATTGCTGGTCGACACCATTTTGAAAAATCGTGCTTTGTGGCTCGTAGCCGGGGCCAACTTCTTCGTCTATATTGCGCGCTACGCGATGCTCGACTGGGGTCCGACTTTTCTGAAAGAAGTGAAGCACGCGAGCCTGGGCGAAGGCGGCATGGGAACAGCGACGCTGGAGTTCTCTGCGATGCTGAGCACTGTCCTCGCCGGCTGGCTTTCCGACAAGATCGGTGGCCGGCGGGGGATGATCTGTGTATTGTGCATGATTCCCGCGTTCTTCGCCTTTGTGGGCATTTTGTATAGCCCGAACAATGAATTGTGGCTCGACCTTACGTTGTTTGGCATCATCGGCTTCTTTGTCTATCCGGCACAGATGCTGCTGGGCATTTGCGCGCTCGACGTCACTTCAAAGAAAGCGATCGGCACGGCCAACGGGCTGCTCTCGATTCTCGGATCGCTGGGGCGCGTGGCGGAGTCGAAGGGCATTGGCACATTGGCTCAGCATTATGGCTGGAATGCGGCACTCTACGGAATTCTCGCTTCGGTGGTGGCGGGAATTGCGTTGATGTCGTTTATGTGGAACATGACGCCGCAGCCTGCGGAGAAGCGTGTTCTGGGGGCGGCTAAGCGATAGGTCAGTTGTGAAGATCCCGTAGTTTGGTTGATCCGTCCTGCGCCACCGTGTCTACGTTCTCGTTATCGTGCCCCCATTGGGGTCACTTGCCGCGTCGAGCGTCAACCGCGTGGCGTGGAGTTGCCTGCAGGGACCCCGAGGGTGGGGCACCCTGGAACCCGCGTTCAGGCGGTAATGTCAGTCGTCGGCGGCTAATTCGGCGATCGCTGCCCGGGAAAGAACCGGGCGGTTTTCGCCGAGGTAGCCGTCGGCGAAGATAATGTTGCGGGCGAGGCCAACCTTCCTGAGACCCAGGATGATGATGCCGTTCAGGTCCAGCTCGTGCTTGAACATTCCGTGGAAGGCGGAGCGCGGAAAGCGGTGATGGTTGTTGTGGTAGCCGTCGCCGAAGGTGAGCGCCGCAAGAATTCGGTTGTTCTTGCTGTTGTTCTTCATGTTGTAGTTCTCATAGCCGAAGGTATGGCCGAGAGAGTTGACCGCCCAGACTGAGTGCTGGAAGAGCACGGTTCGCAGGAAGGCCGCGAAGACGCAGCCCCACGCATCGGTGAGCCCGCCGAAGACATAGCCCGCGAGCCAGGGAAGAGCGATGGAGATAACGGGCCAGATGTAGTGGGTGCGGGCATAAAACTGGATGACGGGGTCGCGCGCGAGGTCGCGGCCGTAGATGTTGACATCGGTGATGGTGTCGTCGAACATCCATCCGATATGGGCGTGGAAGAGACCCTTGAGAGATGACTCATGGTCGCAGTGGCCGTCGACGAAGGGGCTGTGGTTGTCACCGCAGTGGTCGGTCTGGGAGTGATGGCGGCGGTGGTCGGTAGTCCAGGTGAGGAGGGAACTTTGAAACGACATGGAGCCGGCTGCGCCGAGAAGATAAGCGACCCAGGGTTCGGTCTCAAAGCTCTTGTGCGAGAAATAGCGATGGAAGCCGACGCCCGTACCCATCCCAACGATGAAGTAGCCGACGATGAAGGTGACGACCTCAACGGCGTGGATGGGGTGGGAACGGAACCAGAAGATACTGGCCACGGAACCGGCGAGGGGAAGGCCGATCAGAAGGGTGTTGTCAATCCGCTTCTTGAGAGCTGCACGGCCCGAAATCATGCCGAGGGGCTGGCTCACAGCGACGGGTTGGCTGGACCGGGAGATAGCCAATTCGAACGCTCCACTTCTCTCTGGTTTCTCAGATTACAGGATTACAGGATTGAGGGGAAGCCGGCCTAGATTTTTTGATGCTAGAGACGGCCGCCGCGATGCAGCGATAGCTTCGCCGACCCTGGGCCATGATCGCTCAGTTCGAGTTTGGTTCGGCGCGGCTTAATGTTCGTCTTTGCCGGGGCGGAGCATGAGGGCGCGGATGGCTTCGCGCGGGTCTTTGCCTTCGTTGAGAATGAGCTCCATTTGCTCGGTGATGGGCATCTCGATGGAATGCTTGCGGGCAAGGCCGAGGGCGGCGTGGGTGGTGAGTACGCCTTCAGCGACTTTGCCGCCGAGCGACGAGAGAATTTCGGGCAGCTTGCGGCCCTGGCCGAGTTGCTCTCCCACAGTGCGGTTGCGGCTGAGCGAGCCGGTGCAGGTGAGCACCAGGTCGCCAACGCCGGAGAGGCCGGCGAGGGTTTCGCGGCGCGCGCCGCAGGCAACGGCGAGACGAGTGATCTCCGCGATGCCGCGGGTAATGAGCGCGGCGGTGGAGTTGTGGCCGAGGCCGACGCCGACGGCAATGCCGGCAGCGATGGCGATGACGTTCTTGAGTGCGCCGCCGAGCTCGACGCCGATCACATCGGTGGAGGTGTAGAGGCGGAGGGATTCGGAGGAGAACTCCAGCTGGATGAGAGCGGCGACTTCAGGATCGCTGAAGGCCACAGTAAGGGCGGTGGGTTGGCCGTATGCCACCTCCTGTGCGAAGCTCGGGCCCGACAGCGCGCCGATGGAGAGCAAAAGCCCGGCAGACTCGAGGGTTTCAGAAAGAACCTGAGTCATGCGGTAGAGGGTGCGATCTTCAAGGCCCTTGGTGGCACTGACGACGAACTGGCCGATGCGCAAGTGAGGGCGGATGCGGAGCAGTGTTTTGCGCAGGAACTCGGATGGAATGACGGAGACCACAATGTCGGCGGAGGCGATGGCCGCGCAGTCGGCGGTGACGGTAACGGCGGAGGGGATCGGGAAGCCGGGAAGGAATTGGGTGTTTTCCTGGGCGTCGACGATTTGGCGGGCGAGCTCCGAGGCGTGCGCCCAGAGCGTGATCTGGTGGCCGCCGCGGCGGTCGAGCGAGAGCGCGAGGGCGGTTCCCCAGGCGCCGGCACCTAAGATGGCGATGCGACTCATGCTGGCTTGTGCGCTCCGAAGCGGGTTTCAGTGCCGGCGATCAGGCGGCGGATGTTCTGGTGGTGCTTGACGATGATGAGCAGAGAGACGATGGCACCGGCAACAAAGAAAAAAGGCGGGCGCGAGCCGGTAACGAGGAACCAGGCGAAGATGGGAAAGCTGAACGCAGCGACGATGGAGGAGACCGAAACATAGCGGCTGATGGCAAGAAGGATGGCGAAGACGCCAAAGGCGGCCAGAGCAGCCCAGGGCGAGATGGCGAGAAAGACTCCGAAGCCGGTGGCCACACCCTTGCCGCCACGAAACCTGAGCCAGATGGGGAACATGTGGCCCAGCACGGCGCAGAGAGCTGCGAAGGCTGCGGCCGTGCGCAGAGGGACGGCGGGCATCCAGACTGATGCGAGGTAGCCGCCGAGCCAGACGGCTGTGCAGCCCTTGAGGACGTCAAGGATAAAAGTAGCGACGCCGAGACCAGCGCCTCCTGCGCGAAACACGTTGGTGGCGCCGATGTTGCCGCTGCCCAAGGAACGAATGTCCTGGCGCCGGAAGATGCGATAGAGCAGGTATCCCATCGGGATGGACCCCAGCAGATATGCGACGACGGCGATAGCGACAAAAGGCAGCAGCACAACGTGTGAGTTTAGCAGGTGAGGGTAGGCGGCGAGGGCGCGCTGCCGCTGCAGGTGAGCCGCGCGCGAGCCGGGCATTCCCGTGATGTAGGGTGCGACGGCCAAGGCAAGCACGATTCCAGATTAATAGAGCGCTCTTAATAGAGCGCTTTGCGGGCGCTGCGGACTTCGGCGGCAAGGACTTGGAGCATTTTGATCGACATGGCCGGGTCCGCGTGCATCAGGGCGGTGAGATCGTCGCGGCTGACAAAGCATACCTCGGCCCCGGCTGCGGCGGTCGCGCTCATCGTGTAGGGCTGATTGGTGATGGTGCCGGGGAGGCCGAGGATGGAACCGGGCTTGGCCTGCGCGGCGAGGAGGGAGTGACCATCCTGCGACATCATGCTGAGCGTGATCATGCCTTGGTGGAGGATAAAGATTCCCACGGCGGGCTCTCCCTGGCGGAAGAGCAGGCGTTCGGACACGCAGGGGACCGGGGTGGAACTTGCGTCGAGAGCACGAATCAGCTGAGGATCAGCAACAAACGCAGCGGGGTCAAGTTGAACATAGGGACTTCCCAGGGGAGAAGAGTTCTTCATGCGTTCGCTCCGAGGGGTAACGTCTAGGTGATCATGTCATCAACTTGGGCCCTGATTTTGTGATTTGTGTCACGTACGCTTGGTTAATAGAGTAGCGCAAAAAGCGGATTGGTGGTTCCTGCCGGCAAGGTGCTGCGTGGTGGGCACGACGAAGTGAGCCGGTGAGTGCGGGTGCCTAGGGTGTATCGACATATACAGGTACAGGCGGCAGCGACGGGAGCCATTTTTTCTCAGTTCTAGGAAAGAGGAGCGACGGATACCGGGTGTCTCCTAGCGACGATTGACGACGAAATGAGAAAAAATGGCCCGTCCCTCCGGGTTGCGGCGCAAATCCGGCCATACATTGTTGTCGTCCTCGACGGTGGACCCGCCACCGCCTTCGGACTCCGCCTCGTCTGGCCGGATTTTCGCTCGCAACGCTGTCCGTCCGTATATGTCGATACACCCTACGCTCCGCTAGACTGGGAACTGGAAAAATGGAAGATGGCCGGCATCCTGAACAAGATCGGCACCACGCTGGAGATGATCAAGTGGGAACACTCGATCTTCGCGTTGCCGTTTGCCCTGACGGCGATGCTGCTGGCTGCGGACGGGCTGCCGGGCTGGCGAACGGTGGCATGGATCGTTGTGGCCATGGTGGCGGCGCGATCGGCGGCGATGGCCTTTAACCGCTGGGCCGACGCGGACCTGGACGCCGAGAACCCGCGTACACGGACACGGGCGATTCCGGGAGGGCTGCTAAGCCGGCAGTTTGTGCTCGGGTTCACTTTCGTGGCCGTGGCGGTGTTTCTGGCGGCCGCGGCCGAACTCAACCGGCTGGCGCTGGAGCTTGCGCCGGCGGCGCTGGTGGTGCTGCTGGGCTATAGCTATCTAAAGCGGGTGACGCAGTGGTCGCACCTGGGACTGGGGCTGGCGCTCGGCCTGGCGCCCGCGGCGGCGTGGATTGCCGTGCGCGGCAGCCTGGATCCGCGTATTCTCGTGCTGACCGCGGCGGTGACTCTGTGGGCGGGCGGATTCGACGTTTTGTACTCCTGCCAGGACTACGAACACGACCGCGTTGCGGCCTTGCACAGCCTGCCGCAAGCGAGCGGCTTGGCGGCGGCGTTCTGGACGGCGCGGGTGATGCATTTGGCCATGCTGGGGTTGCTGGTTTGGCTTGGGAAGCTGTTCAGCTTTGGCGTCGTGGGGTGGGTCGGCCTCGCTGCCGTGGGGCTGCTGCTGGCCTATGAGCACTCGATCGTGTCGCCGCACGACCTGCGCCGGCTGAATGCCGCGTTCTTCACCATGAACGGCGTGATTGCGATGGTGTTTCTGGGATTTGTGACGGCGGATTTGTGGATGAAAAAATAGAGATCAGAGATCAGAGAGCAGGGAACAAGGGACCAAGGGACCGAGGAAACAGGGAATAGGGAGTAGCCAGCAGGGAGTAGGACGACTGAGAACAGAGAACGGAGGATGTCGCTGAGGGCCGGTCTCTGGCCACTGTTCAAAATTCAGGGTGCACGGAACGCCTCATCGTCAGATACTGATGACGGGAACGGACGAGTCGCGGACGAGGGAGTAAGTGAGATCGCGCAAGCGGCCCTGCAGCCCGGATTGAGGGCTTCTGCCAACGATCAGCGCATCGGCGTCCGACCTGCGAATGGCCTCGATCAGCGCCGCCTTCACAGGGCCGATGGTAATACGGACCAAGGCGTGGGAGCCAACCTTTCTTTGCAGTGCATCCATGCGCTCCAGCGCCTGCAGCCTTTCCGCCGACTGAATCTGCTCTTCCAGGTCCAGAAGGACGGGAAGGTTTGGATCGTTGCCCGGAATGGCGTGAATAATGCGCAGGTGGGCGCCCGCTTCCGACGAGGCCCGGTGCGCGAAACGGAGCACGCGCTCTGAATCCTTGCTAAGAGCGATGGCGCACAGCCATTCGCGATGCTCCATAGGCCGCACTTTGATGGTCTCTGCATGCAGGCTGGTCGCCACCGGGCAGTCGACGTCGTTGAGCACCTTGGCTGTGGTCGAACCCAGAAGGGTCCGCCGAAAGGTTCCGGAATGCGTGGGCATGACGATGAGGTCGAATCCATGGCGGGCGGTCGCGGCAATCTGTTTCGCAGCGTCGCCCGCGACGAGGATTCTGGGGTGATGCGAGACGGGGAAATCCTTCGCCAGAAATGCATTGAGTTTTCTGTGGGCGATCTGGCGGTGTTCTTCGGCAATTTCAACCGGACCCCTCAAGTATTCTTCCCAACCGCTGTAGCTGGCGGGATCGAAGACATGAATCAGCGAGACGCGCGCGCCGAACATCGCGGCCGCCCTCTTCACGTAGGGGCCCATGGCGGCGCAAGATGGCGAGAAATCCACTGGGAAAAGAATGTTCGTGATGAGCCCCATGCGTTCCTCCCCGAACGGCGCGGAACCGATCCTCTTTTCAGATGAATTGGGATGGGGGAAGGACTCGGAAACCGCGCGGGACAAGGCCGGAGGGCAGCCGCGGAGACAGGGTCAGGGACACCTTCTGAAAACGGTCACTGCCGTAGCTGCCAGGGCACCATCAAACGCGGGCCGAGACCGGCTTCGATGCCCCAGATCTCCTCCCAAACCAGCGCCCGGTCACGATCATTCGTGCTGGTGGCATACCAGGCACGAAAGTGTTCCGCGGCTTTGCTGAGCGATCGAGCTTTCTCTGTGCTCGCGTTCGGCAGGTAACTCTCTTCTTGAGCGGCAGTGATCGAGTACGTCTCGGCGAGAAGAAGGTGCACGCTGGGCGTCCATTGGTCCGACGGGAAGCGTGAAAGAAGGCTCTCGCCCGACTTGATGAAGTCTGTACAGCCCATATCGAGGTCGACCAACGGTGGGCATCGTTCGTCCAGTGTAACGATCCATGAAAGCTCGTTCACGGGGCCTTCAGGCGCCAGCTTGCGCACCTGGGCGATCAGATTTCCCGAATAGAATTCCGGACCCGGACGCGCAGATTTATCGGTTGTAACGCCAAGTTCCACAAGGCTCTTTCTCAGGTCTTCAGCGCTTCCGACGGGCGACATTCCAGGTGGGGGCGGAAAAGTATCATCTGAATCGGAAAACTCGTCACAGTTTTCGAGCCGGTTCGCCACCGCATCGGCAACGAGCAATGCCGCAGCATGACGTTCCGGTGTGACTTTGACTGCGAGCGCGAACCAATTGCGCAAGACGGGGACCAGATCCCGGTTGCAGTAGAGTGCAGGTTGCTCCGCCGGGTCACCCACCTGCGGGGCGAGGAATGAGAGCATTTCCAGCGTAGGTCGCTCGGGCAGCCGGGCGATCAAGGCTGCGCGCAATGGGAGCCAAGGTTGCCCAGCCTCAGGATTGATCGTGTCGGAGGACGGCTCCCTGTAGTCCAGGGCGTTGGATTCCCACTCTAACAGCACGGCAGGATGGTCAGCGAGGTCGTGGGCAAAAACAAGAAAGGAGTTACGGGGGCCGCTGAACGAGTAGAGAGGTTTCCAAAAATCGTCCGGTGAAGGGCTTGTTCCAAACCTACGGGGTCCTTCAAAGCGATGACCCGGCAGCCGTCTGGCAAGGGTCTCGGCAAAGTCGCGGGGGCTCATGCCGCCGGGCAGTTCGAATTCGCTCAGGATTCTGGTGAGCCTGCAGCCATGCCGCCTCAGAGCGTCACCGGACTCGACGGGCAGAGGCGGCAGCGGCTTATCGAAGATTTGCTCCACGTGCGGCTGATAGAAGAGCGCGTCCCGGCGGACCGTTACACCTTCGCCGAGATCGATTTTGGCCGTGGAGCGCAGACACCAGCGGCCTTCCAGTTGATGTTCCTGCGTGCTTCGAGGATCCTGGGGCACGGCGTACTGGCTGTTCCGGCGAGGACTTTCGACGGTTCCACCTGGATCTTGAGCCGACCAATCGTCAATCGTCGAGAGCTGCGGGGGCCTTGTCGCGCTCTTGCTTGCGACAGTCAAGTTTGGCGCAAGAAAGGTATCGAGAGACGTCTCAAGCGATTGCGCAGCGCAAGAGGGAAAGGCAGCGCCCAACAGCAGGATGGGGACTGTTGCCGTGAATTTCGCCCTGTTCGGCATAGGACACGATCTCCTCTCAGAACAGAGTTGCCTGCATTGTACCGGCTTCCGGAGGGTCGCGGCGCGTCCCGCTGGAACATATGGTATGGTGCGAGAGGGAAAAGCAACCGCAGGTCCCCGTTCGACTCGGCTCGTGAGGGGAGCCTCGCTCAGGGCAGGCTTTCAACTCATCCGCCTGCGGCGGATTCGCTCAGAATGACATCCAAGACAAGATTCAGTCCGTCGGGTTCAGGAAGTTTGTAGATGTTGATGAAGAAAGAAGCAGCATGAAAATCGCCATTCAGGGAGAGCCGGGCTCGTTTAGCCACGAGGCAGCGCTGAAGCTCGTACCGGACGCGGAGATTATTCCTTGCGCGCTTTCGGCGGAGGTGTTTGCGGCGCTCGACTCAGGCGCAGCGGATGCCGCGGCGATTCCCATTGAGAACAGCCTGGCGGGATCGGTGCTGGAACATTTCGATTTGCTGCTCCATCACGACGTGCGCGTGGTGCGGGAGACGCTGGTGCGGATTCGGCACAACCTGATCGCCGTCGCCGGCGCGAAAATGGAGGAGATCGACCGCGTGTATTCCCATGCCGTGGCGCTGGCGCAATGCCGACGCTTTCTGGCGGCGCATCCGCAGATGAAGGCCGTTGCCTTTTACGACACCGCGGGAAGCGTAAAGCAACTCGTGAGCTTGAACGACCGGACTGCGGGGGCCATTGCGAGCGAGCGGGCGGCCAAATACTACGGCGGGGAGATTCTTGCGCGGGGCATCGAGGACGATGCGGAGAACTACACGCGTTTCTTTCTGGTGCGGCGCAGCGGAGATGCGGAGACCGATCCCGCGGCGAACAAGATGAGCGTGGCCTTTACGCTGGAGCACAAGCCGGGCTCGCTGGTGGCGGCGCTAAGCGCGCTGAGCGCGATGGGCACCAATTTGACGAAGATCGAGTCGCGGCCGGTGCAGGGCAAGCCGTGGGAGTACATCTTCTACGTGGATTGCAAGATTGGCTCGAGCGAGGAGGGAACACGCGCCCTGGACGCATTGCGCGCGCATTGCGGCATGGTGAAAGAGCTGGGGCGCTACGGAGAGGCGCGCGGCGCGGAGAGCGCGGGCGCCCGGTAGAAATTGTTCCGTTCGAAAAGCGAAAGGGGATCGGCGAAAGCCGGTCCCCTTTTTGTTGTGCGCGAATGCCGTCGCGAAGGATCAGAAGTGATAGGCCACGCCAACGGTTGGCACGGAGATGTTGTACCAGCGGTTGGTGGTGAAGTTGTAGGTGCTCGTTCCCACGCCGAAGGTCGGCACTTTTGTCACCACGCCGCGATACTCGACCCGGACGTCGAAGCTGGGACTGACCTCATAGGCAAAGCCGGCGCCGTACATGGCGCCGATCTCCGTCTGCTGGTGCGCGTCCTGGATCTTGGTGCCGGAGTTTTGGATGGGCAGGAAGATGATTCCCGCCGGGCCGGCCTCGACAAAGGGATTGAAGTTCTTGAAGACGAAGGAGCGCACGTAAGCTGCCGAGATTTCCTGGGTGCGGGTCAGAATATTGATTCCCGGAGGATACTGGAAATTTGGCCCAGAATAATTGATCTTATTCTGATAGGTGAGGCCGTAGTTGGCTTCAAGCGCGCTGTTTGGTGTGAGCATGAAGCGGTAGCTGGCCAGTCCGCCATATGCGGTGGTGGAGTGGACTTCAATGTCGGTGGATGAAGCCTTGAACGGCTCGATCAGCGCTGTACCGCTCAGGCTGATATCCTGGCGGCTTTCCTGGGTGCGTGCTGCGGACCCGCACACGGCCAGCAGACAGACAAAAAAAGCAATCCTCTTCATTCGATCCTGATCCTCGCGACTGCACAACCGTGCGGGCGGCAAAACTCCAGTCGATTCCCGGGCACTGGTCCGGCGCACCGGAAGGTCCCGTGCCCCGCTCTCAGAATTGTAAATGGCCGGAGCGGGTTGGGGCCTGATGTCCGAGTCCGAATGCCGCCGGCGGGAATACCCGAAGCTATAGACGCGCGAAGAGGCAAGAGGGAAGTGAGAATAGGGAACAGGGAGTAGGGAATTGAGAATAGGGAATAGGGAATAGGGAATAGGGAATAGCTAAACGCTCGCCGCGACCCGGGAGATTTCCCGGACTTTGAGAATTTTCAACGCACAAAGCAAACGGCGGCGCGGTTCCCTCGTCAGTCTTTGAGGCGGATTCCTACTTCCTACTTCCTGCTCCCTGTTCCCTATTTCTTCATCCTACCCGCTCCACGTGGTAAAAGAACGGCGGTCCCTGCTCATTGGCTATGGTTCTGAGCGTTTGCAGGAAGGCCTTGGCGGCGTAGGAGAGCGTTGCCTGACGGCGGTGAGCGAGACGCAAGACGCGGCGCACGTCCAGCTCGTCTACCTTTACACGGACGAGGTCGCCGGTTTCCAGTTCCCGCGCCACGGTGAGGTGGGGAACCAGCGCCACTCCGTTGCCCATGGCTACAAAACGCTTGATGGCTTCAATCGTGGGCAACTCGATGCCCATGTTGAGCGGGGTACGGTAGCGCTGGAAGGCCTCAATCACCTTGCGCCTGAGCGGCGAGGCCACATTATGCGCGATGAAGTTTTCATTGCCCAGGTCGCGGATGGAGACGCGCCCGGCCCGGGCCAGCGGGTGATGCGGGCTGACAATGAGGGCCAGGCTGTCGCCATATACGGCGATGGTGCGAATCTGCGCGGGGTCGGGCCGGAATGAGATGACGCCGAGTTCGAAGGTGCGCAGGTTGAGCTCCTCGGGAATGTGCGAGGCCAGCATGCGCTGCACGGTAACGCCGATATGGGGAAACTCGCGGCGGAAGGCGTCGACAGCCGGCAGCAGGTACATGCAGGTGTACTCGTTGGCCGCCAGTTGCAGGTGGCCGCGCTCCAGGCTCTTTAGCTCGTCGAGAGCGCTTGCGGCCTCGCGGCGCAGGGCCAGCAGGCGCACCGCGTACTCGCGCAGCAGTCCGCCGGCGGCTGTGAGAGAACCGTCGCGCGCGGCGCGGTCGAAAAGCGTCTCGCCCACCGCGCCCTCCAGCTTGCGGATCACCTGGCTGACGGCGGGCTGGGTACGGTGCAGGCGCACGGCCGCGCGGGAAAAGCTGCGCTCCTCGGCGACGGCGAGAAAGGTTTCGAGTTGGCTGAGTTCCATGGGCATTCCTCCGGAATGCAGGGATCAGAGATCAGAGATCAGAGTTCAGAGTTCAGAGATCAGGCCGACACTCGCGGGCGCCAGCAGCATTCGAAGCGAATTCCGATTGGATCTCGTGCCGTGTCGAATCTGTCGGATGGGCACGAAGAAACTGCTCCCCGATCCGAGACCTCTCTTCCCTGACTCATCATAAGCAATTATAATCGATTCTAAAAGAATTATAACTTTGCCTTATAGTGCAACGATGGGCGACAATGGAAAAGCTGGACAAGGCCGGTCTTCCCCGGCAGGCACACAGTAGGCACAACCATGAGCAGCGATCACGTAGTTTTCTTTGACACAACCCTGCGCGACGGCGAGCAGTCGCCGGGTTGCAGCATGACCACGCAGGAAAAGCTCACTATGGCCCACGCCCTGGAGGATTTGGGAGTGGACATTATCGAGGCCGGCTTTGCCATGGCCTCGGAGGGCGACTTTGCCGCTATTGCGACGATCACGCAGGCCATTCGGAAGCCGCGGATCGCATCATTGGCTCGGGCAAAAACCGAGGACATCGAAATGGCGGCGCGGGCGCTGCAGTTTGCCGACCGGGCGCGCATCCATGTATTCCTTGCGTCGAGCGATCTGCATCTGGAATACAAATTGAAAATGAGCCGCGCGGAGGCGCTCGAGCAGTGCGGCGAGAGCGTGCGGCTGGCGCGGTCGCTCGCCGACGATGTGGAGTTTTCGCCCGAGGACGCGACGCGCTCGGAACGCGATTTCCTGGTCGAAATGGTGCGCGTCGCTGTGGAAGCCGGCGCGACCACGATCAACATGCCCGACACAGTAGGCTACGTCACGCCCGAAGAGTACGGCGCGATGTTTCGCGAGGTGCGCGAGCGCGTTCCCGCGGTCGACGAGAAGGGCGTTGTGCTTTCGGCCCACTGCCACGACGATCTTGGCTTGGCCGTGGCGAACTCGCTGGCGGCCATTCAGGCCGGCGCGCGCCAGGTCGAGTGCACTATCAACGGCATCGGCGAGCGGGCGGGCAATGCGGCGCTCGAGGAGATTGCGGCGGCGCTTTACGTGCGTGGCGACCGCTTCGGCGTGTCCACCTCGATCAAGCTCGACCAGCTTTACCCAACGAGCGAGGTGCTGGGCCAGCTCATCACCTTCAAGCCTTCGCCGAACAAGGCGGTCGTCGGCGCCAACGCGTTCGCGCACGAGTCGGGCATTCACCAGCACGGCATGTTGGCCAATCCGCTCTGCTACGAGATCATGACGCCGCAACTGGTGGGCGTGGCCAGGACGCATCTGGTGTTGGGCAAACACTCCGGCCGCGCTGCGCTACGGCATCGCCTGGAGCAACTCGGCTTCACCGTCAGCCGCGACGAGCTGCAGCACGTCTACTACCGGTTTGTGGCGCTGGCCGACCGCAAGAAGAACATCTACGATCAAGATTTGATCGGCTTGCTGCCGGACAACATTCGCGAACGGCGGAGCGAGCCGGTGAGCGAGCTGGACTGAGCCAGATCCGGCGCGGTCCCACCGAAAGGGCAAACGGCAAAAGGAAATCTATACCTGAAGAACAAGGAGAGGTTGAATGAAGTTGAAAGTTCTCGTTACCCCCGGAGACGGCATCGGCCCTGAAATCACCGAGCAGGCCATCGCAGTTCTCAAAGAAGCAACGCAGGCCGGCGGCCACACGTTGGAGCTCGACTACAAGCGCATTGGTGGCGTGGCAATCGAGCAGGATGGCGCGCCCCTGCCCGCTGACACCCTTGCTGCCGCTTTGGATTCCGAGGCTGTTTTCCTGGGCGCAGTGGGTGACGACAAGTTCAATGCTCTCCCTGCGAGCAAGCGCCCAGAGGCCGGCTTGTTGCAACTGCGCGCTGCGCTGGGCGGCTTCGCCAACCTGCGCCCCGTCTTCGCTTTCAAGGAGCTGACGGTCAACAGTCCCTTGCGGCCCGAGATCATCGACGGGACCGACATTATGTTTGTCCGCGAGTTGCTCGGCGGCCTCTATTATGGCCAGCCCCGCGAGTGGAACAAGGAAAAGGGTGAAGCCTTTAACACCATGCGCTACACCCGCGAGGAAGTGGCGCGCGTGGCCCGCACATCCTTTCAATTGGCGCAAAAGCGCCGCAAGCTTGTCACCAGCGTGGACAAAGCCAATGTGCTCGAAGTCTCGCAGCTTTGGCGCGACACGGTGACCGAGGTAGCCAAGGACTTCCCCGATGTCACGCTGGAGCATCAGTTCGTCGATGCCATGTCGATGCACTTGATGAAGCGGCCGCGCGACTTCGACGTGATCGTTACAGAGAATACGTTCGGCGACATTCTCACCGACGAGGCCTCAGTCATTACCGGCTCGCTCGGCATGTTGCCCTCCGGGACCGTCGGCGGCAAGATCAATTTGTATGAGCCGGCCCACGGCTCGGCGCCCAAGCACGCCAACAAAAACATCGCCAATCCGCTGGCCACGATTTTGACGGGCGCGATGCTTCTGCGCCACTCCTTCGGGCTGGATGCCGAGGCCGACGCGATTGTGAAGGCTGTGCGCAAGGTGCTTGAAGCCGGCTTCCGCACGCAGGACCTGGCGCGCACCAACCCCGAGGGACTGACCGTGCTAGGAACCCGTGAGATGGGCGCGAAAGTGCGGGAGACGGTGAAGCAACAGCTCGTTCACGCGTAAGAGCTGAGAGCAAACGACAACAGTTGAGGAGTTCAATGAGCAGCGAACCGAGAACACTCTTCGAAAAGGTGTGGGAGCAGCATGTGGTGGTTAAGCCGAAGGGCGAACCGACGCTGCTCTACATCGACCTGCATTTGGTGCACGAGGTGACCTCGCCACAGGCGTTTGAGGGGCTGCGGCTGGCGGGGCGCAAGGTGCGCCGGCCCGATCGGACCATTGCCACTGTGGACCACAACGTGCCCACGACCATTGAGGGGCGGCTGAACATTGTGGACCAGATTTCGGCGAAACAGATTGCCACACTGCGCAAGAACTGCGCGGATTTTGGCGTCGAGCTTTACGACGTGAACTCGCGCGAGCAGGGAATTGTGCACGTGATCGGGCCGGAGCTGGGATTGACCAAGCCGGGTATGACGATCGTGTGCGGCGACTCGCACACTTCCACGCACGGCGCGTTCGGGGCGTTAGCTTTTGGCATCGGCACCAGCGAAGTGGAGCACGTGCTGGCCACGCAGACGCTGCCACAATCGAAGCCGAAGACCTTCCGCATCGCGGTCGAAGGCAAGCTGCCGCTGGGCGTCACGGCCAAGGACGTGATCCTGGCAATCATCGGCGAGATCGGAACGGACGGCGCAACGGGCTGCGTGATCGAATACGCGGGCTCGGCGATTCGCTCGCTGTCGATGGAAGGCCGCATGACCATCTGCAACATGAGCATCGAAGCAGGCGCGCGCGCAGGCATGATCGCGCCCGACGAGACGACGTTTGCGTACCTGAAGGGCCGCCAGTTCTCGCCGAAGGGCGCCGACTGGGACAGAGCAGTGGCCGAGTGGATGAAGCTGCCCTCGGATCCCGGCGCCAAATTCGATCGAGAATTGGTGATCGACGCGGCTACGCTGGTTCCGTACGTGAGCTGGGGAACGAGCCCCGGCATGGTGGCTCCGGTGGTTGCAAAGGTACCCGACCCGGCGAACGCCGCCTCGGAGATCGACCGCAGGTCGTTTGAGCGGGCGCTCGAATATATGGATTTGAAAGCGGGAACGCCGTTTGAGGAGATTTCAATCGATCGCGTCTTCATCGGCTCCTGCACCAACGGACGCATCGAGGATCTGCGCGCGGCGGCGAAGATTGCCGCGGGTCACAAGGTTTCCTCGCACGTGAGCGCGATGGTGGTTCCCGGGTCGCAGCAGGTGAAGGCGCAGGCGGAAAAAGAAGGCCTCGACCTCATCTTCCGCGAGGCCGGATTCGACTGGCGCGAACCGGGCTGCTCCATGTGTCTGGGCATGAATCCCGACATTCTTTCGCCGGGCGAGCGTTGCGCCTCGACCAGCAACCGCAACTTCGAGGGGCGGCAAGGACGCGGCGGACGCACGCATCTGGTGTCGCCGGAGATGGCCGCGGCGGCCGCGATCGCCGGGCATTTTGTGGACATCCGGACGTGGCGCGTAAACGAGGAGGTGGAGGCTTAATGGAACCGTTTCGTACACTGACCGCGCTGGCCGCGCCGCTCGATCGCACCAACGTCGATACCGACCAGATCATTCCCAAGCAGTTTTTGAAGCGCATCGAGCGCACGGGGTACGGCGATTTCCTGTTCTTCGATTGGCGGCAGACGCCGGATGGCCAGCCAATTGCGGATTTCGTTCTGAACGACCCGCGTTACAAGGGCGCGAGGATTCTCATTGCGGGCAAGAATTTTGCTTGCGGATCGAGCCGCGAGCACGCCGCATGGGCGTTGAGCGACTATGGCTTCCGCGTGGTGATTGCGCCGACTTTTGCAGACATCTTTTTCTCGAATGCGGGCAAGAACGGGATTGTGCTGGCGCGGCTGTCCGAAGGTGAAGTTGATACTCTCCTCCAAAACGCACAAAAAATTCCCAATTATCAGCTCACAGTTTCGCTTGAAGCGCAGACTGTGACGGATGGCCGTGGATTCAGCGCGAAGTTCGAGATCGATCCCTTCAGAAGGTTCTGCCTGCTCGAGGGACTGGATGATATCGGCCTGACGCTGCGGCATGTGGCGGCGCTGGACACGTTTGAGGCGAAGCACGACGAAGCAACGTGGCTGAAAGCGAAGAACGGCCTTTAGCTCTTAGCTCCTACGTTAGGGCTGCGCGCGGCCAGGGTGGTGGTGGCGAGGCAAATCCCGGGGCCGGCGGGAAATAGGAGGAGATTAATTGCGGTGAAAGAAGACATTCTTGAGCAACTCGTTGATGATTACCTCCAGAACGAAGGCTACTTTATGATGCACAACGTGAAGTTCAAGCCTACGAAGGAAGCTAGTGGCTATGACACAAAAAAGGATTCAGGAGCGAGCGACATTGACGTAATTGGCTTAAATCCGAAGCTCCGTGGTCCTAGACGCGTTTGGGCGGTAGATTGCAAAAGTTGGCAATCTGGAGTCAACCTAACCCGATGGTTTTCCGGAATCGAGGAAGATAAAGTCCTTAATGGCCGTGACGCATGGAAGACCTTCAGGGTATTGGCTGATAAGAAATGGGCTGACGCCTTCATAGCCAAAATCAAGGAGTTGACTAGAACGGATAGTTTTACCTATGTGATTGCGGCAACCAAATTAATAGGTGATCAATCAGCATGGGTCGAGCATAAAAAGTTCAAGAAGAATTTGCGCGGAAATCCGATCATATTTCTCAAAGTAGACGAAATATTGGATTTCATTAGAGAGAAAATGGGAAAAACAAAAACAGTCGCGCCCTCAGACGTGGGGAGGCTTTTACAAGTTATGGAAGCTAGTGGATGGATGGAAAGGAAAGATTGAGATTTGGGGCTTAGATGACAACGCTGTTGCGCTGGAGACGAACGGCGTTCATTCAAGCGATAGGCGTCGGGTGGGAAACACCCATCGCAAGGCACGGACGATAACGGCACCGCAAACGAGCTGGCAGCTAACTGCTAAAAGCTGGCTAGCGAGCGAAGAGAGCACATGACGATCGAAGGCAAGCGACAAAGTATTCCGTTGACCGAGGGGCCGAGCCGTGCGGCGGCGCGGTCGTATCTGCGTGGTTCCGGATTCAAGAAGGACGATCTGCACAAGCCAATCATCGGCATCGCGAATACGTGGACCGAAATCGGCACCTGCAACGTACACCTGCGCGAGATTGCCGAGGCGCTGAAGGAAGGCATTCGCGAGGCGGGCGGGACGCCGATGGAGTTCAACACCGTGACCATCTCCGACGGCATCACCATGGGCACGCAGGGCATGAAGGCGTCGCTGGTGAGCCGCGAAGTGATCGCCGATTCTATTGAACTCGTCGCGCGCGGAAATCTTTTCGACGGCCTCGTCGGCATTGGCGGGTGCGACAAGAATATGCCGGGTATCATCATGGCGCTGTGCCGGCTCGATATTCCCGGCATGATGCTCTATGGCGGATCGATCGCACCGGGCAAACTGAATGGCCCCAATGGTGAAAAAATCGACATCACGATTCAAAACGTCTTCGAGGGCATTGGCTCTTACGCTGCGGGACGCATCGATGATGCGGGATTGGAAGCTCTCGAGGCTAATGCCTGTCCCGGCGCCGGCGCATGCGGCGGCCAGTTCACAGCCAACACCATGGCCATGAGCGCCGAGATTCTGGGCATTGCGCCGATTGAGCTTTCGGGTGTTCCCGCCACCGCACCCAACAAACTCGAAGCCACGCGCGAGGCTGGCCGTATTTTGATGGATGCTGTACGCGCGAATCGCCGCCCTTCGCAGATCATCACCCGCAAATCCCTTGAAAATACAATTGCCAGCGTGGCCGCAAGCGGCGGCTCAACGAATGCCGTGCTGCACCTGCTGGCCATCGCGCGCGAAATGGGCATCAAGCTAAGCATCGACGATTTTGACGCCATCTCAGCGCGCACGCCGTACATCTGTTCTCTCACGCCGGCGGGAAAGTATGTGGCATCGGATTACCAGGCTGCGGGCGGCTCGCGGCTGCTGGCCAAGCGGATGATCGACGCGGGATTTGCCGATGGATCGGCGCTGACCGTGAGCGGCAAAACACTGGCCGAAGAGGCGGCGCTCGCCAAGGAGACTCCGGGACAGGACGTGATAGCCACTTTCGAAAAGCCCATCAAGCCCAACGGTGGGCTGGTGATTCTGAGAGGCAATCTCGCGCCGGAGGGATGCGTGATGAAGATTGCCGCGGCGGGCAAATATGAACATCGCGGGCCGGCGCGCGTCTTCGATAGCGAAGAGGATTGCTTCAAAGTTGTTCAGGCGGGAGGCATCAAGCCCGGCGACGTCGTGGTGATTCGCTACGAAGGGCCGAAGGGCGGACCGGGCATGCGCGAGATGCTGCAGGTGACGGCAGCCATCAGCTCGAATGCGGAGTTGAGCGCGCAGGTGGCGCTGCTCACCGATGGGCGATTCAGCGGCGCGACGCGCGGATTCACCGCGGGCCATGTGGCTCCCGAAGCGTTTGTCGGCGGGCCGATTGCGGCGGTGCGCGAGGGCGACATCATTCATTTTGATGTTGCCAAGCGGACGCTCGACGTCGAGATCGGCAAAGAAGAGATGGCCGCGCGGCTCAAGAATTTCAAGCCACCGGCGCTGCGCTGGCCGAATGGCGTCTTCCGCAAATACGTCGACCGTGTGACTAGCGCCTCCGAAGGAGCTACAACTTAAGAAAATAGTCTTACCAAGCGAGCTTGACTTATGCCTTTTGAACTCGAGACGTATCATCGGAACCTCTCGGACAGTGAGTTAATCGCTGACCTCCGACACGTCGCCTCTGAATTGAGGAAAAATTCCGTGACTCGCGCCGAGCAGGACGAAATGGGAAGTATCCATAGTTGCACTATCGTCAGGAGGTTTGGCAGCTGGTCTGCGGCGCTTGAAAAGGCTGAATTAGAAGATTCGAGAACGCCCATGAATGTGCCTGAAGAGGACCTATTCCGAAACCTGGAGGAGGTCTGGTCTCGACTCGGAAGGCAACCCCGGTACGAGGAAACCTGCAAGCCGCTTTCAAGGTACAGCTCTGGAACATATGAGAAACGATTTGGAACCTGGAGAAAGGCGTTAGAAGCATTCGTTGCGTATATCAATAACGAAGAAAGCCCTTCATCCAACGGAAGCGAAGCGAAAGGCACTGAACCTGTTTTGATCCAAAAGGGTTCGAGAAATATTAACTGGCGTCTGCGATTCATTGTGATGAGGCGCGACAATTTCAAGTGCAGGGCCTGCGGCAGGTCGCCCGCTACGGACCCGAGCGTAATCCTCCACGTTGATCACGTCGAAGCATGGTCGAAGACTCACAGAACGGTTCTAGAAAACCTTCAGACTCTTTGTTCGGTTTGCAACATCGGAAAAAGCGATCTTGATTTCCAGGAAGCGAGGTAATTTATGACGGTGCCCAACACCATCCAAGCCGCGAACGCGCACCTGACTCCCCCAACGCGCCTCACCGGCTCGGAGATTCTGTGGGCCACTCTGGTCGGCGAGGGCGTGAAGGATGTCTTCGGCTATCCGGGCGGCGCTATTCTGCCCGCCTACGACGCGCTGCGCAAATTTCCCATCCGGCACGTTCTGGTCCGCCACGAGCAGGGCGCGGCGCACATGGCCGACGGCTACGCGCGCGCCTCTGGCGGCGTGGGTGTTGCTATTGCTACGAGCGGACCGGGCGCGACCAACCTCGTCACCGGCATTGCCACCGCGATGCTCGATTCGATTCCCATCGTGTGCATCACCGGCAACGTGTCGAGCAAAGTTCTAGGCACGGACGCATTTCAGGAAGTGGACATTACCGGCATCACGCTGCCCGTGACGAAACATAACTTTCTCGTGAACAAAGCGGAGGACCTGGCGCACGCGCTGCGCCAAGCATTCCAGATCGCGCGCTCAGGGCGGCCCGGGCCGGTGCTGGTTGACATCACAAAGGATGCGCAACAGGCGACAGCGGAGTTCGATTTTGAGGCTGCCAAACCGCGTCCGTACCGCCCGCATCCCATGCTGCGCGTGGAGGAATCGGGACTGGCTCAGGCCGCCGAATTGATTCGCAACTCCAAGCGGCCGGTGATTCTGGCCGGTCACGGAGTGATGGAATCGGGCGCGATGGAGCAGGTGCGCACGCTGGCGGAGCGCGCGGAGATTCCTGTGGGCCTTACGCTGCTGGGGCTGGGCGGATTTCCCGCTTCGCACCCGCTGAGCCTGGGCATGATGGGCATGCACGGCGAGGCGTGGGTGAATCACGCCATCCAGGAAGCTGATCTGCTGATCGCATGCGGCATGCGCTTCGACGATCGCGTGACGGGAACGCTTTCCACCTACGCAACCAAGGCGAAGAAAATCCATATCGAAGTGGATCCAGCGGAGATCAACAAGAACGTGAAGGTAGATGTGGCGCTGGTGGGCGATCTGCGCGAGGTGCTGGAGCAACTGCTGCCGCGGATTTCGGGCCGCGACGGCTCGGCGTGGCTGAAGACGATCGAGGCCAGCAAAGGCGCGGTCGCGGTGCGCGATATCAATAACCTGCCCGACTCCGGACATCTGTATGCGGCGCACGTGATGCACGACCTGTGGCGCATGACCGGCGGCAACGCTGTGGTCGTCACCGACGTTGGCCAGCACCAGATGTGGGAAGCGCAGTACTTCCACCACGAACAGCCGCGCACGCTCATTACGAGCGGCGGGCTGGGCACGATGGGATTCGCGCTGCCCGCGGCCATCGGCGCCAAGTTTGCCTGCCCGGAAAAAGAAGTGTGGGTTGTAGCCGGCGACGGCGGCTTCCAGATGACGGCGGCGGAACTGGCGACCATTGTTCAGGAAAAAATCAAGATCAACATCGCCATCATCAACAACGGCTACCTGGGCATGGTGCGGCAGTGGCAGGAGTTTTTCTACGAGCGCAACTACGAAGCCACGCCGCTGGTCAGCCCAGACTTTGTGAAGCTGGCCGATGCGCATGGCATTCCGGGACGCGCGGTGCGCAAACGCTCTGAAGTGGAGGCTGCCGTGAAGGCGGCGCGCTCGGCTCCGGGCGCGTATCTGCTCAACTTCATGGTGGAGAAGGAAGACTCGGTGTACCCGATGATTCCGGCGGGCAGCGCGCTGCACGAGATGATCCGCCGGCCCGACCACGATCCGCTGGAAGAGTAGCAGAGATCAGAGATCAGAGAACAGAGAACAGAGAACAGAGAACAGAGAGCAGCGTCGAGAGGTCGGAGATCGGTTTTCCCGGAGGTCAGACAGGAGCAGTGGTTCATGGCGCAATCATTCCGGGAATTAGTTGTATGGCAAAGAGCCATGCAGTTGACCGTTGCAATTTATCGTTTGACGAAGGAATTTCCACGAGAGGAGCTGTACGGGCTCACGAATCAGATTCGGCGGGCTGCGGTCTCTCTGCCCAGCAATGTCGCCGAGGGTCACGGAAGATTGAATAGGGCGGAATTCCGGCAGTTTCTCGGCATCGCGCGCGCGTCGAATTTCGAATTGCAAACGCAGTTGCAGATTGCCCGCGAGCTCGAAATGGGGAATCAGAAGCTGATTGACCACGCTGAAAGTTTGTCCCACGAAGTCGGCAAGATGATTTACGCGGCTCTGAAATCATTGAAGAGCTAATTTGGAAAAATTGTTTAGGAGATTGATCTCTGATCTCTGTTCTCTGATCTCTGGAAAGGTTCGTTATGCTTCATACTTTCGTCGCATACGTTGAAGACCGTCCGGGCGTGCTGACGCGCGTAGCGTCGCTGTTCCGGCGCCTGAATATCAACATCAATTCGCTCACCGTGGGGCGAAGCGAGCGACCGGGCCTGTCGCGACTCACGCTCGTGTGCGAGGCTTCGGCCGAGGCTGGACATCGCATCCGCGCCAGCCTGTTTAAACTTGAGAATGTCGTCGATGTGGACGACATCGCCCAGGCTCCGTCGGTCACGCGTGAACTGGCGCTGATCAAAGTCGCGGCAACACCGCGTAACCGCGCTCAAATTTTCGATTTGGCTGAGGTCTTCCGCGCGCGCATCGTCGATCTCACCTCGGAATCGCTGATGATCGAGATGACCGGCGTGGAAAGCAAGATTGAAGGGCTCATCGAAGTGCTCCGCGAGGACGATGGACGGATTCTCGAGATTTGCCGCAGCGGCAAGATGACCATGCGGCGCGGTCACCACGTGAGCAGCGTGGTCAAGGCGATGGGCGTCGTCGAGGGCGAAGCCGCGGAGGAAGAAGAGGAGCCCACCGCAGACAGCGTTGCCGGCGAAGCCGAGTAAGCGGAGGCCTCTCGTGCTCTGCCATGACGGGCGAGGGCATGGATTATGATTCTGGCTTAAGAGGAAAGATGGATGGATGCTGACACCAAAGTCTGCCCTGTCTGCGGTGAGACCATCAAGGCCGTCGCAATCAAGTGCCGTTTCTGCAATACGGACCTGATTGCGTATGCCGCGACGAAGGATCTCGAGACTGAGAAAGATTTGTTTGTCGGGCACCCGGCAATCATCTATACCGCCGGTCAGTTACTGCCGTTTGTCGTGGTGATCGCCGTGACAATGATCGTCAGGTACCTGATGAAAGCCGGGACCATTGGGAGCTCTGGTCGCAATGTCTCTTATTTGATTCTGTTTTTTCTGGTCGCGTGTGCAGCGATCTGTATCCATTACTACCTCAGGAGCCGAAGCATTCACTACGAGATCACCACGCAGCGGATCAAGTTGGAGCACGGCCTGCTTTCGAAAGTTCAGGAGTCTCTCGAACTGTTTCGCATCGACCATTTTGAGTTGCGCAAGCCGCTGGGAAAGCGGTTGCTCGGCCAGGCATCCCTGCATCTGTTTTCATCCGATGCGGAACTCGAGAATTTTTCAATCTATGGAGTACCTAACCTTGAGTCTCTCGCGGATGAAATGCGGAACTGCCAGCTTCGCGAACGCACCCGCCGGGGGTTAACGACCTTTGTAAAAGCTTAGGCCTGAGGCCCCACTCTTTCAATCCGGGAAAGACTTCCACGGATTTTTCGATCTCTTCGCGGCCTGCGGTTTGGAATGAGTGGCGTTGCGCCACCGGCAGCCAAATGAGCCTGCTCAAAAACTTTAATCCCGAATGCAAAGGAAAACCACGAAAATCATGGCGAAGACTTATTACGATCACGATGCCGACCTCAGCTTGATCCAGGCCAAAAAAGTGGCCATCATCGGCTACGGCTCGCAGGGGCATGCGCATGCCCTCAACCTGAAAGATTCGGGCGTGCAGGTGAGGGTGGGCCTGGCGGCCAATTCCAAATCGATTGCTAAGGCGCAGAAGGCGGGGCTCGAAGTGACCACCGTCGCCGAGGCCACGAAATGGGCCGACGTAGTGATGGTGCTCGTTCCCGATCAAACCGCGGCCAAACTGTATGCCGAGGAGATCGGGCCGAACCTCAGCGCCGGCAAGCTGCTGATGTTCGCCCACGGCTTCAACATTCAATTCAAAACCATTGTGCCGGCCGCGGGCATCGACGTGGGCATGGCCGCGCCCAAGGCGCCCGGCCATCGCGTGCGCGAAGTTTTCATTGAAGGCGGCGGCGTCCCCGGCCTCATCGCTGTCCATCAGGACGCGACAGGGAACGCGCACGCTCTCTCGCTCAGCTACCTCAAGGGCATCGGCTGCACGCGCGCCGGAGCTCTCGAGACCACCTTCAAGGAAGAAACCGAGACCGATCTCTTCGGCGAGCAGGCGGTGTTGTGCGGCGGCGTGAGCGCGCTGATTAAGGCGGGCTATGAAACGCTCGTCGAGGCCGGCTATCAGCCCGAAAGCGCCTACTTCGAGTGCCTGCACGAGCTCAAGCTGATCGTCGACCTCATCTATCGCGGCGGCCTCGCCTACATGCGCTACTCGATCTCGGACACCGCAGAATACGGCGACTACGTCTCCGGGCCGCGCGTCATCGGCGCCGAGAGCAAGAAGGCGATGAAGCAGATTCTTGCCGAGATTCAGGACGGGACTTTCGCGAAGAAGTTTCTCGCCGATCAGAACTCAGGAAAGAAGGAATTTCTGGCCTTCCGCGAGGCTGAAGCCAAGCACCCGGTCGAGATCGTCGGCAAGAAACTGCGTGCGGCGATGCCGTTCCTCGATCCGGTGACGGTGGAGGAAGTGGCGAAGACGCGCTGATTACGCGTTGGCTTCGAAGACCGAAGGAGGTTGCCTTCTTCGGCTTTACCATTCGGGGCGAATCCCGCAGCAGCAAAAACTGTTCTGGACAATCGTTTGTCTCAAGGTGAAAAATGGTTTCTGCCGCACAGGTCTTTGAAGACGGATGCATTCGGCGATCAGCCAGCAGCTCCGCAGCCTGTCGGCAGGAGACGATTGGAGATGGGACGGAACAGATTGCGATTCGCGGCGGGGTTTTCTGTACTTGCGGCCTGCCTGATAGGCGCCTCGAGCGCGAGTTTTCTCGCTCAATACAAGGGGGCGCCGTTTGAGGAAAGCCGCTACAATGGCGGCGCTCAGAAAATTCCCGGCAAAGTAATGTGCGCGTACTACGATTTGGGCGGCGAAGGCGTAGCTTATCACGATTCGGATGCGAAGAACAACGGAAGCGGCGTGTTGAATCCTGCCGACGGAAGCTATCTGAACGAATTCAGGATGAACGAAGGGGTCGATACTTCGTATACCAAGTTCGGGCGTAATCCAAAGATCGACGATACGGAATATGACAAGGTTCAGCCACCGCCGAACCTGTTGTATGTCGGATGGACCGTGCCGGGCGAGTGGTTCAACATCACCGTCGATGTGAAGGAAGCGGGATGGTATGTCGGTGATTTGCTCTATACCTCGAACCGCGGCGGAACCATCTCGCTCGATGTGAATGGGAATCCGGCCACAGGCCCGATCACGATTTCATCGACGTTCGATACCGCCGACCCGGTTGCGTGGCGGCAGTGGCACCACTGGAACCTGGCACCGCGTGCCGCCAAGGTGAAACTTGCACGCGGCAAGAACGTGCTCACCGTTCGGATCCTAACCGAGGGCCAGATGAACCTCGCGTACTTCGATTTCAAGAAGGCTGAGTAGGAGCGTCATCGCCGCCGCGCGCAGATGCCGCTCCTCGATCCGGTCACGGTGGAGGAAGTGGCGAAGACGCGGCAGGAAAAGCAGCCTTCAGCTATCAGCTCGTAGCTTTTAGCTGGAGGATCGTCTTCGACGTCGTGTAGCGACTCTCTCCATCGGCTAGTGTCGCTTGGCCGGCATGTCGCGGCCACCCTGGTGCAGGACAAGCGAGGTGATTGCACCGCTCGCATCGGGAACAAACTCGACCTCCGCATCGACCTGAGGAGAGAAGAACCTTGGATGCCCGTCCGCCGCTCCTTCGTAGAGGATAGGTATGGCGGGCTGTCCGGTTCCCTGCGTGGTCAAGCCGTCGCCCGACACCGCGATGGTCAATGAAAACGACGGCGTCAGGTCGTACGTACCCACAAATTTGGGAAGCGCGGATTTTTCAATGGGCACAGCCTTCCGTTCGCTGGCCAGGACGACTGGCTTTCCGAGCACAACATCCAGCAACTGACTGCCCATTGCCGCCGGCGCGGCGCCGTTCACATTGCTCAACACGATCACGGCGATGCGGCGCTCCGGAACGTACGTCAACTGCGTATTGAAGCCTTCGATGCCGCCTCCGTGATCCACCACTTCGAGACCGTCCTGATTCCGCACAAAGACGCCCAATCCATAGTTCCCCTTGCCTGGCGTGGTCATTTGCTTCAACGATTCCGCCGAAATGACTTTGCCGCCAAATAACCCGTGTTCCCACTTAAGCAAATCGCCAGTGGTCGAGTAGATGGAGCCCGCGGCCCATGGCACGGTCATCGACTCAGACCGAGCCAGCACCAGCCCGCTTTTGCCGGGCATATAACCCTGTGCGCGCTTGGGCAGGATCAACTCGTCGGTATCCACTCCCGAATCCTTCATGTCCAACGGGCCAAAAATGCGTTCGCGAAGCAGATCGCCATACTTTTTTCCGCTCACCTTCTCGACAATCGCGCCCAGCACCTCATAGTTCGAGTTACTGTAGTCGAATTTGCTGCCAGGCTCGAAGTCCAGCGGCTTGTCGCGGAACAGCGCCAGCTCCTCCTCCGAGGTATGGGGGCTCATCCTCCAAACTTGGAACTCTTTAAAGCCGGTGAAACTCGGAATGCCCGATGTGTGTCCCAGCAGATCGGCCAGCGTGATCTTGGCCCATGCGGCCGGCGCATCCGGCAGATACTTACTAACCGGGTCGTCGATCTTCAGCTTGCCTTCATCCTGTAGCTGCAGTACCAGGGCTGCGGTGAATTGTTTCGTGAGCGAGCCGAGCCGGAACTTCACATCCGGGGCATTGGCGTTGCCCCATTCCAGGTCTGCCATGCCGTATCCCTTATCCAGGAGAACGCGGTCGCCCTCCACCACCAGCACCGTGCCCATAAATGCGTTGCCCGCAGTGTGTGAGCTGGCAACCTGATCCAGTCGCGCCTTCACCGCCGCCTCATCCGTGCTCTGGGCCATTCCCATCGCACACGCAAAAATGCACACGCACACGACGCCCGAAATTCCATGTCTCATTCCGGTTCCTCCCCGCACTTGCAGGCTTTTTCGAGTCTTGAAAAGCATACGCCGGAACCCTGGCTGTGCTTCAATCGGCGCGATCTTCGGGCGGAGTTGGATCGCGCCGTCCAGCCCGGTCCCTGTAGAATCAAGCTGAAACCCGCCTCAATCCGGCTTGGGAGGCTCTTTGCTTTACTGGCTGCTCTACGAAAAGCTGTTTCCGTTCTTTCACCCGTTCCGGATCTTCCGCTACCTCACGTTTCGCACCGCGTTTGCCTCGCTCACAGCACTGCTCATCGCGCTCTTCATCGGGCCGTACGTGATTCAGAAGCTGAGGGAGTTCCAGATCGGCCAGTTTGTGCGCGAGGACGGGCCCCAGTCGCACATGAAAAAGACGGGAACGCCAACCATGGGCGGGGTGCTCATCTGCATCGCCATTCTGCTGCCCACGGTGCTGTGGTCCGATCCAGCGAATCCGCTCGTTTGGGTTGTCGTCTTCTCAACGCTCGCCTTCGGCGCCATCGGCTTTGCCGACGACTACATTAAAGTTGTTCAACGGCGCAGCTTGGGATTGACGGTACGGGCAAAGCTGCTTTGGCAGGCGCTGGCCGGTGTCGTGGTGGCCGTAGCGCTGATCGTGCTGGACAAGTTTGACGTGTTTTCCACGCGCCTTTCCGTGCCCTTCATCAAGAGCCTGCACCCTGATCTGCTGTGGCACCACTGGCCGGTGACTCTTCCGCACATGGCCCTTTTCGCGTTTGTGCCGTTCGTGGTGTGGGTGGTGCTGTGGCTGGTGGGCACGTCGAACGCAGTGAACCTGACCGACGGGCTCGACGGGCTGGCCATCGGGTGCACCATTATCGCCGCCGGCGCGCTGGCGGTGCTCACCTACATCAGCGGCCACGTGGTCTTCGCCGACTACCTGGAGCTGCAGCGCATGCCCATGGTGGGCGAGCTAACGGTGTTCTGCGGGTCGATGGTGGGTGCATCGATCGGATTTCTCTGGTACAACGCGCATCCGGCAGAGATCTTCATGGGCGACGTGGGCTCCCTGGCGCTGGGCGGCGCCATCGGCACCGTGGCCATCATCATCCGGCAGGAGTTGCTGCTGCCGTTCATCGGCGGCATCTTCATTCTTGAAGCCGCTTCGGTCATCCTACAGGTGGGCAGCTACAAGTTGCGCAAGAAGCGCATCTTCAAGATGGCGCCGCTGCACCACCACTTCGAACAGTTGGGCTGGAGCGAGTCGAAAGTGATCGCGCGCTTCTGGATCGGCGCCCTGGTGTTTGCATTGTTTGCACTCACTACACTGAAATTGCGCTAGCAGCCGCCCGCGGCACACGCCGCGCGGTGCACAATAAAGTTGTCGCGGCGGCATTAGGAACAGGCGTTAGGAACAAATGATGGAGTTGAAGGGCAAAAAGGTTCTGGTAGTAGGCCTGGGAAAGTCGGGACTGGCGGCGGCGCTATTTTTGCGCCACAAAGGCGCGCAAGTGACGGTCTCCGATATTCGCTCGGCCGAGTCGCTGGCCAAAGAGATTCCGGCGCTGCTCGACGAGGGGATCATGGTGGAGGCGGGCGGGCATGGACTGTTGACCTTCCGCCGTCAGGACCTGATTGTGGTGAGCCCCGGCGTGCCGCTGAATACGCCAGAGCTGGTGCAGGCCCGGAACTTCGGCCGCCCGGTTATCGGCGAGCTGGAACTGGCGGCAAGATTCCTGAAAGGCAGAATCCTGGCCATCACCGGATCGAACGGGAAGACGACCACGACTGCGCTCGCGGGCGAGATTCTGAAGGAAGCAGGCTATCCCACGCTGGTTGCCGGAAACATCGGTGTACCCGTGGTGGGCGTGATCGAAGAAATCACGGACGACACCTGGTTAGTGCTCGAAGTATCGAGCTTTCAACTGGAGAGCACGGAAGAATTCCATCCCCGGATTGCCGTCATTCTGAACATCACGCCCGATCACCTGGACCGGCACGGAACCTTTGAGAACTATGCGCTGGCCAAGGAGCGCATCTTCGCGGTGCAGAACACAAACGACCGCGTTGTGCTGAACGCCGATAATGCCCGCACCGCCGAGGCCGAGGCCCGCTCGCACGCGCCGGTGTACTGGTTCTCTGCCAAACACGAAGTGAACCGGGGCGCGTGGGCACAGAACGGGACCGTAGTTTACCGCTCCGCGGCGGAGGCGGCGATCGAGACCATCCTGCCGCTCAACAAGATTTCGCTCAAGGGCGAGCACAACGTGGAAAACGTGCTAGCAGCAGTGTGCGCGGCTCGGCTGGCCGGCGTGCCGCCCAATGTGATCGCCCGCGCCATCGAGAAGTTCCATGCGGTGGAGCATCGCCTGGAGTACGTGACAACCGTCAATGGCGTTGAGTTTTACAACGACTCGAAGGCCACCAATGTGGATGCAACCGCCAAAGCTGTGGCTTCGTTTCCGGGCGGCATTCATTTGATCCTGGGCGGCAAGGACAAAGGCTCGGACTACACCACGCTCTCGACCTTACTGCGCGAGCGGGTGCGCGCCGTTTACACCATCGGCGCGGCGGCGGCCAAGATCGAGTCGCATCTGCGCGGCGTGGTGCCGATCCATTCGTGCGAGACGCTGGCCAACGCGGTAAGCGCTGCGGCCGGTGCCGCGCGACCCGGCGAGGTGGTACTGCTAGCGCCGGCCTGCTCCAGCTTCGATCAGTTTGAGAACTACGAGCACCGCGGGAGTGTCTTCAAGCAACTTGTCGCAGAACGAAAAGATTGGAAGGCAAAGCCGGGCGCGTAGGAACCTATGGCGAAAAGAGTTGGTGTTGACAAATGGCTGTTCTTCACCACGCTGGTGCTGGTGGTCACCGGGCTGGTGATGGTGTTCTCGGCTTCGGCCGTTGTCGATCAGGAAAAGTACCACTCGGCCTACACCTTCATCTTTACTCAGGCCGTTTGGGCTGCAGTAGGCGTGGTGGCAATGCTTGTGCTGATGCACGTGGACGTGAGCCGCTACAATTCGCCGCGCTTTATTTATCCCGCCTTCTCGATTACGACTGTGTTGCTGGTGCTTGTCTTCCTCATGCCCGGCTCGCACCACACGCATCGATGGATTCGTTTCGGCGATTTTTTCACTCTCCAACCCTCCGAAATCGCCAAGCCGATGCTGGTGCTGTTTCTGGCATGGTTTTTGCAGACGCGCCTCGGCGCCATGCGCGACTGGAAGCGGACGCTCGTGCCCGCGGCCCTCATTCCCGGCCTGTTTGTCGTGCTTGTGGCGGCGCAGCCCGACCTGGGAACGGCGCTGGTGCTGGCGGGCGTAGCGGCAATGATACTGGTGCTGGCGGGAATGGAATGGAAGGTTCTTCTGGGCGCTGTCGCCGCTGCGTTACCCGCGCTGGCCGCGTTGCTGCTCATGGTTCCGTGGCGCCGGGCGCGCATGCTGGTCTTTCTCAGTCCCGAATCCGATCCGCAGGGCGCCGGCTATCACATCTATCAATCGCTCATCGCCGTAGGCACAGGCGGGCTAACGGGCCACGGCTATATGGAAGGGATGCAGAAATTGTTTTTTCTGCCCGAGGCTGCGACCGACTTCATCTTCGCCAACATCGCTGAGGAGCTGGGATTCGTTGGGGCCATGTTCATTGTGCTTCTGTTTGGCCTGTTCGGCGTCCGCGGATTGCGTACGGCCTTCCGGTGCAGCGATCCCTTTGCGCGGCTGGCCGCCTTCGGCATCACCATTACGATTCTGCTGCAGGCCTTCTTCAACATCAGCGTGGTGCTTTCGCTGGTTCCCAACAAAGGCATTCCCTTGCCGCTGATCTCGCATGGAGGCACTTCGCTCTTCTGCACACTGTCCAGCATCGGGGTCCTGCTCAACATCAGCCGGCGGGCGGAGTGAGAGAAGCTGGGAACAAGGGACCAAGGGAACAGGAGAACCCAGTCGCTGGCGACCGGCAACTGCGAACGGTGAACTGCAAACCGTGAACTCTAAATTGAAAATCCTCATTGCCGGAGGCGGCACGGGCGGGCACATCATTCCCGCGCTGGCCGTGGCGCGCGCGCTGGTCGAGCGGCACGGGGCTGAAGTCCTTCTCGTCGGCACTACGCGCGGTCTCGAGTCGCGTCTCGTGCCGGAAGCGGGATTCCCGCTCAAGCTGATCGATGTAGGCCCGCTGAAGAGTGTTTCGTTGATGATCCGGCTGCAGACCCTCTCCCGTTTGCCGCGCAGCATTGGCGACTGCAAACGCCTGATGCGCGAGTTCCGCCCCGACGCCGTGCTGGGCGTCGGCGGTTATGCATCCGGACCGGCGATGGTGGCCGCGCTGCGGCTTAAGATTCCCGCGATGGCCTTTGAGCCGAACGCGATGCCGGGCCTGGCCAACCGGCTCGTTGGCAAGTGGGTGCAGGCGGCGGCCATCAATTTTCCTGCAGCGGCTAAATGGTTCCGCAACGCTGAAGTCACCGGCGTTCCCGTGCGCCCGGAGTTCTTTTCGCTTGAAGCACCGTCGGGCGCGCCGCACCTGCTTGTCTTCGGCGGCTCGCAGGGGGCACGGCTCTTCAACATCCATTTGCCGCACATCATAAAGTCTCTGCTCGATGCGGTGCCCGGTCTCACGGTGCTGCACCAGAGCGGAATGCGCAATTTTGAAGCCACTCATGCCGCTTACGCGGCCAGCGGGGCCGACCCCGCGCGCTGGCTGGTGCGGCCGTTCCTCGACAATATGGCGGCGGAGTTTGCCCGGGCGCACTTGGTCATGTCGCGCAGCGGCGCGTCGACTGTGGCCGAGGAGGCGGCGGCGGGCAAGCCCGCGCTGCTGGTTCCCTTTGCCGCTGCAACCGACCAGCACCAACGCCGCAACGCCGAAGCCATGGTCGCCGCCGGAGCCGCCGTGATGCTGAAGGAAAACGATCTAGACATTCCCGACAAGTTGCTCTGGATCCTCGCCGGCCTAGTCACCGATCCCGGCCGCCTGGCTACGATGGCTGCTGCTGCGCGCACGCAAGCGCATCCGGGCGCGGCTGAACGGATTGCCAACCGGCTGGCGGAGATGGCGGGGAAGCAGCGGAGTTAGCGGAGTTGGCGGGGTTAGCGGAGCTAACGAGTCAGCTTTCAGCCTTCAGCTCTCGGCCAGTGATGCTCAAACGCGGGCCTCCGATCCGTCGACCCAAAGCGCTTTTCTCTTGCTCACTCGCTCCCGAACGCAGACAAAAAGCCCGCCTGCCGAGGCAAGCGGGCTTCGTCATCAATCAGCGGAACTTCAACCTTCCGCTGTAAGGGGATTACCGGTGCCCACCACCGCCGTGGCCGCCGCCGCCTCCACCATGGAAGCCGCCGCCACCGCCGCCGTGATAGCCACCGCCGCCGCTGAATCCACCGCGTGCGCCGCCACTATAGCCGCTATAGCCGCGCGCTACGCCGCCACCGGTATAGCCGCGACCACCGCCGCCTACGTAGCCATGTCCGCCGCCGGCATATCCGCGACCAGCATAGCCTCCACGCCCGCCGTAAGCGTATCCGCCACGGTAGCCGTACCCGCCGCGATAGCCGTATCCGCCGCGGCCACCCCAGCCGTACCGGCCCCATCCGTACCACGGCCCGGCGCCGATGAAGACGCCGCCGTAGAACCAGCTAGGACCGTAATAGCCGTAAGGGGCACATGCATAGGGGTAATACGGGTAATAACCCCACGAACAATCCGGGGGACCGTAATCGGCGTAATATCCGGGATCAACCATCGCGGGGCCGACGCCGATTCCTACCCCGACCTGGGCGTTCGCTGGGACAGCAGCGAACGGCAGGACCACAAGCGTTGCCAACAAGACCAACCAGAGCTTTTTCATGACATCCTCCTTGTGCTGGCCCGTCCTCGCCTTGCCCGGACTGGAACCCGGAGTTGCCTCCGGCATCAGCACCCTCCCGGCCTCTCTTGTTTCGTCTTCTGGCCGGCCTTCACTTCCTTAAACGCTCTTTTCGCCCTTTTGTTGCGGTCCGATGAAAGATTGGACCATCGCGCCCGAAAGAGCAACAACTTTCCCATTTGCCTTGCCTTGGCCCTCACTCCAAAGGGAGTTACCCCACACTCTAAGAGATGTTTCAAATGGCGAAACGACCTAAAAAAACGGCCCCTCCAGTTTGGAGAGGCCGCATGGTGCAGGCAGCAGAAGGCGGAGCTACCTGCGAAAACGATCGTCTCGGTCAAAGTGCCGGTCGTCACGGTCGCGACGGTCGAAGTCGCGGTGATAGAAAGCCGGCCCGCGGTCCACCACAAAGCCGCCGCGGAAGATGGGCCCACCGACGCGAACGCCCACGAAACTCCAGTAGCCGGGCACCCAGTAACCGTTGGCCCAGTAGCCGCCGACCCACGCATATCCCGGTCCAGGGCATGGCGGAACGGCGACCGCGCGTGCGCCAACGTAAAAGCCGATTCGAGCTGCCTGAGCGGGCGCCGCGCTCAATCCCAGTGCTCCGGCTGCCAATGCCGCTCCCAACAAACACTTCTTCAGGCACTTCTTCATGCTGCCCATATTCCCTCCATTCCGCGCGGGCTGGTTTACTTGTCCGCCCTGGCTCGCCACCACCCTGAAGATTGCTTCTTGCTGGCCCTTGGACTTCCACCCACGAACGTTTCCATTCGTGGGGGCCCCGGCGTAGCTTGCCGGTTCTGTCCCATGCAAACACCAGAGCGGCGGAAGGTTGCGGCACTGCGCGAAAATAAAGTCGCGCAACTTTTCGGCCGATTCGTGTTCATGGCGCGTGCTTTTTGGGGCTGAAAAGCGCCCTCTCAGGGCCGCCGCGATATTCTGAGAAACGACTGATACCGCTGATCACCGCTGCACGGCCGGCGCAACTTTCGCCACACGCCCCCGCCCGGCTAAAGGAGATCCCGATGCACCACGCCCATGGCACCTTCACTGTCGACATTCATCCACTGGTCCCTTCTCCAGCTGAAGGAATCGGACGCTTCTCCATCAACAAGAAAATCCATGGCGAGATGGAAGCGACAACCATCGGCGAGATGTTTACCAGTGGCGATCCCAAGGCCGGAGCGGCGGGATACGTGGCGATCGAGTTCGTGACAGGCACGCTGAACGGCAAGTACGGCAGCTTTGCGCTGCAGCACTTTGCCACCATGGATGGCAACGGCCCCAACATGCAGGTGATCGCGGTGCCGGGCTCGGGAACGGGCGAGCTGAACGGCATCGAGGGCACGTTCACGATTCGCGTCGAGAACGGGCAGCACTTCTACGAATTTGAGTACGCGTTGCCATAGGCAGAGATCAGGGGTCAGAGATCAGAGATCAGTATTCCCGTGCTGGAGCCGACCGCAACGGACGCCGCGATTCCTGTTTCTTCCAGCCCCGTCTCAAAGTTGCGGGCATCCAGTCTCTGATCTCTGATCTCTGTTCTCTGATGTCTGCTACCCTGATCCTTCAACCCCATGTTTGCCACGTCGCAGCACGCGCACTTCATCGGAATAGGCGGCATCGGCATGAGCGGCATCGCCGAGATCATGCTCAACCTGGGCATCAAGGTCTCGGGCTCCGATCTAAAGCGCAGCGCGGTAAGCGACCGGCTGGCGCAACTCGGCGCCACCGTCTACGAAGGCCACAACGCGGCCAACGTCGCGGGCGCAACGGTGGTCGTGACGAGCTCTGCCGTTAACGCAAGCAATCCCGAGGTGCGGGAGGCGCACGCGCGCAAGATTCCCGTGATCCAGCGCGCGGAGATGCTGGCTGAGCTGATGCGGCTCAAATACGGCATCGCCATCGCCGGCATGCACGGCAAGACGACGACCACGTCAATGGTGGCCGCGGTGCTCTCGGCAGGCGGCCTCGATCCCACGGTCGTCGTCGGCGGGCGCGTGGATGCGCTGGGTTCGAACGCGCGCCTGGGCACAACGCAGTACCTCGTCGCCGAGGCCGACGAAAGCGACCGCTCATTCCTCAAACTGTCTCCCATCCTCGCGGTCGTCACGAATCTCGATCGCGAGCACATGGACTGCTATCACGACATGGCTGACGTGGAGCGTGCTTTCGTCGATTTCATGGATCGCGTGCCGTTCTACGGCGCGGTTACGGCCTGCATCGACAATGCGCTGCTCAAGGGGATTCTGCCGCGTGTGCGGCGGCGCGTCTTCACCTACGGCGTGGCCACGGAGGCCGACTACCGGCTCGAGCTACTGGATGCGGGATCCGCGCTAGGTCGGTGGTCCGACACGGGCGCAGGGCAGGGAAGCGGCTTCTCGCGCTTTCAGGTGCATACCGCTTCGGGACCGTTGGGTCCGTTCGAGCTGCACGTGCCCGGGCGGCACAATGTGTTGAACGCGACGGCGGCCGTAGCCATTGGTCGGCAACTCGAAATGCCGCCGGGAAAGATTGCCGAGGGGCTCGCCAACTTTCGCGGAGTGGACCGGCGCTTCCAAAAACGAGGCGAGGCGCGCGGAGTCACGGTGGTCGACGACTACGGCCACCATCCCACCGAGATTCGCGCCACCCTTGCCGCGGCGCGGGAGTGCGCGCGCCGGCGAATCCATGTGGTCTTCCAGCCGCACCGGTACTCCAGAACGCTCGATCTCTTGGAACAATTCGGCGGAGCATTCAAAGACGCCGACACGGTGATTGTGTTGCCCATCTATGCGGCCAGCGAAGAGCCCATTCCAGGCGTGACCGCGGAGCGGCTTGCCGAGCGCATCAAAACCGAGAAGGGCGGCCCGCGCATCGAGTTTGCGCCCGACTTTGCCGCTGCAATTTGCGCGGCGGCGGCCGCGGCGCAGAATGGCGACTTAATCCTCACGCTTGGCGCGGGAAGCGTGAGCCAGCTCGCCCCGCAGATTCTGGCCGCGCTGGAATCAAAGCCCTGATTCCTGACCGCTGATCACCTTCCACGATCTCCACCCCGTAACCCCACGGATACCCCCGTCGATCTCACGGAAAACAGCCATCACAGCGCGGGCTATAGTGAAATCTGGCGACTCTCACGACCCTGCTCAGCCGTGACGAATCAAGGAAATACGACAAACCGGCCCACTTTGTGGGAGGACGAACCGCCCGCCGAAATTCGCACGCGGCGCACGCGCGACGACTCTCCTTTAGTGGGGCAGTTCCGCCCCGGTGCTGCGGGTAGACGCGGTCCGGGAATGCCGCTGGAGTTTGACGATCCGGACGGCGACGGTGTTCTGCGCCCCACTGCGGATCGCTTCGGCACATCCAAACGGCCCTGGTGGCGGCCGGCAAGCACGGTGGGCCGCGTGTTTCTCGCAACAGCCGCGCTGCTCGTGCTGGGCGCCTTCACCACCGCTTGCCTCCTGGTGCGCCACTCTCTCGAACGCGACGCGCGCTTCCGCATTGCAGGCGCTGAGGACATTCAGGCCACCGGCCTCACTGAAGTCAGCCGCTCGGAGATGATGCCCGTCTTCGGCGAAGACATCGGCCGCAACATTTTCTTTGTTCCCATCGACCAGCGACGCCGCCAGCTCGAAGAGATTCCCTGGATTGAGCGGGCGACAGTGATGCGCGTTCTGCCGGACCAGATTCGCGTCGCTGTGGTGGAGCGGCAGCCGGTCGCCTTCACGCGGCACGGCGAGCAAATCGGACTCGTGGATGCAAACGGAGTTCTGCTCGCCATGGCGCCAGCAACGATGGCCAAGCACCACTACTCGTTCCCTGTATTGACGGGGATCGATGCCGGCGATTCTGCCGACTCTCGCAAGGCGCGCATGGACGTCTACCTGCGCATGATGGCGGAGCTCGACACCGACGGCAAACATAACTCCGAGCAGATCTCCGAGATCGACCTCACCGATCCCGAAGACGCGCGCGTGCTGATGCCGGAACAGGGCGCCGACATTCTGGCGCACTTTGGCGAAGATCATTTCCTGGAGCGCTACGAGCGCTACCAGGCGCACATCGCGGAGTGGCGCCAGCAGTATCCACACCTCGCGGCAGTGGATCTTCGTTACGTCAACCAGGTGGTGCTGGAAATGGCCTCGGGGAAAGAGACTGCGGAGAGTGCGGGTGGCGACGCAGTGGCCGCAGACGGGCCAAAAAATGCGCAGGCGACTCCTTCCGCAGGCGCGTCGCCGGCCGGTGGAGGAGCGGCGAAAGGCTCCGCGCCAAAGAATACTAAGCCGGTGCAAGACAAGAAGCGCGCGGCTCCAGCGAAGCGGGCGGCGGCGCAAAACACAACGAAGCGGAACTCCGCTTCGACAACTCGTCCGGCAATGACGACCCAGGAAAGCAACAATCGCTCTCAGCGTAGTTCTGCTGCGACCGTCACGCAGGGCGGGTAAACGACTATGGGCCAGAAGCAGGACAACCTGATTGTGGTGCTCGACATCGGCAGCGCGTGGACGCGCGTTCTGGCGGCCGATGTGAACGAGAGCGTGCTGCGCTATCGAGGGCACGGAGTGGCGCCGTCGGCGGGAATGCGCAAGGGGTTGATTGCGGAGCTTGCGCCCGCGGCCAAAGCGGTGCGCGCCGCCAACGAGCAGGCGGAGCGCGTAGCCCGCGCCAATATTGACGAGTGCGTGGTGGGCATCGGCGGTCCGCACATTCGCGGCGTCAACACCAATGGCGGATTCCAGTTGAGCCGCGGCATGCGCGAGATTACCGGCGAGGACGTGCGCGCCGCCATTGGCCGCGCCCGCGCCATCGAGTTGCCCGCCGATCGCGAGATTCTGCATTTGCTGCCGCGGCAGTTCATCCTCGACGAGCAGCCCGGTATCTTCGATCCCGTAGGCATGGTAGGCGCACGGCTTGAAGTCGAGCTGCACATTGCCACCTGTGGAGGCAGCGCGCTGCAAAGCACGGTCACTTGCGCCAACCGGGCCGGGCTTGAGGTGTCGGAGGCAGTGCTGGAGTCGATCGCGGCCGCCGAGTGCACGCTCTCTGCCGACGAGCGAGAGTTGGGCGTGTGCGTGATCGAAATCGGCGCTCATTCCAGCGATCTCGCAGTTTTTTTTGAGGGCGCAGTCGCCTACACCGCGTCGGTTCCCATCGGCGGAGCACACTTCACCAACGACCTCGCCATCGGATTGCAATTGCCGATGGCGCAGGCCGAAGAGCTGAAGCGGCAGTATGGCAACGCGGTGGTCACCGCGGTTCCGCAACTGGCAGAGGTGGAGATCGCCACGCCACGGGGCGCGCCCGCCACATTGTCAATCCGCACTATGGCCGAGATTCTGGAGCCGCGCGCGCGCGAGCTCATGTACTACGTGAAAGAAAGCCTGCGCTATGGCGGCGTGGTGGATGCGCTGGGCGCGGGCTGCGTGCTGACTGGCGGGGGCGCAATGCTGCCCGGCATGCTCGACGTGACCGAAAGCCAGTTGCGAGTTCCGGCGCGCATCGGCCTGCCTGTGCGCCTCTCGCATATGCCTCAGGATCTGAATCATCCGGCCTGGGCCGTGGGCATCGGAATGGTCCTCTACGCGCATCGCACCCGAATAACGCGCGAGGCTGAGGACAGCACCGGCAGTTTGCGCGACAGGTTGCGCGCCATGTTTGCAGCGAGCTTCTAAGAACAGGGACCAAGGGACAGAGGGAACTAGGGAACGGGGACATAGGGATGTAGGGATTAAGGACGAGGGATCAGGGATCAGAAAAACTGCAGCTGGAGCGAGGTCGGAAACGGTGAGGAAACAGATGAAAATCGAGGAGAGCGGAGACCCAATGGAACAGCGAATCAGCGAAGCCGGAGAGATGCGCATTCAGTTTCATGACGAAAATGTGCGCGGAGCGCGCATCAAGGTGGTCGGCGTGGGCGGTGGCGGCAGCAATGCCGTGAATCGCATGATCCAGGCCCACATGGAAGGCGTCGAGTTTGTCGCCGCCAACACCGATGTGCAGGCGCTCAAGTTGTCGGAGGCTTCAGTCAAGCTGCAGCTGGGCGTTCGCCTTACCTCGGGGCTGGGCGCGGGCTCCAATCCTGACGTAGGCCGCCGCGCCGCGCTGGAAGACTCGGAAAAGATCATCGAGGCGCTCGAGGGCGCCGACATGGTGTTTGTCACAGCGGGACTGGGAGGAGGAACGGGCACCGGCGCCGCGCCGGTGATCGCTTCGCTGGCCAGCGAGATGGGCATCCTTACCGTCGCGGTAGTCACCAAGCCATTCGCCTTCGAGGGCAAGCGCCGCCTGATGCAGGCCGAGCGCGGCCTCAACGAACTGCTCGACAGCGTGGATACGATGATCGTGATTCCCAACGAGAAGTTGCTCGCCGTAGCCAAGGATGCGGGCTTCTTCGAAAGCTTCCGCATTGCCGACGACGTGCTTCGCCAGGGCGTGCAGGGCATCAGCGACATCATCACCATTCCCGGCATCATCAACCGCGACTTTGCCGACGTGAAGACGACCATGGCGGGCATGGGCCACGCTGTGATGGGCACCGCCGTGCGCTCGGGCTCGAACCGCGCCGTGGAAGCGGCGCAGGCGGCCATGGCGTCGCCGCTGCTTGACGCGGGCGCGATCGACGGCGCGCGCGGAATCCTTATCAACATCACTGGGTCAAGCTCGCTCAAGCTTTCTGAGGTGAACGAAGCGTCGTCGCTGATCGAGTCGGCTGCGCACGAAGACGCCAACATCATCTTCGGCGCGGTGCTCGACGAGAAGATGGGCGAAGAGGTGAAGATCACGGTGATCGCTACCGGCTTCCGCGATCAAATGCCGGAGCGGCGTGCGCGCATGCTGAATGTGGAGGAGGCGCCGGTGGTCTCGGTGCCTGTTGTGTCGACTGGCAACTGGATGCGCGAGAGTTCTCCGGAGCCCGCTCCTGCTCCGGCGCGCTTCATGAGCGAAGAAGACGATGCGGCGACGGAGAACGCAGACGATGGTTTCTTTTTTGCTGCGGCTGCGCCGGGAGTGGCCACCACGGTGATGGTTGCTTCGCCCGCGAAGCAGGTGGCCGGTCACGAAATGGAGTTTGCGGCGAATGGTGAGAGCGCGCCGTCGACCGGACCGCAATCCGAGGACACGGCATCGGAGTCTGACAACCAGCCCCGGGACTATGCTTCGGAATTCGCTGCAATCCCGCGCGATGGGGCGGAGCCCAACGCAGAGACCGGGCCGTCGCTCTTCGCGGGCCCGGTTGAACAACCCGAGCGAGATCTGGATGTACCCACATTTCTGCGCCGGCTGAAGTTCTAAAGATCCATCGAATCAACTGCCCCAGGCCGCTGCCTAATATCGGGAATCGTTCCAAAACGGGCGCGAAAAGGGTATAGTAAACACAACGCCCCAAAAGTTGTATGGGTTGCGATGTCCGATCGAGGGACACTACTGTCTCCCGGGTTGTTTTGAAGTCTGAAAGACCTGGTTGGCGGCGAATCTCACGATCGCGCAGTTGAATTGTCGCAATTCCCTGGGACCGGTAAGAACATTTCGCCGGACCGACGAAAAAACGCAAGGGCGTCGAAGATTGATAGAACGAAGTGCGGAGCTCAGGGGCGAACGCGCGGCACGAGATTCAAAAGTTGAGAGGTTGTTAACTGGATGAAGATGTTGCGCGTTGGGCCTATTCAATTTGTCTTTCTTGTCTTCGGCATCGGTGCCGCCTGCGCCGCAGCGCTGGATGCTCCGCAACCTCTACATCATTCCAAATCCAAGTCTGAGTCGCACCTCTCCAGCACCCATCACACAACTGCGCATCATTCCGCCACGCAGACAGCCACGACTCACTCCGGCACTTCCCGCGCAACAGCATCCAGAACCTCGGCATCGCAAACCGCGGCCACGCGCTCCTCTTCCGCGCACCGGTCTACGGCTCGTGTCTCGGGGGCTCGCGTCACGGGGAGAACAACCACGGCCAGCCGGCTCAATGCCAGGGCGGGAGCACAGGTGCGCAGCGCTTCCTATCACCGCCGCCATCATTATTACGAGCGCTTCACGGCCAGTTCGTTTATTCAAGGTGAGATCGGCGCGGGCGACGACACGGCCGGCGAAGATCCTGTCGTTCGCCAGGCGGCCATCGATGCCCTGGGCGACATGAACGGCACAGCGGTGGTGATCAATCCCGCCAACGGCCGCATTCTTGCCATGGTCAACCAGAAGCTTGCGCTCTCGCCGGGCGCAGAGCCCTGCTCCACGATCAAGCTGACTGTGGCGCTGGCTGCGCTTTCCGAATCGCTGGTCACAAGCGACACCATGGTGCAGCTCCCCGGCTTCCGCATGGATATGACCCAGGCGCTGGCCAAAAGCAACAACCTCTACTTTGAGGAGCTGGGTCGCGAGCTGGGCTTCGAGCGCGTGCGCTATTACGCTACGCAGTTTGGCCTCGGCGAGCTGGCCGGCTACAACATTTCCGGCGAACAGTTAGGGGTCTATCCCGATCAGCCGATTCCCGAGACCGAGGGCGGTGTGGCCCGGATGTGCAGCTTTGGCCAAGGCGTCTCGCTCACTCCACTGCAATTGGGTGCCTTGGTGGCCGCCATCGCCAACGGTGGAACGCTCTACTATCTCCAGCATCCGACCACGCCGGAAGATATCGCTGCGTTCCAGCCCAGAATCAAGCGCACGCTCGATATCGCCCGGTTCGTACCGGACCTCGAAGACGGCATGGCCGGAGCCGTGGAATATGGAACCGCGCGCAGACTGCGCGCGAACTTCCGTGAGCTGCCGATCTTTGGCAAGACCGGGACCTGCTCCGACAACGGAACGCGCTTCGGCTGGTTCGCTGCCTACTCTGAGTCGCCGCAGGGCGGCCTGGTGACCGTCTTTTTCCTCGAGGGCGGCAGGGCCACATTCGGCCCGCGCGCCGCCGAGCTCACTGGCGCGTTTTACGCCGACCTTTGGGACCACGACTATTTCGGGGAAAAGAACCAGGATGCGCAATCCGCGCCCGCGCGAGTGCCTGCGCAAGGTACTGTTCCTCCGGCGCTGCCTACGTCCGACTCTTCAGGCCCTGAGCAATAACCACGTAGCCCTCCCACATTCAGATCGCAATCAAGCCGCCTGCGGGCGGCTTTTTTGCGCCCATGGCCGCCCTCGGATCTATTCTGGTCCGGGTTATTCTGGCCCCCGGTTTATTAAGGCCCGGTTTTATTTTGGTCTGGATTAATATGGCCTAGACATGAGCTTCGTCAACTGGGTGGTCGCCGGCATCGGCGACATCGCGCGCAAGCGCGTCATTCCCGCCATTCAAGCTGAGCCGCGCAGCAGGCTCTTCGGCTTTGTCACGCGCACTCCGGCCAAAGCCGCGGCGTATCCCGGCGCGCGATCGTGGGCGAGCATTGAGGAAGCTCTCACCGACCCTGCTGTCGATGCCGTTTACATCGCATTTCCGGTGGCCTTTCATGCAGGGGCCGCGATCGCGGCGCTTCGCGCGGGCAAGCACGTCCTCTGCGAAAAGCCCATGGCGATGAACTTCGCCGAGGCGGAGAGGATGGTCGCCGAAGGCCGCGCGGCGAGTCGCATGTTGGGTCACGCTTCGGGCCGTCTCTTTGGTGTCTCGTACTATCGCCGCCTTTACCCAAAGCTGATCCGCGCCAAACAGCTCATTGCGGAGGGCGCCATCGGCCGCCCGCTCCTCGCCGAGGCCAATTGCCGCAGTTGGCTCGAGATCGAAGGCCGCGAATGGCTTGCCGATCCGGCGCTCTCAGGCGGCGGCCCGCTCTATGACATCGCCTCGCACCGCATCGACGCCATGAACTTCCTGTTCGGCAAGCCGGAGCGCGCCTACGGCCTGCTTTCGAACGCCGTGCATCAAATTCCCGTCGAGGATTCGGCGACCGTGCTGATGGGCTTTTCCGGCGGCGTGCATGCCGTCGTCGATGTGCGCTGGAACTCGCGCGTGGCGCGCGACCGGTTCCGCATTATCGGCGAGGACGGCGAGATCAACCTCGATCCGCTGAACGGCCCGGAGCTGCGCGTGGCCGGACGAACGGAAATGTTGCCTCCGCACGCGAACCCCCATTTTCCCATCGTCGAAGACTTCGTCGACGCTGTCCTCGCCAACGATCCGGCGCGCCTTGCGTGCCCGGCCGAGCAGGTCACCTGGGTCGACTGGACCATCGAGCAGGTTGTTTCAGCGAAGGCCAAGAATCCCTGACCGGCCGCCCCGGGTTTTTCTTGATTCTTCTGAAACAAACTTCGATTAGATTCATCTCATAAGGTGAGGCCGTCTTTCTACCGTGCTTAAGCCGCGGAGCCGAGCGGTCTGATTCCGTAGCTCACCATCGTTCGAGTCAATTCATGGCGCTGCCGACCGACATTCTGTTGATGTACGGGTACCTGCTGATCTTTGCCTGGGTGCTGATTGAGCAGCTCGGCATTCCGCTGCCAGCGGTGCCTGTGCTGCTGGCTGCAGGCGCGCTCTCCGCCCAAAGCCAGATCAGTTTTTCTCTGGCGCTTGCAGTAGCTGTGGCGGCTTCGCTCACCGCCGACAGCGTCTGGTTCTTTGTCGGGCGTAGCCAGGGCCATCGCGTGCTGCGCCTGCTCTGTAAGCTTTCGCTGGAGCCGACCACCTGCGTCCGCCGCACGCAGGATTCCTTTGGCCGCCGCCGCGGCACCATGCTCATGTTTGCCAAGTTCGTTCCCGGCCTGTCAACGCTGGCGCCGCCCGTTGCCGGACAAAATAGAATGAACTTTGGCGCGTTCCTGCTCTATGACGGCATCGGTTCCGTTTTCTGGGTGGGCGTTACGATGGCCTGCGGCCGGTTCTTCGGTGATCTGCTCAAGCGCAATCCCAGCCTGCTCGACTGGGTCGGCCGCTTTTCGGGCGCGTTGCTCATTTTGGGCATCGTTGGATTCTTCATTGCGCGCCTCATTCGCCGCCGCATGGTGCTGAAAGAGCTGGCTGCCTCGCGCCTCGAACCCGAAGAATTAAAGCAGCAACTCGACGCTGGCGAGCAGGTGTATATTGTCGATCTGCGCCATCCTCTGGAACTGGTGCCCGACCCGTTCACGCTGCCCGGCGCAGTGCATTTCTCGCCCGATGCCATCACCTCGCGCCACCACGAGATTCCCCGCGATCGCGATGTGGTGCTTTATTGCACCTGCCCCAGCGAGGCCACCGCGGCCAAGACCGCGATGCAACTGCACAAGCTCGGCATTGAGCGCGTGCGCCCGCTGCGCGGAGGCTTCGACGAGTGGAAGCGCCTCGGCTATCCCATGGACGCGATTCCGCCGGTCATACCGCTGGTTCCTGCTATCGAGCCCGCCGGTTAACTGCCCACACAACCCCACCAAGCAAATCGCTCCGCCCCTGCGAACTGGGCCGCGACGCTATAAGCTAAAGGCCATAAGCTGAAAGATTGACGGCGGCCTCTGCCGCCGGGGAGCAAGCCCTTGGCCTACGACGATTTGCGCGACTGGATCAAGACGCTCGAAAAACACGGCGAGCTGAAGCGCATCCGCGAAGAAGTTTCGCCGGAGCTCGAAATCACCGAGATCACCGACCGCGTGAGCAAGACCGGATCGCGAAGTGGGATTGGATCGCACGCGGACGCGAATGGGAGCGCGACGAAAGATAACTACGCGCCCGGCGGACCGGCGCTGTTGTTCGAAAACGTGAAGGGCCATCCCGGCCACAAAGTTCTCATCAACCAGTTCGGCTCGGAGCGCCGCATGGCGTTGGCGCTTGGCGTTGCGAGTATTGACGAGATCGCCGATCGGATCAGCGGGCTGATGGATGTCAAGGCTCCCGAAGGCCTGTTCGACAAGTTGAAAATGCTGCCCCAGCTTGGCGCGCTTACCAGTGCCTTTCCTAAAACCGTGAGCGCCAAGGACGCGCCGTGCAAGGAAGTGATCCGACGCGAGAAGTTCAATCTAGACTATTTTCCCATCCTCAAATGCTGGCCGCACGACGGCGGGCGATTCATCACATTGCCTTGCGTGCACACGCGCGATCCTGGAAGAGGAGGGGGAACGGGCAAGCGCAACATCGGCATGTATCGCATGCAGGTCTACGACGGCCAGACCACGGGCATGCATTGGCAGCGGCAGAAAGTCGCAGCCGAGCATTACCGTGAGGCGCTGCGCAACGCCGCAGCGGCCGGCGCGGAAGCCGACCCGACGATCAGCGCGGCGGGCGCCCGCGTGGCGATGATGGCCGAGACCGCCGGCGGCGCAGTCAGCATTCCGGAGGGCGCAACCGGCGGGATGCCGCAAATCTCACTTGGCAATTTGAAGGGCTCGCGTCTCGAGGTTGCCGTGGCTATCGGCACCGATCCCGCTACGACCTTCGCCGCCATCGTGCCGGCGCCGCCTGAAGTCGAAGAGTTCTTGATCGCGGGATTTTTGCGCGGCAAGCCCGTCGAGATCGTCAAGTGCGAGACCGTCGACCTCGAAGTTCCGGCCAATGCCGAGATCGTGCTCGAGGGTTACGTAGAACTCGGCGAACTGCGCGCAGAGGGCCCCTTCGGCGACCACACTGGCTTCTACACGCTTGAGGACGAGTATCCCGTCTTCCATCTCACCTGTATCACGCACCGCAAAGACCCGATCTACGCCGCGACGATTGTCGGCAAGCCCCCCATGGAGGACGCGTGGATGGGCAAAGCCGTCGAGCGAATCTTTCTACCGGCGATGAAGATGACCATCCCCGAGCTGGTCGACATTCATCTGCCTGTCGAGGCCGTCTTTCACAATCTGATGATCGTGTCGATCAAGAAAAGCTATCCAGGCCAGGCGCGGAAGGTGATGAACGCCATCTGGTCGCTGGGCCAGGCCATGTTTACCAAGTGCATCATCGTGGTCGACGAGGACTGCGACGTGCAGAACATCGGCGAAGTCGTGCTGCGCGTCGCCAACAATATCGATCCCGAACGCGACATTCAATTCACCCTCGGCCCCGTCGATTCGCTCGATCACGCGAGCCGCCTGCCCAACTACGGATCGAAAATGGGAGTGGACGCCACGCGCAAGTGGAAGGCCGAGGGCTTCAACCGCCCATGGCCTGCAATGATCGAGATGGATCGAGCAACGAAAGCCAAAGTGGATGCGATGTGGGCGAAGCTGGGATTGTGACGCGGAGCCGCGTGAACAGAAGCAGGCGTAACTTTGGGTGGTGGGCTACTTTGACCTCGCAGCTCTTTAGGAGCCCTGCGAGCAGAGGGCAGAAAGGGTGGCGTAAACCATGAAGACGTGGCATGTATTTCTCGCAATCGCTGCCGTGCTTTCAGGCGCAACGATACTCATCTCGCTGCTCGCGAATGTGTCCTTTCAGGACACTGACGTGGCGGTTGCGATCTTCGGCATCATTTTCATTTCAGCCGGAGCGACCTATTTCTGGAAGCAAAGCGGATTTCGTGGTCTAAAACCGAAGTAGGCCGCCACTGTAGTTTTCGCTGCAGCCTCATGCGATACTAAAAGATGAAAAACCCCACAAAAACCCCCATCCTCACTGAGCGCTTCACTCGCGCCGTTGATTACGCGCGCGTGCTCCACACGGAAACCCGCAAGGGAACCAAAATCCCCTACATGGCGCATTTGCTCGGGGTCGCCTCGCTGGTGATGAGCGAAGCGGGCAGCGCGGTTCCCGTCACCGAAGACATGGTGATCGCGGCGATTCTTCACGACACCGCCGAAGACCACGGCGGCCAGCGCACGCTCGACGACGTGAAGGAGAAATTCGGCCCCAACGTCGCGCGCATGGTCGAAGGCCTTTCCGACACTCTCGCCGAGGATCACGATAAGAAGGAAGGCTGGGAGGAGCGCAAGAAGGCCTATCTGGCGCGCCTGCGCACGGAACCCGAAGACGTCCTCGTCATCTCCGCCGCCGACAAGCTCTACAACGCGAGAGCCATTCTGGACGACCTCAAGGGGATCGGACCAGCGGTTTGGGACCGGTTCAAGCGCGGCCCGAAGGAGCAACTCTGGTACTTTCACTCGCTTCTCGAGGTGTTTGAACCCCGCCTGAAAAGCCGCATGGTCGGCGAGCTGAAACGTGTCGTCGATGAGATTTCCTATCTGGTCGCAACCGAATGGCCCGGAGAGCAAGGCGCGACGCCGCTCGGAAAAAGCTGAAGCGGGATCGGCACGAATACGCTCAATTTGAACTGGCCAATCAGCCGACTCGCCTGTGCTACGCTTCCTTTGTGCACCGCCTGCGAATCAATCGGACCGGCCGCCCGCTTTGTGCGCTCAGCCTGCTTTTTGGGTTGTTAGCAGCCGCAAGCGCGCAGCAATCTCCATCCGGACAAAAGGTCATCCAGGACCACGCCGAATATAGCGCCTACACGTCCGCCGTCAGCACGGCTGACGCAACAGCGCGTGCCGAAGCACTTGAGGCCTTCACCCAGCAGTACCCAAAGAGCGTGATCTTGATCGATGCGCTGGAGCAGGAGATGGCGGCCTGGCAAACCGCCGGCGATTCGAAACAGGTGATGAAAGTGGCGAAGCGCCTGCTGGCGGCGGACTCAGGCAATATTCGCGCGCTGGGCATTGTGGTGGCACTCGACCGCGTGAGCGCTGCGCAAGGCGACAACGCGGCGCTCAACGAGATGTGCGTCGACGCGTCCGGTGGGATGCTTGCCGTACCCATGTGGCGCCAGCCTGCAGATATGTCAGAAGGTAACTACGTGACGCTGAGCAAACTGCTCAACGATATTTTTGTCGGCGCGGAAGGCTACTGCGCGGTCCAGCAGAAGAACTACTCCCAGGCCAGGGAGTGGTTGACGCGAGCCTACGGAATTGACCCGACGAATGTGCAGGACACTTACCAGCTCGCGGTCGCGGACCTGGAGTCGACGCCGCTCGATGCCGGCGGTTTCTGGTACTGCGCGCGGGCTTTTCATCTGGCTCAGAGCGCCGCCATCCCGCAAGACACGAGCAGTATGGTGGCATACTGCAGAGCCAAATACACGAAGTACCATGGCGCCGACGACGGGTGGGATGCTTTGGTGACGAACGCTTCAGCCGAAGACACTCCGCCGCCGGACTTCGCGAGCCACATCAAGCCCACGCCCACTCCACCCTCCCCTCAGAAATAAAACGGCTCGTTCGCACGATGCGCGTCGCGCTGCAGTCATTCCGCTCTGTGCCTCACCCATTCGCGCCGGTCGACTCCCTGCCTCTTCGCGCCCGGCTCTGCTATATCTAAAAACATGCAGGTTGACCTCCCCAGGCGCCTCATCGCTGTTGCCGCAGCGCTGGCCTTTGTTCTTCCCCTTGGTGCTCAGCAAACGTCGGGCACCTTTCGCTGGATCGACTTTCACGATCCGAAAGATCAAAACATCGTCGCCTGGGTCACACGCTCGCTCACGGTTGAGAAGTGGACGGCGATCCGCGAGATTGGCCTAGTCTACGATGCGGCGCTGGTCGTCACTACCGATCGCCCCGGTCCGCAATCGGCGCCTGGCGATGATTCCTTCACCATCTGGAACGTCTCGCTGACCAGCCACGTAGTGGCGCCGCTTATTAGCGGCGTCAACCTGCGGTGGTTCGATTGGCAGCATTTTGCCGCGGATGCGCCCGAGGAGTTGACCGTTCTCTACGACAACTGCCACGACTGCGCGGCCAGCACGTACTTTACTGCACTTCATTACGACGTTTCGTACCACATGTGGGCGGCGCGATGGGTACGTGGCGGCCAGGGAGTGCTCGTGTGGAATGCGACCGGGCCAGGCGCCGGCAGCGGCATCGATTGGACGCAAATCTACGCCGTGACGGCCGGCCCCGACGGCCGCGCTTTTCTCAGCACCTGGAACCACTTCGAGTACGGCAAGCTCAAGCCGCCCAGCGACACGCTCTTCCGATTCGACGTGGACCCGTTCAGCGGCCTGGAGCGCACGACGGAGCTGACTAGAGACGACGCCGATGCCATGAAGCTTCGCCTTTGCCGCGGGCAGAATACTGTGCAGGGTCTGGAGCGCGGGCAGGACTCGGAACTCTGCCAGAAAATGCTCAATGCGCAACCGCAACGCAAGCCCGTGACCACACCCCCGGCCAACAATCGCGGCAAGTCCGCCCCGCCCGCGGTTCGCCATTAGCAGCGTCGACGCGTCGCGCCCCGGATAGCCGGTTCTAGCCTGCTTGCGCTAGACTTGGTGACCACGGGCTGCGTCCTATTCAATTGGAGGGTAAAATGAACCGAATTCCTCGATTTGCCATCGCCATTTCGATTGCCGTCGCCGCATTTCTTTGCGTCGCCGTCTGTCGCCAGGGGCTGATTCCCACCCTTCCCACCGTCAGCGCCGCCGTTGCGGGCGCGCAGAACCAAGCTCCCCCGGACCAAGGGCCCGACCCCGCCGACGCCAACCTGGCGCCTTCTGGTCCGTCGTACACAACTGAAACTGCGCCGCCACCCGGCGAGTCGGCCGCGCCGGGCCAACCTCCCGACGACTCAGCATACGCAGGCCTGCCCACAGAACAGGCAACGGAGCCTCCGCCGCCGCTTCCCGACTACGATCAGCCCCCAGCACCAGGCGACGGCTACCTCTGGCAGCCCGGCTACTGGGCCTGGGGCCCCGACGGCTACTACTGGGTGCCGGGAGCGTGGGTTGAGCCTCCCTACATGGGCGCGCTCTGGACGCCCGGCTACTGGGGCTTTTACGGCGGCCGCTATCTCTTTTATCCCGGCCATTGGGGCATGCACATCGGCTTCTACGGCGGCATCAACTACGGCTTTGGCTACATCGGCCTCGGCTACGAGGGCGGCTACTGGAACGGCGGCCACTTCTTCTATAACCGTGCGTACAACCGCATCAACGAGCGAGTGGTCCACAACACGTACAACTACAATGCCGGCAATCGCGGATCCTACAATCGCGGAAACAACAACTACAACAACAATCGCAACAACAACAATCCACGCGCGAGTTACCGCGGCGGAGGGGGCGTACAGGCCCGGCCTCAGCCAGCGGAGAGGGAGGCGGCACGCGAACCGTCTGCTCCGCGCATGAACACGCAGGCGCAGCACGAGCAGAACTATCGCGGGGTGAGCGGGCAAAATGCGGCGCAGAATCACGGACGGCCTGCAACTCCGGCCGTCAGCAGGCCAATTCCGGCAGATCGCAGCTCGAGGCCCGCGTCATCGAATCAAAGTCACGGCGGACAACAGGGCGGGCAACAGAGCCATCATCACTAAGGCTTCGCTGCTCTTTTAGGAAGCCATCGCAGAAGCTCGTGCCTCAGGCCATCAAGCGCCTGAGGCGCGCGGCTCCGTGCCCGTGGTCGCGCGCCCCTTCAGTGTCGCCGGCTCGCCTGGTTTCGTGTGTTCTCACTCCGCTGGCAGAACCTTGATCGCCACCAGATTCCGTACCCACCGCGCCGGATGCTTGTCTCCCGTATCGACGAGCTTCAGCGGGCCATCACCGGTCAGCGGTTTGCCGTTCTCGCTGTCGGCCACAATCACTGTGGCGTCGTGCACGTTGGGATTGAGTTCGCCGATCGAGTAGACCGTTTCGTAGCCGTCGGAACCCACGGCCTCCACATAAAAGCGCAGGTACTTGCCGTGCGGCTGGTCGCTCACGCCCACAGGCGTCAGCAGCGCGATGAGCGGCACGCCGGAGTAAGCCTCGTCAGCCTTGGTGTGCTCGTTGTGGACGGTGACTGTCGTGTGCGGCAGAGCTGCGAGCTTGTCCGCCGTCCAGTCGTTGGACTTGCCGGCCAATGTCACGCGCAGCGTGCCCGGCGGGATGTTCGCGAGGCTGTCGTTCCCGCCCTTCATCATTGCCATGCAGTGGCTCATGTCCATGGGCTTACTGGGGTTTGAGTTGTTGGTGTTGCTGTTGGCGGCAGGCTTGCTCATATCCATGCCGTCCATCGAGCCGGCGGGCGCCGGCTGCGTTTGGTTCGGCGCTTGCGTCTGCGCAGAAATCGCTGCAACACCGAGCAGCGACAGGAAGATAGCGGTACAAATGTCCGATCGCATCGAAAAAGCCTCCCAACCCTCATCGTATACTGGACGCATGTCGATCGTGCGCAACGTCGCCGGCATCGCCAAGGGCATGAGCATCACGCTGCGCGAGATGTTTGCGCCGACGGAGGTCGAAAATTACCCCGACGGTCCCGGACCCAATCACGGAGCAGTTTTCGAACAGCGCTTCCGCGGTGCGCACGTCCTTGAGCGAGACGAGAACGGCCTGGAGAAGTGTGTGGCCTGCTTTCTTTGCGCCGCGGCGTGCCCGGCCAATTGCATCTATATCGAAGCCGCGGAAAACACCGCCGAGAACCGCATCTCCTCGTCGGAGCGTTACGCCAAGGTCTACAACATTGACTACAACCGCTGCATCTTCTGCGGCTATTGTGTTGAGGCCTGTCCCACAGACGCGATTACCCACGGCCACGGCTTCGAGCTGGCCACGCTCAACGCCACCAATCTCGTGATGCGCAAGGAAGACATGCTTGTGCCGGTGGCTGCCCTGACGGCAAAGTAGGGTCATCTTTCCGGCAACGTCCTGTCCGGCTCCCGGCGGATTCCGATTTGAAATTCTTTTTTCCCGGTTCCAGGGTTTTCCGCAGTTTCAACCGGTCGGATCGCGCTGTTAACCTGCCGTTTCCTCATGTTATGGAGCATAATGGTCGATGACATTCTTGGCCTTCATGCTCTTGGTGTCGTTGTGCGGGTGATTTGGCCTGCCGTTTTTCGCGCGGCTGAGTCGACTGGTTTCAAAGGGAGGCATGGGATGCGGATCCGGCGCATGTTTGTGCTGTTGGTCGTGCTCGCTGTGGGTTGCCTGGCGGCCGGCGCTCAGCTCAAGCCTGCCTCCCGGGGAACGCCGCCGATTATGGCCACGGCGCGGGGGGTGCATAACCTTCCTTCCGAAGACGCTGCACGCGACCTTCCCGTCCATCTGCGCGCTGTCGTCACCTATTACGATCCCTATATCGACGTCAGGCACGGGGCCATCTTCGTTCATGATGCTTCGGGTGGCGTCTTCGTCTCCGTTCCCGCGCGGCCCATCCTCCCCATCAAACCGGGCACACTGGTGGATATCATCGGAGTGACCAATGCAGGCGACTACGCGCCCGTCGTTTCAAGCAACCAAGTGCGGCCAATCGGCCAGTCGAGCCTGCCTGCAAATGCCTCGAAAGCATCCTTGACGCAGTTGCTCACCGGAGGCTTAGATTGCCAGTGGGTCGAGGTTGAAGGCCGCGTCCGCTCCACGCACGCGACGGCGCACAATGTGGTCCTTGAGGTTGCCGCCGACGGCGGAATGCTCACCGCTGTCACCGTGCGCCAGGAAGGCGTGGACTACGATTCGCTGGTCGATTCCCTCATTCGCATCGACGGCAACGCAGCACCGCTCTTCAACCAGCGCCGCCAGATGGTCGGCGTGCATCTATTCTTCCCGGCCCTTCGCCAAGTGACGGTGGTCCAGCCTGCGCCGCGCGATCCCTTCGCCGTGCCTGCGGTTCCAGTCACGCAGCTCTTCCGCTTCTCGCCGGACCCCGGTCTCCTGCGCCGCGTTCACGTCCAGGGCACGGTCACGCTCGACTGGCCCGGGCGTGTGCTATGCATTCAGGATGTGAAGGCCGGCATCTGCATGCAGACCTCGCAGGAGGCCAGCGTCGCAGTGGGCTCCTTCGTCGACGTCGTCGGTTTTCCCGTGGTCAATTTTTTCAAGCCCTCTCTCGAGGACGCAATCTTTCGCGCCGCCCATAACCCGGCCGCGCTTCCAACGCCAGTGGCCATCACGCCCGGTCAGGCCGTCAAGGGCGATCTCGACGGCAAGCTTGTCCAGATCGATGCCGAGCTGATTGGCCGCGACGTTGCCGCTGCCGATCCCACGATCATGCTCCGCGCAGGAGGCGTACTGTTTCCCGCGATTCTGCCCCGGAATGTTGCTCTCGGCGCCGCGCTGCCCTGGAAGGAAGGAAGCCTGGTGCGCATCAGAGGCGTCAGTAATGTACAGGTTGACTCCTTGAGCACGAATCTGAGTGAGGGCGCGGTGCGGCCGGAGTCGGTGCAAATCCTGCTGCGCACGATCGATGACATTTCTGTTCTCCAGGCGCCGACCTGGTGGACCTCAGAACACACGCTCGAAAGCTTTTTTGTCGTCGGTCTGCTGGTTCTCGCCTCCTTCGCCTGGATCGTCGTCCTCCGCCACCGCGTGTCGTTGCAGACGCGCGCCCTTCGCGGCAGCGAGGAGCGCCTGCGTCATCTCTCGGAGCACGACGCGCTCACCGGCCTTCCCAACCGCATCCTTCTGAACGACCGCTGCCAAACCTCGCTCAAGCGCGCCGTTCGCTTTCAATCCTGCCTGGGCCTGCTCATGGTCGATGCCGACGAATTCAAGATCATCAATGATGCCCTCGGCCATCAGGCTGGCGACAAGTTGCTCTGCGAATTAGCCGAACGCCTGTGCAGATGCGTGCGTGAAACTGACACCGTGGCTCGCATCGGCGGGGATGAGTTCATCGTCCTGCTTCCAGACCTGCGCATTCCCGCTGAAGCTGAATCCATCGCCGCCAAAATCGTGGCTTCAGTTGCCCGGCCGTATGCCATCGATCACACGCAAGCGGTGATCACCGTCAGCGTTGGCGTCGTCACCTACCCCGAGGCGGGCAGCGATCTGGACACGTACACGTTGATGCACTATGCGGACGAAGCCATGTACGCGGCCAAGGAGAAGGGCAAAAACAGCTTTCAGGTGTACCGGCCCAAATCTGCGCCTGTCGGCGGAAATGGTGGCAATTCTATGCTCTACCCTCCCCACATTCCGCTGGCCACCGGCGGCGCCTGATTCAGTCTTTCACTCCGCTCCAGCCAACCGCAGGGTTTGCGCAGTTCCGTCATGACTCGCTCCGCCCCTCCAATTACCGAGCCGTTCGATACAGATCCGCAGTGGCGCCGTCCGGAAGCCCAAAAGTAGGGCGGAGTTCGCCGCAGCGAACACCACCCCTCAGAACCATTCGCGACGGATCAAGCAACCGTCTTACGGCTTGACGATTTTCCCCAGCCGCGGATCCTGCCACAGCGCGGAGAACTCCTTGTCGACATACACATCGTCGAGTTGAGGATAATGGCCATCCTTGGCGCGGCTCAGGTAATCGAGTGCTCCCTCAAGGTTGCCCTTCCTGGCATAGATTTTGGCGATCAGATAATCCATGCGCGCGACTTGTTCAGGCGATTTGACCTGAGCGATTACTCCCTCCTCGCCCGAGCTGAAAACGTCGGGATCGAGTTCCATGGCCCTCGCATATTCGGTCATGGCGCGATCGATCTGCGACAGGCCTGCCCATGTCTCTGCCATATTCACGTGAAAGGCCGCATTCTCCTCGTCGAGTTCCAGCGCCTGCTTCATGTAGTTGAGCGCAGCCTTGTACTTCTTCTCAATGCACATCAATGCGCCGAGGTTATTCAGCGCGTCGGCATTGTGCGGATCGCTCTTGATGGCCGCGAGAAAGCTCTTGCGCGCGGCGCTGTTTTCGCTCAGCTTGAGTTGAGCGATTCCCAGCTTGTTATAAAGTTGGGCGCTTGGTGTGCCGGTGCGCAGAGCCCTCTGATAGTAAGCCACGGCCGACAAATAGTCGCTGCGGGCGCGGGCGATGTCTCCATGCTCCTCCGCCGCTTTTGCCGTCTCCAGGTTGATCCCCTTGGGTAAATCCCGCATTGGAGCCCGCCATCCATAGGCGGCAGCGCAGGACATGAGGCTCATCGCGGCGATGATGATTGAAAGTCTTTTCATGGAACACCTCTTTCTCGATCCGGGGCAATTCAGGGAGGGCTGCTCGATCGGTTGCCCCCGGCATTCTGCACGTTGGATCGATACTGAGTAGAGACCAGCCGGCCGCGTCGTACAACGCTATACCTGCTACCTTTCCGTGGCGGCGGTGTTACGGTTGCTATCGCATCGCTAAACACGCCGCGATTCAGCGACTTGTCCTCACGGTAAAACGGTGCTTCGGTTGTATTTGCATTGCCGGTACCCGGCGTTACCTGCCGTTACAAGCTGCCTTTGGACCGTTTCACAAACCGTTAAAGCCTTTCACAACGGGAAAGCCGCGCTAACATTACAATCGATTCAACCATCCAACTGTCGCGAGGCGTCGGCAGATGACCGTGGAAAGTCTCGAAACGATCGAACTCGCCGAGCAGCGCGCGGAACTGAAAACGGTCCTCGAGTCCAGGGGCTTCGCCCGGGCTCCCGCCCTGGCGAACCTTCTCTCCTACTTGTGCGAGAAGCTTTTTGCCGGCGAGGCAAACCAGATCAAGGAATACTCGATTGCAGTCGAAGCCTTCCGCCGCAGCGATTCGTTCGATCAGGATTCGGATTCCATTGTTCGCGTTGAGGCCAACCGCCTGCGTCGCCGCCTCGCCGAGTACTACCAGGGCGAAGGCGCGCGCAATCCTCTGCAAATTTCCATTCCAGTGGGGCAATACGTTCCGAAGTTTGAACGCAACGCCGCGGGCAGCGAGGGTCCTTCCGCGGACTCCGGCAAACCCTCAGCCGCAATCACCGCCGCGCCCCGGCAGAGGGAGTTTGCTGCACTCGCTCGGAGTTGGTGGTGGGCAACCCCGGCGCTTCTTGTTCTCTTGCTGGCCGCCGGCTATTTTTGGCGTCACTCCTTTCAGCAGAGGGGGGAGCAGCCCTCAGTTGAAGTGAACCCGCCCTCGGAAGGGCCTTCGGAGTTTCCTCTCGGCCCGCCGGGCGGCGAGGAGGTGCGCATTCTGGCAGGCGCCGGCCGAAGCTTCGTTGACCACGCAGACAAGCTCTGGAACGCTGACGCCTGGTTCACCGGCGGCACGGCGGTCAAAAGCTCCATCGAACACATCGCGCGCACACTCGATCCGGGATTCTACAGGACAAGCAGACAAGGGCAGTTCCGCTACGACATTCCCTTGCGCAAAGGCATCTACGAGCTGCACCTTCACTTCGCTGAAACCGTCTACGGGCCTGAATCCTCCGGCACAGGCGGAGAAGGCAGCCGCATCATGACTGTGCGCGCCAACGGCAAACCGGTGCTGAGCGGTTTCGATGTAGATGCCGACGCCGGCGCCAGCTCTGCCGCCGACGTCAAGGTGTTTACCGGCATAGAACCGGCCGCGGATGGAATGCTGCACCTCGAGTTTTCGGCGGACAATGGCCAACAGGCGATTCTCTCCGCCATCGAAATCCTGCCCGGAGTCCGAGGACAACTTCGTCCTGTTCGCATTCTGGCCAGGGAGACCCCCTACTATTCGAACGATAGCCATTGGTGGAGCCCCGACGATTATTTCGATGGCGGGCAGCTAGCGTCGTATGCCGCGCCCGTGAAGGGAACCGACGATCCCGAGCTTTACGAGACCGAGCGGTGGGGAAACTTCTCCTATGCCATTCCGGTCTCTACTGGAAAATACACGGTGACCCTGTATTTTGCTGCACGCCACGGCAACTGGGACGAGCCGTCAGCAGATGCCTTCGAGGGCAAACCAAAGGTCGCTCATGTCTTCAACGTCTTCTGCAACGGCCAGGTCCTTATCACCGCCTTCGACTTGGCCGAGGAAGCCCGGGCTTCCGACGTTGTGATCCGGAAATTCGTTGGTCTGGAACCGAATGCCCAGGGAAAACTGATTTTGAGCTTCGTCCCCGTACACGGCTATGCCACGGTCAGTGGAATCGAAGTGCTGCCGCAATGATGGAGGCAAGCGCCGTATCTGTCTGTTGCAATCCGCTACGGAGCCAAGCAGGTGTTCAGGTCCCAATCACGCAGTGAGCGGCGTCTTGCTATTCCGTTCCTGTTAACAGCCCAAGTTTGCGCAACTCCGTCATCACCCGCTCCACTTTCCAGTCGAGCGCTCCCGTGCCGTCAACTACCAGATCGGCATTCCTGGCCGAAGGCCGCACATAGGCTAGGCAGGTGGGCCGCACCGTACGGTCGTACTGCTCGCGCACGAGTTCGGGCGTTCGTCCTCGCTCCTCCACGTCGCGCTTCAGGCGCCGCTCGAAACACAGAGCGTCGGGCGTGTCGACGTACACGCGCAAGTGGTAGTACGGGAGCAGCTCGCTGTAGTGAAGAGCGAAGAGCCCCTCAACGATGAGAAACGGGCCGGCCGTCACGCGCTGGCTGCGGCCCCGGACGCGCGTGTAGGTGCCGAAGTCGTAGATGGGGCGATCGATGTTTTCTCCGCGCGCCAGCATCGCGATGTGGCGGGCAAGCAGGGGAACCTCGATCAACGCCGGGTCGTCGAAGTTCTTTTTCACGCGCTCGTCCAGCGGCAGGTCCGAGAGGTCGAGATAGTAGTCGTCGAGATGAAAGCGCAGGCCGCGCAGTGTGCGGGCCAGCTCGTTGGCCAGGGTCGTCTTACCCGATCCCGAGCAGCCGGCAATCCCCAGTACCGTGGGCGGAAAGGGCAAGCGCGGTTCCTCTTGAACGCCCATAGCCGCTGCGCTGGGGCCGGGCAGACCGCTCAGCGTCCCTGCCGCCTGATTCTCCACGGCCTCATTCATTGTCGCGCTCACTCTTCCGCTTCTACCCTCTCGGCGATTCTCGGCGCTAACCGTTTCAGCAAACTGGCCAGCCGGCTCTCCACCCATTTGCCCGTTTCGTTTACCTCTTCGTGGCTCAGCGGCTTTGTGCCCAGTCCCGCGGCCAGGTTGGTGACGCACGAGATGCCCAGCACTTCAATTCCCATGTGCCGTGCCACGATGGTTTCGGGAACGGTGGACATTCCCACCAGCGTCGCGCCCAGCGCATGAAACGCCCGAATCTCCGCCGGCGTCTCGAAGCTCGGTCCCGGCGTGGCGAGATACACGCCTTCCTCCAAAGCGAATCCCTCCTCGTGCGCCTCCTCTTTCGCCAGCGCGCGCAGCGGTCTGCTGTAGGCCTCGGTCATGTCGAAGAACCGCTGGCCAGCGCCAACACTAACCGCGAAGCGCGGCTCATTGGGCCCGTTGAGCGGGTTCCAGCCCATCAGATTGATGTGGTCGCTCAATACGACGAGTTCGCCCAAATGCAGGCCCGGCTGAATGCCGCCGGCCGCATTGGTCAGCACCACCGCGCGCACTCCGAGCATGCCCAGCACGCGCATGGGAAACGTGACCTCGAGAGGCGAGTACCCCTCGTAGAAGTGAACGCGCCCCTGCATGATGATCACCGGCGCGCCGCCGAGCAGCCCCGCCACCATGCGGCCTGAGTGGCCTTCGACCGTCGATTGCGGAAAGTGGGGGATCTCGCCGTAGGGGACAATTACCGGATCGTTGACCGCCTCGGCGGCTGCCCCCAGGCCCGAGCCCAGCACGATTCCGACCCGTGCCCCGAGCGAGCCCAGCCGCGCCTTCAAAGAAGCAGCAGCTTCTGCGACTTGGTCGTAGTAATTCATTTGCGGGGACTTGTGATGCGCTTGCAGAACATTCTACTCACAAAACTACAAGGTTGCGCCTGTGCAAAGGCAGCTTTTACGGATTCTGCAGGAGGGAGACGGCCGTCACATTTCGCTGGTTTTGACCGGCAGTATAATGCCATCCGGCCGGAGCGCGGATATTTCGCTTATGGGCCCCGTTGCGCACCGGCTGAGGCAAACGATTGGAGCACTCGCGATGACAATGCAGCTGGTTGGACACGAGTTGATTTTGGCGCGCCGGATGGAGCGCCTGGGTACGGAAACAGCCTTTGAAGTCCTCAGCAAGGCGAAGGCGCTTGAGCGCCAGGGCAGGAATATCGTGCATCTGGAGATCGGCGAGCCTGACTTCTCGACCCCGCAGCACATCATCGAAGGGGCCGTGGACGCACTGCGCGGCGGATGGACGCACTACGTCCCTTCGGCTGGTTTGCCCGAACTGCGCGAAGCCATCGCCGGCTATGTCAGCCGCACGCGCGGCGTCGCCGTCCGGCCCGAGGAGGTGGTCGTTGTCCCCGGCGGCAAGCCCATCATCTTCTACGCCATGCTCGCCCTCATCGACGAGGGCGACGAAGTCCTCTACCCCAACCCCGGCTTTCCCATCTACGAATCGATGATCCGTTACGCCGGCGGCACGGCGGTTTCCATTCCCTTGCGCGAAGAGCGCGACTTCGCCATGGACGTGGACGAAATGGCGCGGCTGATCACGCCCAGCACCAAACTCATCATCCTCAACTCGCCGCAGAATCCCACCGGCGGAGTGCTGAGCCGCCGCGACATCGAGCGCGCGGCCGCAGTCATCGGCGATCGCAACATCATGATCCTCAGCGACGAAATCTACAGCCGCCTGCAGTTCGAGGGCGAGCCTTTCTCCATCATGAGCGTGCCCGGAATGCAGGAGCGCACCATCCTGCTCGACGGTTTCTCCAAAACCTATGCCATGACCGGCTGGCGCATCGGTTACGGAGTCATGCGCGCCGATCTCGCTGCCCAGATCGCGCGCCTGGTGACGAACTGCAACTCCTGCACCGCCGCCTTCACGCAGCGCGCGGCGCTGGCCGCGCTCGCCGGCGATCAATCCGCGGTCGACGCCATGCGTGCCGAGTTCGAGCGCCGCAGCCGCGCGTTTGTCGACGGCCTGAACCGCATCAAGGGCTTCAGCGCGCGCATGCCGAAAGGCGCGTTCTACATTTTCGCCAATATCACCGCCACGGGATGGCCCTCCAAACGGCTTGCCGATGCGCTGCTGGAACAGGCCGGCGTAGCGGCTCTCTCGGGCACGGCATTTGGATCCTTCGGCGAAGGCTACCTGCGGTTCAGCGTGGCCAGCTCGATGGAGAACCTGATGGAAGCGCTCCAACGTATCGATGCATGGACGAAGGCAAATCTGTAGCCGCGGGAACAGTGGGCAACTTGAGGCGCGAAGGAGAACGGCAATGGCGCTGAGGGATTCAAAAACCGGCTTGGTCACGAAGGAATACTCCATCGAGGAACTGTGTGATGCCACCCGCCTTATGCGCGGCTACAATCTCGTCGCACTCTGCGCTGCAGGCTCCGGCCACGCCGGCGGCACGCTCTCCATCATGGACCTCGCCGCCGCCCTCTATCTGTGCGTGGCCGACCACGATCCACGGAATCCCGCGTGGCCCCATCGCGATCGTATTCTCTGGTCGGCCGGCCACAAAGCGCCCGCGCTTTACGTATCGCTTGGCATGGCCGGCTTCTACCCGCTCGACGATGTGGTCACGCTGCGTAAGCTCGGCTCGCCTTTTCAGGGCCACCCCAACTGGCTCAAGCTTCCCGGCGTCGAAATATCCACCGGCTCCCTGGGCCAGGGGCTCAGCATAGCCGTCGGCATGGCTTTGGCCGCGCGTATCGACGGAAGGAAGCACAAAATCTTCTGCCTGATGGGTGACGGCGAACAGCAGGAGGGTCAGGTGTGGGAGGCGGCGATGGAAGCCGGCCACTATCGGCTGGACAACATCATCGCCATTGTCGACTGCAACCGCCTGCAGATCGATGGCTGGGTCAAGGACGTGATGCAGGTCGAGCCGCTCGCCGCCAAGTACGCGGCCTTCGGCTGGGATGTGCTGCGCATTGACGGCAACGACATGAGCCAGATCGTCGACGCTTTGGAGCAGGCACGCGCGGTCACAGGCAGACCCGTGGTGATCCTTGCCGACACCATCAAGGGCAAGGGCGTCAGCTTCATGGAGAATCAACCTGGCTGGCATGGCAAGGCGCCGAATCGCGAGGAACTCGCCAAGGCACTCGACGAACTTGGCCTCGCCGGGCGCATTCCCGTTGAAGAGCTGCTCGGCAAGGCGAAGAGCTGGCAGGCCGATGCCACACGGGCTCTCGAGTCTAAAATGCCGCGCTTCTCACGCAATTACTGGTGGAACACAGACCCCGCTGCGATGCATGTCGCGATGGAGCCCACGCGCAAGGGCTTTGGCCGAGCGCTCGCCGAATGTGGTGAAGACGAGCGCGTCGTCTGCATCGGCCTCGACATCTCCGGCTCCATCACCATTGCCGATTTCTACGCAGGCAAGCCGGAACGCGCCCGCCGCTGGATCTCGATGGGCATCGCCGAACAGTCGGCTACCGCGGCCGCCGCCGGCCTGGCCCGCGAGGGCAAGCTGCCTGTCCTGGGCTCCTATGCCACCTTCTCCGCCGCGCGCAACCTTGACCAGCTCCGCGTCTCGGTTTGCTACTCCAACCTCAACGTTCTCGTCGCCGGCGCGCATGCGGGCGTCTCCGTCGGCGCCGATGGCGCTACCCACCAGGCGCTCGAAGACCTCTTCGCCATGCTCGGCCTGCCCAACATGTCGGTCGTCGTGCCCTGCGATGCCATTGAAACGCGCAAGGCTACGCGCCATCTTCTTCTCGAACACGCCGGGCCCAAATACATCCGCTTCGCGCGCGAAGCCACGCCGATCGTGACCGATGAATCCACGCCCTTCGTCTTCGGAAAAGCGAACCTAATCCGGCTGCGCGGAGAGAAAGCGGAATTCGCCACTGCCTTTGAGACGCGCCTCGCCGAAAACTGCGCCGACGAGCACGAAGATCTCAGCATCATCGCCTGCGGGCCGATGGTGCCTGAAGCCATGCGCGCTGCCTGGATCCTGAAGCGCGACTTCGGCTACGAAACCCGCATCCTGAACGTGCACACGCTCAAGCCCATTGACGCGGCGGCCATCGTTCGCGCAGCGCACGAGACGAGCGTGGTAGTCACGGCTGAAGAGCATCAGATTGGCGCCCTCGCGGGCCGCGTCAGCTCCATTCTCACCGCCAGCCGTGAACTCTACGGTGTGCCAGTCATCACCGCTGCCATCGGCGTTAAAGACCGCTTTGGTGACTCCGGCGCGCCCTGGGAGCTGGTCAAGGAACTCGAAGTCAGCGCCGAGCACATTGCCGAGACGGCATTGGAACTGATGGCCGTCAAGCGCCAGCACGTCGCGCATCTCGTAACCGCCTGAGCAGATCTCGTCGGGGCGTATGGTAATTTTCTTGTGTGTCCACCAGCAATACACTGGCCCCCGGCCAAATTGAGCCTGCGCAACCAGGCTCAAAGCGGTTTACTGCCTGGCACGCTGCCACCGCCCTGCTCCTCGCCCTGGGCTATTCGGGCTACTATTTCTGCCGCTCCGATCTCTCGGTGGTGTTGCCGGTTCTGATACGCGATCTGGCGCAGCACGGCATCACACCGAACGAGGCGCAGATACGGCTCGGTTTCATGGCCTCGGTGGGCACCGTGGCGTATGCATTCGGCAAGTTCTTCTCGGGAGCCTTGGCGGACACCGGCGGCGGGCGGCGAAGCTTCCTGGGCGGAATGGGCGGTTCGATCTTCTTCACCATCATCTTTGCCGTGAGCGGTGGATTTCCGATCTTCACGCTGGCATGGATCGGGAACCGGCTCTTCCAGTCACAAGGGTGGGCAGGCCTGGTGCGGGTTTCATCGCGCTGGTTCTCCTATTCGACCTACGGCAGCGTGATGGCTGTGGTGAGCCTGAGCTTTCTGTTTGGCGACGCAGGTTGCCGGTGGATGATGAGCCAGCTCATGGCGCACGGAGTGGGCTGGCGCGGCGTGTTCTTCTTCGCGTCTGGAGCGCTCGCGGTCTTGATGGTGACGAACCTGCTGCTGCTGCGCGAAGCGCCCGAGGAGCGAGGATTGCCCGCGCCGGAGGTTAATCCGCGAAATGTGTACGCGCGCGAAGAACGGGCCGACGAAGAACCAGCCTCTGACGGCGAAAGGGCAGGCCTTGGGGCGATCTTGCGGCCATTGCTCACAAGCTTTCCATTCTGGATGGTCTGCGCGCTGGCGTTTGGAACCACGATGCTGCGGGAGACGTTCAACCTATGGACGCCCACCTACTTCGTCCAATTCGCCGGGCTAACGGCGAGCGCAGCGGCCAGCCGCAGCGCGCTTTTTCCGCTCTGCGGCGGCATCTCCGTGTTGCTGGGCGGATTCCTGAGCGACAAGCTTGGCCCCAACGGGCGCAACACGCTGGTCGTGATCGGAATGACGGCGTGCACGGTTTGCCTGTTGCTGATGGGCCGCATTCCCGACCACTCCGGAGAATGGGCGCCAACGATCCTTGTAGCGCTCGTCGGTTTCATGTTGCTGGGGCCCTACTCCTACCTGGCCGGCGCCATGTCGCTCGATTTCGGGGGAAAGCATGGGAGCGCAACGGCCGCTGGAATCATCGACGGCTTCGGCTACATGGCCGGATGGCTCTCGGGCGACACAGTGGCGCGGATTGCGGTTGCATTCGGCTGGCGGAGTGCGTTCGTCAGCCTTGCAGGTGTTTCCTTCCTTACGGCATTGGTCGCGATGGTGCTTGCGGCGCATCAGAGGAGAGCGCCGAGGGTCGCGGGCGGATAGGCCGCGTGGGGCTGATTTGGGTCGATTTGGGGTCGATTTGGGGCCGTTTTGCGCACAAAAATCGATAAAAATCGACAAAAATTGAAGAGGACGTTTCAGTTAAGTTGTTGATTATAAAACTGTTATTAAGAATTTTCTATCTCCAAGCGCCTGAAATTTTTTCTTTATTTAATTTCCTCCTGCTCGGGAGGATTTGGCGGGGCGGATTTGGGCGGGCGGCCGAGGGGTCTGGGCTCGCTGCTTAGTGGCTTTGGCTTACGGAGGACGGCGGAAAGAGCGAGCTTGGCGTTGGCCAGGAAGTGCTCCGCTTCAAACTGCCTGACGATGCCGGTCATGGAGCCGAAGTTGATGCAGGCGATGAAGTCGCAGATGTTTTTGTAGCCGCGGAGAGGAGGCGCGGCGCGGAGATAGGCCTCGTTGGCGGCCTTTTCTGCCTGATAGTCGCTCAAGTCCTCGGCACGCCCCTTTTTATAGGTGTAGTTCCAGGCGCGCATGCAACTGACGATGGCCTCGTTGTCATCGTTGCGTTTGCGTGCTTTCTTGCCGGTGGGTGCGGTCGCGACCGTCGGTGCAGTTGTGACGGCAGGTGCCGTCGTGCCGGTCGAGGCAGGCGAGTTGGTAGTAGTGGTCGAGATTGGGGGTGCGATTGGGGCGGTATCGGTAGAAACGGTCGTGTCTGCCATGGAAAAGCTCCTTCATCTTCAAGGCTAGCGATTCGGGAGAATTAACCGGCAAACTTGGGGAGATTTTTGTGCGGGGCGTAAGGGATGGAAGGGGAAGGGGTTAGGTTGGGTTTGGAGGTGCTTCTTGGGGCAGGGGGGGTTGACAAGGAAAAGCGACGGTGGCAGGAGCAGGAGATTCTCGGACCAGCCTCGTGCTTTTGTCGGTACTTTTGTGGTCTTGACCCATCTAAAGTGGTGTAGACTTCGAGCCGAGATTGTCTAGTAATGGATTGTGGCCGCAAAAAGTCGATTGGATTGGCCGCATCGGTCGTGTGAGATGTTTACCCGCATTCGAGAAACAGCCCGAATCCTGACCTATCGTGAGCCACGGAATGTTCCGGGCTTCGAGTTCGTGGAGCGCGCGGAGCCCCGTGTGTCCTCCTCTGGGAAGTTCATCGCCCGCTTCTTTGAATTCGGAATCATTCTTGTAATCATTGGCTGGGTGTCGGTTCCGTTGAGTGGTCTGATTCAACATTTGACGCCAAAGCAGCCGTCATCCGCTTTGACTGCAATTAGTGGAGCAGTAGGCGCTTTCCTAATGCTTGTGCTGGGCTGGCTCAGAGACGACATTGAGCGAAATATCAAGGAGCACTTCACTCTTGGTGAGACCTTCGCTCAGTCGTTTGGTCGCAAGTTGGACAACGCGGTGCGTATCTTGAAGGGTTGAGCGGACGTCTCCGATGAAGATTGAGACTAAGACGGACGCATCAGGAACAGTGGCTGTTAGCTCCCAACAAAAAGTAAGAGTCTGGATGCAGGTGGTCGTGAGCCTTGTGCTCTTGGCTTCCGGAATACTCATTTTGATTGACCCGTCTTGGCTGCCTCGTATCGATTCGAGCGTACAGAAAATCGCCGCGGGTTGGGTTGGAGCCGTGATCGGATATTGGCTCTCTTGAAAGCCGAGGGCAAGCAAGTTGCCGGGACACCTAAAGGACCGCCGGAGCGGTCCTTTTTATTGTCTTTGGAAACCATTTGGCCCACTACCGCTGCCTCGCCCGGTTTGCGCGCGGCACCCAATCGATTTAATGTTATCTGGCTTGAGAAATCGTGAGGGAAATGCAATGCAAAACCGATTCTTCTTTGTTGCTCTTGTGGCGGCTGTTTTTCTGACCGCTGTCGCCGCCACTGCTGCTGCCCAGAAGACGCCGGTGCGGCCCAAGATTACAGGCATCTCGCACCTGGCCGTGTATACGTCGGATGCGACGGCCACCGAGCACTTTTATACCGTGAATGTGGGCGCAGTGAAGGAGGCGGATCCCGAGAATCCCAAGGGCGTGCGCTATGCGCTAAGCGCGACGCAGTTTGTGGAGGTTCTGCCGCTGCCGGAGGGCGCGGGCATCAACCGGCTGGATCATGTAGGTCTAAACACGGAGAGCGCCGAGGGGATGCGCAAGTATCTCGCGGCCAAGGGTTGGAAGACGCCGGCACACGTGGAGCGCGGCAAGGATGGCAGCCGCTGGTTTGACGTGCTCGATGCAGAGGGCAATACCATTCAGTTTTTAGAGCCGCCGGCGCACCCGAAGCCGGTGGACGCGCCGAATGCCATTGGGCATCACATCATCCATGTGGGCCTGCTGGTGCACGACCGCGCGACTGAGGATAAGTTCTATCGCGATCTGCTGGGGTTCAGGCCGTACTGGTGGGGCGGGCGCGACGGCAAAGTGGAGTGGGTGAGCCAGCAGGTTCCTGACGCGCACGACTGGATTGAGTACATGCTGGCGGCGGGGCCGGGCAAAGGGATTCCGGCGGACATGACGCAGCAGACGCTGGGCGTGCTGGACCATTTCTCGATCGGCGTGGCCTCGGTTCCCGACGCGTATAAGGTGCTGGTGAGCGAGAACCGGCTGAGCGGGCGGCACGACCAGGCGCCGAAGATCGGGCTGGATGGGAAATACCAGTTCAATTTGTACGATCCGGATGGGACGCGCGTGGAAGTGATGAACTTCCATGCGACGGAGAAGCCGTGCTGCTCGGAGTTTACGGCGGAAGATCCGGCGGAGTGAGGAAAGCAGGGAGTAGGGAGTAGCCAATAGGGGGTAGGAAGCGGGAGCAAGGGAGCGAGGGAGTGAGGGAGCAAGTCAGCAACTCACCGCGACGGCGAAGCCCCGATCATGTGACGCGGTTTGCGGCGGAGTAGGGGCTAGTGCTTTTGCTCCAATTGCATGCTCAGGTAGCGCTTGTAGCCGAGTTCCTTGATCTGATGGAGCTGCGCTTCGAGCCAGTCAACGTGTCCTCATTTCGATCTCCAGTGCGATGAACGGCTTCTTGATGGGCAATCGACCGAAATAGTACAGTTTTAGGAGAATTGAGTCGTTCAGTCTTTTCAGTAGGATCGGTCTGATGATCACCAGCATCCACACCCTGATTTATTCCGACGATGCCCCCGCAACGCGCGCATTCCTTCGCGACGTCCTCGGCTGGCCCTACGTCGAGGATGAGGCGGGCGGAGGCGCGGGCTGGCTGATCTTCAAGACCGGGCGGAGTGAGATGGGCGTGCACCCGACCCACAGCGTTTACGATGGCAAGACGTACGAATCGCCGCGGCACCATCTGATCTCCCTGATGTGCGACGACATCTCACACACGGTCGCTGAACTGAAGGGCAAGGGAGCGGAGTTCCACGGCCCAGTTCAGGATCACGGGTGGGGACTCGTGATCATGATGGCGGTACCTGGCGCGGACGACATCATGCTTTACCAGCCCAAGCATCCGCTGGCGTATAGCCTTTGACGGATTGAGAGGGCAACTAACTCACTCCCGCCTTTCACCCTTCGCAAGGCATCGTTCAAATTAGGACACTACCGGGAAAGCCACTTTCTCGCGTCAAAAGCGGGCTTACGATATACTAATGAAGGTCTTGAGAGGGAGGGAAATCCCTGTCTAATGAGGCCCTCGGTGAGCGATCCGCTTGCCGAAATCGAGCAAAACCGAGAAGAAAATGCCAAAGTTGAAGACTCATACGGGCGCGAAAAAGCGCTTCAGCAAGACTGGCACCGGAAAGATCAAGCGGGGCCAGACGAAGACGCGGCACATCCTTACGTCGAAGGCGCCAAAGACCAAGCGGAAGCTGGGCAGGACCGTGCTTGTTTCCGACGGTGACTACGCGAAGGTCGCACGCATGATTCCCTACGCCTAGCGCTCCGCGCCTTGACTCTTTGGAGGAGGGGCGTGCCGATGCTTTTGGGCTGTTGCATAGGCCCCCGCCGGTTGCGAAATGCGTTTGCAGCGGCGAGAGATCAGGCTTGAAAAAGCGAGTGAAGAGGTTGACAGCCGTCGCAAACCAATGGGCCGGCCTCCTGCCTCCAGCCGCGTAATGACAGCCGTTAGCTATTAGCTTTTGGCCCGACGTGCTTGAACCGGATTCCGCGATTCGCCGCGCCAAGCGGAGATGGACGAGCGGGATCCCAAAAAAGGAGAAAAACATGCCCCGCGTAAAACGTGGCACCAAGCGGAATGACCGCCGCAAAAAGATTCTGAAGCGCGCCAGCGGTTATTTCCTGACCAAATCAAAGCTCTACCAGGCGGCCCAGGAGGCCGTGGAGCGCGGCCTGAAGTTTGCTTACACGGGCCGGCGGCTGAAGAAGCGCCAGTACCGCTCGCTATGGATTGTGCGCATTGCTGCAGCGTGCAAGCTGAACGGGACCAGCTACTCGCAGTTCATCAGCGGACTGAAGAAGGCCGGCGTTGAGCTGGACCGCAAGATTCTGGCCGATATTGCCGTGCACGACGCAGCCGGGTTCAGCAAGCTCGTGGAGCAGGCCAAGGCGGCGCAGCCGGCGAAAGCCAAGGCAGCGTAAGGGGCGGCGAGTTAGAGCGGTTCCGCAGTTGATGTAGCCGTTTCTAGCCACAGTGCAGGGTGGATTTTTCTTAAGGAAAAATCCACTTGGCGTCAATTGCTTCAGGACACAGTAACTGCGGAGCCGCTGTAGCCGCGCTTTGCGCGTGTTGGCAAGTTAGCGTGCGCTGGCGCGCACGTTGGCGGGTTGAAGGTCGAGGCTTCGCAGCCTCTCGCGGACGAAATCAAGAAGCAGGTCCTCCGGCTCCGCTTCGCTACGCTCAGGAGGGGCAACTCAAGTTAGAGATATGACTGGCGGAAAATGCGGCCCGGGGTTCGAAAAGACTCCGGGCCGTTGTGCGTTTTGGGGGAGTGTCTACCCTCCGTTGGGGCGGTGCGAGTCGTGGATCATTTTGAACGAACCTTCCCTCGGGGGCTAAAGCCCGCATCATTGTTGCTTGACCTACGTACAGGCTGAATCCCGTACCCTTCAAGCTGAACCACCACCCGCGGTGTTGTCGCGTGGATTTGGTAAGGGCAATGCTCGAAGGCGGGCGCGCAAGCGCACGCGGCTGCTGAATGCCTCGTTGGGCACCTTCTGTGTTCGTGGGCGCGCTTGAGCGCGCATCTGCTGGATGCAATGCTTTATCCTGCTGTTTGCACATGACGAACGAAGCGATACCCAATCTGACAGCGTTTGACGAAGCTGCGCTGGACACGGCGTTTGCCGCGCTTGAGGCTCAGGCGCGGGAGGCGGCGGCCGGGCTGAGCAGCGAGGCGGCAGTCGAGGCGTTTCGCCTGGAATGGCTGGGGCGCAAGCAGGGCCGGCTCAACGAAGTTTCCGGCCGGTGGCTGAAGGCTGCTCCGCCGGAGGCGAAGAAGGCGCTTGGCGTGCGCTTCAATGCGCTGAAGGGAGTGGTGGCGGGGCTGCTCGATGCGGCGCTGACGGGGGGCCCGGACGATTCCTGGCGAGGGGCTTCGCTGAAGGCCGAGGCCATCGACATTTCGCTGCCGGGGACGCGGCGGCTGACCGGCGCCGAGCATCCGATTACGCGCACGATGAACGAGATTGTGCAGGTGTTTGCGGCGCTGGGGTACTCGGTGGGCGTGGGGCCTGAGGTCGAGACCGACTTCTACAACTTCGAGAGCATGAATTTTCCGCCGGGACACCCGGCGCGTGACACGCAGGACACACTGGTGGTTGCGGGGCAGGAGCGCAGGCCGCTGCGCGACCGTTTGCTGCTGCGCACGCACACTTCGCCGGTGCAGATGCGGACCATGGAACAGCAGCCGCCTCCGGTGCGGATCGTGATTCCGGGCAAGGTGCACCGCAACGACGCGGCCGACGCAACGCACTCGCCGATCTTCCATCAAGTCGAGGGGCTGTGCGTGGATTCGAACATCACCTTCAGCGACCTGAAGGGCACTCTGGACCACGCTATGAAGGCGCTCTTTGGCTCGGCAGTGAAGACGCGGTTCTTTCCGTCGTTCTTCCCCTTCACAGAGCCGAGCGCGGACGTGCAGATCAGTTGCATCTTCTGCGGCGGCAAGGGCTGCCGCAAATGCAAGCAGTCTGGATGGATCGAGCTGCTGGGCTGCGGCATGGTGGACCCTGCGGTGTTCGCGTTCGCAGCGGAAAAGCAACCGGCTTATGACGCGAAACAGATTTCGGGGTTCGCATTCGGCATGGGCGTGGAGCGGATCGCAATGATGAAGTACGGCATCAGCGAGATCGGGCAGTTTTTCGCGGGGGACATGCGGTTTTTGGGGCAGTTTGCATGAAGATTCTGACCAAATGGTTGAGGTCGTATTTGCCGGGCTTGACTGTGGATGACGCGCAGCTTGCCGACGACCTGACTCTGCGCGGGGTCGCGGTGGAGGGGATTTATCCGCTCGGCGAGCGAAACGGCTCGATCGACAATGGTTCGGTTTACGAGATGGACATCACGACCAACCGCGTGGACGCGATGAACCACTACGGCATTGCGCGCGAGGCGGCGGCAATTTACGGGCTGAAGCTGCCGGAACTGCGGTACGCGCTGCCAAACGCGCGGCCGGCTGGCAAGCCGTTTTCTGTACGGATTGAGGCACAGGACGCGTGCGGGCGGTTCACTGCGCGGGTGCTGCGCGATGTGACCATTGGCGAGTCGCGCGACTGGTTCGCGGGCGCTGAGGTGGCGACTTTCTTCGGGCTGCTCGAGCAGAAGATGATCTCAAATGCCGTGGATGCGACGAACTTTGCGTGGTTGGCGATGGGCCAGCCGACACATGCCTTCGATCTGGACAAGATCGAGGGAGGAATCATCGTGCGCCGGGCAGGCAAGGGTGAGTGGCTGAAGACGCTGGACGGCATGGACCGCGAGCTGGACGCGGACGACCTGGTTGTGGCCGATCACAAGAAGGCGCTGGCGCTGGCAGGCGTGATGGGCGGATGGGACACGATGATCACGCCGGAGACGAAGAACGTGCTCGTGGAAGCGGCGTGGTTCGATCCGATGGCAGTTCGGCAAACGGCGCGGCGGCATGGATTGCACACCGACGCGAGCCACAGGTTCGAGCGCGGCGCGGACTTTAACGCGGCGCCGGTGGCTTCGGCGCTGGTGAGCGCGATTCTGCTGGCCAACGGCGGATGGGTTGAGGGAGAGTTGGTAGATGCGCGCGTGCCGGCTGCGGAAGAGCGGACGGCGCGGCGCAAGCCCATCCAGCTCAAGCTGAGCGAGGTGTGGAGGATTCTGGGCGCGACGGAAGACGAAGAGGGAATTACGGCAGCGACGGTCGAGGGTGTTCTGACGGCATTGGGATGCGGTCTTAAAGCGGAGTTAGCGGAGCAAGCGGAGCTAGCGGAGTTAGGGAAAGGCGCTGCCTGGCAGGTGAGGTTGCCGAGCTGGCGGCTGGATCTGGAGCGGGAGATCGACCTGATCGAAGAGGTCGCGCGGGTCTACGGGTACAACCGCTTCGCCAACACGCTGCCCGCTTTTGGCGAGGGAGTGCGCGCGCTGCCGTGGGCGGAGAAGGAGGCGGCGGTACGCGGCACGCTGCTGGCCGCGGGATTCCATGAGGCGATCGGAAGCTCGTTCTGCTCGGCGGCGGAAGGGGCGCTGACCGCGCAGCAACCGGGGCAGGTGGTTCCGCTGGGCAATCCGCTTAGCGAAGAGGCGGGCGTGTTACGGCCTTCGCTTGTGCCTGGAATGCTGGCGATGATCGCGGGCAACCTGAACCGCGATGTGAACGATGTGCGGCTGTTCGAGCTGGGCACGGTGTTTGGCGGAACGACGGACAAGGTGGAGGAGCGGCCGGCGCTGGCGTTCGGAGCAGTGGGAAGTTTGCCGGAGGAGAGCGCACTGCACGCGAGCCGGGAGTTCGAGTTCCACGACGTAAAGGGCGTGGTGGAGCAGGTGCTCCAGCGATTCGAGATGCGCGCGATGTATTTCGATCGCTTTCCGGCAGAGGCTGGCCTGACTCCGGAGTGGCTGCATCCATATCGCGCGGCGCGCGCAGTGGCTGATGGCGTGACGGTTGGATGGTTTGGGCAATTGCATCCGCGGGAGGCAGCGGCGCGGAAGATCAAGGATGCGGTGCTGATCGGCGAGTTCGATCTCGACCGGCTCTACAAGCTGACCTTGCGCAGGCCCGTGGCGCGGGAGATCTCGCGCTATCAACCGGTGCGGCGCGATTTTTCGCTGGTTTTGGATGAAGGCATAGCGTGGGAAACGATTGACCGCGCGATAGCGGAGTTGAAAATTCCTGAGCTTGTGGATTGGCGCGTGCGCGAGGTGTTCCGCGACGCGCGGCTGGGCAAGGGCGAGTACGCGCTGCTGCTGGGCGCGACCTTCCAGGCGCAGGATCGCACGCTGCGCGAGGAGGAATTGCAGAGCTTTCAGGCGCGCGTGGTGGAAGCCGTTGGCAAGGCGGGAGCGCGGCTGCGGGTTTGAGCCAGGATTGACGCTGATCGGCGATATAGAGCGGTTCCAGAATTCACGCGCCCTCTTGAGTGCTGTGAAAGTTGGCATTTTCTTTATGAAAATGCCACTCGAAAGCGGCGGTTCCGGGGTAAATCAATTCTGGAACCGCTGTATACTCGAACGCAAACGGGTTCACTTGGGGACGGTTTGATGTCGGAATCGGAGGCGACTGTGGAAACACAGAGCGAGGAACAGCAGCAGACGGGGCACGAGGAACCGGTCGCGCTGGCGGTGAGTGTAGACGATTTTTCGGCGCTCGAGGAGCGGGTACGGCGCGCCGTTGATGTGGTCAAGCGGGAACGGCAGGCGCGGGTGGCGGTCGAAGCGCGCGTGGCGGAATTGGAAACTCGCGCGACGGAATCCGAGGCTCGCGCGTCGCAGGCCGAGGGGCGGCAAGCGGAGCTTGAAGCACGAGCGGCCAAGGCCGAAGAGCAAGCAAAGGCTCAGTCACCTGTGGTGGAGCAACTCAAGAGCGAATTGAACGCGCTGCGCGCAGAGCGCGACCAAGTGCGCGAGCGCGTGGAGCGGCTGCTCAAGCAACTCGACGCGCTGGAACTGTGAGGCGGCAGTGGCGGAATCGACACACAACAATCCAGCACACAACAATCCGGCACGCAGCGAACCGGCTCATAACAGGCCGGGCGAATACGTGACGGTGGAGATTTACGACCAGCTCTACCATCTTTCCGGCCAGGACCCTGAGCACATCCGCGAGCTGGCGGCGGTGGTCGACGCCAAGATGCGCGCCGTGGCCGCGCACGGGCGAACAGCCGATTCATTGCGCGTTGCCGTCCTGGCCGCGCTGAATCTGGCCGATGAAGTTTCACAAGCCACCTCGGCCGATCTGCAACTGGGCCACGCACGCGCCAACAGCCTGCGCATGCTGCTGGACGAAGTGCTGGAGAAGGAGTAGCGGAGCTAGCGGAGTCAGCGGAGCTAGCAGGGCTAACGGAGTTAGCGGAGCCGGTGAATCGGCGATTTCGCCGATCCCGCGAAAAGCAGAACTTCGACGAGATGCTTTGTTCTTCCGTGCTCAACGTGAGCACGGCCGCCTATCGCAGTCTCACGCTTTCGATGACCGGCTGCACATCTTTGCGGGCGGCATCGAGTTCGCTTGCCGGGCAGCGGATCGAGAACTCCGCGAGAGCGAGGTCGCCCTGCACAATTACTTCGTACTCGACCATGTTGATCTTTCCCTGGGTGAAATCAGCGACCCAGGCCAGCGCCCGCTGGCCGCCGATCTCCTCCCTTTCATAACTTGACGGCCGGACGCGATAGCCCTTCAGTCTTTCCCCGATTCGCCGTTGCGAGATTTTGTCATCGGATTCCTCGCCGAGCGACTTATCGATCTGATCGGGCGTCAGGGGATACACGTGGCGGAAGCGGCAGTAATACAGCCCAATGCCCTCGTCCGTGTGGCGGCGATGCAGGAACACGGTTGTTGCAATGTTGCCGTCGCCATTTCCTTTCCATCCCCGGTCCAAAAAGCGCAATCCATCGTTTCCGAGTCCCCAATCGCGCGGCATCGTGAACGACACCCCGATCTCCTGGTCAGTAAATTCAACGGCCCCGTCAGGGAGCTTGATCTGTTGGTATCTTGGAGGCCCGAAGATCTCCGATGGAGGAGTGTCCGGTTCTTGCGCGGAAAAGGTCTGCGTTTGCGGAGTGAGGCAGAGCAGACAAATCGATACGAATTCTGCGGCCCGACGACTGTTGCGAGTCATTGGGACGGAACCTCATTGTTGAATCGAAGAGCGGCTCTATTGTAGGTCTTTTTCTTTGGGGGCGCGGTGATTGGGGTTCTGGGTTGGAGGGAAGGGCAAGGCAGGCGGGGGCGCTCGACAGGAGAGAGCGAATGGATGGTTTTGTGCTATCCCACCCTAGCCGCGATGAAACCGCGGCAAGGAAGGGGCACCCATTCTTTTGTGGTGGGTAAAGCGCGCGTGGTGGGTAAAGCGCGCGAAAAGCAACCGCAGATCCCTCGACTCGCCGCCTCGGCGGCTCGCTCGGGATGACAAGCCTGTTCCTAAACGTAGATTGGACGCTTGTCTCGCGCGAACCTCGTTCAAACCCTAGTTGGCGAGCACCGCGCGGAAGCGGACTTTGCCTTTTCTGACTTTTTCGATGGCCTCGTTGGCTTTTTCCATGGGGAAACGTTCGGTGGTGGCTTTGACGCCGTGGCGGGCGGCGACGTCGAGCATTTCGCGGAGGCGGAAGGGGCTGCCGACTGGGCTGCCGCCGATGGTGCGCAGGCCGGAGACGAGTGGGAAGGCGTGGACGGAGACAGGGGATGGAGGAACGCCGACGAACCAGAGGGTTCCGCTGGGGCGCAGGGCCTGGAGGTAAGCGCCCCAGTCCTGATCGGCGTTGACGGTGGTGAGGATGAAGTCGAGAGTGCCGGCCACTTCTTTCATGGCTTTGGATTCGAGGCTGTTAACGAAGTGGTGGGCACCGAGGGCGCGGGCTTCCTCTTCTTTGGCCAGAGTTGTGGAGAAGGCAGTAACGTGGGCGCCGAAGACGCGGGCAAACTGGATGGCGAGATGGCCGAGGCCGCCGATGCCGACGACGCCGACGCGAGTGGAAGGATTGACGCCGGAGATGCGCATGGGGTTGTAGACGGTGATGCCGCCGCCGAGCAGAGGCGCGGTCTGTTCGCTGGGCAATGCGTCGGGAATGGGAACGACAAAGCGGGCGTTGGCGCGGACGCGATCGGCAAAGCCGCCGTGGCGATGGACACAGGTGCCTTCAGAAGAGGCGCAGAGGTTCTCCTGGCCGCTCATGCACCACTCGCACTGGCCGCAGGAGTTGGATTGCCAGCCGAGGCCCACGCGCTGGCCGAACTCAAGCGAGTGGACTTCGCTGCCGAGAGCGGCGACCGTGCCGACGATCTCGTGACCAGGGATGAAGGGGTACTGGCTGATGCCCCAATCGTTGGCGATGAGGTGGAGGTCGCTGTGGCAGACGCCGCAATGGGTGATGGCGATCTCGACCTCGTGCGGGCCCAGCTTGCCTGGGTCGTAACGCAGCGGAAGAAGCTCCGACCCCGCCGCATGAGCCGCAAGACCTTGAATAAGAGCCATGATTGCTCCACTAGCTTCGGATCAAATTTTTTTCAAGCTTCCCCGGCACAATTCCCCAAAAGCGCCGGACAACCCCGGAGGCAAATCGATCTTTCGTCGATGATTCTAGTCTAACCTGCCATGACCTGACATTCCCCCGAAGTGCCGGTCTATCTCCGACCTAAGTCATTGATTCAGTGATGACTTTAGTTTAATCCGCCGCCGGGCTCGATGTGGAGATTGAGAATCCAGAAGCCGCTGAGGACGCCTCCGGCGGGGGCTTCGCCGACGAGCTCGGCAGATTCGCCGTTAAGTCCGGCATCCTGAGCGTTGCGGAGGGGCTCAAGGGCGTTGGCGACCGAGAGCGGGAGACTGGTGAGGGTCTGGCCGTGGATTTCGCCCTGGGTTTCAGGAGCGAGGAGGCTGACATAGACGCGGTCGGCGGCGTGCTGATCGCGGGCCTCGGCGAGGACGGCGGCGAGGTCGTCGGGCGAGGGGGACTGGCGTGGCTGAAGCAAGGTGCGATCGAGCGTGGCGGCGTCAGAGACGAGGAGGCGGAGGTTGCCCGAGGCGAGACGGGCAGGCAGCCTGAAGGCGATGCGGACGTTGCGCGCAGGCTGATGCCAGGGGCGCAGGGTGGCCTCGACTTCGACGGTGTCTCCGGCATGCGCGATGTCGGTAGAAGCGATGCGCGCCTGATCGAGAGTGACCTCGACCTGACGGGGAATAGCCTGAACGTGCAGATCGATGAAGCGGATGACGCCTTGGCGCGCGCCGTTCGAATAGAGGCGGGTAAATTGGTTGCCAGCGAGGAGAGCGGCCATCATGGATGCGGGGGTCTGCTGGCCGGAGGACGCCCAGAGATCGAGCGGGATGGATGGAAAGCCGGCGACATCGATGGCGCCGGTGACGTGGTAGCTGAGGGCCTCGGAGCTTTGGTTCGATTCGAGGAGCGACTGGTAGAGGACTACCTGGACGGCGGTGGGGGTGAGGGAAGGCAAGTCTAGAATCTCAACGCTGACCTTGCGCGGGCCCTCCGGGGAATCGACGGAGAGATGGAAGGGGATCATATGGGCCTGAGCGCCGAGCACGCCGCGAATGGCGGACTCGCGGTCCTGAGTGAAGGCGCCGACGGTGACGCCTGTGTTGACGATCTTGAAGGAATTGAGCGGCGAAGCGAGGGTAGTGACGACGTCGGCAGTGGTCATGGGGAGGGAGACGGGGCCGGCGCCGAGGACGGGGTGGCCGCAGGCGAGGAGCTGCTTTGGATCGACCCAGGTGACCGTGCAGGTGGCGGAGACTTCGAGGTCGCCGCGAATGAATTGCATGCTGACGGCGGAGCCGGGCACGAGCGCGGGATGAACGGGGACTTCGGGGTCAGGGTTCGAGGCTGATGGGGCGGACGAGGCAGATATTCCGGCGAGCGAGCCGCCGGCGGCAACGGGCTCGAGGGAGGTTCCTGCGGTTTGCTGCTGCCAGAAGCGGATCGCTTCGGGAAGGAATCCGCTCATGACGAGTGGAGTATCCAAAGGTTGAAACGTCGCGGCGGACTGGAAATTCATGTCGCCAGGGGCGAACGGGTTCTTATTTGCGGCGGAGTTGGCGGCGTCGAAAGATGAGCTTGGAGCGGGCGGGGCGGTTTGCGCGCCGGAGACAGAAAGATCGGAGGGGAGATCGCGGACGGGAATGTCGCGAACTTCGAGCATCTGCTCGATGGGCGTGATGCCGGCGATAGGATCCTTGGTGAATTGGCCGATGCGGTAGGAGAGTGAACCGGCCAGCTTGCCGTCGATGTAGACGGGACTTCCGCTCATGCCTTCGACGACGCCGGTGTATTCGGGCTTGTCGCCGTGGAGCTGGGCGAGGATGAGGTCCTGGCCAGGGCCGCGCGCGCCGCGCAGGACGCCGAGAATTTCTACCCGCATGGGTTCGGGGGTTGAGCCTTGGAAAACCGTCCAGGCAGTGCCGGTCATGCCGGGGCGAACCTGGCTGAGGGGAAAGAAGCCGGGATTGGTTGGCGGGGCGGAGGTTGGGCTAGGGGTTTGCCTTGAGCCGGAAGGAGGCTCGGCTGGAGCGGGTGAAGATTGGGCCGGCAGGAAGGCGGAGGAGGTTAAGGCCAACGTCAAGCTGGCGAGCAGGGCGAGAGCGGGGAAGCCGTTGGTTCCCTTCAGGCGAGTTTCCACGTCTATTAGAGTACGGCATAAAGGCAGGAACCAAAGGACCAAGGGATCGAGCAAGCGAGTCAGCTAGTTAGCGAGTCGGCGAGTTGGCAAGGCAGCGAGGGAGCAAGGGAGCGAGGGAGCAAGGGAGCGAGGGAGCGATGCAGATCGCGTATGCTGGTGAGCACAAGAGGTTGATATGTTGAAGGCGGATTTGAAGACACGGGTTTTTGGGCGAAGTTTGGCGGGATTGCTGTTTCTGGCGCTTTTGACGGTGGCGGTTGCGCAAGCGGGGCGTGGTCAGAGCCAGGCGCCAAGCCAGAGCCAGCCAGCGGCAGCGCAACAGCAGCCAGCAGACCAGCAGGCGCCGGACGCAGGCGGGCCCAGCGGAGACAACGGTCCGATTGCTCTGCCCAAGAAGCCGGATAACGCGGACACTACTCCACCGCCGGCGCCAGCGCGGCCAGAGTTCAAGAATCCCGAAGGCGCGCCCAACATGAGCCTGCGCGTGGAGGTTCCAGAGGTGACGGTCGACGTGGGGGTGTTGCTCGAAAAGACGCACCAGTTCGTACCCGGATTGAAGCCCTCGAACTTCAGACTTTATGAGGATGGCGTGGAGCAGAAGATCGAAGGATTCAAGCGCACGGAGGCGCCCATTACGGTGCTGCTGTTGTGCGAGTACGCGGCGCGAGGATACATGTTCAGAGTGGACATGCTGAACTCGGCGTGGGCGTTTACGCAACAGTTGCGGCCGCAGGACTACGTGGCCATGATGACCTTCGATCTGAATACTCACATCGTGAGCGATTTTACGCAGGACAAGAAACAGATTCTGGATGGGATTAACATTCTGGGCAACGGAGTGTACATGCCGGCGGCATTCCGGGAGACCGACATTTTTGATGCGCTGAACGAGGCGCTGAACCGGCTGTCGCGGATCGAAGGGCAGAAGTACATCGTGCTGATTGCTTCCGGCGTGGACACGATGTCGAAGCTGACGCTGGACGAGATTCTGAAGCGGGTGAAGGCGTCACACGATATCACGATCTTCTCGATTTCAACGGGCGGAATGCTGCTGGCGATGACCGAGGGCACGGGCGGAATGATGGGCGGGATGCGCGACATGACCTACCTGCAGGCCGAGAACCAGATGAAGACATTTTCAGATATGACGGGCGGGATGCACTTTGAGCCGCGCTTCACCGGCGAGCTGCCCGACGATGTGAAGTTGATCAACCAGAACATCCGGGCGAAGTATGAGCTGGTGTATCACCCGTTGAACGCCAAACAGGACGGGACGTGGCGCAAGATTCACGTAGAGCTGGTGGACGATGAAGGCCAGCCGCTGCGCATGCAGGACGAGAAGCACAAGCCGCTGAAGTACGACATTATTGCGCGGGACGGGTATCGCGCGAGGCAGGAAGTGGAGTAAAGCAGGGAATAGGGATTAGGGAATAAGGAACAGGAAGAGCAAAAGCAAAGACAAAGACAAACGCAAAGGCGAAGGCAGAGGGCTCGCCCGAAGAGGGCGGGCCTTTTGTGTGAGAGGCAGGGACCAAGGGAACAAGGGAACAAAGGAACAAGCGACGAGGGGGTTACGGGACTAGGGAAGAGCAAAAGCAAAGACAAAGGCAAAGACGAAGGCAAAGCCAAAAGCAAAGGCACAAGCAAAAGCGAAGGCAGAGAGCGGCTGCGGCTGCGAGGCGTACTGAATCCTTATTTCATTGTGGGACGCATGCGGGGGCAGTGTGACTCCTGTCACCCGGATGCACTGCTATCAACCCCTATGATCACGAACGTGAGGTTCGCAGTTGATGCGGCCGCAATGGATTTGCGGATGCGCACGATGTGGGCCGAGCGAAATCTTCGTACCTGGAGAATGGAATGGGATTCGTTCCGATCATGTGGGCAGTGTGGGGTGTGTCGTTGGTCTTTATGGCCGGGGTAAGCATTTTTGCGGCGAGATTGGGAAGGAATGAGGAGGCGCAGATTTTTCTGGCCGATTCATCAAGTCATGTGAAGTCCGAGCAGGATGCCATTCTGGCTCGGGTGAACAAGATTCGTCCGGTGAAGATGACGGCGGTGGGAATTGTGGGAGTGATGACGGTGATCGTGGTGGTGTACTACGTCATCGACATCCTGCATCAGTTCTGACGTTTTGGGAGATTGAAACCGGGATGCAACAGCGGGCAGGTTGATGTGCGCACGCCGTTGCGAAAGCGAAGGCAGGGCATGCGAGACAGCAGAAGCCCCGCAGGCCAGGACGGTCTCGCCAGTTCCGGGTCAGGCCAGTCCTATTGGATGATGTGGAGTTGCATCATGATATCGCGGACGTAGTACCCGATCACGACGACGGTCATGCCCACGACGAGCCAGCGGGCGATGCGCACCATGGGCTCAACCTTGGCTACTTTTGAAGCGATGACCGCCTGCTCCGCTTGCTCATGCGAGAAAGAGTCGTCGAGGAAGATCTGGTCCTCCTCATTCTTGGTAAGGCTTGAGCGATAGATGTACATCGCAGCCATGAAGACGACCAACGTGGACCAGATGATCCACATCACTGGGACAAAACTCATACTCCACCTCCGAACGAATTCCGGTCCCAGGAACCTGCGGGGTCGTAGGGAACTGCGGTCTCGCGGCCAGAGGGGCCCCTTATAGTTGATCATCATAGCTCCGATTGGGTGAACTTGGGAAACACCTGGGTTAATTCGGCGGTTTCGGGGTCATTTGGCGTGGAAGATGGGGGCGGGGAAGACGGGGCTGGCGAGCGGGAGGTGGTTCAGCGACCATTGGGGCGGAGGTGCATCTAATGGGATGTGTACCCAAAGTGGGGCTTGTCGAAAGGTTCCGCTGGAAGGTACAGTACGAAGAGAGAGCAAGAACTCTAAGTTACCGAGGGAGAATTCATGGCCACGACAACCGTTGCACCGACCGAGGAAACCGTTAAGAAAGCGCCACTTGTGCTGACGCCGCAAGCGATCGCCAAGGTACGCGAGATCATGGCTACCCAGGACCCGTTGCCGGCCGGGCTGCGCATTGGCGTGGTGGGCGGAGGCTGCTCGGGGTTCCAATACTCGATGGCCTTTGAGAACCAGGGCGGCATGATGGATAAAGTGTTCAATTTCGAGGACTTGAAGGTCTTCGTGGACGCGACCTCCCTGATGTACCTGAACGGCTGCACGGTGGACTACGTGGAAACGCTGGAAGCGGCGGGGTTCAAATTCGAGAACCCCCAGGTGAAGTCGACCTGTGGATGCGGTTCGTCGTTCCAGGTGTAAGAAAAGCAGGGAACAAGGGACCAAGGAAACCAGGCACCGAGGGGACCAAGGGACCAAGGAAACCAACGATCAGAGGCTCGCCCGAAGAGGGCGGGCCTTTTTTGTGTCAGTGGGGCGGAGTGGGAAGGGCTATTGCGGGGCAGGGGTGTCAGGCGGCATCGGCGGAGGAGTGGGATTGGGACTGCCGGTGGGCGGGTTGCCGAAAGTTGGGGTTCCGATCGGAGTGGTGGTGTTGGTGGCGGGTTGGCCGATGAGGCCGGTGTTGCCGCCGCCGATGGTTTTCACGTCGGAGAGCGGGTCGTAGGTGAACTCCCACTCGTTATAGTGCTGCTTTTTCTTGTAGACCAGGATTGAGGTCCTGTCGCTGGCGGGAGAGAAGCCGATGATGCCCGCGCCGCCGAAGGTTGGGGCGCCCGAACCGGAGCCTGAGTTGGAGCTTGTGCCGGTGGATGAAGTGCCGCTCGAGAATATGCTGCCGGTGGATCCGGTTGTGCCGGAGTTGTCGCCGCCGGTTGCGCCGCCTGACGGGGAGACGGAGCTATCGGTAGAACCGGATGCGCCAGCGGAGGGCGATTGAGGGTTGCCGGAGTCCGATGAGCCGAATATCGAGCCGGAACCAGATGGGCTGCCGCCGAATGTGCTGCCATTATTATTCGGGGCACCCGGCAGGCCGCCTCCGCCGCTGGGGCCGATGCCGGCGAGTGTGGACGCGTTTCCGGCGAGCGGCTGGCCGAAGAAGCCCATGGCGGTGGGGGTTTTGTTCTGGCCGAATGCGATCGGCTTCCAATCGTCCTGGCCGGTGATGGGATCCTTGTAGCGCTTGCGCAGGAAGCGGATGTCGTTGGTGTTGATGAGCGCCTCGACGTTGGGTGGATAGGCGTGGAATTTTCGGTAGTAAAGCTGAATGGCGCGGCGATATTGCATGCCGCGATGAAAGGTTTCGAGGTCGCGGTCGCGCTGGATGGAGCGGGCAATTTTGGGCGCGGCGACGGCGAGCGAAAGGACGAGGAGCGCCATGAGGAAGATGGCGATGAGCATGACATAGCCCTGCTCGGAGGCGGGGATGGCTTTGCGAAGGCGATGTGAAGCGTTCTTTGCCGGCGCGCCTTCGCGCGTCTCTTTTTCGCAAAGCCGCGAAGAGGACGAGGCAGGAGACTCAGAGTGAAAGGCGCGGCGAATTGGAGAGGTAGGAGTCATGATGCCAATCAGGGCTGCGAAATTTGGATCGTTTGGGTGTTGTTGTAGGCGAGGTCAGTGATTTCGACGTTCAGTGGGCGGATCAAACCTACTTTGTAACGATGGTCGACGATGTCGCCGGTTTTTGCCATGAAGATGTCGTCGCCATGGGAGAAGAATGCCTTGAGCACTTTGTGCTCGTCCTGAGAGTAGCCGAAGTACCGGAGATCGATGGCCGGAGGCTTGGGCGGCGGCGGAGGGGTGTTTTGCGCGGCCGCGGCCGGGCCGTTGGGGCGGGCCGACACGAGTGGCTTTGGGATGGGGATCGGGGCCGACTCGGCGGAGAAGATGTTGCGACCCGTGCCCGAGTATTCGATACCTTCGCTCTGCGCCAGCTTGGCAAAGTGGAGCGAGGGATCGATGCCTGCGTTATTGAGCCGCTGCGCCTCGTTGCCCGCGGCCGAGGATGTGGCGGGCGATGCGCCGGTTGGGGCGGGAGGGTTTTCGAGCGCAGGCGCGACGGGCGCGGGACCAGACTCGGTCGGCGAAGAGGATCCAAAGAACATGCGGTAGACCACGAAGGCGCAAATCACGAGGATGACCGCGAGCACGCTCGCCGTGATCACCTGGCGCTTGTTTTCGGTTCCAAGAGCGAGGGCCATGTTTACTCGCCCTCCTTGCCCGGCGCGGAGGCAGATGGAGATTCATCGCCGGGAGATGGAGCCATAGGCAGACCGCTAGCCTCGGCGTCGGCGGGACGCAGCCAGGTGGAGACGCGAAGGCGAAGGTTGACGATGCCGCCCTGCTGGCCGGTCAACGACATGCCGCGAATGATGAAGAAGATTTGATCGCGCTCAAGGCTGTTGATGAAGTGCATGATGGCCGAATAGTCGCCGCTGACGCCCGCGTCCATGGAAATCTCAGTGAGGGCGGAGCCAGGCTTGCCCTGCGCGTACTGCACACGCGAGAGGCGGACCGAGGATGAGACGGCCAACGCGCCGATGCGGGCGGAGATGACGGAATAATCGGAGGGGATGCGCTTTTTGTAGAAGGCGTCAATCTGCTGGCGGGATTTTTCGACGCGTTGATCGAGACCGCGAAGAGGAGCGGTTTGGATTTCAAGGGCCTTCAACTGAATCTGCTTGCCGGCGAGGACGTTGCCGGAATTGCTGTTCATGGCGGCCCAGTCCAAGCCGAGGCGAACGGCGAGGACGATGGCGAGGACGAGCAAAACGGCGAAGCCGGCAACGTGCCAGGTGAGCGGAGAGGCGAGGCGCTCACGCAGAGACGAGGATGATCCGTCGGCGCTCATTGCGGACCTCCGCGATTGGGGTCTGTGTAGGGTGGGCGGCCGCTGCCTTGAGGGACTCCGGGAGCGGGGTGCAAGCGATTGGGGTTGGCGATGCCGAGGGGCACGGTCGAATAGGGTTTATGCGCGGGCCTGGCTGCGACATGTTCTTCCGCCAATGTTGGCGGGTTGTAGTCGGCAAGCAGATCGAAATCGAAGCGGTTGGAGATACTGATGACTTCCTGGCGCTGCGAGGGATTGTTGCTGGACTCGGCGCTCTCACCAACGATGCGTGGCAGGAGGAATCGGCGGGAGTGCTCGAGGTTGGCGACGAGTTCGTCGGCGTGATCGCGGGGGCCGACGACGCGCACATGCACGGTGATGTGACCGTCTTCGGCGCGGATGGGCTCGATGGAAGTGACCTGCACGCCGCCGGGGAGGACGGTCTCCATGGCTTCCATGGCAAGGGTCCAGGAAAAGGCTTTCTCGTCGAAGAGCCGATTGAGAGCTTCAGCCTGGACGAGGACCTGAGCATTGTCAGGGTGGTGCATCATGGCCTCGGCTGCCGCGCGCTCGGCCTGGACGCGGGCGATCTCGCTGTCGAGAGAGTGCTCGCGGGCGCGCGCATCATGAGCCTGGCGGTCGAAGAGATGGAGGCCCAGGAAGAAGAGGAGACAGAGCAGGGCGAGCGCCGCCATGGCGATGCGCAGACGCTTGAGCGCCGGTCCAATATTGGCGTAAGGGCGGGAGGCGAGATTGAGGGTGATGCGCATGCGTCAGCTCGCTCCGGCCAGCGCGCCTGCGACGCCGGCAAAACAGACTTGAGGAAGCGCGGTCATGGCGCCTTCTTCGGGACGCGAGGCCCATTCGACGACGGAGAGATCGGGATCGCCGATGGAGGCCGCGAATTCGGCGGCGTCCTGAACGCCAGCGTAGTAGAGCGTGCGAGGCCGCGAGCCGAGCTTGTCTTCAAAGTAGGCGGCAGCGACGGCGATGCTGCGTTGAATTTCGGCGACACGCTGCGCAGAATCATCGGGAAGGTCGAGGGTGCGGTAGAGGAGCAGCTCCTGGCCATTGGCGATGGAGGTGGTGATGGCGTGGGCGCTGAGGTTGGCGGCCATGATGGCTTCCATGGAGTCGAGGGCTTCGAGCGCGGCGAGCGAAGAGGAGAGGACGGCTCCAGGCTCGTAACCGGCGGCGCGAACAGCGGACTCGTACTCGGCGAGAATGGGACCGGGCATGACGGCGGCGAGCACTTTACATTCCGATTCGGTCTGCGACAACAACTGATAGCTGACTCCGGCGTGCTCGACTTCGAAAGGGACCATTTTGCGCAGACGGAAGCGCACGACGGGGAGGGCCTCGGCGGCTTTGGCGGGGATCGAATCAAAGTCGAGGACGAAGACGCGGACGATGGTGTCGGGAAGGACGACGGTGACGGCGCGGGTGCGGGGAGAGACGTCATCGAGGGCGGAACGGATGGCGGCGATTACGGCTTCGGGCGCGCGCAGGTTGGGCTCTTCAATGCCGGGAACGATCGCGCCTGGGGGTAAGGGCACGAATGCGTAGACGTGGGCGTGTGCCGACTCGGATGCGCCGCGCCGGGCGCGGGCGGCGGGACGTGCCGCGGCGAGCACGCCTTCAGGCGAGATTTCAACGGCGACCGGCGGACGGCCGGCGGGCTGCGGGGTGGCGCGAATTTTGCTGAACATCTGTGGCACTAGCGTGAAGCCTCAATAAATGTAACCTTGTTGATCTCCTTGAGTGTAGTGATGCCGCGGCGGACGCGCTCGATGGCGGACTCGCGGAGAAAACCCATGCCCTCCTTTTGCGCTTGCCTGCGAATCTCGGAGGTGGGTTTTTTGGCGAGAATGATTTCGCGGACCGTGTCGGTCAAGTCGAGCAACTCGTGGATGGCGGTGCGGCCACGGTAGCCGGTGCCGCCGCACTCCATGCAGCCGGAGCCCTCGCGGAAGTCGAAGTCGCGCCACTCGGCGGGGTCCATGCCGCTCGCGAGCAGAGTCTCATCGTCGTAATGAACGGTGTGGCCGCAGTACTCGCAGACGGTGCGCACGAGGCGCTGGGCGAGGATGCAGTTGAGCGCGGAGACGAAGTTGTAGGCTTCGACGCCCATGTTGAGGAAGCGGCCGAGGACGTCGACGACATTGTTGGCGTGGACGGTGGTGAAGACGAGGTGGCCGGTGAGCGCGGAGTTGATGGCGATCTGCGCGGTCTCCTGGTCGCGGATTTCGCCGACGAGGATTTTGTCGGGGTCGTGGCGGAGGATGGAGCGCAGGCCGCGGGCGAAGGTGAGGCCCTTTTTCTCGTTGACGGGAATCTGCGTGATGCCGCGAATCTGGTACTCGACGGGGTCTTCGATCGTGATGATCTTGTCTTCGTCGCTCTTGATTTCGTTTAAGGCGGCGTAGAGGGTGGTGGTTTTGCCGGAGCCGGTGGGCCCGGTGACGAGCACCATGCCGTAAGGCTCGCGAATGTAGCGGCGGAAGCGGCGGAGATCTTCCTCGGCGAAGCCCACGACGTCGAGGGTGAGGTTCTTGAATTTCTCGCTCATCGACTCTTTGTCGAGGACGCGGAGGACGGCATTTTCGCCGTAGATCGTGGGCATGATGGAGACGCGGAAGTCGATGAGGCGGTTCTTGTAGCGAACGCGAAAGCGGCCGTCCTGCGGGACGCGTTTTTCGGCGATGTCGAGCTCGCTCATGATCTTGATGCGGCCGAGGATGGTGCCGTGGTGCTCGCGGGCGATGGGCGCCATGGCTTCCTGAAGGACGCCGTCGATGCGGTACTTGACGTGGACGGAGTCATCGTAGCTTTCGATGTGAATGTCGGAGGCGCGGCGCTCGAGAGCGGTGAAGATGGTGGTGTCGACGAGGCGAATGATGGGGCTGATGTCTTCCGCGTCGCTGGTGAGCTTCTCGATGGAGATGTTTTCGTCGGAGTTTTCGTCGCCGGTGAGCACGTCGAAGGTGAGGCCTTCGCTGGCTTCGTCGAGAACGCGCTGCGACTGCTCGGTTTTCTTGAGGAGGTCGGTGATTTGCGAGAGCGTGGCGACGCGGGCAGTGATGCGCGCGCCGAGAAGGCCGGCGATCTCGTCGAGGACCATGAGGCGCGAGGGGTCGCTGACGGCGATGATGAGCGTGTCGGGGGTGAGCTCGATGGGGACGAAGTTGTAGCGGAACATGAGCTCGACGGGGACGGTGCGCAGGAGCTCGTGCTGAATTTTGAAGTTCTTGAGGTCGACAAACTCGGCGTGGTAGCGCCTGGCGAGGGCTTCGGCGTTGGCGCGCTCGTCGACTCGCAAATCGGGGCTGCCGGGAGCGGGGAGCGTGACGACGTTGGTTTCGGCCATGGAGACAATCCTCCTGAAGTTCGAGCAGTTACATCCCAGTGGTCTGCCCAAGCGAAAAGATGGGCAGGTAGAGGGAAACGAGAATGAAGACGACGACAACGCCCATGATGACGAGGATGGCGGGTTCAATGAGCGCGAGCGCGGCAGCAAGGGCGGTGGCGACGTCCTCCTCAAAGAACTCGGCGACGGAGTTGAGCATTTGCGGCAGCGCGCCGGTTTGCTCGCCGACGGCGATCATCTCCGCGGCGAGATCGGGGAAGACGCCGGTTTTGGTGAGGGAATCGGCCAGGCTTTTGCCCTCGCGCACGGTGGTGATGGAGGCCTCGATGGCCTTGGAGACGCGGCGCGAGGAGATGGAGCGCGAAGCGGTTTCAAGCGAGGGAACGAGCGGCAGGCCGCCAGTGAGCAGCGTGGAGAGCGTGCGCGCGAAGAGAGCGACCTGATATTTGAGCCAGATTTTGCCAAAGACCGGCATCTTGACGCGAACGCCATCGACAAAATCGCGGCCACGCTCAGTGATGGCAAAGCGATAGAAGGCGCCGCCGGCGATGAGAGCGCCGAGCGCGAGCCAGGGGATGTTGTGCTGCATCCATTTGCCGAAATTCAACAGGTCGACGGTGAGGGCGGGGAGCTTGCTGCCGAGCTGGTCGTAGAGCTTGGCGAACTGAGGAATGACGACCGTGAACATGAAAGTGAGCAGAGCAAAGACGAGTACGAGCAGCACGCAGGGATAGATGAGGGAACCGACGAGCTTCTTGCGCAGGGTGAGGGCGACTTTCTGGAAGTTGACGTAGCGGTCGAGGACTTCAGTGAGATTGCCGGAGCGCTCGCCGGCGAGGAGCGTGGTGGTGTACATGACGGGAAAGCCGCTCTGCGCTTCGAAGGCCGCCGAGAGCGCCTCGCCACGCTTGACGCGAGCGGCGACGTCGTCCAACTGGCTGGAGAAGGCGGCTTGTTTCTGGATTTTGCCTAGCATCTGAATGGAGCCGAGGATGGGCAGACCGGCGCGGATGAGGGTGAGGAATTGCTGGTTGAAGATGAGGAACGGCTCGAGCTTGATTTTGCGGCGGCCGAGGCCAATGCTGCCGCGCGCGCGGACAGAAAAGACATGGTAGCCGGCATGGGAGAAACGGGCGCGCAGCTCTTCGGCCGTAGCCGCGCTCTGAACCTGCTCCTGCACGTGGCCACGCTCATCGGCCAGCTTGATGACGAATTCTGTCATGGTCGCGCTTGCCGGTTGCACACCCAGGGCGCAGCCGGGAATCCTCGAAGGAATGCTCCAGATCAAGGGTAACAGTCTTAACCTCAAGATAGACGAGCGGGATGGGCCGGACGTTCGCGGGAGGTAGACAAACCGGATACGGGTGCGGCGGTTTTGAGGCCGGGCGAGGAACGGTGCCTGTATGCTGGGACCAATCCCGGTTCTGTATGGTGAGACAGGCCGGGCTTGAGAAGGCAAGTGTGAGGGTAGGGCAGGCCATGGATTGGCATGGGTTGGAGCGGGCGATGAAGGAGTTCGCGCAAGAGATGGGCAGCGTTTTGCGCAGACGCTGGCGGATGCTGGCCGTGTTTTGCGTTGTCGTAGCTGCAGGCGCGGCTTTGCTTATCGCACTTCGATCGAGCCATAGCGCAGCCGCGGTGGTCACGCCGTATCCGCACGATCTGGCGCAGGTGAGTTTTGCCGTGGCGGGGGACGTGATTCCGCATGAGGCGGTGAAGGCGGCCGCGGCGGCGGCGGGCGACGGTGAGCCGGGGTGGGCGGCGCTGCTCAGCGATGTGGCGGACGTGTTTGAGGGCGCGGATTTTGGATTTGTGAACCTGGAGACGCCGGAGGCGCCGACGCACTCGCACGGGACAAAGGCGTTCCTGTTTGACGCGCCGGTGGAACTGCCGGAGGCGTTGAAGGCGAGCGGGATCAAGATTGTGTCGTTTGCGAACAACCATGTGATGGACCAGGGATGGGCTGGGTTTACCGAAAGCCGCCAGCACCTGACAGAGGCAGGGGTGCTGTTTGCAGGAACGTCAGACAACGCGGCAACAGCGTGGCAGCCGGTGATTACGGAGGCGAACGGGATCAAGGTGGGCTGGCTGGGGATGACGAGGTGGCTGAATGGAAACCGGAATCCGGACAAGGACGACCAGCCGCATGTGAATTTCTATCCGTATCCGGGCGAGGCGAACGGCGCGCCGGGAGCGGATGAGGCGACGGTTCTGGCGGCAGTGAAGGCGGCGAAGGCGAAGTGCGATCTGCTGGTGGTAAGCGTGCACTGGGGGATTGAGTACGCGACGGCGCCGCGGCCGGAGGACATGGACCTGGCGCACAAGATGATGGAAGCGGGAGCGACGGTGATTGTGGGTGGGCATCCGCACGCGCTGCAGCCGATTGAGACCTACCAGACGCAGGATGGGCGCGACACGGTGATTTTTTACTCGATGGGGAATTTCTTGTCGAACCAGTCGCGCAGCTATGTGGATGGGCTGAATCCGGACTCGAATGGCGAGCCGCGGGACGAGATGATCGGGTTGTTCTCGGCTGTGAAGAGGGATTATGGACCGGCGGGAGTTCGCGTGGAGCTGGGGCATGTGGGCGTTTTGCCGGTGTGGGAGGACAACAACCGAAACGAGCTGGCGGCAGGACGCGAGAAGAAGCCGTTGATCAAGCCGGTGCTGATCGACCGGGAGATCCCGGTGCTGGAGGCGCAGCTGGATGCGCTGAACAGGCTGGCGGGTTTGAGCACAACGCAAGCAGCCGCGCCAGTGGGCGGGCCAAGCGGCGAGGGAGCGGCAGGATCAAAGAGCGTTGCGCCGGAGCAGGGGAATCAAGCGCTGACGGTGGACCAGAAGAAGGAATTTATCGCAGTGACGAAGCGGCTGAAGCTGCTGACGGACCGGCGAGCGCAGATATTGGCGCGAGTGGGCGACGATTATGTGATGGCTCCGCCGAAACTCGCCACGAAACAATAAAGGATGCGGGGAGGGATGCGGGCGGCAATGATGCAGATGCAGGGAATAGAAAGCCCGCGGGAGCAGAAACAAGGGTCCGCATTCTTCGGAGCGATCCTTGGGGTCTTGTTGATTCCTTTCCTGTTTGTTGGCGCTTGTTTTGCGATTCCATTTGGCTTTGTTCTGCGATGGAAGCAGCAACACCGTGAACAGGCGCTGAAGTCGCTCATGAAATCGCAAGGAAGGTTCATCGGGTGGACGGAGTTCGTGCGCGCGATGCGCGAATCCGGAGGCACCTGCATCGAGGAGAAGTTCTCGGCGAAAGGCCCGGTCCGGTTCTGGTGGACGCCTGAGAATGTCTACGGCGAATCGCCTCACGAAATCATCGACTGGTTCACGATGCGCAAGGGACGGCGATATGAGCCGTTTGTCTTGTGGTGCCGCGAGCGCTACACCGGAGCGGATGGGGGAAGCGCGGTTCTGGTGGAGACATGGGGTGTGTCGAAGAAGGAGATCTACGCATTGTGGGCGGAATGCAGGCCGGAGTCGAAGAAGGCGCGCTGGATCGAGGTGGCGCCACCGGAAATTCTGCCGCCGGGGCGGGCCAGTAACGTGCGGCAAGTCTGAAGTTCAGACTTGCCGCTCTCGCGTCGAATCGCAACGAGTTCGCGTCTATTTACCTTTCGCGTAATTCGCCATGCCCTGAAAATCGAGAATGACAACCGTCTCGTTGCCGACCACCCAGGCATCATGTCCGGGCGGGATGCAGAGAACATCGCCGGCCCTTGAGGTGGTTTCCGTTCCATCGTCCATCCGGGTGACCATGGTGCCCGATAGCTGATAGCCGAAGTGAGCAGCGGCGCAGCTCGCGGTTTTTGCAATGGGCTTGACGCAAGTGGACCATTTCCACCCGGGCTCAAAGGTCGCGCGGCCTACTGAGGCGCCGGCGACGTTAACGAGTTCTAGTTTGCCCTTTTCAAATCGGCGCACTTCGTCGGGTGTGTTGAAGGTTTTGCTCTCAACTTTCGCAGCGGTTTGTGCCATTTTCTTACCTCCTGGGGATTCCTTTTGGGGATTCCTCCTCGGGGCTCCGAGTCGGACAGTGATTCACGATACACTCCGGATGCGGTGTTGAAAAGGAAATTTTGCCAGAACGCCGGTCTCCCGAACGCCAATCATGGGTCAGTAACCGTTGGCGACGAGCCAGGCTGGCGTCAGGTCGAAATCCGGTTTTTTCGCGGATTGCATCTGCATGGCGGCGAGCTTGACTAACACATCGGCCTCGATGTTGACGAGTGCGCCAATGGCGAGCGTATGCAGATTGGTGCGCCAGTAGGTGAGGGGCAGGATTGCGATGGCGATCTCTTCACCATCGAAGGAGGCGATGGTGAGGCTGATGCCTTCGACGGCGACTGAGCCTTTGTGGACCATCCACTGGCGGAGGTTCTCGGGGACGCGAACTTTGAGGGTCCAGTCGGTTGTCTCACGGTGGAATTGCGGGCTTAATGCGGGGATGACGGGGTCGAGCGCGGTGAGGACGCCTGTGCCGTCGACGTGGCCCTGAACGATGTGGCCACCGAGGGGGCTACCGGCGGCGGTGGGCAGCTCGAGATTGACGCTGGCGCCGGGAGCGAGAGAGCCGAGAGAGGTGCGGTCGAGGGTTTCCTGGGCGAGGTCGGCGTGGAAGTAGGTGGGGTCGGGATCGAGGGCCGTCAGGCAGACGCCGGAGACACCGAGCGAGTCGCCTTCGCGCAGCCGGGAGGCGATGCCGGGCGCCTTGACGGTGATGCGACGAACGCCACCGCGATCGGTGAGGCTGACGAGGGTACCGGTCTGCTCGATGATGCCGGTGAACATTTCTTGATTCTAGGGAACGAGGGAGCGAGGGAGCAAGGGACTGCGGGACCTAGTCCCTGGTCCCTGCTCCTCCCATCGCGCTGACCCCCGCCCCCGCAAGCCCCCTCCCTTTAACTTTCCCCGTAACCCGCTGAAAACACGCCGCAAAAACTTTCCCCAACCTTGCCGATAATTTCCCCCTTTCGGCGCACAATCAAGAAAAGCTCCAAATCCAGGCACGCATCCGCGCCGGCCTCAACCACGCCGCGCCGTACCGTTCCGCCTTCAAAGGGAGAAACATTCTTATGTACTCATCCGTGCAATCAACCAGCGTGACCGCTGACGCGGTCGATAAATCGAACCCCTCCTTTGCCAATCCGGCCGTAGCGCACTGTTGCAAAGCCTGGAAAAAAGCCTTCCGCGCCACGGTGGACGCCGGCAAATCCGAAGTCATCGCAGCCTTCAACGCCGCCGAGGTCTATCGCGCCGCCATGCCCCCGCTCTCCACCCGCGCTAGCTGCCGCGACTTCATCGCCTGTGTCGCGCAGGGCATTCTGCTCGGCGCAATTTCAGAAAAAGACGGCGGCAAGCTCCTCTATGCCGCACAGGTCGCTCTCGCCGCCGCGAACGTGGAGCGGAACTTGCCGGATGCATCCGGTCTCACCGATTCCACCGCGAAGCGCACCCGGAAATCAGAAGACAAAAAAAAGAGGTAGATCCCGTGAAGAACATCACCGTCGCCATCTCCAATCAGGGCTACGATGCCGCGCGTGTCTGGGCCGCCGAGCATCGCACCTCGCTCTCCAAAGCCGTTGCCTTCATCCTTGAGAATCTTCCGAATATACCCATAGGATCCAAGGCCTTCCCGCGACCCAAACCCTCCGCAGCCAGGTCCAGCGAAAGCGCCAGGAAATGATCCGCCCGCTGCGGTCTTCTTGCTCCTTGGTCCCATGTTCCCTCCGTCCCTCTGTGTCTGTTCCCTCGTTCCCTTGCTGCCTTGCTCCCTTGTTCTCTTGGTCCCTTTGTTTCTGCTCCCTCGCTCCCTGCTTTTCTACTCCCTACTGGCTACTCCCCACTCCCTGCCTTCTCGTTCCCTCGTCCCCTGTCTTTCTGATCCCTGATCCCAGATCCCTGATCCCTGCCTTCCTGATCCCTGCCTTTGGGTGTGAGCAATATAGACCAGACGCCAGCCAGGAAGCGGCATACATTCTCCTCCATGGCTGGCGAAATTCACATCCTTGAGGTTGAAAAAGACGGCGAGGACGGCCTGATTGTGACGTTCTCAGATGGGACAATTGGCGGTTATGTCGTGGAGGAGTTGCTGGAGCTAAGACCGATCCGGGAAGCCGTCAAAAAGACTCCCCCCTACCAGCAAAAGGCTTTCAGCCATCCACGACCCGCGGTCTTTCCACCGATCGCTGTCCAGTGATCGCTGACCACTGATCACTGATCACTGACCACTGATCACTGATCACTGACCACTAACCACTAACCACTAACCACTTGTGCGGCCGGGGACATACCTGACATTTCAGACCGGGCACATACCTGACAGTTTTTCCTTCTCAGGAAGGTTTTTGTTTTTGTCTTCAGGGCCAGGGCAAGCTTGCCCTGGCCCTGAGGCGT